>Ga0209751_10000088_pt1 | contig 88699 bp, 118 predicted proteins | sample RifCSP13_1_FD_184019 | JGI IMG/M metagenome (GOLD analysis project Ga0209751, IMG submission 184019) | Soil microbial communities from Rifle, Colorado - Rifle CSP2_sed 13_1 (SPAdes) (version 2) | ecosystem: Environmental > Terrestrial > Deep subsurface > Rock core/Sediment | place: Rifle...
TCTGTCTCGTTGATTGCGAACCTCCTCGATGTAGGCATTCGCACCGTTCAAGTCTCGCTGAACAACCGACAACTCGGATTCCTTCGCTGCGACCTCAAGGCGGGCGCGGGTGAGGGAACCGTAAGTGCCCTTTGTTACGCATGGCCATCCTTCGCCACACTGATTGCAGATACGCCCCTTGAAACTCTCGAAGTGCCGTTTCTCTGCCTCCCGCTCATCCTCCGTCAGCCGGTCCTTCCAATCTACGGTATCCATGTCAGAATCCCCTCCGTTCCATATCGGGCCAGATAAGCCCAGCCATTATTTACGTCCCAGAAAAAGAGGTCTACGTGGTTGCCACGAACGAGCCCGCCGGTATCATTGCATATCCACTCCTGTCCATTTAACGTGAACCGTCTTCCCATGTAGGCCCAGTCGCAGGCGGCCTGGCCTTCACCGAGTGGGAGCGGCCCAGATGGGTCGCCACAGTAGGGGGGACAACTGTAGAATGTGACGTACATGGGCATCTTGGGGCTCTCAGTGGGGGGAATCGTATCTGGGATTGGGGCTGGCGTAGGAGCATTTGCTACTTCCAGTTCTCGCTTCCATAGGTCCTTGTAAAATTCACGTCGCAGCGACAGGTCAGGCACATCTCCCACAGCCAGTCGCCTATCAGCAGTAACTTGGTCAGGTGTCCGTAATGGACTCTGCCATCCTGTAGGAATCTCTCTATTGAGAACTGTGGCATCATCACCTCCATGAAACTTGAGAGAGACTAGGCTGCTCAGGATTACTAGAATTGAAAGACAGCCTAGTGTTCTCCAACTCAGAGGAATACACTCCGCTTTGGCTTACCGATACTCCTCATCATCTTCCTCCTTTGCTACTATAGGATGTTGAGCACACCCTAAACATTCTCCAGTATCACTTACCTGGATGTAGCCACAACCCTCGCAGAGAACCTCAACTCCAGGGCCTATACCCTTAAGGTCAGACCAACCTTCTGGTGCTCCTAGGTCATCACTACATTGTGCACAGAAGTCAGCCATAGTATCTCCTCTCCCAAAACCAAAGGGCTTTTCCCGCCTCATAACAGGTTAGTGCTTTCTGCCTCCATTCCATAAGAGCTATATGCCTATATGGTGTGTGGCACCCTTTCTTGTTCAGTAAATCACCTAAGGACTTGTAGCTAAACATCTGGCCTCCCTACCTGTCTTAGAAGTTTCCTAGCAGTATTCAATCCCATTCCTTCTACCTCAGACAACTCCCCTGGTGTGGCTTTGAGGACTCCCCAGACTGTGCCGAAGCGGTTAATTAACGCTTGGGCTCGTGTAGGCCCTATACCGTCACCTACACTCATCAGCTTTGCTACCTGTGGATTAGGATGGAAACTGGCAGTTTTAAGGTATCGCTCAAAGGTAGAATGGTCTTCCTTCTGGTCAGCACGGTAGAAGGATGTTAGCAGCCTAGCAGTAGCAAAGATATTAGGTGTCTGGTAGACCTCAATGAACTTCTCTACCTGGTAGAGCCATGCATACACGGTCTGTATTGGCAGATGGAAGTTCTTGCGAGGCACCATTAGCCTGGCTTTGCCATGTGTAGGAGTCCATACATCAGTACCAAGCATAGAGGGTGTTGCAATCCCCTCAACTACAAGCATAAGCCTAGTCTCAGGATGTGCTGCCATTTGTCGGCGTAGCAAGTCCTCTACACTATCCAGGTTGGAGAGTAGGTCATTCCAGGTCTTACGCTCTGCCTGTTGTTGACCACCTATACCCTGCCAAAGGTAATCAGCATGGCCTTGCTCATTCAAGGGTACAACCTCAACTGAGAGTGCTTGTTGGAGTAGTGATATGACTTCTGAGGGTTCATGGTTATCTGCAAGCATCAGGCGCTCCTCTGCTTGAGCCAGTTGCAGTCAGAGCAGAGGCCCTCACTATTGAGCTTGAAGGCTTTATTGCAAACCTTACACCTAGGAGGAGCATCCATATCGTTAAGGACTTCTAGGCAAATGCGGATTATCCTACCCCCAGGGCGGTTAGCTAGTAGGCGGCCTTCTCTGATATACCTGTGCATAGTGTTGGGGTTAATCTTGAGGAAGTCAGCGGCCTCTTTGACAGTCAACCAGGTGCAACTCATGAGGAGACCTGGGCCTTCGCTCTTCTCTCCAATTGTATCCTCTCACCAGACCCAAGTGCTATAAGGTCTACAATAGAATCCCAGGATGGACTCTCCATCATAGTTCCTTCAAGCTGCATATTGTATCCGCACTTATGTAGCTTGCCAGAGGGAATACCTCCTGACTTACTCATCCTGATTGCTACGTCCACGAAACGGTAAGTCTGACTCAGGCCCTCAAGTTTCCTATTACCAGTCATAGCTGTCTCTACCTTGCCGTCGCGGCCTATAACTTCCTTATACTCATCCGTGAGGTGGTGGACAGCAATGAGGTTTTTCTTGACTCCTGCACAGGTGGTGTAGATATTCCTCACAGGGTCGTTGGCCTGACCCCATTCTATTTGGAGCAGGCGTTCCCTCAATTCTACTCCGAGCTTTCTTATTCCATTAGTATCAAAGGCTTTATCCTGTAGGCTTTCCAGGTAGGCATCAGCCTTTATCCGTCTTGCTACAGTCATTGTGTCTATGACTATGGAGGATATAAGAGGGTCTACCACTACCTCAGCTAGTGCCTGGATAAAGTAGTTCCAGAGGGCATGGCAGCCCTTCACCCGTATTGAGTCCAGTTGGATTGGGGGAGGTAACTCGAATATGGTAATGTCAGAGTCTTGCCAGGATGCACTACTAGGGGGTTCGTTCCTAGTGTATGGCACCATATTAATTCTAAGACCCTCGAACAGTTCCTTGAATCTACCTCCATAAATAGCTCGCTCTGCTCCTAGGTCAAATCCAAATCCTACAATGGGCAGGGGTGCAGAATAGGCTAAGGTTGTTTTGCCAACGGATTCCTCACCTTCGAGGCTTAGTATCATCGGAGAGCCTCAATGTTTTGTAGTGCTCCATCAACTGATGACGACATTATCTACCTCCCTTACTGCCTGCTCTAGTGCTTGTAAGGCCCAGAGCCTCAACTCTACCTTGGTTACTGTTTGCCTTCGGCTGCGTTCTATCCTAATTCGGAGTAGCTCCCAGGCTCGCTTATAGATGTCAGGCATTATGTCTCCTTTCGAGGCCTACCAATGTGGAAGGCCTGGCAGAAACTACACTTGTAAGGATGCATCTGGTACATAGGGCGTGAGAGTGCCTTAGCCGCTCCATTAGCAGAGGCATAGGTATCATACCTAGCCTTAGTCTGGCAGGAGCGTCGGCGCACTCTACGCTTACTGCCCATGACTAAGGAATGAAGATAACTTCCGTGCATAGCCCAATGCCTCTGCAACATGGGTCATAGCTATGCCCTCGTTAAGGCTTCGAGGCGGAGCCTTCCCTAACACACGTTGAACGAGGTTATCAAGGTTCTCATCATCAAGGCTATCAAGAGGCCTATCAGCGTGCTCTGCACATCGGTCACAACCATCAGCTAGGCCGTGAGTGTGCATATCAGGGTGAGGTGAGTGAGTAGTCATCCTGTCTCTCCTTTCATTGACTCTCTAGCATCACAGAGGAGTTTGTATGGGCAATAGTCACACTCCCACTTCTCGTTGTAGATGAACTGTTTAGGTGGTTCATCCCTCTCAATATGGTCAAGGTAGACATTACGTCTCTGTAACATCCACCTCCAGTTGTCATCTATCTCCTCTTGGGTGGCAGTTCCTTTCCACACTCTAAGCTCAGGAAATGGTGGCTTGTAGTCCCCCATTAGGTGCATAGCTGGTAGGGTTATTTGTGTTCTACCTCTGACCTTGAGATAACCTAATACCTGCTTAATCCAAGTAGAGGGAATACGTTCTAGGAACTTCTCACCTGAAATCCTAGTGGACTTCAATTCTCCTGTCTCTCCCTCATAGTCCAGGAAGTCTATGTCATAGTAGATACCGTCATGGACTCCTCCGATATGCTGCCTATGCTGCTTGAGCAATACCTGCTCTAGGCCCACACCTACAACAAAGAGCATAGTTTCCCTTGGAGTGGGTTGAAGAGGCTTCTTGCGGTTATACCAGGACCTAGTGAGGCAATAGATTAGCTCCGTGAGGTGTGGTAGAGGCTTATCTATCCTAATCTCCTCGGCTAAGTCCCCTATCATACGGTTGGCAAGATGCGTATCCTCAACCCACTCCATAGGAATTACTCCTTTCTAGGGGATATGAGTCCCCTCCACTCCTCTGGATTCTCTTTCCCTAGTGCGATTATCCAACCACATCAAGGCTTCCTCTAGCTTGGTGATAGCTAGGGAGTTCTGGCGACAGGCAAACTTACCCTCACTGGTTGTATTGTAGAATCTGATACGTTCTACACAGGCATAGATTACATCCTCCACAAAAGCACCATTCGGCTCTTGCCTGTCGGCATCTCTTCCTAGAGGTCCATCCTGCCAATCTATACGCAGACCTGTTCCAGAGACATATCCTCCACTAGGATTGCCGTCAGCATCAAGCTGGTTAGCTAATTCTACTCCCTGCCTCATGACTGTACCTTGTGTAGGACACCCTCTGTGTCCCTAGTTATCCGCTCTGCTGCAATGAGGGTATCCAGGAGAACCCTATCAGTTAGAGCCTTGACTACAGTAGGCTTAGTGATAACCTGCTGGTCAGTAAGTGCTGCCTCATAGAACTGCTGCTCTGTCTTGCCATCGGCTAGTGCTGAGAGGTAGGCATTGAAGTCAGCATCAACCTGAGCTACTGACCCTAGGCCATCCACAGAGACAATTTGCCAGGACTCACCCTCCACATCACCATACTTGGGACGGCCTTTCTCGTTGAGAATAACGTTGCCATCCTCATCTGTAAGCCTCTGGTTAAGTGTGCAAGGGAGAACAGCCCACTCCTGTCTCTTCCCTACTAGAGCATCCAACTCCCCATCAGGCACCAGCTTGCGGACGGAACTAGCAAGGGCCTCCCATCTTGACTTCCCAAACGATGAGGTTGGAGGGGCGTAGCCTATCCTCACCTGAGCTATGGGGAACGGGTATGGCTCAGTAGACTCTATGACCTCCACTTCCTTGAAGTCGAATACGGCAACCATAAAGGAGCCAGGAGTCCCATCCTGTCTTGAGAACTCAACCTTTTCTGGAGCGTACTGGCCTAGTATACCTTTGAACCTACGTAGAGGGCTTTGCCCTGTGGGTGCAGCCGTACTTAGGCGAACCGGTTCCTGTGTCAATTGCGGTTTCCCTTTCCTAGACTGAATCAATTTCCACTACAGACTCAAACGAAAACTATCTCATCTCAAACCTAGCCTTTCCCTCCAATGACTAACAGTAGAGAAGTGAATGCTCAACCTCTTCCCTACCTCCTCAAGTGAACCCTCCATTAGTAACTCCTCAATTGGCCTCTTGAATTGCTGCTCAAGCAAGCGCATTGCCAGAGTCTTATGGCTATTGGGAGGAGGCCTAGGCTCAGATTCCAGATGCCCCTGACCTGCTCGAACTAATCCATGCCGTTCGAGTATCTGGCGCCTGAGCCTTTCCTTGAAATGAGGTGTGCTCAAGGTTTAGGACTTCTCCTCTGCATAGCCTAGTGCATCAAGGAACATCTCCTCATTGAAGCTAGGATTATCCTCCTTGAACATTTCAATCAGCTTATCGACGATGAAGTTAAGGATTTCCTCATCATCAACTGTGGCTCCATCAGTCCATGCCTTGTCGAGGGTAGCAGCAATGACTTTATAGTGTCTTTCGGTGAACAAAGGTTCAGACATAGCGGATTCTCCCTTCAATGTCTCTAATATCGCTGACTACCTTATCGAGGTCACACCGGAGGTCATAGGTCTCATCGTTATGCTGGCGCTCAATCCCACGGATATAATCCTCTATCCTATGGAGTTTCTCCCCTAACTCCTCTAGTCTACTATCCACATAGTTACAGTATTGCTCATCACACACGAGTCAGTCTCCTTTCCTGTAGCTCCTGCCACATATCAGATGCAATCCTATCAGGCACCTGACACTTGGGATTGCAGACTGCTACGCATTGAAAGTATCTTCGGTCAGGTGTACCGCAAAAGGTTCGCAGCATCCTGACATGGGCAATAGGGTCAGGACAGTTTAAGTCCCTCAGCTTGTGAACTAAATGTCTAAGGCTAAACATCAATTATATCTCGTTTCCTCCTCAAGAATGTTATTCAAGAGGACATGTATGGCCCTAATATTGCCAGAGGCAGATGTCCTACATGAGCCATCTAGCCTCTGTAATCCTCTCTTCAATTCTGAAATAACATGACGGAAGTTTTCTCTGCGGCTCTCCTCTTGCATCTCTACCTCGCTACTCATGGTACTCCTCTCCGAATAATCTGCGTTCAACAGCCTCATCATAGGCACGGTCTGGGTCAGGCTCTCTCTCCTCTAAGTCAGTAGTCCAACCGCATTGACAGGCTATCCAATGTTCGTGTCGATAGCCTAACTCCATCGTAGGGCCTCCACACTTACCACAGGGTAGGTCTGACTCTCTTTCGTAGTCAGGCCCTGCAATGGCAAACTCGTTGCCTGTTACTCCTGGTGGGTAATTACTTGCCATTAGGATTAACCGCCCCTATAAAGAGTCCTTTCGCAACAACCTTTAATTCCCTCATAGATATGGGAATAGAGAGGTCGAAGTCAGGAGGTAGACCCTCAAAGATGGTACAGGAATCTTTTATACAGAGGTACCCTGTCTCAACAATCCATTCCTCTCTTGTGCCTGCGTGAAGTCTTACCTTCATGTTACTCCTTCATTCCCATAATGGCTGCAACCAGCCAGAATAGGACTACTAGGATAAAACCCGCTACCCAGGGCACAAAGGCCAAGATGATAATGCTTTCCATTAGGATTCTCCTTTCAGTATGACCTCATATGGAGAAATGGAGGGAGCAGATGAGGTTCTATGCAGCGGGGGTGCGGCATGAGGGAGGTCCTCACCTGCTCCCATGTGAAATCTGATACAGGCACACCTGTCAGGAAAGTGAGCACAGCAGGCCCCGTTTCGCTCCTTCATCCCTATGACTTTGGAGTGTAGGCCCCTACTGTGGGTACACCGACAGGTTTGCCTGTGGTACTGACTTAGCTCAGAGGTTGGCTCATTCATCTGGTATCCACTTTTTGCAGGGGCATTTTTCCGTTACGCACCAACCGAGGTATGGTTCATAAGGTGCAATGTCTCTATGATTCATGTGCGATACCTTGGTGTGACCACAAATACAGAATTGTAGGGGTTTCATAGCTACACTACCTCAATCACTACCCTCAATGTCTGAGGAGGATTGCTGCCTGCAACTGACTTATGGATATAGAGTGTACCAACAGCAGGCGGGTCGTACTCGGCTACTTCCTGATACCTCTGAGTGTTCTTAGTGGAACGCTCGAATGTAAAGGTTAGCTCAGTCCGTTCCATTTTATGTCCTCCTATTCATTCCAGTATTCTGGAAGGTTACCATTGGCGTGGGCCGCTGTCTGTGCTGCACTCCTCGTAAGGTCTCCCCATCCTGGTAGACAGCAGATGTCACCTAGATACTCCGCTGTGAACCACCATAGCTCGGCTCGCAGGTCACATAGGTCATCTACAGGCTGAGACCGCAGGTGGCGTATGGTTACGGTGAGGTCGTGGTGGGATAGGTCAGGCATGGTTAGAATGGTAGGTCGCCACCATCCCCATAACGTGCAGCCCATGAGGAACGGCGGACTAGAATAGCCCTAGGAACCTCTAGAATCCTTCGGGCTACTATATTGTAGGCCTCAGACTCACCCTGAACTCTACCTCGCGCCTGTATGGGAGCAATTGGCCTGTTGTGACTGTGGCCATACACTTGCAGGATTTCGATGCTTACGTCAGGCATAGGCGTGCTCTGGCAGGCTTGTCTTGAAGGTGTAACCACAGATGCAAACGATAGAGTACCCATATCGAGGCACCTCTATCAGTTGAACAAGATGGTCACAATTAGGGCAGGCAGTCTCATAGCCTGAGGCCACTATGTCTGCCGATTCCCTGTCCTCATACTCGTCATCCTGAATGACTGTGCTCACTTCGTCCTCCTATCCTTCAATGTGAAACACTATCCTCTTGGCCGTCACATCGCGGCGCTCAAAGAGCATCACAACCGAATGTTTCCTGACCTCGAGGAGAGTAACCTCTTCCGGCCCGATGTTCATCCAGGCCAACTTCCTGAGTAGGTATTGCTCTAGTGCCTTAGGCATTTGTAATCACCTCCAATCTGTTCCATTTGTAGGTGCTATTATTGTTGAGGATGCCACCAGTGATAGGGGTGTCAGGGAACTCCACTAGCGCATACCCATTATAATACACATAGAGGACTATCCCCTCAACTCCGTCAACTCTGACCCTACTGCCCTCTTTAACGGGCGACTTTGCTAGAGCCTCATCTATCATTTCACCTGTTATCATTATCTCCTATCCTATCTGACTTGTCGCCGGCTTGGTAGGACTGACACTGTGTTACCTGCAGACACACCAGCCTGGTAAGCCCTTGCATCGATGGAGTATGTCCTACCATGTCCTAGATTGGGATATGCCTGCTTGATGAAGGCATCGTTTTCCTCATCCAGGCACACCACAAGAGCCTGTGTCTGCCCATTGTTCTGTGAGCTAACCTCGATAAGCCGCTCCTTGATTCGGTTAATCGCGCCATAGAGGAATGAATCCTTCCAGGTGCGGTCAACGGTCTCACCTAGGAACTCTCGCGCATTGATGTCGGCCATGACCAGGGTGTCAAGCTGGCCTGCGAGCCACAGCGATAGCTCCTGCACAACCTCAATGTTGTATTTCCTACCAATGATGCTAGGATGCCGACCAAATGCCCTATGGGTAATGACACGGCAGAAGTTCTGCCTAGCTATTACACCTAGCAGAGTGCTCCTCCAGTCAGCCCGTCCGATGTTGAACTCCTCATCTAGAACCTCAAATGAGAAGTTATCCTCGTCCAGCTTGACATCCAACATATCGAGGTTATGCTTGAGGAGTAATGCCTGCGCTCGCTCCATTGCCAGTGATGCCTCGGCCTCTGTAGCCGCATGGTCATTCGCCAGTCGGAGTAACGCACGAATCTTCTCTAGGATATTGTCGTCAGGCATTTCCATTTGTAATCACCTCCTCTCCTCACTGAGGTGCTAGCGGTCTGGCTCGAACAGTCGCGGGTCGATTCGCTTGGCCGTCCTGCCTAGCTGGTTATACAGCCAATCCCCATCATCGTCAATGGCACTAAACAGTGCCATCTTTAGCGCCGTCTGACCAGGCTGTGTATCGAGGCTCTGGCTTTCCTCGTCTAGCCAGTCCTCTATGAGCTTGCGTTCGGCTGGAGTTGCCATCTGTATCACCTCCTTTCCTCTCTAAGTGCTCAGAGGCTCTAACGCGCTCTGCTAATGCGTTCCCACATCCCCACGTCAGAACTGAGGAGTGCCTGGATTTCCCTGATACGCCGTCGTTCCTTTAGAGAAGGCTTCTCACCACCTAGGTAGCGATAGCCCATCATGTTCAGTTCACGTTGGAGCACCCTCCGTTCATTCCTCGTTAGGCGGCAATATTCACCGTCCTCGTCAACTAGCTTGTCCATCTGCTCCCCTTCCTCAAGTGCTGGCGGGGGAAGGCATCGGTCAACTTCGATGCATTGCAGGCGAAACATGTTGTTGACACGCCTGCACCCCGTGGCTGTCCGCTCACATGGTAGCTACCATGCCTACGGACTTGAAGGATGCCCTTCCTCGTCAGCACTCATCTCCCTGGCTGCACTCTCTCCCATACGTCCGAATATGCAGCCGGCACAGAGGATTCTCGTTCCTCTTGTCGGTTGCCCGCAGTCCCTGCAAACCAGAGCGGGGTCGCTCACTCTCTTAAACGGTAGAACCTTACCCATGATGGCCTGTATCTCCTCTATGGCTCTGCTCCCCATCTGTCCTATCCATTATACATAGGATGCTTGGCGTTGTCAAGCTAGTTATGTCAACTTGGGCATAGAACTTGTGTGCTAGTTGTATGATGTGCATTAGCTTATACAGCTAAACAATTCCTGCCAGCCCAAGAACTGCTAATTAGCCTAATCAATTCTCCACTACACGTTACCGTGTAATATTGAAATCTTCACAACCAGGCTATTGACATTGTGCAGGGTCATGGTATATTGAATGTAGTGGTCGGGCAGCAAAATCAGACCATTGAAAGGAGATAATCGAATGGTCACAGAACTGGAAAAAGACCGAAACGCTGGACTCAAAGCTGCTGGGTCGGTTCCCCCAACAGTGGAAGACCTGAACGCCCAAGTCGAGCGGCTTACCACTGGCGATTTGGCTCAGGCACAGCGCGACTTGGACAGTGCTAAGTCCACATTCGGCAAAGCCCAGAAGTCAGCAAGCGTTGATGAACTGCTAGAGATGGCAGGCTACGTGCGCGATGCCCAGAAAGCCGTTGACACCGTGAACGCCAGTATCGACGTGGCTCGGAAGCGCATCCAGGTTGCCGAATGGGAAGTCACCACGGCTGAACTGCGCGAAGCTGGTACACTCATTGCCAGTGCCATTCGGGATGCGCTTAGTGCCTGCTCCGATGTGCTGAAGAAGTTCAACGTTACTGGTTTCACGTCGGCGGCTAGTGGTATCGGGACGCCAGAACTGGTCATCTCGCCCGCTAAGTGGCAGGGCCCGAACATCCCGACTGCGCCCAAAGGCGTCAAGCGTGGTGGCGCAGGTCGTGGTGGCGCGAAGTCCGTTCCACTGACTGTCAACGGGACGGAATACCCCAGCGCCAGCGCTGCCTGCAAAGTGTTCTTCCCAGACTCCGGCCCATTGAATCGCGCCAGTATCATTAGCAAGCTGGCGACTGCCGGCCACACTGTAAGCGGCTAGACCACACTCCCAATAGAGCGATAAGCCCTCCATCGTGAATGCCCGGCCACTGATGGGGGGCTTTCTTTTTCCTTTGGTAACCATTGGTGTCATCCTCAGTGCTGGCAACCATCTCACATGACACCAGACGCATTGTGTGGCCCAACAGAGGCCTCCATTTTCTTTTCTGGGGTAAACCATTGGCCCATTACAGCACCACCAATGAGAACCATCCTACAGCCGAATTGCGCAAGTGTGGCCTAAGCTATGCCCCTACGCGCGACAGTCATTCCTTTGCTTTCTGCCTTCTAACCATATTTTTAGGAAAATTGGGGGAAAAGAACCTCAACAGTTGGCTCAGAGGCAATTAACACAGGCTCCCCACACCCACAGAGGTGGTCAGACTCGTCTGTCTTCGAGATAGTTACATAATCCATCACTGAGGCTACAAAGGGAACACTACGTTGGAAGCCACATGAGTCACAGGTATAAGTCCAGAGCAGTCCACAACTAGGACATTTGACCTCAGTAACGCGAACAAATGGGGCTGTAAAGTGGTGAGCGCAATATAGGACCATTAGGCCTCCAAATAGCATCTAAGGCAAATCCAGAATGTAATATCTGGGAGGTAAAGCCTAGAACCGCAAACAGAGCACTTCCTATTGAGGCGCCTGAGATAGCCTGCAATCATCCGTAATCCCTTCTGGCTCTCTCGCTGATAGGGTCGCGGTACCTGTATTTTCCAATAGTGGGATTTCCTTCCGGCTCAAAGGTATTCTTAAATAGCCGCTCCTCTCCACAGTATTTGCACTTGCCAGGAACCTTAGCGCCATTCTGACCTGAGATAATCCAGTAGTGAGCACCAGTAGAGGATTTGCTGCAATCAGCCACAATTAACCTCCTAGGGACTCCTCATACTCCTGCAATAGACTAGCCATCTCACCATCACGAACAATAGGAAAGTCACACGTAGGACCTGAGCTACCACACTCAGGGCACTGACGTAGGGCTCTACCAATATGGTTCCAGTTTCTTTTACCCAATGTGTCTACATATAGTAGGCGGTTTGCAGGCATAGTTGTGTGGCAGACAGGACAGCGACGATAGCGGATGGGTTTGCTCATGTGTATAATCTTCTTATCAGTTGGTGAATCCCAGACTTGGGGTGACACCCTTACTATAGTAATGTGTGTAATATAGAAGATGGGATATGCGTTCTAATTCTGTTCTAATTTTCAATCCACAGCAGTCTCCTCCAAACATATCCTCCTACCTCGGTTCCTGATGACTCAACAACATCCAATGCTTCAAGGTCCTGGAGTACCCTTAGGACACTCACATTTGGCAACCTCAGCAGTCTTGCGGTTTCGCTTGTTTTCCTGGGCTCTGTAAGGGCTTGGAGGACTGCAAGGCGAAGAGGAGGAATACTGTCCATTGCAACTTTGTATAGGATTGACCATATGTTGAGGGATTGGTCAACAAGTAGAAGTGACTCTCCGAGTTTGCCTAGCTGCTTCACCAATCGTGTTCCAGTTTCCCTCTGAGGGAGTCTGGTTATTTCGTGGGTATAAGGTTCTCTTGACACCTCTGACCTACATAGGGCGGTATAATCTGCTAGAGCAGGCAATCTCTTCATAATATCAGGTGGAAGTTTAGGGCCCTGAATCTGGGGAAATAACATCTTGAGGTTATAGCCCTCAACAAATTGTCCTACAAGTTCCATTCTCTGCCTTCTTGTTTCAGCCTCAGTTCCATTCTGTCGAAGTGCTGCTTCTGTTGTAGCAAGAGGATTAGAAATATGGTATCGATAGTCTAGGAAGCGCTCTCCTAGTTCCTGGCTTGCCATTCCTCCTTGTTTACCGTCTATAGCGGGCGTGCAGCCGGCAATAAGGGTGACCTTTCCTCTCCAGGTGATAGATTCCTTCTCGCTTCCTACATCCTTAACATATCTCCCATCATATATCTTTCGTAACTGCCCCATTATGTTTCTCTGGTCAGGGGCATGTTCGGAAAGAACTGTGCTGAAATCCTCTATTGTAAATATGGGGTTTCCAAGGCGCTTGAGTAGGCTAGTTTGTCCCTTATCAGAACGTTCATATCCTGAGAGGAAGGTCCTAGGTGAGATGGTATCTAGAGGTTGTACCTGTGGTATACCCTCCAAAGAACTCAGTAGCTCTGTTTTTCCCGAACCTGCCTCCGCAATGAGCATTAGCCAGATAGGGTCTCCTTTTGTATAGTGGGACAGAACTGTGGCGAGCACTACAGGTAGCACATAAGGGTCTTCCATGAGGAAGGTTTCGCGGAAAACCCTGTCTATGTCTTTATATGAGGTCATATGGAACCTGATTGGCCGTCACCCGCTCTAAAGGCCTTCTCTTTCTCCTGGTAAGCTCTTATAGGTTCCAGCAGCCTCTCAAAAGCCTCTATAGGAATAAGCACACGTCCACCTATCCATACAGACGGTATCGTACCTCTTCGTACAGCCCTGTAAACGGATTCGGGACTTATCCCTAACTGTGCAGCGACCTCTTTGACGGTGTATACCTTGCGGTCAATTTCCATAGCTCTCCTTATTGGTTATTCACTATTATTATAGCAAGTGTGGTGTGTTTTTGTCAAGTGCAAATCTTATATATACTCAAACACACAACTATACCAAACTATATACTCAAATTACCCTCGGTGCACTTGACAAGCTTATTGTCTTATGTTATAATGATGGTGAGGAATCAAATGGTATCTGAACAAATCTTTGTCATAGGTCCCAAGCAGGAGCTACACGAGGTTGAACAGGTTGAGTCCGGCACTCTCGACATAGAGCCGAATGACCTGGAGGAGATGCTTCAAGCTAGATTGCCAGCATCTAATCACCCTCGGAAGGCATCCTATTTGAGCTATCGTGCCTGTGGGTTCTCAGTCCGTGAGGCCTGCACTATGGCCGAGGTTTCTCAACATACGGTAAACAAGTGGAGACGTGACGACCCTGAGTTCAAGGAGCTAGAGGGGCCTAAGCTCAGCTTCCTTCAGCACTCTCTCAGTAGAGACATCCTGCGTATGGAGTTCATGAGGAACTTTAGGTTGGCTCTCCGCCGTGACTTTAAGATTCTATACAGGGCGGCCTATAACTTCAACTCTCTTACGGAGACTGAGTATGACTACCTCAAAGTTATTCGTAGGCTTTATGGGCCATCGGACCTACTCGCATTAGAGAAGGCATTGGAGCCTGAGCATGGTGAACGTGCTCCTATTCACGTAGAGAAGGGTGTGTTTATTGTTGACGGAAGGGAAGTAGAATCTGAGGAGGCTAAGAGGGTTGCTGCTAGGAGGCTGCTGGATAGGTTCACCTCCAATGGAAAGTTTGCACAGGAGCAAGGACTAATCGAGACTTCTGTGGTGGAGTCTGATGGTAGTTGAGGCTCCCTCTGGGGTTGACTCGGAGTTTGCTGCCAGGGTCATGGCTGCTCAAATAGGTGACCAGGCAACCTATGCTCAGGCTGTCCACCACTACACATATGAGCTATATCAGGAGGCATGGGCTGAGGGTTTAGAAACTCTCCATAGGACCCTTATCGTTTGTCCTCCTGATACCTTTAAGTCTACAACTGTTAGACATTTTGTGGAGAGGGCGATTGGGCATAATTGTAACGTTAGAATCCTCTGGCTAATGAATGCTGGTGAGCAGGCTGAGAAGCAGCTAATGGCTATCAGCCAAACCATTAAGTCTAATAATGTCTACAGGTCAGCCTTTGGAGTCCAAGAGGATTCTGAGAAACAGTGGACTAAATCTGTCCTGTATGTAAAGCGAGACATTACTGACCCTGAGCCAACTCTAATGGCCACAGGCATGAATGGCCCCTATCAGGGCCTTCACTTTGACATTATCATCATCGACGACCCTACCAACCAAGAGGATGTTCGTAGTCCTACTACAATGGAGCTTCAAAGGAGCAAGGTTAGAGGAGTAATTATTGATAGGCTTCTTGAAGGTGGAAGGATTGTTGGCCTTCTAACTCGATGGGGAGTTGAAGACCTGGTTCCCACCTTTGAGGACATGGGATTCACAATCATAGTGATGCCTGTTGCTGGGGACTATCCTTGGGGGCCTACCCTCTCCCCAACTCGGTTCACTCCTGAAGTGATTGAGGCCAAACGCCAGGACAAGGGTGATATGCTCTTTGCGCTCACCTTCATGTGTCAGCCGGAGGCCGCTGAGGGCAACATCATCCGCCGTGAGGAGATTCATTACTGGGATAAGGACACAATCCCCAATACTCCTCTTCATATCTTTATGGGAATTGACCCTGCAGCTACGGCAAAGAGTTATTCCGACTACTGGGGATTTGCCTCTGTGGGCCTCTCTATACAGCGCAATATCAAGTATGTGCTGGAACTCTCGGCAGTTAGGTGTGAGGTTAGCCAAGGTGAGTTAGAGATAGTCAAGAGGGCACAGAGAACTGCAGGGCTTCGAGCGATTGGTATAGAGACCATAGGCTTCCAGGCCCATATACTCCAATCCATGAAGCGAAGGTTTAATCTCCCATTCAGAGAGATTCCCTATAGGACTCGTCGACAGGTAATGCACAAGGTAGTAGGGCTCGACCGCGATAAGGTTGGCCGTGCTATGTATCTTTCTTCGGAGTTTGCCAGTGGTAGGCTACTGCTCCCGAAAGGTTTGCCTACTGTTGATGGAGTCTCAGTTGAGTCGGAGCTATGTGCAGTACCCTTTGGTAAGCATGATGACCGCTTGGATGCGCTCGCCTTTGCTTGCATCCTGGCGGATGCCCACTCTACTCCCAGACGGTTCGTTTCTATAAAGGGATTTTAGGCTGTGAAGATACAACCTCGGTGGTGGCACAGGAGCTTAGGACTAAGAAATCTCTGCTGGATGATAGGAATGATTCTCTTTTTTGGAACTCTACAGGTTGTCCCTCTCTTAGGACTAGCCTTCTTTGCGTATCTCTTCCTTGGTTACTTTTACTTTGTGACTATTCGAGGTTCTAATGGAAGCTCCTGATTCTACCTATATAACCAAGCTGCTCTATGAGCTAAAGAGGAATCTTGAGGGTCTCCATAAGCGTATCTCTGAGATTGAGCTTGTTAGGCATCTAGAGGACCCTGTAAAGCTCTCTGATGAGGAGCGTCCATCAGGGCTTGAAATACGTATTGGTGCCGCATCTGAGCTAATCGAGAATGTTAAAGCATCTCTTACAACTAATCTTCCACAGGTTAGAGTAGCTCCATTGAGGACTTCTGCAACTGCCCAGCCTAATTCCTCCAAGCGTGAGAAGTTCTGGAACGCTTATCTCAAGAAAATAGGCCGGATGCTCAATGAGACTGTGGACGGTCAGGCTGGTCTTGGTATGGGTATTCTTAAGGCTGCCTTCTACCCTTGGCCTAAGACTGATAGGAAACGTCTTATTACCAACGGTGTGAAGGAGACTGATGCTGAGTTCAATGACCGCCAGAGAGCACTAAAGCGTTTCTGGGGGCCTCCATTCAAGGTTGTCCCAGTTCACCCTCTTACGTTCTTCTATCGGCTCGGTCCAGGAGATGAGATTGTAGAGGCTTTGGAGCACTCTTGGCGTCCAAAGAGAGAGACTGAGGCTGCCTTTGGGACTCCCTCTTCTAGTGCTATTGTCTCTGCTACCCCAGGTATGCCAATTGAGGAGATACAACCTCTTCCCTATGGTACAAGCACCGAGACTCTGACCTTAGTAACTGAATACTGGTCTAAGGAGTGGTATCAGATATACATTAATGGGAAACTGATGTATGAGGAGGCAGACCCCTCTGTTCACTACTTTGTTGCAATAGGCCGGACTACGGTTAGCCGTGACCCTGACAAGTATGGCATCTCTGTAGCAGAGATATTCCGCCATAATGAGCCCATTATTAATCGTGCTCTTACAAGGGTTGCTGAGGCAGTGGAGATTGTTGTTCGCAAGCGCCTCACCATAGAGCTTCCAGAGGGCTCCACTGAGGGTTTCGAGACGGGAGAGGATAATAACCTCGTTCCTCGAACCTGGAAGTTCAAGGGTGACCAGGCTGAGGCACTTCCTGCTGGTGCTAAGATTCAAGACCCATTTGCAGGTGCTGAGAATGCCTTTGCTGCTCTTCCTTTTATTGAGCTAATGCTTCGGCTCATGGGTCAGCACGGAGTTTCACCTATATTCAAGGGTGTTCCACCTGGGGCAGTAGGCTCTGGATACCGTGACAACTCTCTATACCTGATGGCTCGTAGCCAATTCCAATATCTTGTGGACTCCTATGAACTAGCCCTTGCAGAGTTAGTAAGGTGGTTAGAGTCAGAGCTTGTTAGGAGTGCCCGTCAGGAAATTTGGATTGATGACCTTTCTCTATCTCCTAAGGATATTAAAGAGTTTCCTGCTGTTATTACAGTCGAAGTTGACCCTATGCTCCCACAGAACATCATCGCTGAGGGTCAGTTCTATGACAGGATGCACGCTCGCGGCCATATCCCTCGTCGGATAGTGCTTGAGAGTGGGATGAGATTGGAGCAGCCAGAGGAGATTGAATACGAGAGGATGAAGGAGGACCTACAGGAGCTTCTCAAGCCTAGTCTCTATAAGGATGTCTTGGAGACAGTGGGAATACTTCCACCTCCTGAGGCTGGCCTTGTAGGTCCAGATGGTCAGCCTATTAGTAGCAACTCCTTGGCTCCAAGAGGAGGTCCAGGAGGCGTCCAAGAGCTAATGGCAGCCTTGAAGGGTAATGGTCGTTCTCCAACTGGTGAGGCTGCTCAGGCTGCTGGAGGTTACACTCGTGCGGGTCAGTCGAGACAACCGCCGGAGGCAGCAGGAGCGTTTCCACCTGGAATGAGGGAAAGGGCATAATGCCTATTCTCTCTGGCCCTCGACTTGATAAGCTTAGGACTGAGGTAGAGGAGTGGTACTTCGATATGAGGCAGCGGCTTATCAAGGAGCTAGAGGCCGAATACACCTATGGTTCAGTTCCTCTTTCTCCTGATGAGCAGCTAGAGAAGTTTCTTACAATGACTCCTGAGGACTGGCAAGAGGTTGCTCAACGGCTCGCTAACAAATACCGTGGAATGCCTGACCAAGAGGAGCTAGTTAAGAAGGACATTCAGGACTTCGTTACTCACATTACAAGGCTATCTGTGAATCGAGGTATGGCATGACACAACCTAAACCTTTACCGAGGCTAACTCCAGGGCCAACTCCAACACCTACTCCTAGGCCTGCTTACCCTGTGACACCTCCACCCATTACTCCCAAGAAGATTATTGGATATGACTCCTCTGGTAAGGCTATATGGGCAAGTACCTCCGCTCCTGCAACCTTTCCATTCACTGAGCCTGGAGTAAGTCAACCCACTGGTACTACTACTAGGTATGGGCCTGGAGATATTCCTATACCTAATATCAATGACCCTGCCTATGACCTACTGGACGAATATGGTAAGGTTATAGGTCGTGACTACTCCTCGTACTATAAGGATGTAGCTGCATATAGGAATCTGACAGAGGGTGATTCTGGGGATGGAGGGGCCTCTAGTGCCGCCGCTGCCGCCTCTGCTGCTAACCAACGAATGTCCAACTACCTGAGTGCAGTCATTGAGGGCCTTGGTACTGAGGTTGAGGCTCGCCGTCTCCGCTCAGACCAAGCTATGCAGGAGTTCAATAGGCAACTGGATGCCATCTCAGAGGCAGGTGAACGGTTCGAGGGTATTCAGCAGTTCACAATCCCAGAAGGCTCCAAGTACTCTACAGGTTTTGAGCCTGGGGGCCTAGCAACAAGTCTCGGCCTCCAGCCGCGAGAGTCCAAGCCAATTGCCTATGACCCGTTTGCAATCGCCCTCAACCTAATACAAACCACTCCCAGTCCTTATGCTGTAGGAGTCCCTGATACAAGCCAGATTCAGCAGGCTATTGACTTAGCCAAGAGGTTCCTCTAGATGCAAATCTTTTTCTGTCCAGGATGTCAACATTGGAAGGAATATTCTCAGGCTGTGAGAGGCCTAACGCAGGTTGTATTTATACCTCAAGAGCAAATATATCCACAGGTTAAGAATCCTATCAACTGGATACAGACTTCCATGCCTGTTCTTCTGTGCGCTATGTGTGCTCCTGTAGGGTCGGAGGTGTAACTGTGGCTGAGTACCCGTATCAGACTTATGCAAGACTTGTAGGCCGCAACTGGCCAGGAATGGCAGAGCTTAAAACTCTTTATGGACAGATTGGGATTACTGCTCCTGTTGGGTCGGCAGCAGGCAATGTGGCTCTCCAGAAGGCACTCCTTGGAGGTTGGAGACCAGGACAGATTGTAGGCGCAGCAGCACCAGCACCTGCTCCAGCCCCTGCAGCACCAGCCCCTGCTGCACCAGCACCCACCGGATACCCTAGCAGCCTATTTATAGACCCTGGGTCCTATATGAATCTCCAGGACAAACTGATTGCGGCTCAGAAGTATGCAACCGACCTCCAGGCTACAATAGACCGAGAGAACCTCAAACAGCAACGTTACACTACCGAGGCGCAACTGTCCGCTAATCCTGCTGACTTTGTGGCCTACGAACTGTATAAGAGAAAACTGCAGGAGCAAGGGCTTGCCCCTCAAACTGGGGCTGTCAGGTCTGATGCTGACATCCAGGCTATGTTCAACTCCATTATAGGTGCTGCTCCTGAAGTCTCCGCTGGTATAGGCCAGTTTGGAGTCAACATTCCCACTACTCAATCTGTTAGTAGGAGCCAGTTCCAAACCTTTGACCCGACTGACCTTGCTATTCTTTCGAGCTTTCTCAAGGGTGGTGTTCAACAGGGAGGTACACGGGTCGGTATTAATCCAGAGGACTATTTCCAGAAATTGCAGGAAGGCTTTATTCCCTATGTCAACACTGGTGCGACACAGTATTCCTTCTAGGAGGCTGCAATGCCACATATGCAAATATCAGTAGACCCTAGGCACACTCGACTAGCCTTGGAGTTTATGCAGTCGGCTAAGAGACCTAAGAGACTGCCTTCCCAGGCTAGCTCTACAGCCCAGTCAAGGGCATTTGGCCAGCAGGGAGACCTAATGAGACCTACTGACTTCCAGAACTCTCCTCAGGGTCAGGCAGTTATGAAGAGGATAATCCAGGAGTTTAGTCTACCTTCTCAAGCTAGTCCTACTGCCCAGAGCAGAGCATTCGGCCAGCAGAATCAGCGGCGCAGGAAGTCAGTGGATAGCGGATACCTGAGTTCATAGATATGCCTAACTGGTGGGAGTCCGAGCCCAGGGACGTTAGGTCCAGGCGTGAGGGTAGGGCCTTCAGAGCCTCTGCTGAACGTATAGCATTTAGGCGTCAGGCCCGTGGTGAGATGGCACGCCGTGGCCTTGACCCTAATCTCTTCCCCCAGCTAGGGAGTCCAGAAGGTCCTCTAATGACTCGTATCCAGGCGGATGAGATTCAGCCTGATACTAAGTCCAAAGGCGGCGGTGGAGGTATCCTTGGTAAGATTGCTTCTCCTGTTTTGGGTGCAGTAGATGATGTATCCTCTGCTGTATTCCGAGGTAAGGTTAGAGAGCCCTGGGATGTTCTCCGGCCAGTGAAGCAGCTAATGGACCTATCTTACAGGGAGGTTGGTAGGCCACTTGGAGAGAAGTATGCTGATATAGGGGCAGGCGGAGGCCTCCTAGGGAAAAGCGGTATCCCAGGTGTTTCTGATGTATTTAGGAAGAGGCCAATACCAATCTCGCCTGAGCTAGAGCATGAGATAGCAGCAGAGGCTACAGCTTATACTGTGTTTGACCCTCTCAATTATCCAGGCTTGATTTTGGGGGGGACAGGAGCAGTTGGCAAGATTGGTGCTAGGACTGCTGCTAGGCTTCCAGTCCTAGACGCACTCTTCTCAGGTATAGGTAGTAGGGCTGCCCTTAAGAATATCCTTCCTGCAATCTCTGGGGGTGCTGCTGAATCCCCTGAGATGGAGCGTATTATCCAGGGTATGAGGGGAACTACCCTAGATAAGTTTGGAGTCCATACAGCAGAGGAAGTCATCATCGATGCCCGTCAGAATCTCTCTCTTACTCAGTTTGGTAGGAGGGTAATAGGCAACTCCCTTCCAGGCTCAGTTACGCGTTGGCTAGAAGGTCGAGGAGTCCGTCTTATCGATGATGATATGGGAATGCTCCTCCATGAGTATGGCAGGATTAGAGCCTTTGGTCACAATGCTGCTGCCCGCTCTAATGACCTAATACGTGCGGCTGTAAGCAAGACTTTTAGGCTTAACAATGAGGGGAGAGTCTTAGACCTCCCAGGTCAGCCTTATATTGATGATGTAATTGAGACCTATAAGGACTTCAAGCTCAACCCCCAACAGATAGGCGCAGTCAAGCTGGTCAATGAACAGCTAAGTATCCTCCGCCAAACTGAAAAGGCTGCTGGCCTTAAAGTCCATGACATACCTACTCCTCGTGGCATTTATACTCACCGTCAGGTAATCCGCCGCCCAGTGAATATCACTGACCCAAAATCCTTGACACAGCTTGAGGAGACAGTCCCAGTAGGCCCTGTTGTCAAGGAGAAGCTAGGTGCTAAGCAGGCCTTCGAGAAGCCCCGTAGTGTCTCTACTAAGGCTGAAGGTATTGAAGCTGGCCTGGAGTATATGGGGTTTGCTGATGCTCAACAGGCCCGTATAGTTCAGGGTTATAACCGTGTCGCAGACAAATGGCTTGAGGCAGCACTTAGGCCCTATGGGTTTAGTGTTACTGAGTTACTGGGCCAACAGGCTCCAGACCTACTTAAGCAGGGAGTCGCTCTAGTACAGAGGATTAGGCGTCTACAGTCCCTAGAGCGTGAGGCAACCATTGCCAAACGTGTAGGCAGTAGATGGGCCTTCCGTATGCCAGGAAAACTTGTTGAGAATGACCTTGTGGCCCTTGGTAAGAGAGCAAAGGAGGCCTCTGGACTACCTCTGAAGGCTGGCCGCCAAGCTACTCTAGCTGGAATCCAAGAGGAAGCTAGGGGCCTACTTAGAACTGCTCGTGCTGAACTCCAACCTATTAAGGCCCGTCGAGCTACTATTATGCGGGAACTAACCGCTGGCGGTACAAGAGAGTTTCCTAAACGTTTCCGAGGCAAGTTCTATTCCGAGCAGGTTGGTGAAAGGCTCCTAGACTTCGACAGTCCTAAGGCTTCTGGCCTCTTGGAGTCAACTGTTAACAGGTTCAACAACCTTATCAGGCCCCTGATGGCGACTGCTGATGCATCCTTTATGGGTGTCCAGGGCCTAATAGGTGCTGCTCATAACCCTAAAGCCTATATACAATCCCTTAGATATGCCTTTACTACTGCCTATGATGAGAGGATTGCAGCACACCAGGCTAGTGGCCTACTCGATAACTTCCTCAAGAGTGGAGGTCACTTCGCAGCCCGCAACGATATGGGTGAGTTCCTCTTCTCAGGCTGGCCTGAGAAACTTCCTGGATTTGGTAAGGCTGCCAGACTGTCAAATACTTGGTTCACCCGTTTCGGGAATAGCCTGCGTCTGGAGATGTTTGAGTCAGCGGCTAAGGCTGGTGCATCAACTAAAGACCTAGAGGGCCTAGCCCGTATGGTTAACCTTGCAACAGGCTACACCGGTGGGAAGGCTACCAGCCTGGAGACTGCAATGCTGTTCGCCCCCAGATTCTTCCGCTCCCAGATAGGTCTAGTTTCAGATGGCTTGACGAAGAGGACACTAGGAGGGAATGAGGCAGCTAAGGCAATATCCAAGCTGGTTATCTTGGGTACGGCCCTTACGTACTCTCTCAATGAGGTTCTGGGCAACAAGACTGACTTCAATCCCTCTAGCTCTAACTTCCTAAGGATACGAGCACTTGGCCGTGATATTAGCGTCTTTGGCCCCTGGGATTCACTTGTGAAGGCTATCTATATAGGGGCCACGAATCCTATTCAAGGCACTAGCTATATTGCACGTACCAAGGCTTCTCCTGCAGTTGCCCGCATTTATGACCTCATTCAGGGCCACACAATCCAAGGTGCTGACCTCAAATGGGGTAATGCTGAGGAGGTTCTGGTTAGTCTTGGACAGCTTACAAAGCAGCTAGGGCCTATCTCTCTCCAACAGGCAGGTGAAGAGGGTATTCCCAAGACTCCACAGGAGATTGGAGCCTCTGCTCTCCAAATACTTGGTACAAAGGCTGCTCCTCTTACAGCTTATGAGAACCTTGCTAACCGTCGTAATGAGGCCGCTCAGGAGTCATTCCAGAAGAATTGGCCTGACCTTGAGCCTAGGCAGAAGTTTGAGCTTGAGAGGGCTAGGCCAGAATTGAAGCGTCCAGAAGCCACAAGTGAATATGGCAAGGCGCTTGAGGCCCGCACCACTCTGCTTGATACTTATGAGACTCAGATGAAGGCACTTGACTCAGCAGGTATGGCTGGTCCTGAATGGAGAGCCGAGTACCAGCGTATCAATGCTGCCCGTGCAGGAGCCTTTGACCAGTGGGAACGTGACCATCCAGAGGCAGCGGGTAGGCTTCAAGTACCTGATAATCCTAATGACTTGGCACTTCAACAGCAACGAGATGCCTTCATCAATGCCCGCACACCTTGGGGTAACATAGACCCTGAGAAGCTGGCTGTTAGTCTGAACGACTTAGAGGACTCCTGGACGCCTGAGCAGAAACGTTATGTTGAGGATAACACAGGCCTCCGAGACACTCCACTCACAAAGGAATACAAGAAGGCAATTAGAACTCTTAGACCCTACTTCGAGCTAGAGGATTCAGTCTGGGATACAATCAGGAAAGGTTCACCTGAACTAAGCCCCTATGAGACTACCGATGACTATGTGTTCTCAATAGTCCAAGGTCTCGTCAAGCAGGGGTATCCACTTGAGCAGGCTGCATCTATAGCCTCTGACTTGCCAGTTCTTCGTCAGGTTGAATCCATAGTCAGTGACCTCAAAGAGCGTTACAGGTTTGCTAATCCAGAGGCCGACGCTGCCCTTGCCAAATGGTTTGGAGCAACTCCTATCTTTATGCAGGGTAGGCATAAGAGGCGCTCCCGATGAAGCCCGTAATTACCTGCAACCATCACGGCTCCTGCGGCTGCGAAGTATCATCCTGCTGCCTTAACTGCCCTCTAGCACAATGCCGATATGAGTCTGAGGGTGGGGTAAGGGGTATTAGAAACCGAGAACGTAATCCTAAGATAAAGGCTCTGGAAGGAATCTTACCTGTGGCTGCTGTTGCGGAGTTGTTCGAGATGAGCCAGACCAACGTAAATCGTATCTGGGCAGCGCCCCAGATGGGTATTGACAACGTTCAGACAGATATGGTAACGTGATACCAGATTGGGGAGATAAATTATGCCTACTGACCCTGACATAGCCGCCTTAGCCCATGAGATTGAGGGAACCGTAGCTCCCCCTCAATCCAAGGGTGCTGGAGATAAAAGTGCCGATGGTGCAGGTGATAGCACTTCTGAGAAGGAGAGCAAGCCTGGCCTAACCGGTGCTGGAACTGGTGATGGTGAGGGAGGGGCTGGAGAAGAGGAGAAAGGGGAGGAGGAGGAAGCTCCTGACCCTCTCAAGGACCTCAACATTCAGCAACTTCTAGCACATCCAGCATTAGGTCCAATGCTCCAGTCATGGGCGGATAGGGCAGGGGCAGCCCAGGTAGCAGCAGTCCTGGAACGTGAGCGGCCTGCTATTGCTCAAACTGAGCGAGAACGGGCTGACCACGCGCTCTGGGATGAGCACTTCTCCTCAATGACTCAAGAGGAAATTGGGGAGGAGATTTCGGCTGACTCTAAGGCTGCCTCTGCCTATGCTCAATACCAGGAGCGTAAACAATCTGGTGGTGGTCTCAGTCCAGAGGCTGTTGCTCGTGCCTCAGAGGTCTACTCCAATGCGGCCCAGGTTGCTGTATACTCTCATATGTTAGAGAACTCAGGCTTAGACGATGTTGTAAAGGCAGAGCTAAAACCTGAGAACTTTACTCATATGGGAGTCGATGGCCTTGTATCCTGGGGTCAGGCTATTGGCCAGGCCATTATTGATAGCCGAGTAGAAGCACGCGCTCAGGAGCTACTAGCCGAGAAGTGGGAGACTCACAAGCAGGAGCAGCTTGCAGAGTTAGAGCAGGATAGGCCCCCACTAACATCAGGTCGAAGGACAGGCGCTACACCTGACCTTCTAGGCACACCCTCTAACGAGCTACTAGAGAGTGCATTGTCGAAGTCTGAGAAGAAATAGGAGGAAGCTATGGCGGACATAACACTTCTAGAGGCTGCCAAGCATAGTCAGGATGAGTTGGAGAGGGCAGTCACAAAGATTATCGTAGAGACCTCTCCAATCCTAGAATATCTACCTATGAAGACCATTAATGGCCCTGCGTTCCGCTACCACAAGGAGCGAACGCTAGGCACAGTGGCCTTCCGTGGTGTTGGCGGCACATACACGCCTGACGCAGGTGTAATCAATCCAGAGTTTGAGCCTCTGGTTATTCTCGGTGGTGAGGTCAAGGTTGACAACTTCGAGGTCGAGGTTATGTCTAACCTGCTCAACCTCAAAGCTGAGAAGTACCGGATGAAGGCTCGTCAAGCAGGAATTAAGTTCTCGGAGTCCTTCTTCGAAGGCGACACGGTGGTCGATGCATTCTCCTTCGATGGTATCCGTAAGCGCCTGATTGGAGGACAGAAGATTCTGCAAGCCAGCGGTGGAGGTGCCCTGACACTTGCGAGTCTGGATACACTCCTAGATGCAGTTGTAGGCGATGGTGCCGATAAGGTTCTCTTTATGAGTCCTACAGTCCGCCGTAAGCTGACTGCCCTTGTTCGTGCTCAGACTGGTTCCAGCCTCATCAGCTTCACCCAGGATGCTTTCGGTAAGCAGCAGATAGCCTATGCTGGTACTCCCATTAGGATTGTCCGGCGTGAGGATGATGGTAGCACCTTCTTGGGCTACGATGAGGACCCTGGGGACGGCACCTCGGATACAGCTAGTGTCTACTGTATTAGGTTCAGTTCTGACCATGTTCACGGTATCCAGTCAAAGAGCCTCCCCTCAGTCAAGGACTTTGGAGAGGTTCAGGCTGGCCCCTACCACTTGGGTAGGATTGAGTGGTACTGTGGTGTCGTAGTCAAGCATCCTCGTGGCGCTGCGAGGCTCTACGGAATCCTTGACGCATAGTAGGAGGACAATATGGAATCGGGAGAGCTACCAGAGGTTTATGAGCGTAATGGCAATCTGTATCGGAAGGTCAAAAGAGTATCCGCAGGTGAGGAGTGGGAGTCAGAGCGTCCTGTTGCCAGGACTTTAGAGGAGGCACAGGCTCTCCGTTGGGACTTTTACCACTTAGAACTAGGGTGGATACTCAGCGGCTACAAGCTGGAGAAGGACCGTGATACTGATTCCATTATGGCTGATGGCTCTCATGCCTCTCCCCTTCCAATTGAGGAGCAGGAAAAGCGTTCCTCATCAGTCAGAATAGTTCATTCATAGGAGGTCCAAGTGGCAAGAGATATTAACCTGAGGCTGGCTAACGCAGCAGACCTTACTGCCACAGGTCAGCAGACAGCGGTAGATACTGAGGGTGGATTCTTCGCCATAGCCAGGCTGAACAATGCCCTCATCACAGGCACTACCCCACTATTCGATTTTGACATCGAGGCCTCAATTGATGGAGGTTCAACCTACTTCAAGATAGGTTCCTTCCCTCAGTTGGATGGTGCCGATGACAATATCGAGATAGCACGGCCTGTCTACATTCCCAGACCCGCATCTGGACAGACCATTACCAAGGTCAGGTTGCAGTATACTGTTTCAGGCACAACTCCTGTGTGCAATGATACCACAGTATACCTGGAGCCAATGGTAAGTCTGGGTGTACCTGCCGTAGACGAGCAGTTGGCGTCAGGTCTAGCCAAACTCACGTAGGCCTATTCTTATAGGGCAATAGAGGGGAGAGGTCGTGGAGGTCCGGGGCAACCCTCTCCCCAATATTGCCCATAAGGAGGTTATAATGCCTTACTCTGTGAGGGCCGTTGGTGATGGCAGATTTACTGTGGTTAACACGGAAACAGGCAATGTTCACAGCAAAGGCACAACTAAGGCAAATGCTGAGGCTCAGGTGAGACTCCTACATGGGGTTGAGCATGGGATGCGGCCTCGGACTACTCGTGAGGTGATGGGTACTCATCCACAAGTCCAGGGCAAGACTCATCGAATGCCAGGTGGCAAGGTAATGAAGGGTGCAAAGCATCCTAAGACAAGGAGTAAGTAAATGCCGTATGATAATCCTAATAGGGCGCCTGTAGGTGACCATATCACTATGAAGGACACTGTGCCACCTCCTGCTGGAGAGGGTTTTGAGTGCTCCTGTGGTCGTAGCTTCACTTCTGCCAAGAGTCTCAAGGGACACAAGACCAAACTAGGCCACTAATGCTATTAGGGCTTGGAATAGGACTGGTTATCATCCTACTCCTTCTTGGTACCTTGTTCGTAATCTGGCCTAGACCCCCTAAACCTCGTAAACGTGTAGTTGCTGAGGATATATTGAGGCGCCAACGTGAGCGTAAAGCACCAAAAGGTTAGTGCGAAGTCTGATGACCCTGATACTACTCTAGTCCTTCCATCGGATTGGAATGCTGCACATGCTCATGAGGCTGAGGCTGCTAATTTAGTTCTTGCAGGGCCTGTATCTGGTGGTTCTGCTATACCAGACTTTAGGGGTTTGGTAGATGCAGATATTCCTGCTGCTATAGCCCGTGATGCCGAAGTAGCAGCGCAGTACGTTGCCCTGACGGATGGGGACTGGATTGACCTGACGGACGGTGGCCCAACGGCTCTGCACGGTCACACCGGTGGGGGCGGGACTTTCACCAACCGTGTCTGGTTCAACAAGGAAGAGCTACATGGCATCGGGGCTACCTCGACCCAGGTGGGCACGAATCCAAACCAGCAGGCTACATGGCGATTCCCCGCTGCCGCCACAGGAGCCGTGCAGTTTGACTGGGTGGTGCCGCCTGACTGGAGTTCCGGTGCTGTGGACCTCATTCTCCATTACTGCAAGGCCGCTGTTGGAACAGGCGACATCTATCATCGGGTCAACTACTCGGAATTAGCTGCAGGCGACGATGCAGGGGAGACTGGCACAAACTCCGACCAGACGGTAGCGGTGGCTGCCGACCCTGCTCAGACCCACCAGGTTATAACCTGGCCTGCCTTGTTCACGCCTGGTGCTATAGGCCAGGTGTGGCGGTTCAACTACATCCGTCTCGGCGGCGACGCAGCGGACACCTACGCCGATAATAGCCACGTCCTCGGGGTTGAGCTACGCTACACGGCGACGGGTTATGGTGGCATCATCGTCCCCACAGGCACAGGCTTTACTCATATTACAGGTGGAGCCCAAGATGCAGCCGCTAAGACTGTTGACCTTGCCTCTGCTGATGTGACTGGTGTTCTCCCTGGTGCTAAGATAGATTCCACTATAGCTAGAGATACTGAGGTAGCAGCGGAAATTGCTACTCATGCTGCCGCTCCCGACCCTCATACTGTCTACGGTGCGCTCGCCCAGGCCGAAATCTGGGGTGCCCTGCAAACATTCAGTGTAGGTATCGCTACAGGTGGCCTGACCCTAACCCAGGGTGCGAGCGACCCGCTGGTCATTGATGGCGCAGGTGCTATTGTTGTCACGAACGCCTACCATAAGGTTGAGGTGGCCGTCCCTCCCTTGCTTGATAACCTTGACACTGTTACAGGCCTTGGCGTAGGCGAGATTTGTTTCATCCAGCCCAACTCCGACGCTAACACAATCAACATTCGGCACGATATTGGCAACATCTCCTGCGTGGGGCAGGCCAACATCCTGATGGACGACATAGAGGACTTTGTGATTCTCATTGGTACGGCAGGGAACGTGCTCGCCATGAGTAGTCATGGACGGTCACACAACCACAGCGATACCTCCGATGGCAATGCGTTGGCCCCTATCACGATTACTCCTGGAACCCTCGTCCTGCCCAATGAGGCTTCCCCTGCGCCTACGATTGAGGCTGCAATAGTCTGGGACACCAATGATGACAAGATAGTAGTAGGGGATGGTGTCGGCACAAAGCATATTGTCCCCACGGCGGCCTACTCTGGTGACGCTACCGTCAGCGAGGCGGGAGTCCTCACAATTGGCGCTGACAAAGTGACCTACGCCAAGATGCAGAACGTCAGTGCCACAGACAAGGTGCTGGGCCGAGCGACAGGTGGACCAGGGGATGTTGAGGAGATAGCCTGCACAGCGGCGGGTAGAGCGTTGATAGATGATGCCGATGCTGCCGCCCAACGTGCGACGTTGGGCCTCGGAGCTATCGCCCTTGAAGCGTCTCCCCTTCAGATTAGCAAGGGCGGCACGGGCGTGACGGCCCAGCAGTTCTCAGTCGTCCAGTACGTCTTCCTGCCCGACGCCGCCATTGACGCCGACGTAGTAGCCGGAGCGCAGAAGCAGCTACTTGTCAGCCCTGGCTCAGATGAGGCGCTTGCTCGCATCGTCGTTCACGCAGGCTCGGCGGGTGGGACGGCCCTGACTATCACCCTTGAGCAATATCAGTCGGGGGGTGCGGGCGTCGAGGACACAGACTCCGCTGGAACCTGGACGACCATCAAGGCGATTACGGTCACGGCGAGCAACAAGACGGTTGTAGATGCTGCTCCTGCCGCCACCATTAAGTCCCGTGGGGCGCTCCGCATCACCATCGGTGGCACAGTCACAGGCTGGAAGAACGTCCAAGCTATCTATGAAGCCAAGAGGCCGCTAACAACATGAGCCGCCGCACCCTAATCAACCTCGACCTCCGAGGGCAGATGCTCGACGCCTCCGTGCAGGCAGGCGGTCATGCCCGCGAGTCTCTGGTTCAGGGTTGCACGTTCGACCTCGGCACTCGTTTTGTGGGGGACATTCGCGGTACGGACTTCATAGGCAACACCGGCCCTGCTGATTGGCGCGCCGCCCAGACCTATAGTTGTTACTGGCGGGGGAACGCAAATCTGGCTGGCAGCCTATGGCCTGCCGACATAGGCTACCTCCACCACCAGCCTGTAGGAAGCCTCATCCGCGATGCCGTTACAACTCTGAACCTGACTGCGGCCCAGAAACAGAAGATTCGGGACGTGGGCGACTTCGTGTTTACAAGTGACCCTGCAGCATCTTGGGATACGTCTGTGCCCCTATGGTGGGCGAACTCTACGGCGACAGTCCGCAACCGCCTTGTGACTGGGTTCCGTTCCCTATTCGTGCCCCATCCAGGACTGGCAGCGCGGTTTGAGGAGTTAGTGGATGCTCTACAGTCTGGCAAAACATTGTGGACACCGCCTGCTAATCCCAACATTGCGATTGTTACCTGGCCAGATGGTGCATTGGTGCCTGTGGACGCTATGAACCTACCTGCACTGTTTGAGATTAGCCGCTATGCCCTAGCCCGCTGGCTGGAGTCACAGGCCGACTTGCAGCAACAGGGGCCACATCACTGTTTCGTCTATTCTGTCATGCCGCTGATTGCCCGCCCTCTGCCAGGGGCCTATGACTGGTTTAGTCCAGGCTGGCATTGGCGGGGGTACTAAGATGAGCCGTAGCTGGCTACACGTAGGTAGCGGCTGGGAGCATGGCCCCATCCGCTATCTCTATTCCGCCAATGCCACTCAGGAAAAGACGTTCATCACAGGCCCCAACTGGAGCGTATATGGGCATGGGGGCTTCCCTCCTGAGAAGTCCACCAAGCGCAGCGGCTACTTCGCTCATCGGATGCTCAGTGGCGGTTTCTCGTTTGGCATTGACGCCCGCTGCGGCCACGTGTTCGCCCGCACGAAGGACTGGTTATTCTGGGTTGTCCCCGTGGCCATCATCGGCTTTGACACACCCCCGACTGTAGGCAATGATTACCTTGCTGCCCGTTGCACCGAGCATTGGGCGCTGGCCACTGGGGACAAATACCTGGGTGTAGGTGTCGCTATCGTCTCGGCTGGCCCACCCGCCACCTTCCAATTCACCATCCAGCGTTTCACCAACACTGGTGCCTTCGATGTTAAACTGGGTGGCAACAGTGCTACCTTCACGGCAGGGACGACGGTACGCTATATCGTCCTGGCCCTGAACACAGCAGGTGGGGCAGACAACTGCAAGCTATGGGTGGACGGGACGGCGGGAGCGGCTGTTACCTCCGGCACTGTTCGCACCTCCGGCCATCTCCTGCCTGACTCCCGAAAGGTTGCGGGCGCTAAGGGTGCTGATACCGGTATGCGAGTGGTGGCCGATGACTGGTGCAGCGCCGAGGGAGACGCTGAGGGCGACCGCCCAGGGCTGAATTTACGGACGATATGTTACCAGGCCCGCAAGAACGTCACCGGCGAGAACGCCTGGACGGGCTCGCACCTGGACGTGGACGACGAGAAGGATGCGGCCATAGGTGACGCTAACACCGACACCAACGTTTGCACCCCTGGGGCCGCCGACCAGCTTGAGATATTCGGCTTTCCCGACCTGGTGGACGAGGCTGGACAGACGGCCACGGTGGAGGCCGTGCTGCTGTGCTGGGAGCAGGTCATATCGACCTTTAGGGGCGCAGGTTACGCTCCTGCCTACGAGGGTCACTACCCCCACGCCCGCACCACCAGCAGTAGCCTGACCGACCTCAGCGGCGATTACGGTAGCGGCTATAATCCCGATGGCACGCCTTCGCGGGTCTGGTTCTCGCGCCTGATGCGTACCACGCCGGAGGGCTCTGCCTGGACACCAACGCTGTTCAACCAGTTGCAGGCTGGCCTGAAGTCGCGGAACACCGAGACGATGGGGGAGTTCTATGCCATCCCCATTGGGGACTATATCGATGCTCCTGCCGATACGCCAACCCCACCTGGAGACCCTCTTTGGGAAGACCCTCCAGGGGCAGCACCCGCTGAACGGCGCAGGTTTGGGATGGTGGTATGACAGTGAACCAGGCAAAAGAGGCGGTAAAGGATACTCTTAGAGGGTAGTGGTTAATGGCTGGAACACCAATCGCCTTTCAACCAAATGCCTTCCAGAATAGTGCTTTCCAAACAGGGGAACCTGCTGTACCATTTCGGTTCCCTAGAGAGGCTATCCCAAGAGCCCAGACTAAGCCGCCAGTAGCTACCAGCTATGTGCAAAGGGAGATAAATGGCTAAGGCAAATAAGCAATTAAATCCTAGTATTGGCAAGGCTGGTAAGAGGGCCGCACCAGCTATAGGTTCAAGCCGAGGACAGGCTAAGCCTACTGCCCCTACAGGAGCTACACAGAAGCCTCCGTCCCCTGGGAGCGGAAAAAGGAACTACGGGTTTCAGCCATAGGAGGTTAGCATGGCAGGAGTTGATGTCCGAGTTGTCGTTGAGGATATAGCAACTATAATTGCAACCTATACCACAATCGAGCTAGAAAGAGCAGCTACAGTAGGTGGTACTTACGCACAGGTAACAACTAAAGCTCTTGTGGCCAATACCTATTACTATACTATTAACGATTCCACAGGTGACCTTAACAAGTGGTATCGCTACAGGTTCCACCATGCTGTTGGGCCTGTTAACTCTGACTACTCTGACCCATTCCGAGTTGATGGAGTAACTAGGCTCAGAGCTAGGCAAGCTGCACTGCTCAAGTATGGGGCAGGAATGGTACTTGCCTCCGATGGTACAGGTGCCAGTGGTGGAGAGTTAGGTACAGTAGACTACAGAGTCAAGACTAGCCTATTCAGGGCTGACCGTGGCAAAGGTTCATGGCTGCTCCCCACTACAGGTACTCAGGCTGGGCTAGTTAGGATAATATCAGCAAGTAACCCCACTACAGGAAAGTTCACAGTTCTTCCTGCTTGGAGTGCAACTCCTGCTAGTGGAGAGGAAATAGAATGGCATTGGCTTGCAGACCCTATCATTTGGGAAGATGCTATGAATAGGGGACTAGCTAGATACTACTTCCTAGATAGGGTTCCTATCAATGGTGTTGCCAACCAGGATGAGTATGACCTATCTGGCATTCCCTGGCTCATTGACCAGGGACAGGTACACGATGTAAGATACTATCCCAGGCGTGCCAGTAGTATAGATGATGGAGTAGACCACTCCTGGGCAGGTAATGGCAGGTGGTGGAGGGTTCGACAGGATAAGGGTATTCTCACTCTCTCTATTAGCCCTGCAATTGATACTTCTACAGTGCTGTATTTAGAGACGACAAGGCCTATGCTTCCAGTCTACACCGATGCTTCTGCCCTACCTGCTGTTGCAGCAGAGGAGCTAGTGGTGGCGTTAATCTATGATGAGGTACTAGCCTATCTTAGCCGTCCTAGTCGTGGGTCAGCAGAGGAGAGGGGCTCTTGGATTAAGGCTAGGGCTGTTCATACCTCGGAGTTGCATAAGCTATTGGTTAGACATCGACCTAAGCCTAGAGTTGGTCCTGCTCAATTGCCCTTCCCACCTGTAGTTCCGCAGCCTTTCCAATCGAGGTAACTGATGGTCAGTAGACCCAAGCATATAGGGACGGTGAAGATAGGGGCTGAGTCTTATCTGCTGGCTGAGACTGAGGATAGGCAAGCCTGGCAAAAGCAATTCCTACATGAGCCCCCCTGGGCTGATGGCCTACCAGCAATGCTTTCTGAGCCCTCAGAGACATGGCACCTAGGAGGTTTTAAGACACGGCAAGGCATACCAGGTACATATGAATACGGTGTCAATACCGACACAAGGTTTCCATTCAGGCTTTTGCCTGGTCCGCTACTGACTGCACTTACTCTCACAGGTAGTGTATCCCCTCCCACCCGAATCTTCGAGGCGCTAGGCTACATATTCGTTGTGGCAGGAAGGCGTGTCTTCAGGATAGACCCTGCTACTGATGCTGTTGTGGAGTCCAAGGACTTCGGAGCAGGTGTTCTCGGAGTTGATGGCTTAAAATGGGAGAGCAATAAAGGCCTGGTCACTACTGATGCTGCCGACCAGTCGCTATGGGAGGTCTCGGCTATAGGCTCACCTGACACTTGGACTCAGGCTGCTGTTGGTATCAAACCATATAAGTTGGCAGCAGGTATAGACCGACTGTTTGGTGTCCAGGCCGATGGCCTCCTTAGGAACGTGGTATCTGGTCTCAATCCTCTAGCAGCGATTAACTGGGCTGACAGGATACAATGTGGGGAAGTTGATACTAAGCCTACTGGACTATTGGCCTTTGAGAAAACTGTTCTGGTAGGTAAGCCAGAGGGCCTCTTTGGAGTGAGCCCCGAAGGTAAGGGTGTCCCTCTCATTAAGCGTATGATACGAGATGCTACCAACTGCCAAGGCATGAGGGTGCATGAACCCTATGCTATTATCCCTCATAGTAGGGGTACGTATAGATTCCTTCCAGGACTGGTTGAGAGCATAGGCCTTGAGAAGGAAACCATGAATGAGAGCCTTGTCAAGGGCAGGTTCATGGACTTTGCTACCGATAACCAATGGCTCTTTGGTATATTAAACCTTTCGACAGTCTCTTGGATTGTGATTGCCAGAGATAGAGGGAGTGGTGAACCTGGATTTGGGCCTCTTGTCTGGCACACTTGGGTTATGGTGACATTCCCTAGTCAGGCCCTGCATCTATCTACTTTGACATCACCTCCTAGGCTTTGGTTCGGTAAAGGCAACAATATATACTACCTAAAGCTATCCAATTCAGGAGGAGCACCTGATGTATCTGATGCCGACTATAGGTTCTCGACTGTAGGCTCGCTCTACAGCAATAAATATAACTTTGGTGATTGGGGTCTTAAGGACTTTCCCAAGGTGGTCCTAGTAGGTAAAAATCTCACGGCTATCAGGCGCTGGGAGTTGGCCTATAGTGTGGATGGAGGTGCATTCTCATCCCTAGATATAAATGGCATTACTATGTCGATAATCAGTGACGGACGCCAAACCTTCTTCCTACCCCTAACTGCCGTCGGCAGAGAGATACAGTACCGCTTGTCTTACATTGGAGATGTTAGTACGACAGCAGGCGAGATAGTCTACTTTGAGCCTTTTGCGGTTCCTCAAAGCAGGAAACTTCCTGCCTATATAGTACAGCTTCATTTGGCTAGAGACTCTAGCCTAGATATTGGGAAGGAGTATAGGTCTTCTGCTGAACAGCTTAGTGACCTAGCCGCTCTGAATGAGAGTGCAACAACTGTGAAGGCAAGTGGCCCTTGGGGTGAGAACAAAGATATGGTAGTGAGGTCTCTACAGCTTGTAGAAGTGATACAGGAGCCTGATGTAGAGCCGGAGTATATGGTAACGGTTGAGCTTCAGGAGAGGGAAGTGGCCTAATGCCAGAGCTAGACCGGAAGGTTGCAGTCCTGGAAAAGCGAGTCCGAGAGTTGGAGCGACTACTCAAGCTAGGCCTCGTTGGTGGAGATGGTGACCTGAAGGCTGTGGTTGACCAGCATAGTGCGTTGCTGGGTAGGTTGGTGGAGGACCGCTCTCTAGGAAGTACACTACTTGGGTCATTCCCTGGAGCGGACTCTTCACAAACATTAAGGAGGGAGGATGGAGATTTCTACCTGGCCGGTGTGCTGACAACGAAGTCTGTCGCATCAACTAGGCCGTCCGCAAGTGGAGATATCTACGCCCTTCCCATATACCTCGGAGTTGGGAGCCTTTTAGATAAGTTAATGGTAGAGGTAACGGCACTTGAAGCAGGCAAAAATGCCCGTATAGGAATATATACCGATACAGGCGATGTCTACCCAGATAGGCTTATTTATGGTTCTGGCGAGGTCAGTGTAGGAACGACGGGATTTAAGGAGGCGCAGACTGCCGGTGAAAGGACGGCGAGAGGACTTAGTTGGCTTGCAATGACGGCGAACACTACAGTTCCACCAGGGGCTCAGTTCCGCTCCGTAGAGAGCACTCAGGCTGGTACTTGGATAATCCTTGGATATTCGTCCACAATACCTGATGTGGCATATTGTGCTTGGCGTAAACCAACCACCTACGGACCCTTGCCAGACGTGTTTCCCCTTGGGGCATTTAAGGATGCCATCTCTCCTGCAATCTGGGTAAGTCTAAAGCCAGGAGGCTGGTCATAATGCTGAAAACAGCAAGTGGCTCAACAGGCAATTCCATCCAAGATGGCATCACTAGAGGGGCCTCATATTGGATATACTTAGGGTGCTAGGGCTAAAGTAGGAGTGCCATGATACTTGAGAAGTGGGTTGACCTCTCAAAGTGGCAGGGAAATGTCAGTGATACTTCCCTGAGGGCAATGAAAGCGGACGGTGTTCAGGGTATCTGTGTTGGAGCCTGGCATGGCCTCGATGCAAACCCTTATGTGCATTCTGTCCTGAAGCGAAGCCGTAGTATAGACCTGAGCACCGCTATCTATGCTGTTATCAACAACAGGCCTGGTGCTTGGTCAGTGCAGCAGGCGAAGGTAGCTGTTGGTGATGAGTGGCCTCATCTTCTCTTTGTTAGCCCAGATGTAGAAATAAGAGGTGTGACAGAGGCAATTCTGAAGGATGCCTTCGCTGAGGTAGAGAGACTCGACAAGCGATTTATCCTATATACTGGCAACTGGTTCTGGGATATTTGGCGCTCTGAGCTAGGGCACTATCCTATCATTGGTGCGCCTCCCGTTTGGCTGGCAGTCTATAACGGTATTCCAAACCTGAGCATTCCTACCAGGCCAGGTTATGGACCTATCATTGGGCACCAGTATACAGGGAGCACGTCCGCCTATGGGACTACGGTGGACTTCAACGTCTTTGACGCAGATTGGCTGAGGGCTACGCCTGTTCCAGCGCCAGTACCCAGCCCAAAGGAGGTTCTCATGGGTAAGATAGCAGACGATTTTGCGGCTCTAGGGCGCACGGTCGAGGCTGAGGTAGAGCAGGCCAAGACATTGCCTACGCCGATTCCAGGTCCGACAGGCGCAACAGGTCCTGCAGGTCCAGCGGGCGGCACTGCGCCAACTCCTACTTCCACTCAGCGCACCTATACTGTGGTCTCAGGCGACAACCTGACAAGGATAGCCACCAAGTTCGGCGTCAGCCTGGATGCACTCTACACCCTGAACAAGGCAGTCATAGGTCCCAATCCCAACCTCATCCAGCCAGGAATGGTTCTCACTATTCCATAGGGGGTATACAGTGATTAGAACTGCCAGTGGTTCAACAGGTAATGCAATCCAGGATGGCATCACTAGAGGCGCATGGTTAGGTGCGGTTAATGCCCTTGTAGCCTTCACTGTTCTCCGATGGGATTGGCTCACTACAGAGGAGCTTGCACTACTAGAGGTTCCCATCCAGTTCGTAGCACTTATCCTAGCCGGTGCCTTCGACAAGTATGCAAAGCCAAGACTGTGACAGAGATTTATGCTGTTATCCTTGTGGGCCTAGCAATGCCCATCTCAGTTGCTCTTATTGGCCTAATCTATAGGCGCAATGGTAGGAGTAATAACAAGAATGGTCCTGTGATAGTCAAACGAGACGAACTCTGGGAAACTTTCCGAGCACGAGAGGCAAACATTGCCAGGCTCATAGATGCCCAGGGTGAACAGGGGCGGATACTCTCTCAGGTTAGCATGACGCTAACAGGAGTAGCAGGAACACTCGATAGGATAGCCGACAGATTAGACCATCTCTCGGATAGGATGAACAGGTGATACTGGATTTCCTGTTTCACCTTATAATCTCCTTCGGAAGATTACTTGGGGAAATCCTGTCTTGGTTCTAACGCCAAACAGGACTCTGGTAAGACTTAAAAGGTGTCTCCAGGCCAGGGCAGATATGGGCCAACTCCTTAGGAAACTCCACAGAACCGTCTACCAGAATTTCATCGTGAACTTGTAGGGCTATATCCATTCCAAGCTCCTCACACATTAGCATTCCTCTCTTAACTATATCCGCTGCGCTTCCCTGTGGGATGTAGTTCAAGGCGCACTTCTGGATATGCTCGAAGTTGGCTGCACCTATAGCTGGTAGTCTCATTCTTCTACCAAATAGGGATTCCTGCCAGCCTCTATATGGTGCTTCCTCCATTTGGGTTGCCATCCAATCTGCTGCTACATTATACCTCATCATCCATATTTCACGGAACCTTTTACAGGTTTTAAGAGGCAGTTTAGTGTGAGAGGCTAGAGTCTCTATTGAAGCATTGAACACCATTGCGAACCCAAATGTCTTTGCAGGTAGGCGAGCAGCTTTGTCATCTGGGTCTGACCCAGGCCAGAGGGCTAATTGGGTATCCGTGTGGACACTGGAGCCGTTAGCATAGGCAGCTAGCATAACAGGGTCTTTAGTGATATAGGCAAATATCCGCATCTCAATTTCATTGGCGTCTGTGACTGACCAAACTCCATTATCAGGTGCAAAGATATTCCTTATCTCTGGAGGTATATTTTGGAGATTTCTCCCAAATGAGGCTAACCTCATGGTACTCAAATCCTGTCTAAAGTGTGTGTAGGCCCTCTCAGCGTCCAGCCAAGGCTCAAGATATGTGCTCTTTAGCTTGGCAACTTTCCTATAAGATAATACTACGGCTGCTAGAGGGTCTGGCAGTGCAGACAGAGCCTCATCATCAGTCTTTAACTGGCGCCCTGTCCTGGTGAAAGGTAGAAAGTTTCCTCTAGATGCCAGGATATATCCTACCTGTTGTGGGCTTGCAGGGTTAAATCCTTCCTTGGAGCAAATGTCCTCATAGACCAGCTTGGCTTTGCTATAGTGGTCGTACCAGTATCTCAACTCAGGCTGTCGTATAGCCATTCCTCTCCAGGACATCTTCATAAGGAGAGGGGCAAGCCTCATATCAGTCTGGTAGCAGTCCTTCATCTGGGAGGATACATAATATGAGGCTGGCTCTGTCGGGTCAAATCCTAGATACAGACTAGGCTCATAGTTCCAGGTGTGACCATCCTCATCCCACCACTTAGGACCATCCATCTTATAGAATAGGCGCATAGTAGCAAGGCAGTCATGTAGGCATTTCCTTGCTACTACCTCTGTTTCTAGGTCTAGCATATTGTGTCGAGCAGGCAGTATATCTGCAATCTCATCTATTTGCCATCCTAGATATGAGGCTGACATTTCCGCCAACTTTATATTAGGTAGTCCCTGCACTTGCCCCATGATAGAGGTATCAGCTATGCAGGGCTGGATACGAGAGCCAGTCTGGACAGGGCCAATATAGAGCCCATTAGACTCAACAATAGGGCTCTCTCCTGTTTGTTCTGCCCAATAGTCACTGAGGGCTATGAGGTCATAGAGGCTATTGTGGAATACCTTTACAGAGGGAAGAGAGAGTAGCCTCCAGAGTAGATTCAGGTGAGGTGATGTTTCTGGTAGAACAGGAAAGTATACGGCTTCCTGTTGATTGAGCCCTATACCAACACCTATGAGTGACCTATCCTTAAGGGAAATAGTCTCTGTGTCAACTGAGAAGTATTCAGGAGTCTCAGTCTTGAGGCGTTCAACAAGTTGTTCTATAGTGTAGTCGTGTGGTCCCCAGTAGGCTATCTTAGGCACTTTCTATCCAACGCTTATCTTTCAGCATACTTTTCCTTACAGCCTCATGCTCATTACAGGGTCTTTGGTAGATAAAGGAGTAGAAGGTTTCACTACCAATCTGAGCTTTAATAGCCTGAGAGTAAGCATGGAGTTTCCTACACTTGTCACCACAGGTGGCTGGACCCAAATTGATTGGTCGCTCAGGCCAACCATTATCCCTAATATACTGCTTAACGAGATTGAGGATGTTCATTGAAGGTATTTCTTAGCCAGTGGAAGACATAATCAATGAGAGAGGAGCAGGTCGGTATTTCAGGATTATCCGTAGACCCATTAGGCTCAAAGGAGACTCCCTCCATCTTACCACAAATACTTTCCAGGCTGACCCCATTTTGTAGCAACAGGCTGGTCTGGATGCCTAACACATCCAGCATACCTCGGAGAGTAGAGCCAACCTTACCTATATTCAGGAACATCTCTCCAGGTCTACGCTTTCCTTTATCACGTTTCGATTGTGTATAAAGGCCCACAATGATGTAGAGGTCAAATATGTTTCCTCCATTATCCGTGATGGCAACACGGTGGGTGATTGAGTCTCTAGTTACAGGCAAGCGCCTACGAGTCAAGGTTGTGTCCTGTGCTCTACAGGCTCATCTACCTCGACCTGAAATACTATCTCATCATTCAGGCCTACCTGGAAGGCGACTCCTGTGATTCTCTTTACTTGAGGCTCAAAGTCTGATGGTAGCGTTTCCCTTAGAAGCTCAAGCATAAAGGCTGTGGAGATTCTAATCTCTCTAAGTATGTAATCCATTTCTATGTCTCCTTCCTGAAGATAAGAATGTCCTCATCCTCAACTACCATACTACCTTTACTGTGGGCAACTGCTTGACCCATAGAGCCAGGTGCCTTCCATTTATACCATTCTTCAAAGGCAAATCCACACTTTCCAGCTTGTTTAATAACTTGAGCAGAGAGTAACTGTCTCTCAGGGCCTTTCATGGTATCCTTAGTAACAACAGCTATTCTGGCCTTAGGAACTAACTTAGCATACAGGCGCTCGTAGACAAGGTTCATCCCCTGCACAAACTGGAATTGATTGAGGTTGGACATATTCAGAGGGCCGCCTATATACTTCTTGACTGCCTCCACTGTGTACCTGTCTGCCTCTTTAAAACCCTTACCTTTGATGAGAGCATATGGAGGGCTAAATATTGCCACATCACAGAGGAATGGCAGGTCAGCCATGACTTGCCTGCAATCACCTGCCATCACATAGAGTTTCTGTTGGTGTCTACCTTCCCATCTCTTGTGTAGCTCTACCAGGATTTCAATGAAGTGGGATTCTAGCTCAATAAGGACTACATTCCGGCCCATGAGGAGTCCTATAGCAGTAGTTCCTGTTCCCCCAAAGGGGTCTAGGACGCTATCTCCAGGCTCTGTAAGGTATTCAATTAGAGCCCTTGTGAGATGTAGCTGCATCTTAGCAGGATGCTCAAATACCCCATCAGGGAATAGCTCCTTCCGCTCGGCAGAGTCTCTAGGGAAAAGAATCCATCCCTGCTCGTTGCGCTCGTATTGGGGAGCAAACTCTTTAGGCAATTACTTCACCTCCATCCGCTCCAACATATCAGCTTCGGTAAGAGCAAGGGTATCCAACCACCAGCAAATGTCTGGGCTGGCATGCCCAGGAGAGTCGCAGCCTCCGCGCGGAACAAAGCGAGGCTCAATTACACCCATCGCTCTCCTCTGCTCCGCCACCAGCGCCCGCGATGCATCCAACTGCATTTTTAGATGAAGGCCACAAGCAGGGTCACCATCTACACTACACTCTAAACCCTCCTGTAACCAGCCGTTGTTGATAGTGCAGTCTCGCGCCGCTTTGTATGCTGCCACCTCAGCCTCCACTCTGTCTCGTTGATTGCGAACCTCCTCGATGTAGGCATTCGCACCGTTCAAGTCTCGCTGAACAACCGACAACTCGGATTCCTTCGCTGCGACCTCAAGACGGGCGGCAGCGAGGGAGCGGGCGAAAGAAGTTGTATCTTCATCCTCATCTGGGCACATGAAGTCAGGGTGTGCGTTTCCGTGAACTTTACATTTCGTGTTTAGCCCCATTATCACATCTCCTTTCACTACCTCAGTTGGTCGTGGAACCACTGAGGAAAAGCCTTTTTATTCCGGTCATACAGGTTTGCAAAACTCCCGTCCAAAATGTAGGTTTCGCAGTAATCATCGGCACTTCGCATTCCTCTTCCAATAGTTTGACTAGTGTAGGCGGCAGTGGAATTGAAATAAAACTTTTGTCCCATTCCCCCATCGTTTGCACGAAGATTGACGAGTGGGTCAGCCAAGTCTGGATATCTAATCTTGGCAATAAGTTGGATTCGACATTGCTCGTCGTCGAAGGACTCTCCTTCTCCGATTGATGGGTGTATAATCCATCCTGCCTTGCTTGCTCGAAACCTGTCAAGAGTCTCAACACGTTTCCCTCCACGACGTAGAAGTACCAGCCTAGACCGGCAGTCCTGACACCGTAAGATTGTCCTTGCCAGCCTATCCACCTGAGATACAGAGGCGACGTGGATGATTCCTTTATCCCCACTTCTGCTGTGTATGTATTCATGACATGCTAACCCCATCCTTTCCCAGTCCTTGACGGACGAATCCTTGTTCATCGAAGCCACGGGTCTATAATACACCGGCCAGCGCCATTTGTCAAATGGGGACGGTGCAGATATATACTTGTAGTCATCCTTGTACCCTAACAATTCTGCAAAAAAGTCTCCTCCCCATAATGTGGCTGACATAACTAATACATGATTGGCAGACTGGAGCAAAGATTCGGCGCTCTTACGGGGCCAGAGTGGAGTAGCCTCAAACAAGTCATCGGCACGGGTTACTATAAGCCCCGCCGGACTTGTGGCTAGTCCCTGTAGCTGGTACATAAGAGATAACCAAGCCTTTGCCCATTTACTGCCAGATAACGTCAGACCGAAGGCACGTTTACGAACCTTGTCTACATTGAGCTTTGCCCAAGTTTGCATAGGTTCTATCTCGTTGGACGCTGGAACCTTTAGGTTAAGCTTCTCGCACAATCTCCGGTCAACAGTGATTGTCTCTGCTTGAGTGAGGAAATCTAACAGTCGGTGCCCCTCATCACAGACTAACAGGTGTGGACGGCGCTCATGCCATCGCTTACCCTTCAGTAGCTCAGACATATACAATGCATAGTTTGTTACCACTACTGCCGAGCGTCTGTACTCCTCCTCCTGTGCATAAAAGTCAGAGTTACAAGATATAGACGAGTCAGCTACACACGGAGCGTTCGCTGCCGTAGTCTTGTATCTCAGGGTGCACTCGAAGTTATCCCTGCCTACCAGTTTGCAGACACGAGGGAAGTCCGCATCGTATTGGTTCTGCAAAGATATGGTGGCCGTATTGATGACAGTGAACGGTGAACCTATCAATTCTGCCAATGATATAGCAATTGCAGACTTCCCGATTCCAGTGGGCAGCTCTAGCATAGTAAGCCTGCCTAATTTAGTTGAAGATATTGTCCCCAATTCACGGGCTATTTTAATTAAGATATTTCTTTGCATCTCTCGTGCCTCAGCGTAGCGTGGCCCTAGTCCGGCGAAAATTTCCTCTATCATGGTAGACCAGACTCCAACGGGAGGAAATCTCGCGGGTCTGGGTTTATTTGTGTACCACACCACGGGCAGTAGCTTATAGGAACCTCAAAATTGTCGTCACAACCCCAGATAAGGTTATTCCATAGGTGGGGGGTACATCCCTCAGCTTTTCTAAACCTCCACATCTCGTGGCAACACATCTTCTTATTCACTTCTCAAAACCTTTTCGACTCTCCCCTTTACCGCCCGAAACGGACTAGACCTAAGTGGCGTCCTCACCCTTAGCTCCTGTCAAGGTCTCTGCAAACAACTCCCACGAACTACTATAGAGCGCTATATTACGCACAGTACCATCTACATCAATTACTCTAGTTTGTAGGCTGTGTATTACCTCTTCTAATTTCTTATTTATTTTCACTATTGCTTTGAGCGATTCCGTACCTCCCCACAATATTAGAGTCTCTTGGGGGTGGGCGCACTGTGCAAATATGTGAAGTAGGAAATTAATAATCTGTTCCTTACCTACGTTATGCCTTTGAAATTCAGCCAATAGTTTTTTCAGTAGCGCATCACGGTCTGACAAAACCAGTAGAGACGGGCGGCTCTTACGTTCTTTCATGCCTTAAACTCCTCCCATAGAATCGCTGGCCGCACATGATGTGTCTTTTCTGTACAGGATGTGCAGTAAATGTCGTCCGTCGTGTCGTTCCTTCCGTGTGGTCGTTCAATCATAGACTGTAGCATGGTACAACAACTCTTGCACTGCCAGTAGAACCCATTAGTCTCAAAATCTGCAAGCCTAGTGACTCCTCGACCCTGTGCCTCCTTCACCTTCTCCCTAAATGCTATTCGTCTTGCCTTACGCTGCTTCTTACCTTCCTTCTTCTCAGCCCGCGTCTTGTATTTCGTGCCTTGATTCTTATTAGTTGATGCACTAAGACTGACAGGAGCGGGCGGGGTAGGTTCACCAGCAAACCCGTAGATGAACGCTCGTTGTGCGTAGGTTTCGATGGCTTCTTGACAGTGGTTCTTTCGCACCAGGTTGATAGCATCTAGCGCCGTCATCTCTAACAACTCTACCGCCAACAGTGCCATGAACGTGCCCGTCCTGCCATGTCCCCCCATGCACCCAATGTCTACCTTCTTGCCCTCTTTTATTAGCTCTGTCGCAGCCTTGACAATGTGTAGTATGTATGGACTACGCGGTGCGCTCATGTCTGTCCAGTCGTAGAACAGGCACGGGAAAGCCACATCTATCTTTACCAATTCTCTTGGGAAGTCCGGCGTCACCGTCAGTTTATGCGACCACGAGATAGTAGAGAAGTAGAAGCCATAGTCCGGTCGTATGTCCGTGTCCTTCGCACTATTCTTATCGGAGGATGCAGAGGCATAGACAGTGTATTCTCCTAGTTTCACAGGGTCACGCCAGTGGTCGCAGTTGTGAAATCCTCCGCCGTACCACTGTGAGTTCTCGTATCTCCCATAATTGTATACGTTGCTCCGGTGGTACGTGCTTGCCAGACTAGGTGTTACGCCCTGCCCTGTCCCAACCTCAGTGAACGAACCATCAGACATTTTGCGAAATCTATGGAATCGTGTCTGCCCACAAACTAGGCACTCTAACTTAGGAGATGTATTGTTCGTCGTCCCCATGACCACACGATAGAGAAACTTGTGCTGTTGGTTTGTGCCACATCTGGCACAGAAGATGTAATCCTCATCCTCTTCTTCTGTATCAGCGGGGTCGTTCTCATCGGTAGTGTCAGGTATGTTGAGCACGTTCTTCTCCCACCACACAAGGAACTCAAAATTTACACCATCTGAATACAGTTTCTCAATGCTAATGTCAGCTACGCTCACGTCCTTGCCGAAAGTGGTCTTACACTTCACACAGATAGCATCGGCGTTGGTTGCTAGTCCGTCTTCTGATTCTAGTGCGTGGTATTCCACACTTCCACAAGTGAAACAGTATAGATTACCTCCCGCCCATACCTCTTGCTCTATACAAGTGCAGCACAAATCACACCGGCCACAATCATGACATAGGCACAAGTCACAGACAGGGAATGTGTCACAGTTTGTTTCCTTGCAATAGTAAAGTAGCCCGTCGACTTTCATCTCTGTCTTACATAGCCTACAGTGTACCGCCTCAGTTGGTTTTGTTATTGTCATTCGCTCTCCTATCTAAACGTGTGGGAACCAAACTGTTTCCACGCATGATAACGCTTAGTGTGTGGTTCTTCTTCCGGCAGATGCTTCTCAACGTACTCTATTCTACCCTCCAAGTTGGCATCGAGTATATCTTTGAGCCCATACGTCGTCCACAGTTTGTTGAATATGCAGCCGTTGTTATGCTCCAGTCCGAAAGCGGTATCAACAAATGTGACCACACTAATCTCACCCTCCTCGAACTGCCTGAGTGTGGCCGCCACTTGTGCCCAAGCATGACCACCTACTGACCTTCCCCACTTGCCTTCTTCTAGAGCGTACTCCGCCTCTCTAAGAATGTCAGTGCCATACTCATCGCGCAGGGTTTTCCACTCTGCCCACGCCTTGCCTCGATTGATGTTACCATACTTACGATACCTTTTGTGTATTCTAGGCATCAGTCTCTTAGCCTCACCATCACCAATCGTCTCCGACCCATACCTAATCTCCCCACCAACAGCCATGTCTAGATAAGGAGCAAAGACTTCGGCCAGTTCCTTCGCGTAGTTCTCAAACTCTTGCTTGTAGCTTGGGTCACGCTCGGCCATAGTTGCTAGAGTATAGAATGTGGCCGCCGCTTGGTGTAGCTTAAACACAATGGGCAACCCCCAATCTCCTACAGCCACATCAGATTCGGAATCGTGCCCGCAGTCACATTCACCGCTGCTAGTACACTCACCACAACGTCTGCATGAGTGGCAGCAATCAGTACAGGTGCCACAATCGCCACACCAAGAGGCGCTGCTAGTACACTCACCACAACGTCTGCATGAGTGGCAGCAATCAGTACAGGTGCCACAATCGCCACACCAAGAGGCGCAGCTAGAACAACTCCGAACTCCACAGTCCCCGCAAACCGAAAACCCCCTCACGAACTCATTGCAGTCTGAACACCAATGGTCGCACCCCTCACACTCACACTCCGCACAATTTGGACACCTATTAGTATCTTCCTTGCATTCCTCACACTCTAATTGCAGTTTCCACAGGAATCTTTGCACAGCCGATAATAGGTCAAAAGTCTCCCCAGTAGATTGTGCTACCTTTTCGGCAGTTTGGTAATGCTTCGCACACCAATACAAGCCCTCGATACTTCTCGTTCCCTCAAATAGACAGATTACACAAGACAGAGAATGGGCAGAGACAAGGGCATCATGCATTTGTACCATATACATAAATGGTGCATCCGCATATCCTAATGTTCCTGCTAATCTGATTATTTCGTTGTAGCAGTCCTTACAGAGATAAACATCCTCCTTGTATTGTTTTATGTTACGCGGTTCTGAAAGAGTCCAAGTAACAACAGCAACACCATGTCCAAAGATGCATTGAGGTGCGTTCATGCTTTACTCCTGTTGGTCTATCTCTTTCACGGCGGCGATAGCGGCGCGGTTGTCTATGCATTGGCCCCAAGAATCTGTAAAGCATACGTCACATATCATCATGTTAACTCCTCGAATTCCGATAAGGGATATACTCCCTACCATGAATAACAATCGCCGTGCTCAGGGGATTAGGATACTCTACCTTCTTTGCCCTCCTTGCTCGTGTACGTGCGGCCTTCTGTCCTGCGAGCTTACGCATTAGTGCTTTGTGTTCGAGAAGTTCTAGCTCTGTTGCCATTGCTGTCTCTCCTTTTCTCTCCTTGCCGCCCCATTCGGAGCGGCCACGACTATTATCGCACACTCCGAGAATCGTGTCAACCCCAGATAGGCTCAGAGATAGGTGCTCACCTCCTTGCTAGTGCCTTAGATAAGTCTGAGATAAGTCTTACAACATCATCATCTGACATCCCAATATAGTAATACTTAGTCTTGTCTATGTAAGGTACAAACTCCAAGACTATAGCCCCATCTTGAAATCGGATATTGTAATCAACAATCTTGCCAGCTTGGTCTCTCATTTCTTCTCCTCTCTCTAGTGACCGCTCTCCAGTCGGCCACCATCATTTTACCACAACCGCACCCGATGTCAACCCCAGACTATCGCTTGCCTATAGATACTTCGCCCCTGCCTTTCTCAATAACCCCTTACGCACCCACAGTCTACCCTTATGCCTTACGCCTGTGCTTGGGGCTTGACAAACTTGCTTAAATATGTTATGCTAGAAGCAGTGATTCGCGGGAGTCTTATTAAGGCACGGCCTATCACTTAGTCGGAGAGAGAATTGCCCAGCTTTGCACAGTTTCTCGCCGACTGTCTACCAAAATAACGCATACCGACAGGCGAGTTTACCCTTAGCCCTTACCCTAGCCTTGAGCCGTGAGATTTGCGCGTTTCGGCTGTCAGAGGGTCGCCAGCACGCGCATGTGCGGTCAACAGATATGGGGCCGCTGTTGGGGTATGGGCAACAAAAAACGCGCCGTCTGTTGGCGCGTACAATGTGTCCCATGTCATATTGTCTCTAGGGTGTCAACATTGTGGATACAACGAGCATGCCTACGCTTTGGACTTAGACCACATTGACCCATCCACTAAGTTTGCTCCGGTCAGTGCGATGGTGGGTAGCTACACCCTCAACAGACTAAAAAAAGAGGTGGCAAAATGCACTGTCCTATGTGCAATCTGCCACCGTATTAAAACCTGGGAACCCGAACGGCTGTCCCTAGCGGTCTAGGATGCTATCTACGCGCTATCTACTCACTATGCGTTCGTTACTTCGCCTGGAGTAGCTTAGTAGCCACCGTTAGGGCATTGGCGCTTACTGTCGCAGGCGAGCTAGCCGGGGCCTTGTCCGGTAGGTAGAACCGAACGCCGCCTTTTGCGGGTAGACGGACTATCTCGCCCGTGTCAGTCATGGCATCGGTCACGGCCCGAACAGCTTGGGTATCGATGCCAAACTCCGCACTAACCAGCTTGTTGAATGACAGATTGCCAGCCCACACAAGCGGGAAATTGCAGTGTACGCCGTTGAATCCCGTTTGCTTTGCGTTGACCGCAATCAGCTTGAGGATAAACAGACGTATCGCCAGCCCCGTTGTCTTACCCTTGCCTCGTGTTGTCATTGGAGTCTACTTCCCTTCCTTGTCACCGTAACACGGGCGACATACAAACTGCCCATCATCTGTGAGCACTACATCTCGGACAGACTGCGAACAGTCTGCGCAGTAAATGTCATGCCCATGCCTCAGCCAATCGCTCAAATAAGAGACTAGATATTCCCGCTCATCTGGCGATAGCTCAGGGTCTGCTGTACCGATGCAATAGCTCGGTACTGTCATGGGAGTATCCTTCCCGACAACGCGCAGAAGCATTCTAAACCGCTAGTGAAAGCGGTTTGGATTGTGAATCAATGCCCTAGCTTGACTGTCGGGCGAATTGTCAGTCAGGAAATCTCTTGCGGATTGCTTAGGTCACTAAGACGCCAGCCGAATGACCGCCACCTCCCAGGAGTCACCTGATAGGATGCATTGGCTTTGTTGCCGTGAAAGACGCGAACGAGCCCTATCCGTCGTTCGCCTTTGCGCGTTAGCTCCACGCAATCCTCGCTTGTACAGGGAAAGCATGCGTCATACCTAAGCATGTCAAAGGGGAAGTATCCGCTTCCCGATACGTTGAATGTCAGGCGGTATAGCTTGGCCATCGGGAGCTCACTCTCTGCCCGACAGTCAGGTTAGGGCATTGATTCGTATTGCGGCGGCTCTGGAAGTCACGGTGGGGGACTTTTGCTGCCAGCTTGTCCGCCGTGCGCCTGATATGTGGGCGCTATGTGAATGTACTATGATGAGGGTACTCCGTTCATTCGGCGTTTGTCAACTTGCGTCGCGTTCCTATCACAGCCCAAATGCACCCAAATACTCCCACGTCAGATAGGGGCATCTCAGAATAGCTCATCCTCAGATACGACTTCATATACCCCCTGGGGGTATGCCCATCGTACGCCGCACGTGCACAGGCAGGCGCGAGGGATAGGATGTCCATCGGACAAGGCACGGCCCGCGAAACCAGACCCTTAACTTTCTATGGTATCAAGAATTAATAGGGGGGTAGGTACTTAAATCGAGAGCGGGATTTTCTGCAAAGGGTGGTCAAAAGGGGGTGTTATAAATAGGCAGAAATATAAAATAGTGTGGGGGCTTGACAAAGGTGCGCGGATATGTTATAATGTAGGCAAAGATGAGTAATGTTATGGAGGAGGGAAAGATGCAGTCAATGAGCGGGAGCAATTCGTCCTTTGTCTTGTGTACTTATTGTAATAGGTATCCGTGCTCTTGTTACATTAATTATAGACCTTTTGCCTGTGAGCACTGTTACTGCAGTGAATACTCCAATGACCATCTACAGTGTTGTAAGTGTTATACAACTATGCACAAGAAGTTCGTTGAGAAGATGTAATTGATAACTTTCCCTCACATCTTGACAAACTCTTTCAAATGGTGTATAATAGCAAGGAACGAGCGCAGGGGGTCTTTATAATAACAAATGGCCGTAACCAAGCTTGACCCCCGAAAAGAGAAAGCAGCCCTCCTCATCGCTGAGGGATGGAAACAGGTAGACGTAGCCCGTGAGATGGGAGTTTACCCACAGACTGTCAGTCGGTGGATGAAGGAGGAGGACTTTACAGCAAGGATTGACGAACTTCGAGTAGACCTGACAAGTCAGGCCGTCACCTTGCTACGCGAAAGCGTAGTTGAGAATACCGAGATAGTCTTGAAGATTGCGAAACAAGGCGGCGAACCAGGAGTGGTTAGCTCACAATTAAAGGCCGCACTATGGGCAATCGACAAGGTGCTCGGCAAATCAGCAGAGGAAACCGCTACGCGTTCAACTAGAGCGGTTAAATCTGTTGAATCTACTCTTCTAAAGCAACCAGAGGAAGAGTTGCAGGAGTTGCTTGATAGAGGGAAGTAGTAAAACAGAAAAGTTAATAAAGCGAGGGGAACGTGCTAGGCAGAATTTTGCCGAGTTTTGCCGCTTTGTACTTGGATTCAACCCCGCAGCGCACCAAAAACAGTGGATTGAAGAACTACAAAAGATAGGAGATGACCCAAATGGGCGGAAACTTATCATCATCGCTCCCCCTGGTAGTGGAAAGACCCAGCTTGTCGGTGTGGGATTTACTGCATGGATGCTTGGTAGGCTACCGGACAGACATTACGGACTTCTCTCCTACGCGGACTCCGTTGGCTGGAGTCGTAGTTACGCCATTAGGAATCTCATCGAGTCTAGTCTCCCCTATCGCATTACCTTCCCAGAAGTCCGACCTGACAAGCGAAGATGGGGCACCAGTGAGTTCCAAGTCTCTAGAACAGACCTCGCTGACCCACACCCAACTCTTAGGGCTGGTGGCACTACTTCGGCAGTCGTGGCATATAGACTCAATGGATTGGTCATTGACGACCCCCACGACCAAAAGAACTCAGGAACCAAGGCAAACCTAGACAAAGTTTGGGAAAACTACGACAACGCAATCTCCACGCGCCTCACCTCAGACGCTTGGGAAGTAGTAATTGGCACTAGGTGGAGTGATGCCGACTTTATCGGTCGGAAATTGAGCCAAAAGGGAGTAAAAGTCTTGCACACTGCCGCACTTTTGCGCGGTGACAAGTCATATTGGGAGGAGGCTTATCCCGCTGAGTTCCTGATTAACAAGCGTTACCAATCTCCGGCCATGTTTGCCATGCAATATATGGGTGATACCAAGGGTGGAGAGGCCCAAATCATCCGTAAACTGCACACTTGGGACAGCTACAGTCGTCCTCCGAAGTATATAAGGGATGAGCTTGACCTACTTGTGGCCTCTTCGTGGGATACAGCGTTCAAAGAGAAGGAACAAAACGATTTCACAGTTGGGTATATTGGGGGGATGGACAAGCACGGACGTATTTACATCCTTGACCGCATCAAAGGACGCTGGGGACTTCCTGGTTTGCTCGACCAAATCGCTGAATCTGCCCAAAAATGGAACGAATTTGCCATTTGGGTCGAAGATGCGGCCTCTGGAACTCCCGCTGTACAGACTTTGATGGCCCACTCGATGCTTCCAGTCCAAGCAATGCCCTACAAAGGTGGGAAAATGACCCGCGCCCACGCAATTGCACCGTTTTTGCACGGTGGACACGTACTTTTCCCTTCTGGAGAGGAGTGGTTCCCTGATTGTGAGTACCAATTGACTCATTACCCGAACACAGGGCACGATGACGACTTGGACGCACTTTTTTTACTCATTGACAACCTTACCAAAATGAGGCATCCTTCAACAATCCTCAATCGACCAAGGATAATTATGGAGATGCGGTGAGCTATGTCTATAAAACCTAAGAACTGTATGTCTAGTCGTGTTCTATCTATGACAGAGGTCGAAAGAGCCTGGATAGGAGCCTTGATAGAGGGAGAGGGACATGCTAGTTACAGAACCAATGGCCAAACTCCTGTTCTCTACCCCTACGTTGGTGTTTCTAACACCGACCCAGAAGTGATATCAGTTCTTCTACGGAAAGTAGGTGCTGGTTCCATATCAGCGATATGGCCCAAAGGGTTAGGGAATAAGCTTATATTTCATTGGAATTTGCGGCGTAGAGCAGAAGTTCTAGATATCGTAGAGCAGTGTAAAGATTACAGTATGAAGCTACAGAAACTTGCTTCATGGTTAGGAGGGCAGTAGTCATAGCTTTCTATACGTACAAGTGTGACCGCGACGGCACGGAATGGGATGAAATTAGACTAATGCAGCACCGCGATGTCCCTGTTGGGTGCCCCACTTGCAGCAAAGAGGACAAAGTGCACCGTGTACTGACCACTCCGGCGCTGATAAAGGTCAACTAATGACTATGAACCTACCAAAGCCCACGGCTGAGACCGTGCAAGAGCTTCACGACAAACTTATCACAGATTGGTCGCCCACTATCGCGGAAAATGAGGTTATTCGTGACCTTGTACACCGCCGAAACAAGATTGAAGTCTTGGAGGATGACCCTGACCGCAATATCCAGCCCTTCGAGGTACATTCAGGACGCGCTGGGGGTATCATAGAGCATGCCGCCGGTCTTGTCATGGCAATGCCATCGTGGTCTATGGAACCACTGACTCCAAAGACAGACGACAAGGCATTGGCTGAAGCAACCGAGCTTGTTGCTGCCAAGGTGTTTGAGCAGCAGCTTCTACGTACTGATTTTTGGCCGAGTATAGCCAAAGATGTACTAATCTATGGTCGTGCCTTCCTCAAGGCACTTCCACTCCCCTCAGTCTGGACAGCCCAAGCTGGCTATCCAGTCAGAAAGGCTCGGCAATCCCCAGAGGATTACCTAGAGGTTATTAAGAAGTGGAAGTCGTCTGAGGCCAAGTTCCCCTTCGTCATGCAACACATACCAACCATGAGTATTCTGCCTCTTCTCGATGCAGAGGACAACACAATCGCCACTATTGAAGAGAAGAGGGTTGTCGCGGGTATCCTTGCCGACAAGAATGGAATGAACTCTTCTGATATTAAGGGTCTCATGGCCTCTGGTGCTCTTAAATGGTTTGATGAAGTAAGTGTTGTTGAGTACACGGACTACAATTATGTACAGTATTACCTAGTCAATACCTCTCCTGAGCAGGCACACGTTCAACTCCCCATCACCGCAACCCCAAAGGGTGACTACAAACTACTCAAATCGTGGCAGCATGGTCTAGGTAAATGTCCCGTTGTCATGTTCCCAGGGATTAAAACGGAGATGCGGGATTACACAGATAGGTACAAAAGCTTTTTGGCCGACGCTCACGAGGCTTTAGAGGTTTACGACCTACTCATCTCTCGTCTGGCAACTATGGTAGGAGCCTATTACCTACCCTCATATGAACTGAAGCTGCCTGAGTCTGGAGTAGCGCAGGGTGGAAAGACTCGCCCCAAGTTCCAAGTCAGGCTTGGGGGCGTTACAGCAACCTACTCAGACGAACTATTGCAAATGCTTCCATACCCACAGGGTCTCTTCGATGCTGAAAAGCTTATCACAGAGGTAGATGACCTTATTCAGCGCCATACCCTTGAGGATGTACTGTTCGGGCGTGTTCAGGGTTCGGCACCCGCGTTCCAAGTCAACCTACGAATCAACGTCGCACGTTCCAAATTGACTCCCATCTCCCAGCACATGGCCCAAGGCATCACAAATGTTATGGACTTGTTCTTCCGTGGAGTTGAACAGCTTGGTGAGAGTATTGTTGTAGACGGACATGAATGTACTGTGGCAATGGCTAAGGCTGCCCGTGGGCGCATGAACGCAAGTATTGAACCCAAGGGGCCGGTTGACCGTGCTCAGGACATTGGCACGGCCAATATGTTCCTCCAGTTCGGGATGCCGTGGGATTGGATTGTTGAGAATATCCTTGACGTGGAGAACCCAGCCATGCTGCGGATGGAGAAGCTAGTTGGTGAACTAGAGAAGCTGCCCCCTGTACAGGCCAAGATGATGCAAGAGGTGTTAGACGAATTCGACCTTCTTGAGAATGTTAATGAGTTTACAGACATGAGCGCTCTACAAAGTGCTCTACCACCTGAACTCCAAGACATGCTTGGCGGAATGATGGGCTTGGGCAATGGGCCATTCCCCACAGGCGGCGCTCCTCAATCAATACAGGGCGGGAGAGGGCTAACGACACAGAAGGAGCAACCAATGCCAGGGACTCCCCAAATAGGAACAGGACTGGTGCAGTAATGGACAAAGTAACAATGCTAGAAGAAGCCCCCAAGTTGGCTGCTGAACGTATCTACAAGCAGAAACAGGAGTTGCGGAAGGCAATGGGGGTCAAACCCTTTGGTGGTGAGGATATGACCGAGGATGAGGCATTCAATGAATACCTGGCCCTTCGTATAAACCCAGCAGCCTTTCAGAAGATGCTCCAAGATAACATGAAGATGGGCAGGGATGGTCGTTCGCTCATCAGGAAAGAAGTAGTTGAGGCTATCATAAAGATGGAGACAAAGATAAAGGAAGGACAGAGATAATGGTATTAACTCCTGACCTATTTCTGGCCCAACAGGGTCTTGATATATGGGGAAAGCCTAAGACTGGAACAACAACACCTACTGGTGGTATTCCGCCAGAGTTGATGGCGTTATTTCAGTCATTCCTACAGGGGCAAGCGAGTGGTGGAGGCGGTGGAGGCGCTGCCCCAACTCCTTACACTCAAACTCAAGCAGGAGCACAATTTGCTGCAGGAGAACAGCTAAAGCAAATCCAGCTACAGGGAGCCGAACAGCTAAAGCAAATCCAGCTTCAGCAGAAACTCCAGTTCGACGCCGATTATGCCCTCGCTCAACTACAAGGTGCAAATGCTAAAGAACTTGAGCAGATGAGACAGGCATTTGCGGAGAAGCAGAAGTTGCAGGAGTTGGAATTTGGGCGACAACAGATGTTTGCTCAAATGCTAGGTACTGACCCTGTGCGTGCAGTCCTTCTTGCAACGGGCATGGGAGGACAAGCTCTAGGTGGAGTTGGTGGTGAGTTCAAGGCCCTACCAGCTATGCAGGGTGCTCAACAGTTTGAGCAGAGTACAGAGCAGGCATTGAGGGGGATAACAGGCGGAAATATTGACATTACGGGACAGGGTGTCCTAGGACTGCCCAGTGTTTACCAGACTGCTCGACAAGCCCAGCAGGGCGGAGATGCAGTGACCACACTCCTTCGTTCAGCTTTCGGGGTAGGCAACGAGGCACTAGGTGGTGGAGTTAGTGCTGAAGAGTTTGGCAAGAGAATACAGTCCGTCACTCCGACAGGTGTGTTTGGTGGTCGTTAGACAATTTCGGGGGCCGTCGAGCTTTCTCTCCGGCTCCGGCCCCCACTTCCCATAATGTTACCTGGTTTCGCATCCAAGAAGAAACGAGCAAAGCAGCTTCAGACTGAGGCTGCCATGCGTACATTTAGGCAGGTTGAGCAACAGACTCAGCCCCGCCGTCTTGTTCCCTTTTCCACCCGCACTGCTGCTGGAACTCCCTTTGACCTTTCATTTCAGCGAGAAGACCCTGACTATGCCCGTGAGGGGATAGAGAGACTCAAGAAACTGCGGGAACACGCTACACTATCAGTACAAGGAAAAGTACCACCAGACCTAGAGACTCCTGAACAACGCACTCAGCACTTTATCCTCAACTATGCGGGCATCCGTGCCCGACAGGGATTGGACTTTGATAGTGCTATTGATGAGGCAGTACAAAACGCTGTAGCCCACGGTATACCTGAAAAGTATGCTAGGGATGAAGCTGAAAGGAATAGAGGATTCTGGAGTAAGCTTGGCGGTGCTCTTCTCAAAGAGGGAGACTTCATTGCCGATGTAGCAATTAGGGACACTGTGCACGATATTGAGAGTGCTTTCAATAGGACTCGTCGCTTCAAGGGTGTCCTACCACTCCTAAAAGGTGAGGAGCCCTTTATGACAGAGAGGGAGGCTGAGGAGCACTTTGGCCCTTCTCTGGATATAAGCAGAGAATTGCAGGCTCGCCTTGATGCTGCTGATGAGGCTAAAGTTCTTTCTCGCCCAGTGGTTCTAGGAGCACAAGAGGCGTTAGCCCGAACTCTGGAGGGACGAGGGGGTAGGGAGAATGTCTTATCACGCGCAGTACGAAGCCGTGCAGTCACAGAAGTTGGGGCTGAGTTACTTAATCCGATTTATCTTGTATCCGCTTTGCCTTTCCTAAGTCTACGACCAGGAGTTTCCGGTGCTAGAGCAACAGCGGATGTAATATCACAACTTGTTGCTACTGGATTAGAGCCTGGTGCAGCCGTTGGCTTCTACAAAGGTTTCCGCGCTATTGGCAAAGGCACTCTTCGGGCAACGCTTCGTGGTCTTGCTAAGGGCACTGTTCAAACCCTTGAGAAAGAACGAGGCACGCGACTAGCTGCGGGAATCTTAGGGGAAGCTGACCCGAAAGCACAGGGATTGGCCTTCTCTCGATGGGTTATGAACGAGGATGACCCGTATGAGGCTGGAGTCAAGTGGGCCAGAGCCACCAACTCAGGCGTGGAAACTGCCGTTACCAATGTCGAAGACCTTGCTGCGCGTCAACGCACTCTGACAGACCTTATTCAAGAGAAGGAAATCAACCCCCTCACTGGCCGTCCTACTCAGGAACCTCCTACTATTAAGTCTCCCATGAGAGTACAGATTGAGGACGAGATAAAGGCAGGTAAAACTGCCGAGGAGCTTCTGGACGAAACGACAGCACGTATTGCTGAGAGTCCTAGGCTTGCTGGTGAAGAGGTCGGAGATGTCTCTGATTCACTTTCTAAAGCTGGAATTCCTGAAGATGTAGCTAGGCTTCTCACTGACCCTGAGAATCTTTATCCCAAGGGAACACAAGTCTCAATCACTAAAGGCCCACTTAGTGGACAAACTGGTAAAATCACTAGCTACACCAAGGTCACAAACTCTTACAAGATTCGAGTAGGTAAGAAGACAACTGACCTTCAGGCTAAGTTCTTCGATGCTATTGAGGATATAGAACAACAAGCTGGTAAGATTACCTCTGAGGTGGACGATATTGGTGTTCACACTAACATCAGTTCTATCCTTGATGAATCTGACAATGCTGCCCGTGCCCAACGCTCTGCCGACCTAGGTGCCGACGAAGTTACAGGAGAGCCTGTCCGCCCATCGTCTGACCCCGCGATTCCTCATCCTGACAAGATTCCCGATAAGGTGATGACTAAAGAGGCGCGGGAAGCGATGTACCGTGTCATTGATAAGATACGCCGCACTCAATCGTGGACAGCCGTTGTCCAGAGCGCGATGGAACACGAGATGCGGGCGCTAGATGTAGATTTGGAAACAGGACTAATCCGAACTGCCACCCCAAAGGATGGAGTATCTAGCACACACTGGGCCGAAGTCTTGTCTGACCCCGACAAGTATGATTTTGTTGGGGCTGAGGCTTCGGACATTGAAAAAGCTATACGGAGCTACAACCTATTCACCTTTCAATCCGTCGAGGACGGAGTAAGGGCTGGTATATTTGATGATGCCTTCTTAAATTTCATCAAACCTGATGGCAAGCGATACGTCCACCGCGTGGCTATCTCTATCGAACAGGATGGGGAAGTCATCGAGCTTCGCCGTTCCTCTCGTCATGGCCCTCTTGGGCAGAAACAGTCTCACCAAATGCCTCGCACAAGGGAGACTATCGACGAGGCAGGGAGACCGGAAGTTGTCTATCTAAATAATCCATCTGCGGCCCTAGCAGAATTCATTGAAGAGGTAAACTATCGAATAGCTGTCAAGGAACTAGCCAACGACCTAGAGAAGTACGCGGTCACTCCCCACGCACAGCAAGCAACCCGTGTGGCTTATGATGAGGCACGAGAGAAGGCACAGAGTCTCTCCACACAGTTAGAGGACTTGACCCGAACTCGTCTGGTTATGCTTGATGAGGAACGTTTAGCTGAGGCAGCGGGTGAGGTAAAGAATGCTGAACGTCTGCGAAGCAATCTTACAGCTATTGAACTAGACCTTGACCAAACCAACAAGGAGCTAAAGACTGCCCGCTCTCAGGCCAAGCGACTGCAAAAGACAGTTGCTTACGAGAAAAAGACTTTCCGTTCTATCAACATAGAGCTACAAGGAATCCGTGAGCCGTTTGCTGGAGGCAAGCTCTACCCTAAGTCTGTAGCAGATACAGTTGAACGAACTCTCCGCCTAAACCACCGTGGTATTGTCTATGGCACAGCTGTCAAGGGCCTTGAGCTTCTGCGGGAAGTCAACAAAGTATTCAAGCCTGTCTGGGCTAGCGCGGACATGTCATTCATCGGGCTACAGACCTTGCCCTCTCTTGCTGTCAATCCTGTTGCTTTCGCAGATATGATGAAAGTCACATTCTCCAGTGCAGTCGATGGAGACGTGTACAATGCTTGGGTTCACTCGCACTTACCTCTTCTACAGGATATGATTGACGATGGTGTTCCCATGTTGGGCACCGAACTCAGCGCAACAGACCTACTAAACCGTATCGAGAAGACTGCCGGAAAATGGAGCACTAAGTACACCCCACTGTGGTTTATGAAGGGTGGAAACCATATGTGGAATAGGGCGGTGAACATGATTGGTGCTTCTCTATATGAGCAGAATCGTGCTCTTATGGAAGAGGTTGGTCACAGCAACTATCTACATCTTGCCCAGAAAGCATTTGGCCCCAATATCGTTGGCAAGGACATAACCTCTGCCAGACGTGCTTTGGCCGATGTTGTGTCGCACGGTACTGGACGACTCTCGGCCAATGACCTCATGCACCGTGGCCCAGGAATGAGGCTTCTATCTGACTCTATTCTATTCGCCGGACAATACTTTGAGTCGTACTTACGGCTCATTATGGACGCACGGCGATTAGGAATTCGTGGCAATCTTGGGCGTCGTCTCCTAGCAGGATGGGCAACTACAGCTATTGGTGGTTATGTTGCTCTATCTTATATACTAGGACAGGAACCAAAACTAGACCCCACGAAGTATGGCTCCCAGATTCTTACTGTGCGTTTGGGAAATCAGAACGTGGGATTTGGTGGTGTATTGCAGCAGCTTATGCTCTATGGGGGCAGACTGTCAGAAGCAAAAAGTCCTCAAGATGTTTTTGATATTACTGAGAGGTTCGTCCGCAGCAAGCAATCTCCGGCCCTATCCTTTGCCTCAGACCTATTCATCAATCGTGCGGATTACATAGGGCGCAAGCTTGACACTCGTAATTCCATCCTTGCATATTTAGCCAGTCGTTTTGTCCCCTTTGTGGGCCAAGATATGCTTCGGGAAACGCTAGCAAGGGGACTATCTGGAGATTGGAGACTCCCAGAGGAATTGAATCCTACCAATGTAATAGGGACACTTCTCGGAGGTCGGTCGTTCCCTGTCTCCAAGAAGACCCTCCGTAATGAAATCGGAGTGGAAGAGTATCGTCTAAATAATCCACAATCCAAGGAGACTGACGAGTATATTGTAGACAACTACATAAATCCCCAAGTCTTCATGAGTGACCCTGAGAACTATCCGCGTACTATGAAGGCACAAGAAGAGGTAGATGCGTGGCAGCGAGAGACTGGTTCAAAGTGGCAGGAATATTCTGATAAGCGACAGAGTTATAATGATAATCAATTCCAGAAGGATATTGAAGATGGGGCTAAGGAAATTCAATGGGGTCGCGCTGGCGGAGGGGTAACATTTCGAGAGGATGTACTGCCAGAAGCCTATGCTGGAAAGAACTCATATAACGACCAGACACTTCTAGACCTTGGGCTCAATCCAGATGACTTGCCCGAAGTACAGGGGAACGACATCAAACTTCTGCGAGACTATCATGCACTGAATTATGATAGTTATAAGGCAGCGGATGGAATTACTCCCGACCCAGAGGGGTACAAAGCTGCTCAACAGAGTATCCTGAACCAGATGTCCCCTGCTATGAGAGGCTTCATTGAGTCTGGCAAGGATGGTAGGATTACGTCAAGGAAGGGTAAAGACGCAAATACTCGCCTAATTTCTACTCGTACTGACCTTCGACGGTGGTTTGATGCTCCGAAATATAAGGGACTCACTGGAGACGAAAGTAAACAGGTTGACCAACTCCTTGAGTGGGCCTCTACTCTACACGACATGGCAACTCTATCCGGTGTATCCATCGACCGCCGAAAGATTATAGCAATGATGGGGTCTATTCCTCAATATTCTAAGCTTGCTGCTGTCGCCTTCTTCGCTACCTTCGAGGGTCTGAAGAGTATGGTTCTCAGCGATGAGCAGGAAAAGATAACGATGTCCAACGGGGATTTGGCAGTTTTCTACCCATTCACCTACGAAGATTTATCTGACGAACTCAAGGTAGACTGGGCAAAACTGTATGGAATGAGATAATTCTGTGCAGGACTTGACAAACTTGCCTAAGTGTGTTATAATGAAGATTAGGTAAGAATGATTAGTTTCAAGACAGGAGGTTTCCATGCTGGACGAGGATACGACTTCCACCGAGGAGTCTACCGACCAGACGAAAGAGACAACCGACGAGACTACATCCGATGCGACGGATAAGACCGTAACATTGACCGATGAGCAGATTGCTTCTTTGGTTAAGGATGAACGGCTCGCAAAAATAATTCAGTCCGAGGCCGACAAGAGGGCTGCGACTATCGAGAAGCGTATGCGAGTGGAGCAGAGCCAAAGGCTTGCTGCTTCCAAAGCACAGCGCGAACAGGATGAGTTGCTGTCCTTAGTTGACGATGAGGACTATGAGGGTTTAGGTAAGCGCACTGCCCAGACTCTCCAAAGTACAAGGAGTATGCAGGATGCAGCAGTGCAGTTCTCAGGTGCGCTAGAGGGTATTCTAAAGGAACACCCTGAATTCCGTGGGTTAGGACAAGACAGGATTGATGAGGTTTACCAAGATGTCATTGATAAGCAAGGCAACGTGGTAGATTTCATGATTGGTCTATCTAAGGCACGGGAATCACAGGCGATAGAGGTGTCCATCGCCACGGCTCAAAAAGCTTTTGCTGCAGAATTGGATGCCAAACTAACAGAATATGGACTCTCTCGCAGAGACAAAGAGGGCGGGCCTGACGAAAATGTGTCAGGAGCCACAGGTAATGTGGCAACGGCTGACGAGGATGCACTCCTCGAAAACCCGAACACACCAACCAAAGTCCTCAAGGAAATTCTTGCCAAGCGGGGGATACAAACTTAATAAAGGAAAATAGAAATGGCATCAGGAGAAACCAATACTGGTTCTCTAGGCGATAGTCTACCTACGATGGTTGCCTCGGCCCGTATCGTGCGAGAGTACGAGGGCACGGTGCAGCGGCTCGTAGAGAACCAGACTCTCGGAGAAGGGACTGGGTTGTCCTGGCGTGAGGTTAGTTTCGCTGCTCTGGCAAGTCAGAATATCACTGAAACGACACAGTTGGATAACCCTCAGCAGCTTTCGGACGCTCTCATCTCCGTCACCCCGTCCGTTATCGGAATTCACACAGTCGTTACCGACCGAGTGAAGGCTCGCATCGCCAAGAACGCTCTTGCGAAGATTGGTGGGCTGGCTCAGAACGCGGTTGAGAGGAAGAAGGCACAGGACGGGCACACAATGCTCGACGGTGCTACGACCTCTCTCCCTGGTACTGGTAACACTCTCACTTCTGGCCACATTGCGGCTGCGGCCTCCCGTGCCCGCCTTGGCGGAACAGCAGAACCCTCCAACCCCCCACACTACGCTGTCCTTCACCCCTATCAGATTAAAGACCTGTTCGATGTGGTGACGGCTGGTGTTGGTACATACAACATCCCCGAAGGTGAAACCGCCCGTGTCTTCAAGGAAGGCTTTAGAGGTTCCATCTCCGGTGTTCAGATTTTCGAGGACAACCTTCTGGCAGCGGACGCAACTCCAGATGTCAAGGGTGGTGTCTTCGCCAAGGAAGCGATTATTCTCGTGCAGGGTCGCTCTCCTCGGATGGTTAACCTGCGTAACGAAAAGCTCGGCGGTGGTGCCGACGAAGTCATCCTCTACGATGAGTACGCCTATGGCGAACGTTCAGTTGGCAACTGGCTGTACGAAATCATGAGTGATGCTACCGCACCCACGTCGTAACCCAATCACCTCAGGACGAGGTAGAAAGGACAACTAAATAATGGCCATTCAGGACGAATTTGGCCGAATAGGATTTTTCGAGGACTTTGGTGGTTATAATGCCACCGCCTCAATTGCAGACGCAACAGCGGGCACACGGTATAACCAAATCTCTTTGGTTGCCGTGAGCGGTGCTGTTGACTTCATCAACACAGTAGACGAGTCCGGTGGTGTTGCTTCCTTCAGTGGCGCTGCCGGAGCCGGTGACGGTATTGCTATGTTCGGTGCGCCGATGCAGCCCTCCACCAACGGTACTATTAGTATGGGTGCGCGGTTCAAGGGTGCCTCAGCGACAGACCTGCGTGTATTCGTGGGTTGGGCCGAGACGGTTGCCTTGGCCGAGCCCATTAACCCGTTCACTCTGAGTGGCTCGACTCTGACTTCAAACGATGCTGGTAACGCGGTTGGTTTCTACGCTGACACGGGTGCCACCACGGATGACTTCAGATTCCACTACTCACTGGACGGGGCAGAGGCCACGACCGCTGCCCTCGATTTTGCTCGTGAGGGCTCGACCACGCTTGGTGCCTTGGGTATCCGCGCTGGTTGCACTATCACTGCAGATTCGTGGTACGTCGCTAAGGTCGAGATTGCTCCTAGCGGTAAGTGCTCTGGCTACTTCGGTGGGCCTGGGATGGGGAACCAGCTTGGGTTGACCCCTGTTGCCGAACTTAGGGCAGGTACTTTCGACCAGACGGCGCTAGTTTACCCCGTGCTGTATCTCCTGGCGGAATCTACAGGTGACCCTCTTCTGGAGTGTGACTACTTCTGGGCACGGGGCTTCCGTGAGTGGACTACGTAACAATTGAATAGCAAGGCTTACGAGGGGTGAGCCTAGTGAAATCACCCCTCACCTATCAAGTGCAGCCTTAGCTGCTAGGAAAGGAAAACGAAATGGCAACAAGTCCTGTTCATAAGGGATGGTTGCGTGATATTCATAATGGTCGCCTCGCGGCTGTTTACAACGGCACTGAGGTTTTTGACTTTGATGCAAACGATTTGGACGTAGCAGTTGCCGCTATCTTTTCGGCTGATGTTAAATTTGAACTAACCATTACTGCTGGTGCAGATGGTGTTGGTGCAGATGGGGAGCAGCTTACCTCTGGTGGTGCTGCTGCCGAGTGTGATTGGGCCGCTGCCGCCTGCCTCCGTGAATATAAGAATGTTCAGGGGGAACGAACCGATGCACAGGAAGTGCTCTCTCAGATAATTGCAACTCCTGTGTATGACTTCCAGTACAAGAGTAAGGCTGAGAGTGATGAGCATGTTATCTCTACGGGCGACCTAACCACTACATACACGGGAATCATGGCTGACGAAGCTCCGTGGGCAACACATTACAAGGGGCGGATTCTTAACCCCATCAACACGTTTGGGTACACCGTTTTGGCTATCAAGGCTCTGAACGAGAAGATTGCCAAGCTTGAGACGATGGTTAGTTAATATCATGAACGTACCTATAGAGTTTCTATTTCAACTATATGGTGAGGCTATGGTCAAAATCCGTCTATTGGAAAATGAAATTCTTAGGTTGTCCGAGCCAGAGAAAGAAAAGGAAGAATAGTGTTCTTCGAGGTAGCGACAGAGGAGGATGAGGCTCGCCTAGCCGAGATTCTCAAACGTGAAGAGAAACTACTCAAAACTAGGCAAAACTTAGATGAAAGGATAAGGGAGAAAAACGGTGGAAGGGCTTACGTTTCCAGCGACCGTAGTGTACGCCGACGAATTGGCATACGGTCTATCCGAAGTTAACCTCCTCTCTCCTCTGTCGGATGCCATCACGGGAGTGGGGCAGACAATGCGCCGCTACCAAATCATCATAGTAAATCGTAACGACCAATTGGCTGAATACCGAGAGGACTTGGGTTTGGCCTCAGACTTCGACGCTATTCAGTTCCGTATTCCCAGCTTTTGGGTACATACAGTGGGAGAGCTAAAGGAAATGGCTGAAACCCTGCGACTGAACGAGCCAAGTTACTTGCACGAGGCGATACCAGTGCCAGATTCCGAGAAGTTCTGGCGAAGGTACAACGACTTGAACGAGGGAATTAGGGCATACAGAAAGGGGAAAAAGCACTATGCCTAAGGACAATCAGAACATGGCACCTGACTCCGACGACAACGAGGAAATCATTGCCTTCCTTCAGGGAGACATGGACAGGGCACAGGAACCAGGGGATATGCCGCCTGGAACTATTGTAGACACAGGAAAGAGTGAGGAAACTCCCTTCCCAAGTGTGGTGGCGTCTGTTGAGAGTGCGGGGTATGTAACTCTGTACAATCGTCAGACGGGTGACCCCAGTATTATCAACATTAACAACTTGTCACCCAAACTGAAGCAGCGGTATAACGATGGGCCGTTCACAGGGGAGCTAGTATTCACTCTTCGTGACCCTGGTTTCCGACCTCCGAAGGGTACGGAACTCTGTTGGCTACACGCTGACCATCCCCGTCGGGCTGAGTTTGACAAGTATGGCTTTGCGGTGTGTCCTGCAGGTAGTCTACAGTCGGAATACCAGCGAGACCGACACGCTGAGAAGAGGCACAACACGGAGTTTGCAATCATTAAGGATATGCTGAGGCGCGAGAAGGACTCACAGCGAGATGACATCGAGGCGCAAGACCGTGAAGAGCGTCGCAAACTGCTAGAGATTCTAGCGAATAGAGGGTAAATTATGGCTCGATTTTCAATGACACCAGGAGATTACCACGCGTATGAAACTGTGACTGTTGCTGGAACAGCAGTGGAGTTAACGGACGCTACTAAACTTAATGCCACTTTTGCTACAATTACTGTTGAGACCGCACAGATAAGGTTCACATTAGACGGAACTACACCCACTGCTACTGTGGGGCACTTGCTAGAGCCTGGGGACGTTCTCACTCTCGACAGTGCTGAACAGATTACACAAGCACAATTCATCCGTGTGGGTGCGACTAGTGGCACAATTCAAGTGAGTTACGGGAACTAGCGATGAAGATAGAACGTTCAGCACCAGGAGCCCCAACTTACGTAGCCCGTGGAAACTGGAACTTTACAGATGACACTGGTGCTACTGGAGCATATACTATTTTCACCGTCACTGGAGATGTATTAATCCAGACCTTTGGTATCTGTAATGTCAGCCTAACTGGGGCAACAGCTACAATTCAACTTGGTGTCTCTGGTGACACAGCGGCATTTGTAGCCCTAACTACTGGAACAGACTTGCTTGCTGATGAGGTGTGGATAGACGCTACTCCCACTCTGACGAAGGAGATACTAGACCCAGCTGCAATACCCAGAACATGGATTGTGGCTAATGGCCAAGATGTAATACTCACCATTGCTACAGCTGCTCTAACGGCTGGTGATATAGACTTCTACGCTCGCTGGAGTCCTCTTTCTGCAGATGGTATGGTGGTTGGTGGATAATGGCGTGGGTAGTTGATGAAGACACAAGCTTTGTTGTAGGTGATAGTCCTCACGTTATAACAATCAACGCGGACTCCACTCTGCACAAGTACCCCCCTGTCAAGGGCTACATTGCCTGCGATGGGACAGGCAACATACTCATAGAAATGGCCAGATTTGGCACTGGTTATGAAGACCAATTCACCTTAAAGACTGCTGAGGTAGTGGAGTTTGAGGGAGAAATTGGACTAGTACGAATCACCTACTCAGGAACAGACTCAGCTTATCGCTGTGTGGTTCAAACACTAATCAATTAGGGACTTGACAAACTAGTGAAAATGTGTTATAATAAAGCTGTATACGGCGGGGGTCTTTATAGATGAGACTCAAGAAACTTCCATCTTACTTCGCCACGTCAGGACATACCCACTCTATCTATGTCTTGACTGCTGACCACGGGGGCACTACTCCGTCTGGGCACCACTCCAACACCAACGATGTTACCGCTGCTGCTGTCCTCGCCGACACCGCGCTGGTTCGCGGCTCAGGTGGGGCTAGGGGTGTTCAGGATTCCCTTGTCCTTTGCGATGCCGGAGGTAACGTTACGGGGGTCGGTCAGCTTACAGCAGTCAGTTTCGCCACCACACCTACGTCACCGACTAAGTTCATAGGTACTTATTCTGGGTCAGATACACCCAGCTTGGCCCCATTTTTCGTTCTCCGTAGGGCCAGAGACGGCACCCCAACTTACATTGTAACAGCGGGCGACTACCTGGGAGGGTTTCAGTGGGCTGGAGGCGCTACTGAAGTCCCTGCCTACGGGACGGGGGCGGCGCTGTACGCCATAGCGACTGAAGCGTTTGGTGTTCTTAATTACGGCACCAAACTTGAGTTCTGGGTCTGTCCTAACGGCTCGCCGACAGCGGCGGTGAAGATGCGGCTAGACCAGGACGGCAAACTGTACGCGCTCGGCGGCCTGGATGTGACGGGGAACATTGTTGTCTCCGGTAACGTAGATGGGGTGGACGTAGGAGCGCACGACGTTGCGACAACTGGAGTCCATGGTGCGGGGGCGAATACGCTCTTGCACTCGGCCTCGGCTGCGGGGGGAGACGCTACGGGAACACTAGGGGCGTTGGTTATCGCTGATGATAGTCACGGGCACACAAGTACCACCGTAACGACACACAGTACGGCCCACGCTAATGACCACACCCGCTCCCACGACCTCGAAGGCGCGTCCGACCACACCACATCTTCAGGCGTGGACGGCCACTTCATGCGGCAGACTGGGGTGACAACCTATGCCTTTGAGGCAGACTACTACACCATCAACTTCATCATCAATGGCGGCGGCGCGGCTATCACAACTGGAGTCAAGGGCTGGGCTGAGGTTCCTGGGCCTGGGGTACTGGAAGAGTGGCGCATCCTGCTATCGGCTGCCGAGAACATCACCGTGGACATTGACTATGACACCTACGCGAACTTCCCCACGGTGGGGAACAATTTAGTAGCGCCGTCCACAACGGGTGTGCAGAAAAACGAAGCCACGGGGCTTTCCGCCGCGATACCCGACAAGAGCATCCTCGAATTTGATGTGACGGGCGCTCCTGCCACAGCACAGATGTGTACCGTAGCACTTAGAATAAGGAAGACATGAGAGTAGTTCTCACTAACCAAGACTTGACCGGCCAGGTACTTGACGCCTCCACACGACCGGACGGTCATGCCCGCGAGTCTCTGGTTCGGGGTTGCACGTTCGACCTCGGCACTCGTTTTGTGGGGGACATTCGCGGTACGGACTTCATAGGCAACACCGGCCCTGCTGATTGGCGAGCCGCCCAGACCTATAGTTGTTACTGGCGGGGCAATCAGAACCTCTCCGGCTCTCTGTGGCCCGCCGACATCGGGTCTCTACACCACGAGCCCGTGGGCACCATCATCAGAGACAGGGTGGCCCTAGTCGCTGCTACTGCCAGGCCCAAGGTCATAGCCGTTGCTAGCTACGTGTTGGGGGGCGATTATGCCAGAGCCTCCTGGGACACCTCCAAGACCTACTGGTGGGACGGGCTTACGGTCACGCAGAGGGAGAAACTGGCAGCAGCCTTCCGTCTGGTGTTCCAACCTTACCCTGGGTTGGCCGAGCGGTTTGAGGAGTTGGTCAAGGCACTCAAGGAGGGGACACCGCTATTCCAGGGCGCGCCCCTGGCGACGGACGTGTCGTGGCCGGACGGAGCTAGCATTCATCTGGACGCTATGAACCTACCCGCTCTACCTGAGCCCAGCCGCTATGCGCTGGCCCGCTGGCTGGAGGCCCAAGCTGACTTGCAACAGCCCGCCCCCCATCACTGTTTTGTCTACTCTGCTCTACCTCCAATCGTGCGGCCCCTACCCCAACCTGATGACTGGCTGAACCCAGGCTGGCATTGGCGGGGGTACTAGGATGAGCCGTAGCTGGCTACACGTAGGGGGCGGCTGGGAGCATGGCCCCATCCGCTATCTCTATTCCGCCAATGACACGCAGACAAAGACGTTCATCACAGGCCCCAACTGGAACGTAGGGGGGTCTGGCCCTCCCGCTCCTGAGAAGTCCACTAAGCGCAGTGGCTACTTCGCTCATCGGATGCTCGGCGGCGGTTTCTCGTCTGGCATTGACGCCCGCTGTGGCCATGTGTTCGCCCGCACCAAGGACTGGTTATTCTGGGTTGTCCCCGTGGCCATCATCGGCTTTGACACACCCCCAACTGTCGGCAATGATTACCTTGCTGCCCGTTGTACTGAGCATTGGGCACCGGCCACTGGGGACAAATACCTGGGTGTAGGTGTCGCTATCGTCTCGGCTGGCCCGCCCGCCACCTTCCAATTCACCATCCAGCGTTTCACCAACACTGGTGCCTTCGATGTTAAACTGGGCGGCAACAGTGCTACCTTCACAGCCGGGACGACGGTACGCTATATCGTCCTGGCCCTGAACACAGCGGGCGGGACAGACAACTGCAAGCTATGGGTGGACGGGACGGCGGGAGCGGCTGTTACCTCCGGCACTGTTCGCACCTCTGGCCATCTCCTGCCTGACTCCCGAAAGGTTGCGGGCGCTAAGGGTGCTGATACTGGTATGCAAGTGGTGGCCGATGACTGGTGCAGCGCCGAGGGAGACGCTGAGGCCGACCGCCCAGGGCTGAATCTACGGACGATATGTTACCAGGCCCGCAAGAACGTCACGGGCGAGAACGCCTGGACGGGCTCGCACCTGGACGTGGATGACGAGAAGGACGCAGGCGTGGGGGATGCCAACACCGACACCAACGTTTGCACCCCTGGGGCCGCCGACCAGCTTGAGATATTCGGCTTTCCCGACCTGGTGGACGAGGCTGGACAGACAGCCACGGTGGAGGCCGTGCTGCTGTGCTGGGAGCAGGTCATATCGACCTTTAGGGGTGAAGGTTTTGCTCCTGCCTATGAGGGCCACTACCCCCACGCCCGCACTACCAGCAGCAGCCTGACCGACCTCAGCGGCGATTACGGTAGCGGCTATAATGCCAATGGCACGCCTTCGCGGCTTTGGTTCTCCCGTCTGATGCGTACCACGCCGGAGGGCTCCGCCTGGACGCCGACCCTGTTCAACGCCCTCCAGGCTGGTCTGAAGTCGCGGAACACCGAGGAGATGGGGGAGTTCTATGCCATCCCCATTGGGGACTATATCGATGCTCCTGCCGATACGCCAACCCCACCTGGAGACCCTCTTTGGGAAGACCCACCGGCTGCGGCTGCGGTCAGTCTAGCCATCCCGCGTCGGATTAATACACTACTGAGAATGTAAAGGAGGAAATTATGGGACGGATGTACGTATGTGAGTTCGCGGACGTATCAGTTACGGCGGCGGATGGGAACGTGGACTTCTGGGAGTTGAAGCCCGCGACCAACAAACCCATCCGCATTCATGCGGGCTATGTAGGGCAGACGACACTCGACCAGGACGCCAATGAGCAGATGTTAACGATACAGATTCTCCGGCTTCCTGCCACAGTAACCGACGCCACTGGTGGGACAACGGCAGTGATAAGCCCACTCGACACCAACGATACCGCCGCCGGTGTATCAGGGGTTACGGTGGCCGATGTGGTAGCGACATCAAGTGGAACTATCATTGACATCCACTCTGAGACATTCAACAACCGCTCAGGCTGGGTTTATCTACCGACGCCAGAGATGCGAGTCCGTGCCCTTGCGGGTGAGGCGATTTGCGTCAGGCTCACCACCGCTGTCGCTGCCACGACCACGTTCTCAGGCACGGTCTACATAGAGGAGTTGTAATGCACGTCTATCGCCGCCCCCACTTCTACCGAGCGCGGAGATTATGGATTGGCACCGTCACCGCTGCCCCGCCTGCGGGCTTTCCGTACTCGCAGGTAATCATATGCTAGGGAGAGGATTGTGGACATTAACATACTACAAAATTTAGAGAATATTACTCAGGCTCAGGCGGAACTGATAGAGCGATTGACCTCTAAGAGTATCTTTGGTTTCTTCCAGCGTAGACGAGTTCGGAAGATGTTACAAGGCAAACAACTGGTACGTAGATTACGGGAGGATGAATTACGCGCCCATGTCCTCCGTCTCAAAAAGGAGTTGGCAGAGATGAGAGTAGAGAGAGCATGAATGTAGAGATAATCACCGCATTGGGTGCAATCCCTGTAGGTATCGTAGGGATGTACTTGATGTACAGGATTGTTGGAAATCATCTCGACCATAATACTGAGGTTCTCGATAAGCTTACTAAGTCTATTGACCGAAGCACTGAAGTCAGTAACGTATTCTTTGCATGGTTGAAGGGTAGACTGGACGTGGGGCGTGCCAGAGAAGATAACTAAAGTCAAGGGAGGATACAGAGTCAGCACCCCGCATGGAGTGAAGGCTAAGAAGACTAGCAAGAAAAAGGCCAAGTCTCAAGCACGTTTGCTCCGAGCAGTTGAGCACGGATGGAAGCCCACGGGAAAGAAAGCCAAGAAGTAATGATAGAAGCAGTGCGAAGATTCTACAGATTCTTTTGGATTCACACATCTGGTCGCCCCTGGACATACGAAATTCGTGACTGGACAGAGAGACATCGAATATGGGGCGCTCTAATAACAGGTGGTGTTACGACTGCCTTCTTTACTGGACAGATGCTACTAACTATATACTTCGGGTATTGGTCTATACCATTCATGGTGTGGGCTGACTTCATGGCGTTTGTTGCGGGTCATTTATTTTGGGACAGCGAAGGTACGTACATTCAACTTAAGGAGAAATTTCGTAATGGCTAAGTCTAGAACACCACTGACAGTTCCTCAGATGACTCCAGTTGAATGCGCTTGGTTAGGGGCCTTTCTAGAGGCTGATGGGAATGCTAATGTTTATCATAATAGGGGAGGCTCAAAGAACACAACAAGCTTGGTTCTTAGGATAAGCCAATCTATCGTGAACCCAGAGCCTATTTCAGCGGCTTTACGATGTACTAACGCTGGTTCGGTATCTGTTTCTAACATTCAGTATAACTCCGAGATACGTCCAGTTCTCCAATGGCAGGTTGATAGTAGATTGAATGCAGTCTGTTTGGCAAAACAACTAGCTCCCTACTCACCTAAAGTTAAAGATGCCTTAGATAAATGGTTAGCTTGGGACACCGACGGCGCCTACATTCACATGAAAGGGACATAGTAATGCCAAAGAAAAAGAAGAAAGCTAACAAGAATGGCACGCACAAGATGCCAAACGGTATGATGATGTCAGATGCAGAGATGAAGAAGCACCGAAAGAAGATGATGAAGTAGTGACCAATCCCTGGAGGCCCAATGCGGTACAACTTTTGCGGGAAATGTCACAAGATGAAAGTCAAGGGGACAGACTGCACTTACTGCAAGGTAGTCAAGAAGTCCTGGTGGAGTAAAGTATGGCAAACTATTCTGCGACAGAGCTAGATAGATACAATGAGTAATTACCCAACCGTAACAAGAAAAGCACTAAGACAGAACATCATCAAGAAGTTCTATAAGCCTAGGCACCCCATTGTCTCCGCTACCACAACCACAGCCAGTGATACCACGACTCTGATTGACAGTGTGTTGGCTCCAGCAGGACAGACTGAGGACTACAGGGGTGCATGGGTATTGATTACGGAAGTTGGAGCATCTGGCCCAGCGGTGGGAACCGTTGCTCGTGTGACCAATACATCTTTCTCTGGAAGTAACAGCACTCTTACCATTGCCCCAGCGTTTAGTGCAGCCTTGCTTACGGCGATGGACTATGAATTGCACTACAAGTATCACCCAAATTACATAGAATTCCTCATAGATGAAATCTTAGGAAACCTAGAGAATCCTTACTATTTCCCGCTAACTCTAATCACCGATGGTGACATGGAGAATGCCCCAGCTACCAGCTTTACAGCCTCTAATGCAACCCTTGCCAACGAGACAACTACCGTCCTGCATGGTCGAAAGGCACTCAAGATAACCGCAACTGCTGCCAACGGTCATGCGCGGTCAGCTACCGTGAACCTACCTAATTCTACTCAAGTCTTATGTGCTGCCGATGTATTTATTACAAGTGGAGACTCAGCAAAGTTGACACTGTATGATGTAACCAACAGCGCCGTGCTTGAGACCGCCGAATCAGCCTCCACCGGATGGGTGAGATTGCAGTTCACGGCTACAATGCCATCAACCTGTGAGCAGGTGCGGTTGAATCTTGAGTCACAGGCTAACACAGACATTACATACTGGGACAATGCAATTTTACTGCCTTGTTATCAAACACAGTACACGCCGCCGGATGAGATAGAATATGCGGAGGATATTACGGGGCTTTACTTCTGGCCCAAGGGTGCAGACATTGCAGGAAGTGCCGAGGATTTCTCGTTCAGACTTCATGAGGGCGGGCTACAGACATTCAGTCAATGGCACAGTGAAAGGGACGAAACTGCTGTGGTTCCGTGGAGACTGAGTATTGACCAGCCTCCTATCACAGAACCAATATTCATTCAGACTTTGGTGGACTACGCGGCTCTTGCCTCGGATACTGCAACTACTACCGCTCCTGCCCTCTTGGTTGAGGAGCTAGTCTTGGCCGAGCTATACGATGATATGGCCGACGAGGAGGAAGAGAATGGTAATCTCCAGTCTGCCAACTCTTTCCGCACCCGTGCTGCACGCACACGGCAAGGAGTGAGCCCTATCTATCGGAAGTTCCGCCCACAACAGACTTTTGTAAAGGGGGCACGTCTTGGCAGCGGGTAAGACGCAACGGCTGAAGATTTGGCGAGACTGGAGTGATGGGGTAGGATTCCTCGATGACAGTCCTGATGCAAATGGATTGTATTATGCGTCAGGGATTCTCGGTATGCTTGGGGAATTGCGTCCTGCTCCGTTGAAGAATACTGTTGCTGTTGGTATCGATTCTTCTAGGCATTTTCAATACTTCTTTGAGGAGCCTGTAGCAACAGCGAACCCTGTTTTTGACGCAAGTTCGTCTGGGTCTACCAATAACGTTAATACCCTAACAGTCTCTCACACCATTGCTAATCAGCCAAATCAAGTCCTTTTTGTCTGGGTGTTTGTCAATAGCACACTTGCTTGGTTTGAGTCTGACCTTACAATTACTTTTAATGGCGACACCTTGATTAATGCTGTAGATGAGGCGTATAGTTCGAGCTTCGCAGGTATATTGTATTACCTACCTAATCCTGACATTGGAGCACATGATATAGTTGCCACCGTCAGTAATGGGGGAACCGCAGATATTATACTCATCGCTGCTAGTTATTACAAAACAAGCCAAACCGCTCCTATCCGAGCAACCTTTTCAGCCGATGGCCTTGGCACCAGTATTGCCAAGACGGGGATAGTTAGTTCCACTAGCGAAATTATGGTAATGGGAAGCGCAACCCCAAATAATCTTACTGATACTCAGGACGGAGCGGAAACTCTAATCGCAACGATTCTTAATGCAGGTAATGATATGAGAAGTACCGCTAGTTCTAAGGTGGGAGCAGCCAGCGGCTCAATGACTCACACGTTGAGTGGTGCCGGAGGAGCATGGATAAGTCTGGGAGGCTCTATTGTTGGCGCTGCGCCTGGCCCAAGCCATCTCTACGCGATGAGCGGAGGGCGAGTGGGTAATACCTCTTGTTTCCTCGATAAGTTTGACCTTTTCAATAGTGCCTTCGCTACACAGGAGTCTGGCTTTTACGCGCTAACCAATCTACTAAAAACTGGACAACCCACACGCTATCAAGGCTTCTGGTGGATACCAGATGGGGATGAGTTCGACCCTCGGAAGTTGACTCCCGCCACCGGAGGGTGCTCTGGTGAACTTGCGGCTTCAAGTGCATGGACAGGCGGTGGAGCCGACCATCTTGGTAATATGAACGGGCAGATGATAGCTGGGTTGAAGGACAATGGATACGCTATTCTGTCCGTCAATGGTACTCCAACCACTACAGCAGATTGGGGTTCTTATTTCACAGTTGGTGATAAGAATGAACGGCCCGCCGCAATCTCAGGGCTTAGTGGGCTGTCGTTCGTCCTAACAGTAGAGGGTCTCCTATCCTTCAATACTCAAGGCCGTTCAGGTCTTATCTTCGAGGATTTCCGTTCGTGGCGCAATGTGTTTGACAATATTCCAATGCCATCATGGAGAGGAGGTCTTCTGATACCCCACCCCACAGGACTCCTCTACTATACCCCTGGGGAAATACCAGTCAATATAGGTATTGAGGCGAAGTCTGGTGTAGGTTCCATCCCACCGTCGGGAGCAACCGAACTACACGGCGGGCGATACATGGGAGTACACGCCACTGGTGACTATGTATGGGCAGTGTATCAACCACTACTTAGTTCTACGGCTGCCTTAATTCTATGTGGATACTCTAAGACCAGAGACCCACGGAATCTAACCTGGCAAGTAGTGTCAACCACAACCCTGCAAGATGCTCAACATCTCTTGGGTATCTTCGTCTCTGCTCAGAGTCAGCCAAATTCATCCACGTACAATACTCCTTGTGTCTGGTATGGGGACACGGGCAACCTATCTTACAACATCCTTGACCCACGAGCAGGCCCATTCCGTTCTCGGACAGACACTCACAAGGTAATCACAAGTGGCAATGCCTTTCTCAGTGAGATTACTCTACCTGAGCCAATGGATTTGGACAGAGTAACCTTAGTGGTTCAAGACATGGCAGCGGGAGATGAGTGGCAAATATCTGCCATAATCAATAACGATGGGAATGACATAAATCTAGGAGCGCCGATTGTAGGGGATGGATGGCACAGTCGCCCGTTCGGAGTGCGGGGACAGAACGTCTATCGCATTATGTTCCACCTTACATGGATAGCCACATCATCTAGTGCAAGAGTACCGCCGACTATCCGCTTGATGGAACTATGGGGGAGTCCGCCCATTGCCTAGCTACGAAGAACAAATTGCAGCCCTAGCCCGAAAGATGGACAGGCTGGAACAAATGCTACAATCACAGCCTAACTCTCGTTATGACCGACGCATCCCTGAATTGGCTACCAACTATGACGTGGAAGACTCTATTTTCCGCCCCACACTAACAGGAAAGGCCACAGCAAATCTTACACTAACCACTGGCGCTCAAGCTGTTGTAGGCACCACCATCACATTATCTCCTGGTGGTATTTGGCTAATAACGGCTAGCTCATTAATGCGAGACAGTAGCGGTGCCACTGAAGCTAGAGAGGTTTACGTGGAGCTAAACATCTCTGGCGCGGGTCAGACACCCATAATGACCGGAATCCTCGCTGAAGGGTGGATGGGCTTTACTACTGGAATGGCGTGGATTGTAACAGTAACCAATAATGAGGCTGCCCAATTGCGCTCGTGGAAGAGTGGTGGCACGCAATCCACAAGCATTATTGCCGCATCCACCCTAATTTCAGCAGTGTGGATAGCGCCTTAGAACCGTGGTATAACTTATGAATGCTGATTACCCAGGAGCCATTGTCGTCGAGGCCGCTAACTACGGATACAGCGGCGCTTTCAATCGTCCTCGTGCTTGGGCCCTGCATACACCAGAAGAACTTGCTGATTCAGACCCTCAGACCCCATACTATTTCCATAATACAACTAGAGAGGCGTCCACAACATACTTCGTATCCTACTTGGGCTTTGTGTTCCAGTGTGTGCCTGAGTCCGAAGGCGCTTACGCTAATGCTGTGGAGGGTAAACCTTACCCCAGTTGGGCAGACTCAACCATCAACCTGAACCTCCAAACACTATCTGTAGAAATAGAAGGATTTGCCACTGATATTCACCTTACAATGCCACGGGGCTCTCCTCAGTGGAAGGCTCTAGTTGACCTTATGGCTCACCGATGCAAAGCCTTGGGAATACCACCAGATAGAACATTTGGGCATTATGAGGTCAGTATATATCGGGGAGACCCAGGACAATTGGACATACCACAGTTAGTAGCGGACGTAGTAGCAAAGATGGAGGAAGATATGCCAAAACTAATTCATTGCATAGATGGTGGTAAAGTCTATGTCGTGGGAGAAGTTGGTAAGCGCCATATCGACGACCAAGCAGAACTGGGTATTTATATCAGACTGTTTGGTGCGTGGATGGATGTCTACCAAGCAGAGGCCGACATGATACCGGATGTCCCCAGTGTCACAGGAAATGCTGTAGATGTTGCATCTATAGCTAGCGCGGTTGCCAACGAACTAGCACGACGTATGGTGACGTAGATAAAAAGAGCGGGAGGCTTATAAAAGACCCCCGCGAATCACTAATTCGATTATACCACATTCAGAGGCGTTTGTCAAGCCCCCTGGCGATAAATCTTTGACAAGGCATAGATTAGGAACAACGGTGCTACTGCCAGCGGTGCCCACCACTGCCCGTTCATACCCGCCACTGCTGCAACGGACAGTACATAGAATCTAAGCACGGTAGATTACCTTAAAATACCCCCCGCCCGTGCTCTCCAAAGCTTCTTCTCTCTCCTTCTTTTCCAAATAGTGCTCGCAGAACTTAATGTGCCGTTTGTTTCGTCTCTGACAAGGCAAGATATGGCCGTTGTAGTTTGTCCCTTTATGTCTTTTCCACTGCATTAAGAACAACCTCCTCCACAATCAGGACACATAAAGCATGTACCGTCAGGCACCGACTCACTATGGTTACAAGCGGAGATAGACTCATCTACCTTGGCCCGAAGAACCTGCTTCTCCCTACACCCATCACGGAACACTGTGACACCCTTGCAGCCTCTTGCCCATGCACGCTTATACGAGTTTAGTACATCATCTACTGTCGCAGCGTTGGGCATATTGATAGTCTTCGATACGGACTGGTCAACATGCTTTTGAAAGATAGCTTGGTGTTCTAGGTGCCACTTCCAATCTATCTCATGCGCTGTCTTAGGTCGAAACTCCGAGAATTTCAGTGTTGGGTTAATCTGCTCGTGCAACTGTGTACCGTCACCCATAGTCCGAACCCAAGAGTCAGAGAAATGTGGCTCAATCCCTGCGGAGCAACCAGCAAGCAGCGAGATGCTGCCAGTTGGTGCAATAGCTGTCCTACACGCATTACGATAAAGAGTCCTCGTCTCCCCTTTGTAAGCAGGGGCAGGGCCCCGAACTCTGGCAAGACTAGCACTCGTTGAATCAGCCACCTTCTGTACTGTTGACATAACCTTACCCGCCAAGTCCAAAGCAGTCTGACTATCATACGGTATTCTCAACTGCGCCAACATATCGGCCCAACCCATCACACCAAGGCCGAGCTTCCTAGTCAGACGCACAGCCTCGGTTATATCTTCGTGAGGGAACTGGTTATGCTCAAGTATGTCATCGAGGAACTGAATAGCCGTGGCAACCGTGGCCTGTAGTTCAGTAAACTTGACACGACCATCATCAGCAAACTTGGACAAGTTTATACTGCCCAAGTTACACGCCTCATTGTCCAGAAGGGGAATCTCACCGCACGGGTTAGTGCCTGTAAGTTTGCCCAACCACGGCGTAGGATTATCTCTTTCCGCAGCATCAATGAAATAACACCCTGGGTCTCCAGTTGCCCACGCTACCTCGGCCATAAGACCAAGTAACTTCTCGGCCTGTGTGCCCCCCACCATCACCTCTTCCATGAACTTGTCTGTTAGTGCAACAGAAACATTGAAAGTCCGAAGACCATCGGGATTCACGGCCTTCATAGTGATAAACTCTTCAACATCAGGATGGTCACAGGATATGATAGCCATCTGTGCGGCCTCTCGCTTGCCCGACTGGGTGACAACTTCGCCCAACGAGTTGAACATCCTGATAAATCCCACAGGGCCACCAGCGGTATTACCCGTGCCCAACACTGGGGCACCCTTGCCTCGCACTTCGGACAACACATACCCCACACCCCCTCCCCATTTCTGCACCAGCGCAGCTTTCTTTGCCACGTCCATGATACCAATCATGTCATCAGGAACGTCGAACTTGAAACAAGCGGACAGTGTACCTCTGCCTGTACCAGCATTGAAAAGGGTTGGACTGTTAGGGAGAAATTCTAAGTCTCGCATCATGCGATAGTAACTTGGATTGCCGAAGCTGACTCGTTGCAGCATCTCATCGGGTGTCTCTCTCTCCATGAGATACCGTTTTTGGAGCACTAGCAAAGCATTGCCGTTGAAGTTGGACACGGGTACAGTTATCCTTTCGATAAACTATTAGGCTATTGGCTCTCCGAGCGGGGGAGGACTCTATTATACACCATCCCTCGTTGTTTGTCAAGGGGTGGGGCCTACCACTCTCCTACCACCCACCCTTCGCCTCTGCTTCTCCTCAGTCACCATTAGACTGCCTCAAGGCGTCACCAATACACAGAAGCGGTTTGATAGGCCCCGATATTTATCTGGAGTAGGGGATGGGACTCGAACCCACAACTTGCTGAGTCACAGTCAGCCGGTCTACCATTTGACCGCTACCCCTACTTTTTGGTGGAGCCGGTGGGTGTCGAACCCACGTCCTGAGTACGTCCTTTTCAGGCTTTACTACTCAGTCGAACCCTCGCGGCCCCATTAATAACTAGCGTAGTTACTCCACTTCGTAATATACTCGTTAGGAACTCGTTTCCTCACTCCTGGTCTTTTGCCGTAAGCAGGCTTTTTCCAGTAGCAGTCCCCGCACACCGACACCCACCTCCACGCTGTCAGATTTTGCTTATCCGCTTCTGCAGAATCGACGGTGATGGCTGCCTGCCACTGCACCATGGGGCCGACGAACTCCTTGCCGCAGCAATAGCATTGTTCAGGGGGGGTGGTTCGTTGGTGCTTACCTCCACGGTTCATGTCTTTTATCCATTCCTTTTCCTCCTCTTGGGACATAGTGGGATGAGTATGTAGTTCTTTAGTACATTGTCCACGAGTAAGAGTACACTTTCCAATTACTATTCTATAAAACATTGGCAAGTAGGGCAGTGACGAACTTTATTATGAGTTTGTGTTTCCATCGTTGCCCACCTAATGTTACTTGGTTCATAATTACCCTGCCCATCTATGCGGTCTAGTCCTCCATCCGCCCAATCTGGTCTCCACCCTACATCAGAAAGGAAATTCGCAAAGCCGTTTTTTCCAAGCCAGCTATCGCAGACTATGATTCCTCGCCCACCATAATGATGATAGGCAGGGTCGTTTGTCCTGTAGCATCTCGACCTCATACTTATCCAAGTATGATATTCTGTTGAAGTAGTTAATCCATGTTTGACAGCGAGGTTAATAGTAGGGTTTCCATGTCTGCGTATTCTCATGTGATGCTTGCTGCAATAACCATCGCAGAACGCTTTCTCTAGACATTTTTCAATCTTGCAAAGAGGGCGACACTCGCGGGTACAAAATCTTTGATTATGTATATTTGGGGTAAAGTCTATTCCACATGACTCACAGCTTTTATTAGCATATTCTTTCCCCATGTCTAGTATACCCTCAACGGCGTCGCGCCAAGATTCCTGAACTTCACCAGATACTCGAATATCCGCTCAAGCTCCTCCACATCCTTCTGGCAGTGGTCAACAATATATTTCATGGCCGTGCTATTGCCCTTCATTGCAGCGTTCCACACAGAGCCGATAAGACGCGTCTTGTTTGATTCACCCAGGAGTGTTTCTCCGACGGCCTGTTGACGGTTGCTATGCATAGCCAGTTGGCTCCGTGCCGTATAGTACAAGTCCACATGTCGAATGTGAGATAATGGCGCGTGACCTGATACGAGCAGTCTTGTTTGCAGAAAGGGCAAATCAAAGCCAGTTCCATACCATGTGATGATGTAGTCATATTTCATCAACTCCTCACGGATTCTGTCCGCCACTGTTCCGTCCCCTTGTCGTCCCGCAACGAATGTCTTTGTGTTTCCACCGACATTCTTAACACATCCGCAAAGAATTTCTCCGATACTCGCGTTGAGGTTGGAAGTCTCAAGGTCAAAAGTAGCGAAAGATTTGTTCTCCAATATCCACGCGTTTTTCGCCTTGTTCTCCTCTGCACGGAGCAGCTTCTTTGTCTCCTGTGCCTGCCATGTCTGCTCATCATATAGTGGTTCCTCTGTCACTGCCTGTCGGCGTACATTCTCCATGTGCCGCTTGCATTTCTGCGAACAGTAGGTTTGGTTGTGTACTTGAGGCTCAAACGCAACCGAGCACTCATTACTTTGACAAATCATGCAGTTCCTCCGCGACCTTCAACGCCCGCTCCAAATTAAACACTCGATGTAGACCTGGCTGCTTAGGGAGATGGACGTTGTATTGGTACGTTGGCATCACAACCTGGATACCGCTGTCCAATAACTCCTGTGCGTACTTCGGGCTGTCATCTATCATCACGTTAATCTTCAGCAGCTTGCAGTGTTCGGATTTCTCTTCACCCTTCTTCACCCGTATGATGAAAGCATTGGGCATCCCATAGTTCTCCAACCACTGATGAGTCTGCTTGGCAGAATTGCCGCCGTCTCTCCTCGTGATGAACACGATAGGGTGCTTGTTGTATATCTCTCGTAGATAATCCATGTTGTACAGGGGCTCAACACCTAGCCAAAAATTGCCATTGTCCAGTGTGAGTATGGACTTCCACGTTGCCTCTATTATCCCACTATGTGCGTACCACTCATCCCACTTCCACGATTCCACATCCATGTAATCGACAATCGGTGCCTCATCGGGGAATAATCTATTTGCGCGGGTGGAGAACGCCTTGACAAAGTTACAAACTACTCCGTCCATGTCGCAGCCTATGATACTCAAGGCTTCCACCTTCTTTGTGCTTCCTTAAATTTCAAGTAATAATTTTCTTGCGTACTTAACATCTCCTCAGTTCTTCCTCTGCCACCTGGATTAGAGGGACAGTCTTGTCTATATTGTAAGGCTAACTCAAATAAATGCTTCTTGATGAAAAGAGAAGGAGAGATATGACTAAAAAATCTATCCAAATCGTTAGAGATTACTCTCCAAACACCACACCCATCCTTACGTATACCAACGGTACCCCCATAAAGTAACTTAGTGCTCTCCAGAAGAGGAATACATCTGTTAGTTATTTGTCCCACAAGACTATACGTTGGCTTTCCGCTAGTGCTTCCGGTCATGGATTTATATAAGGATAGACTACCTTCTCCATCGAAAATCCCAGCAAGATAAGCTACTCCAAAAAACTGTGGTTTGTTTTCATGCTCCATTTATACAGTGCATCCAATCTGTGTGCTAACATTCCCTGTAGACAGTGTGCCACGCGGACTGTACCTTGACAGGAGACGAGGAGATTGTCGAAATCGATGTCACCCCAAGGCTCGTAGCCTGGGCGCTTGTATTCTTTTCTGTGGTCGATGAGAAGGATTGGGAACGCTCCTCCTTCCACTGCTTTGCGAAGTCGCCCAAGTTGCGAAGATAAGCGCGAAAGGTCTCTCGCATCTGCGGGTGTTTTCCGTTCGACAATAACGAGTCCGAGTTTAGAATTCCATCTATAATCTCCAAGTGGGATTCTCTCGGTGACTGTTGCATACCCCATCCCGTTGAGGAGAAGTTGTGTAAGCCGGTCAAGGTCTTCTCTGTCGTCGATGGTGATGATACGCTCGCGCCTTTGGCGTAGTAGCTTGCCCCCATAGTTGAAAGCCTCTCCTGCAATCTCTTTCTTTTGTTTTCCATTCACGTCACTCTCCTTGGTCTGAACGTGTAAGCAAGAGCCGAGCCAGGTATCTCGTACTTTCCTTCTTCTGCGTTAATAATTATTGTATATTGTGTTCTCTGAAACCTGAATAAGTCGGCTACTATCACCTTACCTGTGGTCAGGTGTACTTCTATTTGTTCGGCTGGTTTTCGTTCTTCTTCTTCGTCTCTCATTACTCTCCTATCGGGGGCAGTAGCACACGCACTGTGAGGAATATAAGCCAGATAAACATTGCTCCAACTATGAAATCCATTACTTCTCCAACTCTTCAGCGGCGGTAGCCCACGCATCTAGGGGACTTTGCCCACTCTCTATCCGCTTTTCGGCTATGAATTCAATAGAAGCGAATTCTTTGCCAAGTTCGTTTGCCCTAATTATAACGAAGGCTCTTATCTCCGCTGCGTCCTCTGGCAAATCATCGTCTGCCCCAAGGTACAAATCCAACGCAACCCCCCACCGAGCACATGCTCTACGCAGTGCCTTAGATGTGGCCGACTGCAACGCATCTCCATAAGAGGCGTTCGGATTACTCTGTTGGTACTTGTGTGACCCATATGCCTGCTGCGAACCTTCTGGTGTAGCTACTTCAACCATCACCAGAACCTCTCCACCTTGTATCTTAGGGTCAGCGATATATCTTAAACTCCAATTGGAACCAAAGGCTTCATTCATCCTCCGCGCTACCCATGCCCAAGGGACATACGAAAGACTCATACCTCCAGGGCCAGGACGTTTGTAGATGGCAGTCTTTGGTGTTTTCTTGCCTAGCACTTTGCTAGGTTCGTATGGTATTATTGCTTTATCCATATGTCTCCTTACATGTCGGTTGGTAAATACAATAACCACACGGAAAGGATTTCGTTACCCCGTCCTTCTTGAAGGGCACCCCATCATACTCCCGTGGTGGTGCAGCGTCTGACTGCGCATCTTCGTGAATCATATCCCCCCTTGCCAAACCTACTAAGATGTCCTGTTCCCTTTTTTGCACAATCTCAAGATACACGAGGGGAAGGTCGTAGCTCTTACCATACTTCTTCCACTGTCGCATGAGAGATTGGAGTAGGGCTGGGTCTGCAGGGGAAGCAAGATAGAGTGCCCAATCCCGCCCACTGGCATGTAGATATAGCTGGCACTGCATGTATTCGTTCGGCTCTTCATAGGCAATTCCGTTTCCTTCTATCAGTTTCTTGTATCCCCATCCGGTCTTGTCTTTTAGTTCTAGCAGTGCGTTGTCTCCGATATAGCCATCGGGATGCGCTCGCATATGTAGTCCACAAGACCACGGCTTGTCTGGCAGAGTAACCGGAAGCCCTGCCGATGACAAAATTGCCATCCAATACGGCTCTATGACTACCCCTGCCGCTGCTCTCTTTAGCCATGCGGCAGGAATAACCACGTCCGGCTCGTACTCTCGTACCTTGAACCACTGCTGCAAACGGCAATCCATGACCGAGGATGGGGAGGGAACAGTATGTATCATGGCAAGATGCTTGGCCAAATACTGTGGCATCTGAGTACCAAGTTCTCCGAGTAATCGGAGTGATTCTTCACTCCCCATCTCTTCAATGGCAGCGTAGATTTTCTGTCGAAGGTCGTCTAGGTTGGGTGGGTCAAGGCGCATCATTCTCCTCACCATATTCCGACTCTGCCTGCAACGCACCCTCCGGTGAGTTAGGAGCGCCACCAATCAGTGCATCAAATGCTTTCTTCTTCATATCCTCACGCTTCTTCTCGCACTGTTTAGAGGTCTTTGAAGGGTCAACGACGAAGTCAAATACCTGCTCTTCAAGGAACTGATAGATAGTCTTCGGGCTGACAGACCACATCATGTGAGTAATAGCATCTGCTGAAAAGCCAGCAAAGGCCACCGCAATACGGGCCGTCACACCTATGACTTCCCCTGTTTCTTGACTAAGCACGGCACCACCAGAGTTTCCGTAAATACCAGGGGCAGTGGTAAGGGTATATGGGTAATTGTCAATAGTGAAATCGAAACCTCCAATATGTCCTTCTGTCACCAGCGGAGGGGCACCCAAACCACAGCCAACAGTATAAACTGGGGTGAAGATAAAGAGCTTCTTCTCTACATCACTGGGCTTAATGATTGGTGCTACGAACTCAACCTTCTGAGTTGCACGTAGTCTAAGCAAAGCTAAGTCCTTCTGGTCATCCCATGCCATAAGGTCAGCGCGTTTGGTCATAGCGTCTGTGATACGAGATAGATTCTCATACCCGAAGAACTCAACCATGCCCTCTGACCTCTTCTCTACCTTGATGTCCCGCCCCACTGTCGGATGCCACTTCTCCTGAACATCGATGAGAGGAGATATAACATGATGATTCGTGAGAATATAGGTCTCAAACTCCTTTGCCTTCGGGGTGACAGGGGCAGAGTACACAACGATACCACTGCCCCCATTGCCCCCACCGCTGCTACTGGGAGCCACTACCCGTACAATGGGGTAGAGAAACTTCTCATGCTTGGCTCTGATTTGGGCGTCCATACTATATAATCCCTGCTTCCTTCAATGCTGGAACCAACTTACCGCCAGCGGCGAGTCCAAGGATGGACGCACCGTTGAGTGTCTTGCCTGTGCCTATGGACTGAATTGCACGAAGAACGGCACCACGGTCGTCTAGGTCAACGTTCCTGAGAATTTCCCCAACCTTCGCAGCCACATCCTCATTACCATTGTCAGTAATTTCAATGGTAGTAATAGCAGTAGCTACACCAACGCTAACTGGATTACCCTGTTCCCGCTCTTCACGAGACGGCACTGTGCGAACGTCTCCATCATACACGAAGTCCTTACCAAGTCGCTCAACTGGCATCGGTGCAGGACGACCAGTGGGGAATTCGATAGGCTCAATGATGAATGTCTCACCAATCTCTTCACCTGTGTAATCTGGCGAATCAGGATAGGCTACAATGCCTAGCCCTGCGAATGCCTGAGCACACACAAAGGGGCGCTGAGTCTTGTCCATCAATTGGTCGCTATCGCCTCTATCGTATGTCCCGTCCTGTTGCTTGCCCAAGGACTGCCATACTCGACTACCGAATTCAATCCTCAGTGGATTACCATCAGAAAACTGGGCGTCCAACGTCTCATAAACGATGTGCCAGAAATCTACATAAGTACCGGCAGAGATGCCAGACTTCTCCTTGAGTTTCAGCGGCATGTCTACAATCTCGTTGGTCACGAGTCTTGCAAAGTTACGCCGAGGGAACGAGCGTCGGTCGGGAGCAGCCAATGGGTCTGCTGTCTTTGTCATTAAAATGGGTATCCTTTCTCTCCTGAATGAATTATCCTTACCTGTTTATTCGGTTGTAGATTCTTGCTGTTTCACCTCCTCCTTTCTTGTTACAATTGGCTGGTAGGATAGACCCTGCCCATTGCGGGATTGCTACTGCCCACCACTTCCGCCACCGCATCCATTTCGAGCACCACACACATTGTACCATGCGGCGGCGGATTTGTCAAGTCCTTACTATTTGCCTTTAAGCGTATGCAATTGTACCCCTAGAGTTTCCCGTAACTCGAAATCTCCTTCCTTCAATTTCTTTCTGGTGCCACCTTTTTTATATGTTGGAAATCTCAACGCTAATTCAGCCTGTTCCTGTTTAATTACCAAATATGGTCGCATCTTTTTTAGAGCGGACTGTGCTTCTACACCGCACAAACTATAAACCCATATAGGTTTCCTGTTATAGCTATCTTTATTCCTAGGTTCATAAGGCCCGTTCAGTCTTCCTCCGAACAAGTTTAGCAGAACAAGCAGAGAGCGGTTGTCTGTAGAATCTATAGTTACTCTAACTATATGCCCGTAAGATGTATTCTTTGTTATATTGATACACCCCTCACCGTCTACATATCCAGCCGCCCAAGCTGTTTCTGTTTCTTTCATTCCCAATATCTCGCCCTTTTCACGCTTATGTCAATGCCAGCGTTCGGCAAATAATGATGTCCTACTTCTAACATTATATCACAAACGCGCTTTGCTGTCAAGTCCCCCTCCTTTCCTTTAGGAATTACGTAGTGAAGTGAGTCATGGATTGTATTGACGAACTCAAGTCGTCCAGGTTCGTACCCAATCGCACCTATCGCTGCCTTCGTGATGTACGAGGCATGACTTTGTGCGGGATGATTGAGTGCCTGCCTCTTGGCACTCGCAGGGTCAAAAGTGTGAATGCGCTTCCTGTGAAGAAAGGGCGCTGGCGACTCACTATACCCTGTTGCTTGTACCATTGCCCAATGCGATTCCCCCCATTCGCGTTGGCCAGGATATGTACGGTCTTGAACTTGCATGAGTTCGGCACAGGTAGCCACGGGTAATCCGGTGATGTGTGCGAGCTTATCTGCTTCTGCACCGTACCATCTGGCAAAGTTCCAAGTCTTACCCACGCTTCGCTCAAGTCCGAGAAGTTTAGCTGTCTCTGCGTGGAAATCACGGCCCTCCTTTAGCTCCTGAATCATTCGTTTATCTTGGCTTATCTCTGCAATACACCTCAATTCTATCTGAGAATAATCTGCCATCAGTAGGTCATGTTTGGCTGGAGCACGTAGACAACGCTGCAAAATCGGGTGGAGGTTCTGCATGTTTGGGTCGTGTGACGATAGCCGACCAGTAGAAGCACCACCAACGTCGTCTCCGTGCTCACCAGATGCCAGGGTCAGACGGTACAGACCAGATACGATATCTCGTTGCCGATATGGGTAGAGATAAGTCGTTAGGGCCTTGGTCACTTCCCTGTGTTTGAGAACTAGGTGTGCCTCTCCACTATCTAAGTCCTTGAGTGTGTCTGCTTGTGTGTCCTTGGTTGGGAAGACTTGCAAAAGTTGTGCGGGACTACGCATGTTTATACCTGGGTAAATCTGCTCAAATGTACGCTCAAGTATGCTTTGTTCTAACTCCGCCACGGCAATGGAATCCTCTAGTTTTTTCTTGTCTATCTCGTAACCACTGAACAGACTTGCATAGGTTAGCACAGGTATTATTGCCCTATCAATATCATAAGCCGTGCCAGGAAGCTGAGGTCGAAAATGCTCAAACAGTCTTTTGGTTAGGAAGACATCTTGAGCATTGTACTGTTCCTTGCCACATTCTTCACGGTTCTTGTAATCGTAGACTTTAACACCGAACAGTTGATTTGACAGGCCCTTGAGGGATAAGTCTTCATAGCCTAAGACATAGGCCATTGCCATTGTGTCGTGTATGTCTGTTACCTCAAGCCACTTAGGGTCATGCCGTGTGAGCACAGGGTAATCGAAGAGGGCGTTGTGGAAGATGACACTCTCCGGCCTTGGTGGTCTCTGACTTCTATCAAAAGAAAGGATGGCATGCGTGTTACCTTGATGTAGCATGCTCCATTCGGTAATGATAGCGGTGCGAGGGTCAAGTCCACCTTCGGTCTCAATGTCAAGAACCAGTGTATCAGTCGTGTTATGGGGTTCAAGGACATGGTAAGGGTACTCAATCTGTTCCTCTCCTTTCACACTTGCTAAGATTCGGCGTTGCAGATTCATGTTACGGGTATTCGCCGCAGTACCTTGATTATACAAGAACGATGCGGGATGATAGGCAGCGTAAGCAGTATAGCCATCCTGTTCCACCTTCTTACCCACAATGTCCTTCATTGCGAAGTTGCCAGAGAAAGCTAGTTTGCAAGCATACTTACCTAAAAGTAACAACTTCTTGACACCGACTGCCTCTAACTCTGCATCGAGTATAGGTCGCCAGCGTTCAAGGTCTTCCTTCGAGGGCTTGGCAATCTTACCATGAGCATCGTAACCAGGAAAGGTCTTGCTCATGTTCGTGACATAGTATGATGTGAGTCCTGCCTCCCTCATCATACCATCGAGCACGGCACCAGCACGGCCTATAAAGGGGCGGCCTTTACGCTCCTCTTCAGGGCCAGGACACTCTCCAATTGCTATTAGTTCATAGGGTGGTTCTCCCCTAAACTCTCCTGGTACACCCCCCTCAGCACGAATTATGTCCTGTATTTCTGTTAGGGTATCCAAGCGTTCTCCTCTGGTGTGTCAATAAATCCAAGGGTTATATCAAAGGGGCCTAGTCTAATACATAATCCCATTTCATCGAAATGGAACAGGTAGTCTTTATCTCCTTCATGGGCATCGAAGAAGAAATAGAATCCTAGCCCCCAATCATACCAGTAAATTGAAGCTGTGAAGAAAGGTCTGATAGTACTCAAATTATGAGGCAGACGTCTAATCCAGAGTGGCAGTTTCATTCTCTTGTTCTCCTAAAACGAACGGATAATCAACTTCCACCGCAGGTAACTCAGTCCATAGCACCCACGGGAACAGAACCACAATCCAAGATTCTAGGTACCGGCGGAATTTTCTAGACATAAGGATAGATTCAATCATCTTTCCTCACCCTCCACAGTACGAACAGTTCCATCCCTACCACAGCCACCGTAAGTCCGATGAACACGCCTGTTAGGAACAGAGATACTTCGGCGATGTCACGCATCTCCAAACTCCTCTCCGCAGTGTGGGCAACGGCGAGTTTTTTGAATATGAATCCCATATTCCACAACATTGCGGCTCTGATACTCACTTGCAGCTTCTATGGCCTCTAGCTTTGTGTCAAACATTGGAGAATCAAATCCGACCGGGCCAATTCCTTCACTAGATGCACTTTCATCTGTGAAAGTCCATTGTCCTTCCACTTTACGCACACAAAGGTAATTATCGCTACTCATGATTCTCTCCTCTCTCCCAACGCTCATACTCTCGTTGAGCCTCAATTGCGCGGTCTCTTATGTCCGCATACGCATCTCCTTCCCACTCTGACTCCTCGGCTGCCAGAAGTGCGATGTCATAGAGCGCATCGAGTAGGCCTTCAACAATATCGTCCGCTGTATAAAGGCCCCCGCGCAATTCTGGCTCTATTATACACCCTTCCAGCACTTTTGTCAAGTCCTCTGCGCAGTGGCAGAATGATGTGGTATGTCCACAGTTGTCGCATTCAACACTCACAGCTTTCTCCCCCCAACTGCTCATCCTGCTTGAGCATGTCTGCTTCGGTGAGGGCTCGGACATCCAACCACCAGCAAATGTCTGGGCTGTCATGCCCAGGAGAGTCGCAGCCTCCGTGCGGGACAAAGCGATGCTCAATTACACCCATCGCTCTCCTCTGTTTCTCTACCAGTGCCCGCGAGGCGTCCAGTTGTCGCTTCAAGTGAAGGCCACAAGCAGGGTCACCATCTACACTACACTCTAAACCCTCCTGTAACCAGCCGTTGTTGATAGTGCAGTCTCGCGCCGCTTTGTATGCTGCCACCTCAGCCTCCACTCTGTCTCGTTGAT
>Ga0209751_10000090_pt1 | contig 88480 bp, 73 predicted proteins | sample RifCSP13_1_FD_184019 | JGI IMG/M metagenome (GOLD analysis project Ga0209751, IMG submission 184019) | Soil microbial communities from Rifle, Colorado - Rifle CSP2_sed 13_1 (SPAdes) (version 2) | ecosystem: Environmental > Terrestrial > Deep subsurface > Rock core/Sediment | place: Rifle...
CATCGGCCGCTTCGAGGCGGTCTGGTTCGAGCGGACGGCGCCGACCGCGAACGTGCCGCCCGCGGTCGCGAGCCCGCCGACGACGAGCCCCGTGACGTGCGCGAGATTCTCCTTGTCGCGCTCGCTCGCGGGCATCAGGTCGCCGATGGAGCCGCCGATGAAGCGGCCGATGAGGAAGCCGCCCAGCCCCGCGTAGGTGCCGACCAGCACCTCGCCGCCCACGCGCAGCGGCTCGAGCGTGGGGCGGCCCGCGGGCGCCGGCGGCGCGTCCGGCGCGGCCGGCGCGGCCTGCGCGGCCGGTGCGGCCGGTGCGGCCTGCGCGCCGAGCGGAGCGGCGACGGCGAGCGCCGTGACGGCGAGCGCGGTGACGGCGAGCGCGGTGACGGCCAACGCGGTGACGGCCGACGCGGTGACGGCCGACGTCACTACGGCGTGCGCGGCCGCGCGGGCGAGGGTGCGCGCGCGGCGGGCGTGGCGGCCGAGCCCGGCGCGGCGGGCGATCACTCGGCCGCTCCCGATGGGGCGAGTGCGCGGGTCCGGATTTCCTCGACCACGCGCGCGCGGAATGCGTCCACCGCCACGATCTCCTGCTTCCTGCCTGTCCCGCGCACGCGCAGCGCGAGCGTGCCCGACTCGGCCTCGCGCTTCCCGATGACCGCCATGTACGGGACCTTCATCGTCTCGGCCTCGCGAATGCGGTAGTTGAGCGTCTCCGATCGGTCGTCCAGGTGCGCGCGGATGCCGGCGGCGCGCAGCAGCGCCGTCAGCTCCGCCGCGTGCGCGCGGAGGTCGTCGGCGATCGGAAGCACGCGCACCTGCTCCGGCGCGAGCCACACGGGGAACGCGCCGGCGAAGTGCTCGATCAGGATGGCGATGAACCGCTCGAGGGAGCCGCTCACGGCGCGATGCATCAGCACCGTGCGGTGCGACGCGTTGTCGTCGCCCGTGTACGTCAGGTCGAACCGCTCCGCCTGCGCGTAGTCGAGCTGGATCGTGCCGAGCTGCCAGGCGCGACCGATGGAGTCGGTGACGTCGAAGTCGATCTTCGGCCCGTAGAACGCGCCGTCGCCGGGCTTGAACTCGTAGGCCATTCCCGTGGACTCCAGCGCCTCGCGCAACCCGCGCTCGGCGCGGTCCCACATCTCGTCCGTGCCGATGCGCTCCGGCGGCCGCGTCGCGAACCGGAGCGTCGCTCGCAGACCGAACGTGGCGTAATACCCCGTGATGAAGCGGATGAGCCGCGTCACCTCTTCCGCGATCTGGCTCTCCATCAGGTAGATGTGGCAGTCATCCTGCTGGAACTGCCGCACGCGGGTGAGGCCCGAGAGCGCGCCGCTCACCTCGTTCCGGTGGAGCACGTCGTAGGTGTTGTAGCGGAGCGGCAGCTCGCGATACGAGTGTTTCTTCGCGAGGTAGAGGAGGTGGTGCGACGGGCAGTTCATCGGCTTGAGCGAGAAGTCGTGTTCCTTCGTCTCGCGGTCGAGCACGAGGAACATGTGCTCGCGGTACACGCCCCAGTGTCCGGAGATCTCCCAGAGCCCCTTGTTGTAGAGCTGCGGCGTCATCACCTCGTGGTAGCCGTCCCGCTGCAGCTCGCGGAGGTACGCGATGAGCGCGTTCATCACGGTCGCGCCGCGCTCGGTCCAGAAGGCCGCGCCCGGCGCGAAGTGGTGGAAGAGGAAGAGGTCGAGCGCGCGGCCGACGACGCGGTGGTCCCGGCGCTTCGCCTCCTCGATGCGGTGGAGATGCGCGTCGAGGTCTTCCTTGCGGAACCACGCGGTCGCGTAGATGCGCTGCAGCATCTGGCGGCGCTCGTCGCCGCGCCAGTACGCGCCCGCGGTACTCAGCAACTTGAAGTGCCGCAGGAACGAGGTGTCCGGGAGGTGCGGGCCCTTGCACAGGTCGGTGAACGGCCCGTCGGTGTACGTGGAGATGATCTCGTCCGTGCCCTCGAAGTCGGCGAGGCGCTCGAGCTTCAGCGGGTCGTCCGCGAAGTGCCGCTGCGCCGCGGCCTGCGAGACCTCCTCGCGCACGAACGGCAGCTTCTCCGCGGCGACCTTCCGCATCTCGGCCTCGAAGGCCTCGAGGTCGTCGGGCGTGAAGGGCCTCGCGACCTCGAAGTCGTAGTAGAAGCCGTCCTCGATGGCGGGGCCGAAGCCGATCTTCGCGTCGGGACGGAGCCGGCGGACCGCGGTGGCGAGCACGTGCGCGCCCGAGTGGCGCAACACGTCGAGCGCGCGCGGGTCCTTCTCCGTGAGCACGACGAAGGGCCCGCCCTTGCGGAGCGGCGTCACGAGGTCCTGCACCTCGCCGTCCACGGCCACGGCGATCGCCGCCGCGAGCAGGCGCGGCCCGATGGACGCCACCACGTCCCGCGGAAGGGTGCCCGCCGTGACCTGGCGCGTCGCGCCGTCGGGGAGCACGAGCGTGAGCAGCTCCCCGCGATTCGCGACGGAGTCCGTCATCGCTCGATCACCGCGTCGAGGAGCGGAACGATCCGGTCCGCGTAACGGAAGTAGAGGATGACTCCGAGCACGAGGAGCGCCGTGAACGCGGTCCACAGCACGATCTGGCGGGCGCGCAGGCGCGCGGCAGGCGTGTTCGGGGACGAGGCGGACATCGGTGGCGGCTCCTGACTCGCGGGGGAAGCGACTCAAGTTAACCCCGCCGCTTCGGGCGACGCTACGGCGGCGACGTCGCGCGGCACACCGGCGTCGCGCCCCGTGCCCACGGGGGTCCGGCGCGTGGCGCACCGGAGGCCGCGGCGCGTGGCGCGGCGGAGGCCGCCGCGCGCCGCGCGGTAGACCCGCGCTCGGCAGCGTGGCTAACTTTCCGCGCGATGACGCGCCCGCGCCCCGACGACGACGAGCCCAGGGAGATTCCCGCGCGCTACGACGCGGGCGCGACCGAGCGCGCGCTCTACGAGGAGTGGGAAGCCGCCGGCGTCTTTCGCGCCGACGCCGCGCGATCGAAGCGGAGCGGTGGCGACCGGGAGCCGTTCGCGATCGTGATGCCGCCGCCGAACGTGACGGCGGCGCTGCACGTGGGGCACGCACTCAACAACATCGTGCAGGACGTGCTCGCGCGCTGGCGCCGGATGGCCGGCGACGAGACGCTCTGGCTGCCCGGCACCGACCACGCGGGCATCGCCACGCAGAACGTCGTCGAGAAGCTCCTCGCCTCGGAGGGCACGTCGCGCGAAGCCCTCGGCCGCGACGCGTTCGTCGCGCGCGTGCGGAGCTTCGTCGAGGAGACCGGCGGCGCGATCCTCCACCAGCTGCGCACCATCGGCGCGAGCGCCGACTGGACGCGCACCGCGTACACGTTCAGCCCGGCGCTTTCGCGCGCGGTGCGCGACGTGTTCGTGCGCCTGTTCGACGACGGGCTCATCTATCGCGGCCACCGCGTCATTCACTGGTGCCCGCGCTGTCTCACGGCGCTCTCCGACGAGGAGGCCGAGTTCACGGACGCCGCGGGGACGCTCTTCCACATCCGCTATCCGCTCGCCGACGACCCCTCCGCGGGCCTCGTCGTCGCGACGACCCGCCCGGAGACGATGCTCGGCGACGTCGCCGTCGCGGTGCACCCGGACGACGCGCGCTACCGCGCGTTCGTCGGGCGGCGCGTCCGCCTCCCGATCGCCGGCGTCGAGATCCCCGTCATCGCCGATGACGCCGTGGACCACGCCTTCGGGACGGGCGCGGTCAAGATCACGCCGGCGCACGACGCGAACGACTTCGAGGTGGGGCGCCGGCACCGGCTCCCGATGCCGGTGGTGATGGCGCCGGACGGCACGATGGCCGAGGACGCGGACGCCGAGGGACGCGTGCCGGCGCCGCTCCGGGGGCTGGACCGCGTCGCCGCGCGGGCGCGGATCGTCGCGCAGCTCGAGGCGGAGCGACTCCTGGTCAGGACCGAACCGCACGCCCACGCGGTGCGCCGCTGCTACCGCTGCGAGACCGTCGTGGAGCCGCGACTCTCCGACCAGTGGTTCGTGAAGATGGCGCCGCTCGCGAAGCCGGCGCTCGACGCGGTGCGCGACGGGCGCGTCCGGATCCTCCCCGAACGCTGGCACGCGGTGTACGTGAACTGGATGGAGAACATCCGGGACTGGAACATCTCGCGGCAGATCTGGTGGGGCCACCGGGTCCCGGTCTGGTACTGCGACGAGTGCGACCCGCCGCAGAACGTGATCGCGAGCCGTGAGGACCTCGCGCAGTGCCCGCACTGCGGGTGCCCGGTGCGGCAGGACGAGGACGTGCTCGACACCTGGTTCTCGTCGTGGCTCTGGCCGTTCTCGACGCTCGGCTGGCCCGAACAGGACACGGCGGACCAGCGCGCGTTCTACCCGACCGACGTGCTCGTCACCGCGCCGGAGATCCTCTTCTTCTGGGTCGCGCGGATGATCATGAGCGGCTTCTACTGCATGGGGCGCGAGCCCTTCCACACCGTCTACCTGCACGGGACCGTGCGCGACCTGCAGCACCGGAAGATGTCGAAGTCGCTCGGCAACGGGATTGATCCGCTCGACGTCGTGCAGCGCTACGGCGCCGACGCGCTGCGCTACACGCAGATGGCCGGAACGGGGCTCGGGGTGGACGTGATGCTCGATCCTGACGACCTCGAGAAGTCGTTCGCGCCGGGACGCAACTTCGCGACGAAGCTGTGGAACATCGGCCGGTTCCTGCTGCTGAGCGTCGGCGCGCCGCCGGTGCGGCGCCTCGAGGTGGTGCCCGCGAACGCGCTCACGCGCGCGGACCGGTGGATTCTCGGTCGCCTCGCGGGGGCGATCGCCGAGTGCGACGCCGCGCTCGGGCCCGCGCGGCCCGCCTCGGGCGGATGGCCCGGGGCGGAGCGAAACGCCGGGATGCGCTTCGACGCCCATGTCGAGGCCGCGCGCCGCTTCGTGTGGAACGAACTGGCCGACTGGTACGTCGAGGCGACGAAGGCGCGCCTCCAGACCGCTGGAGAGGACCGGGAAGTCGCGCGCGCCGTGCTCGTGCACGTCTTCGATCACGCGCTCCGGCTGCTGCACCCCGTGATGCCGTTCATCACGGAAGCGCTCTGGCGGCGACTCCCGGGGCACGCGGCGGGCACCTTTCTCGCCACGGCGGAATGGCCGCGCGCGGCCGCGGTGCCCGAGGGCGCCGGGGAGTTCGACGTGGTGCGCGAGGCCATCGGGGCGATCCGCCAGCTCCGCTCCGACTACGCCATTCCGCCCGCGCAGACCCTCGCGGCGCACGTCGTCGGGCCTCCGTCGGCGGCGCGGCGCGCGCTGCTCGACGAGCGGCCGCTTGCGGCGCGACTCGCGCGCTGCGACCTGCTCGAGACGGCCCCGGGCGCCGGCGCCGCGGCACACGCCGTGCTCGCGAGCGGCGTCGAGCTGGTGCTCCCGCTCACGGGGATCGTGGACATCGAGAAAGAGTGCGCGCGGCTGACGAACGAGCTGGCCGGACTCGACCGGCAGCTCTCGGCGCTTCGCGGCCGGCTGGCGAACGAGAAGTTCACGAGCCGGGCTCCGAAAGACGTCGTGGAGGCGGAGCGTGCGAAGGAGCGCGAATGGGGCGCGCGTCGCGACCAGCTGAGCGCGAAGGTGCGCACGCTGTGCGGCGCGTGAAGATCGCCGTGACGCGGGGCCCCACCCGCAGCTCGACGCTCGCCGCCACGCGCGCCGGGACGCTTGCCGTGACCCTCGCCGTGACCCTCGCTGTGTCGTTCGGCGCGATCCTCACCGCCGGTTGCGCCGCGCCGGGGATGCCGCCTGGCGGGCGGCTGGACCGGAGCCCGCCGCGGCTCCTGTCGGTGACGCCCGACACCGGCGCGGTCAACGTGCGGGCCCGGGAGGTCCTCTTCCGGTTCGACGAGGTGGTAAGCGAGCGGCCCCGGGGCGCCCAGGGGCTCGACCAACTCATCGTGGTCTCCCCGTCGGACGGCCCGGTGAACGTGGACTGGCGGCGGGACGCCCTGGCGATCCGTCCGAGGCGCAGCTGGCGTGCCAATACCGCATACACCGTCACGATTCTACCCGGTTTGAGCGATCTGCAGGGCAATGCGACCGTCGGCCCGTTGCAGACGGAGTTCTCGACTGGTAGCGTGATTCCACGCGGCGCGATTCGCGGGGTGGCGTTCGACTGGGTGGCGCAGCGCGTCGCGAGCGGAGCGCGAATCGAAGCGATGATCGGAGCGGACACCATCCTGAAGTATCTCGCGGCCGCGGACACGAGCGGCCGCTTCGCCCTGGCGAACCTGCCCGCCGGGGCGCTCCTCGTGCGTGCGTACGCGGACCAGAACGGGAACCGCGTGCTCGACGGCGCTCGGGAGTCGTGGGATTCCGCGACGGTCGCGCTCGCCGACTCGGCGCGCCGCGACTTCTATCTCTTCGCCCACGATTCGGCCGGCCCGCGCCCGAGCAACGTCACGGCGGTGGATTCGCTGACGCTCCGGGTGAAGTTCGACAAGCCGCTCGACCCCTCGGCGCCGCTCGCCGCGTCGCAGCTCGTGGTGCGGCGCGCCGCCGACTCGGTGCGCACGCCGGTGCGGCGCGTGCTGCGCGCCGCGGAGCGCGATTCGCTGGACGCGGCGCGCACGCGGGCCGCGGCGGACTCCGCGGCGCGGGCGGACACGACCGAAGCGGGCCGTCGCGCGCGGACGCGCGCGGACTCCGCGCGCGCCGCCGCCGCGCGCGATTCGATCGCACGCGCGCAGATGGCCGCGCTCGTCGCCGCGCGCGACACCGTGAAGCGCGAGCCGCCTCCCGCGCCGGCGCGCCCCGCGCCGCTCTCCGAGTACGTGCTCGAGCTCGCAGCGCCGCTCGTGTCGGGCACGCCGATGCATCTTGAGGTGCAGGACGCGCGGGGGCTCTCGGGCGCCTCGCGCACGAGCCAGGCCGTGTTCGTCTGGCGCCGGCCGGCGGTCCGGGATTCCACCGCCGCGAAGGCGCCGGAGAAGAAGCCGTGAAGGCCGACGCGCGCCGCGCGCTCCCCGCGGTGGGCGCGCTCCTCGAACTCGAGGGCGTGCGGCGGCTCCTCGAGCGGGCGCCCCGCGGCCTCGTGGCCGAGGTGGTCCGGTCGGTGGTGGACGACGCGCGCCGCGCCGGCGTCCCCGCGCCGGACGACGACGCCCGGTGGCTCGAGGCCATCGAGGCGCGGCTCGCCCAACGGCAGCTCCCCTCGCTCCGTCGCGTGATCAACGCCACCGGCGTGGTGCTCCACACGAACCTGGGACGCGCGCCGCTCGCGCCCGCGGCGCTCGAGGCGATGCGCACAGTGGCCTCGGGCTTCTCCAATCTCGAGTATGACGTGGCCGCCGGTGCCCGCGGATCGCGCCACACACACTGCGCCGCACTGCTCGCGGAGCTGACCGGCGCGGAAGACGCGCTCGTCGTGAACAACTGTGCCGCGGCGCTCGTGCTCGCGCTCAACACGCTGTCGGACGGACGCGAGGCCGTGATCTCCCGCGGCGAGCTGGTGGAGATCGGCGGCAGTTTCCGCGTGCCCGACATCATGGCGAAGAGCGGGGCGACGCTGGTCGAGGTGGGAACGACGAATCGCACGCACGCCGACGACTATCGCCGCGCGCTCTCGCCGCGCACGGGCGCGATCGTGTCGGTGCACCGCAGCAACTTCGCCCAGGAGGGGTTCGTCGCCTCCGTGCCGGTCCGCGAGCTGGTGCCGATCGCCGCCGAGGGCGGCGTCCCGCTCCTCCACGACTTCGGGAGCGGGCTCCTGGTGGATCTCGCCCCGTGGGGCCTGACGGGCGAGCCGACGGCGCGGGACGCCGTGCGCGCGGGGGCCTCGCTGGTGCTGATGAGCGGCGACAAGCTGCTGGGGGGCCCGCAGGCGGGCGTCATCGTGGGGAGGGCCGCACTCGTGGCCGCGCTCCGGCGCAATCCGCTCGCGCGGGCGTTGCGCGTGGACAAGCTGACCCTTGCCGCGCTCGAGGCGACGCTCGCGCTTTCGCGTGATCCCGCGCGCGCGGTCTCCGGGATTCCCGCGCTCGCCCTCCTGACGGCGGGCGTGGGCGCGCTCGAGGAGCGCGCGCGCCGCCTCGCCGAGGCGCTCGCCGCGCGCGGCGTGCGCGGACGCGTCGTGCCCAGCGAGGCGACGGTCGGCGGCGGCGCGTTCCCGACCGCGCGCCTCCCGTCGGCCGCGCTCGCGCTCGACGTCGAGGCGCCTGATCGCGCGGACGCGCGACTCCGCGCGGCGCGCGTGCCGGTGATCGGCCGCATCGTGGAGGGGCGCCTCCTGCTCGACCTGCGCGGCGTCCTCCCGGAGACGGACGATGAGCTCGCCGCGCTCGTCGCGGAGGCGCTCTCGTGAACGCGCTCACGCCGGACGAGCGCTCGCTGCGGTCGCCGCGCCGCACCCTCGCGGTCACCGGCGAGCACCGCCTCTCGCTTCGCGAGATCCGGCCCGCGATTTTCTTCGACCGGGACGGCACGCTCATCCGCGACGTGGGCTTCATCAAGAATCCCGGAGACGTGGAGCTGGTGCCGCACGCCGTGAACGCCGTGCGCCGGATGAACTACCAGCTCTGGCCGGTCATCGTGGTGTCGAATCAGTCGGGCATCGCGCGGGGCTTGCTCACGGAGGAGGACTACGAGCGCGTGCGCGAGCGGGTGGACGACCTCGTGCAGGAGCGAGGCGCGTACATCGCGGGGCACTACCACTGCCCGCATCATCCCGACTTCACGGGCGCCTGCGAGTGCCGCAAGCCCGGGGTCGCCCTCTTCGAGCAGGCGATGGCCGAGCACGCGGTCAATCCGGCGCTCTCGGTGTTCGTCGGCGACCGCTGGCACGACGTGCTCCCGGCGATGCACTACGGCGCGCGCGGCATTCTCGTGCCGAATGAAGGGACGCCCGCCGAGGAGATCGAGCGCGCTGAACGGGAGCTGGAGGTGGCGCGGACGCTCACGGAGGCGGTGCATCTGATACTGCAGGTGTAACGGCGTCCCCTGTCCCTCTCACTTGTCCCTCGTCCCTGCAGTACAATTTCCGTGTGTCTCCGCCCGTCCAACGCCTCGCCATTCTCGCCTCCGGCAGCGGCACGAATCTGCAGGCGATCCTCGACTATTGTGACGCGCTCGGGCCGGCGCGCCCGGTGGACGTCGTGCTCGTGGCGAGCGACCGACCGCAGGCGTTTGCGCTCGAGCGCGCGCGCCGGCACGGCATCGCGACGGCGGTCATCGAGCGTCCCGCGGACGGGGAGACACTGGCGGCGCTGCTCGAGCGCCACCGGGTGGACCTCGTCGCGCTCGCCGGCTACCTGAAGCTCGTCCCGAGCGCGGTCACCGGCCGCTGGCCCGGCCGGATCGTGAATGTGCATCCGGCACTGCTCCCCAGGTTCGGCGGCGCCGGGATGTACGGACGCCGGGTGCACGAGGCGGTGCTCGCCGCGCACGAGGGCGAGAGCGGCGCGACCGTGCACGTCGTGGACGAGCAATACGACCACGGCGCGATCCTCGCGCAGGAGCGCGTGCCCGTGGAGCCGGGCGACACGCCGGAGACGCTGGCCGCCCGCGTGCTGACCGTCGAGCACCGCCTCTATCCGCGCACGCTGCACGCCCTCGCCCTCGAGCTGGCGAAGACGCCCTGACGCGAACCCTCGCCCTTCGCAAACCCTTCGCCCTTCGCAGACCCTTCGCCCTTCGCAAACCCTTCGCCCTTCGCAAACCCTTCGCCCTTCGCAAACCCTTCGCCCTTCACCGCTCTTCCGTGCCCCGCGCCCTCCTCTCCGTCTCCGACAAGTCCGGTCTCGCACCGTTCGCCGCGGGCCTCGCCGCGCTCGGCTGGGAACTCGTCTCCACCGGCGGCACGGCGCGCGCGTTGCGCGAGGCGGGCCTCACCTGCACGGATCTCAGCGCCGTCACGCGGTTCCCCGAGATGCTCGACGGGCGTGTGAAGACGTTGCACCCCGCCGTGCACGGCGGCCTGCTGGCGCGACGGGACAACCCGGAGCACCTGGCGGCGATCGCCGCGCAGGGCATCGCGCCCATTGACCTCGTCTGCGTCAACCTCTACCCGTTTCGCGAGACCGCGCGCACACGGGGCGTCACGCCCGACGCGGTGATCGAGCAGATTGACATCGGCGGACCCTCGATGCTCCGCTCGGCGGCGAAGAACTTCGCGGCGGTGACCGTCGTGGTGGATCCCGCGGACTACGAGCGCGTCCTCCAGACCCTGCAGGACGGGCGCGACGACCTCGAGCTGCGCCGCACGCTGGCCGCGAAGGTCTTCGAGCACACGGCGGCGTACGACGCGACGATCGCGGGGTGGTTTGCCCTGCAGGCCGGCGACCGCTTCCCGGAGCGGCTGACGGTCGCGCTCGAGCGGCAGCAGGCGCTGCGGTACGGCGAGAACCCGGGGCAGCGCGCGGCCTTCTACGTCGAGGAGCGCGGCGCGGGACTGGCCGCGCTCGCGCAACTCGGCGGCAAGGAGCTCTCCTTCAACAACCTGCTCGACCTGGAGGGCGCCCTGCTCGCGACCGACCCGTTCGCCGGCGCGACGTGCTGCGCGATCGTGAAGCACACCACGCCGTGCGGACTCGCCACCGGCCGCACGGCGGCGGAGGCGTACCGGAAGGCGCTCGCCTGCGACCCGGTCAGCGCGTTCGGCTCGGTGATCGCGTTCACGGTGCCGGTGGACGAGGAGGCCGCGGCGCTCGTGGCGTCGCTGTTCGTCGAGTGCGTGGTCGCGCCCGCGTTCACGCCGGAGGCGCGGCGCGTGCTCGGCGAGAAGCGGAACCTCCGCGTGCTCGAGGGCGAGGCGCGCGCGCCCGGGAGCGCGCTCGATTTCAAGCGCGTGCGCGGCGGCGTCCTCTTCCAGGAACGCCCGCCGGCTACGCTCGACGACACGGACTGGACGGTGGTGACCGCGCGCCAACCGGACGCGGCGGAGCGCGCCGATCTCCTCTTCGCGTGGCGCGCGGTGGCGAGCGTCAAGTCCAACGCGATCGTGCTCGCGAAGGACGGGGCGACGATCGGGATCGGCGCGGGGCAGATGTCGCGCGTGGACGCCGCCTTCCTCGCCGTGCACAAGGCGAAGAGCGCCGGGCACGAGACCGCGGGCGCCGTGCTCGGTTCGGACGCGTTCTTCCCCTTCCGGGACGGCGTGGACCAGGCCGCGGACGCCGGGGTGCGCGCCCTCGTCCAGCCGGGCGGCTCGGTGCGTGACTCGGAAGTCATCGCGGCGGCGGACGGCCACGGGATGGCGATGCTGTTCACCGGGCGGCGGACCTTCCGGCACTGATCGCCACGCCGTTGCAACGCTTTCGCGACCCACCCCCGTCCAACGAGATTGCAGGGTTGCCGTAGCGCACCTCCCTTCGTCCTCCACGCAATGGCCAAGCGCGCCGCCCCGCCCAACGATCTCGATTACCGCCCGTCCTACGTGGCGGCGGCCGTCGCGTCCGGACTCGTGCTCGCGCTCTACGTGCTCACGCTCTCGCCCGAGACGGCGATGTGGGACACGAGCGAGTACATCGCCGCCGCCTTCACCCTCGGGATTCCGCACCCGCCCGGGAACCCGCTCTTCGTGCTCGTCGGCCGCGTGTTCACCCTCCTCCCCATCGCGCCCAACGTCGCGATGCGCGTGAACCTGCTCGCGGCGCTCTCGAGCGCCGTGGCCGCCGGGATGTGGTTCCTGGTGACCGAGCGCGTGCTCGTCGGGTGGTTCACCGAGCGCTGGCAGCGCATCACCGGCGGCGCGCTCGCGGTGCTGATCGGCGCGACGGCCTTCACCGTGTGGGCGCAGTCGGTCGTGAACGAGAAGGTCTACACGGTGTCGCTCGCGGGGCTTGCGGTGGCCTCGTGGCTCGTCGTGCGCTGGTGCGACGATCCCGACGGCGTGAAGGCCGACCGCACGCTCGTGCTCATCGCGTACATCATCGGCGCGGGCTATGCCGTGCACATGGCGGGCCTCCTCGTCGCGCCCGCGGTCGTGCTCGCGATCCTCATCCGCCGCCCGCGGACCGTCCTCCGCTGGAAGCTCCTCGTCGCGTGCGCCGGCGCGCTCGTCCTCGGCGGCTCCTCGTTCGCGACGCAGCCCATTCGCGCCGCGCACTTCCCCGCGGTCAACGAAGGAGAACCGACCGCGTGCCGCACCGAACTCAAGCTCGACTGCACGCTCTCGAAGGGCACGTACGACGCCTTCATGTACAACTTCAACCGCGGCCAGTACGGCAAGCCCGACGTGGTCAACGAGCGGCAGGCGCCGTTCAGCGCGCAAATCGGGATGTGGTGGCTCTACTTCAAGTGGCAGTGGCTGCGCGACCCGCGCGGCGGGATCGCCGGGCTGCAGGGCGCGCTCGCGGCGGTCTTCCTCGTGCTCGGCCTGCTCGGGGGGTTCGTGCACTGGCGGCGCGATCCGCGCAGCTTCGCGTTCTTCGGGCCGCTGATGTTCACGCTGACGCTCGTGCTCATCTACTACCTCAACTTCAAGTACGGCGCCTCGCAGGCTCCCGAGCTCGGGGACGACGTCGAGCGCGAGGTGCGCGACCGCGACTACTTCTTCCTCTGGAGCTTCTCGGCATGGAGCGTCTGGGCCGCGCTCGGGCTCACCTACGTCTGGGAGTCGCTCGCGGCCGTGATCGAGCGCCAGACGCGCACGCTCGGGCGCGAGACCGTGGAGCTGCCGACGAATCGCGCGTGGTCCCTGACGTCGCCCGTCCTCCTGCTCGCGTTGGTCCCGCTCTTCGGCAACTGGCAGGCCGCCTCGCGCCGCGGCCAGACCGACACCGCGGATTTCGCGGCGGACCTTCTCAACTCGGTCGAGCCCTACGGCGTGCTCGTGACCGTCGGCGACAACGACACCTTCCCGCTCTGGTACGCGCAGGAGGTGCTCGGCGTGCGCCGCGACGTGCTCATCGCCAACACGTCACTGCTCAACACCGACTGGTACACCCGGCAAATGATCCGCCGCCCGGTGTTCGACTACGACGAGGCCAGAGGCCCCGCCATCTATCGCGGTCGCGCGTGGGAGAAGCCGAAGGGACCTCCCCTCGACATGACGTTCGAGCAGGCCGACTCCGTGCCGCTCGGCCAGGAGTACACGCAGCCGATGCTCTTCGTGAAGGACCGGATCCGCGCGATCGTGCAGCCGCGCTTCCTCGCGCGCGCCGACTTCTTCGTGCTCCGGATGATCCAGGACGGTACCCGTCCGGTCTACTTCAGCCGGACGTCCGGGCCTTACGCGCAGGAGCTGGGACTGGGCGGCTACGTGCTCACGCAGGGGCTCGCGCGGAAGCTGATGAGCGACTCCGTGCGCGCGAGCGGGGACACGGTGCACGTGCCGGGCGAGGGGATGGTGGACCTGCCGCGCAGCGAGGCGCTCTGGAAGGAGTTCAAGGCGCCGGCGGCGTTCATCCGGAAGAACGAGTGGGTGGATCGCCCGTCGGTGGGCATCCCCTACCTCTACGTGCAGACCGGCGTGGTGCTCCAGGACGCGCTGCAGCAACGCGGGCGCACGAAGGAGGCGGGCGACGCGATGCAACTGGCGCGCGCGGTCGCCAGAGCCACGCGGCTGGAAGAGCTGTTCGGCCCCGAAGCGCCCCCGCCCCCGCCCATCGTCCCGGCCGACACGGGGCGCCGCCGGCAGGTGCCGGCGGTCAGGACGAACCCGTAGCGAGCGCCTGCATCCACGGCCGCGCCGCGGCGAACTCGCGGCGAATGGCCTCCACGCCGGTCGTTGCGCCCTCGGCGTCGCCCGCCCTGCCCGCGGTCTCCGTCGCGGCGCACGCGTCGCCGAGCGCCACCGCACCGAGCTGGCGCGCGCTCGACTTGAGCGAGTGCGCGATGCTCGCGACTTCGCTGATGTGCCCCGCCTGGGACTCCTCGCCGAGCTTGCCGAGCCGCTCCTCCGCGAACTGGAGAAACGTCTGCATCATCATCGCGAGCATCTCGTCGCCGCCGACGCTGCGCAGAACATCGAGCGCGGGCCTGGCGTCGTCCGGAATCTGCGTCATGCGGGAAGCGGTGGTGGTTGGCGTGGTGAGTGCCGGCCGGGACGAGGCAGCGGCTCACGATAAGCTATTGCCGTCGCCCGACCGCGCGCCACCACGGAGGATGGCCGTGCGACGCGCGCGGTGCGCGCCGGTTGCGTGCCGCTCGCGCTTCGGCGACATTTCGTTCGCCTTGGGAGGGCTAGACCTAATTGGTAAGGCAGCGGTCTTGAAAACCGCCGCGGTGAAAGCCGCTTACAGGTTCGAATCCTGTGCCCTCCGCTCCGCCGCCGCGCATCCCGCGTGATCGAGGCCGCGTGCCGGCGGTGCGCATGCTGCGACCCAGGAGCGGTGGCCGAGAGGCTGAAGGCACCGGTTTGCTAAACCGGCATACGGGCCTAAACCTGTATCGAGGGTTCGAATCCCTCCCGCTCCGTTGACCACTCCCGTCCGCGTCCGCTTCGCCCCCTCCCCCACCGGCTTTCTCCACGTGGGCGGCGCGCGCACCGCGCTCTTCAACTGGCTCTACGCCAGGAAGCACGGCGGCCAGTTCCTCCTCCGCATCGAGGACACCGACAGGGCGCGCAGCACCGAGGAGTCCACGCGCGCGATCTTCGACGGCCTCACCTGGCTCGGCCTCGCGTGGGACGAGGACGTCGTGCATCAGGGCGCCAACCTCGCGCGCCACGAGCGGGACGCGCGCACGCTGCTCGAGAAGGGCCGCGCCTACCGCTGCTTCTGCACGGCCGAGGAGCTCGAGGGGCGCCGCAAGGAGGCCGCGCTCGGCAAGGAGGCGTTCAAGTACGACCGTCGCTGCGACCGGCTCGCGCCCGGGGAGGCCGCGCGGCGCGTCGCCGCGCGCGACCCCTGCACCATCCGCTTCCGCGTCGCTGAGGGCACGACGGCGTGGGACGACATCGTCCACGGCACGGTCAGCTTCCCGAACGAGGACGTCGAGGACTTCGTCATCCTGCGCGCGGACGGCACTCCCATCTACAACATGGCGGTGGTCTCGGACGACATCGCAATGCGCATCACGCACGTGATGCGCGGCGACGACCACATCTCGAACACGCCGAAGCAGATCATGCTCTACGAGGCGCTCGGCGCCGCGCTTCCGCGCTTCGCGCACTTTCCGAACGTGCTCGGGACGGACGGGAAGAAGCTCTCCAAGCGGCACGGCGCGACGGCCGTGGGCGACTACCAGCAGCTGGGCATCCTCCCGCAGGCGATGAACAACTTCCTCGCGCTCCTCGGCTGGAGCCCCGGCGGCGACCGCGAGATCCTGACGATGGACGAGATGGTCCAGCTCTTCTCGGAGGAGGGGCTGCTCCGGAAGGCGTCGGTGTTCGACCCGAAGAAGCTCGAGTGGATGAACGGGCAGCACCTGTCGCGGCTGCCGCTCGACGAACTGGAGCCGCGCGTGACGCCGGAGATCGTCGCGGCGGGGCTCGCGACCGCGGACCAGCTCGCGGCGCGGCGCGACTGGTATCGCGCGCTGCTCGACCTGCTGCGCGTGCGCGCCCGCACGATCGGCGACATCGTGCGCCAGGCGCGCCCCTACTTCGCGGACGCGATCGCGTACGACCCGGAGGCGGTGGCGAAGCAGTGGAGCGCGCCGCGCGAGGCGCGCAGCCTGCTCGCGGCCACCCGTGAGCGGCTCGCGGCGCTCGGCGACTGGTCGCCCGCCGCGATGGAGGGCGCGCTCCGGGCGCTGGCCGAGGAGCGGCGCGTGGGCGGCGGCGCCGTATTCCAGCCGCTGCGCGTCGCGCTCACGGGACTCACGGTCAGCCCCGGGATCTTCGACGTGCTCGCGGCCCTGGGGCGCGAGAAGTCGCTCGCGCGGATCGCGGCGGCCGAGCGCCACCTCGAGGGGCTCGCGGGGGCGGCGTGACGCGCGCCCCGCTCACGCCGGTCGAGCAGGAGGTTTACCGCTTCCTGCTCGACTTCCTCTCCACGCGCACCTTCCAGCCGAGCGTGCGCGAGATCGCGAAGCACTGCCGTATCCCGAGCACGAAATCGGTGACCGACCTCCTCGCCTCGCTCGAGCGGAAGGGATACGTCGAGCGTGCGCCGGGACGCTCGCGCGGGGTGACGCTGGTCGGCTTCGGGGGCGGCGCGGGCACGATCCCCGTCCCCGTGCTGCGCGTCGAGGCGGGGCGCGCCGATCTCCCGAGCGACGATCACCTCACGCTCGACCGGCGGCTCGTGCCGTCGGACGACGCCTTCCTGGTGCGCGCGTCGCACGAGCACGCCCCGCGCCACGGCGTGCGGCTGGGCGACCTGGTGCTCGTGCATCCGTCGTCGCGCGCGAAGGACGGCGACGTGGTGGCCGTGCGCGTCGCGAACGTGGTCCTCGTGCGGACGATGCGGCGCCGCGGCCTCACGCTCCTCCTCGAGGCGCCCGGGGCGGGCGACGACCGCGAGCTCGGGCCGGGCGACGACTACGTCGTGCTCGGCGTGCTCGCCGGCGTCATCCGCGCGGCGAGCCCGGCCTAGCGGTCACGGTCCGGCGCCGGCCTCGCTGGCGCGGGCTCGGCGGGCCTTTTCTTCTGCTGGTCCGCGCGCTCCTTCTCCTTCCGTTCCCGCAGCGCCCTGACCGCCGCGCGGAAGTCCTCGTCGCGGGCGACGCGCGCGGCCTGCTCCTGGATCTCCCCACGCATCGTCCGCAACCGGCGCTCCCGCTCCACCGCCACCGGGTTCGCCGTCGCGTTCATCGGGAGGAGCGCGAGGACCGCGGTCGGGAGCGAGAAATCGCCGAGGTGGATGTACCGGCGGTCAATCCCGTAGGTCTTCCCGCGGTGCGTGAACGTCCAGTCGCCCGGCGCGCGCTCCGTGGGGAGCGCGGCCATCGAGTCTTCGAACGCCCGGACGCGTGCGGCGATCACGCTGTCCATTCGCTGCTGAGGCGACATTGGCGCGACGACCACCGGCGCGCTCGGCGCCCAGATTCTGGGGTCCGAGAACGACGGCCGCACGCCCGGCACGACGCCGCCCGCGCCGACGACCGGACCCGCCCCCAGGGTGTCGCGCGCGGAGGCGGCGGGAGGCGGCGCCGTCGGGATTCCGGAGGGCACCGCCGGCGGCGCGACGACCGGAGGCGCCGTGGGCGCCGGCGCCGCGCGCGCGGGCCGGTTGTCGCCCCCCGCGCGAGGCGTCTCGCGCTGGGGCGTCGGGGCACGAGGCACCGCGAGGAATCCGATGCGCTCGACGATGATCGGCTGGGCTTTCGTCCCCGGCGGCGTCAGGTAATCCGCCTGCAGCACCACGACGCGCAGGAGGAGCGCGATCGCGACGGCGTGCACCGCCAGCGAGACGAGGAATCCCCCCGGGCCGCGCGGCACGGGATCGCGGCGCTCGCCCGGCGTGCTGATCGCACGACGCCGCGACCCGGTCACCGCCGCGCGCGCCTCACGCGCCGGCCGCCACCGGGTTCTTCACGATCGAATGGCCGACGACCTCCACTTCCACCGCGTCGCCGGCCGCGAGCGGGCCGACGCCCGGCGGCGTCCCCGTCAGCACCACGTCGCCGGGCTCGAGCGTGATGAAGCGGCTGATGTAGGAGAGCAGGTCGGGAATCGGGAACACCATCTCCGCGGTGTTCGCGCGCTGCCGCTCCTCTCCGTTGACGCGCGTGACGAGGGTGAGCGCGGCGAGGTCCCGGGGCTTCCGCGACTCCTCGCCCAAGGGGAGGAAGGTGTCGCTCCCCTTGGCGCGCGCCCACTGGCTGTCCTGCTTCTGCCATTCGCGCGCGGAGACGTCGTTGGCCGCGACAATCCCCCGCACCGCCGCCGCACACGCCGCCGCCGGCGCCTTGCGCAGCCGGGTCCCGATCACGATCGCCACCTCGCCCTCGTAGTCCACGCGTCCGGCACCGGCGGGCAGCTCGATCGGCGCGCCCGACCCGATCACGGCCGACGGCGGCTTGAGAAAGAGGAGCGGCTCGGCAGGCACCTCGTTCCCCATCTCCTTCGCGTGTTCGCGGTAGTTCCGCCCGACGCAGACGATCTTCCCGGGACGTTCCATGCCGTAATCTACCCCGCAGCCCGGGAATCGGGCGCGTCTCGCGTCGCGTAGAACCGCACCAGCTCCTCGCGGAGCGCGGACCATTCGCCCACGAGTCGCGTGGCCGGCGGAAGCGCCTCGAGCAGCACCGCCCCGTACGCCTTGCGCACGACCCGCGGATCGCAGAGCACCACGGCGCCGCGATCGCGCGCCGTCCGGATGAGCCGGCCGAAGCCCTGCTTCAGCCGGAGCGCCGCGTTCGGCACCATGTACTCCGCGAAGGCGTCGCGCCCCTCGGCCTCGATCGCCTCACAGTGCGCCGCCGTCATCGGCTCCGTCGGGACGCGGAAGGGGACGCGCGCGAGGAGGAGCGCGCGGAGCGCGCGGCCGGGCACATCCACGCCTTCCCAGAAGGACGCCGTGCCGACGAGCACGGCGTTGCCGGCGTCGCGGAACCGGCGGAGCTGCACGTCGCGCGGCGCCTCGCCGTGCACGAGGAGGGGCCATCGCGCCTCCACACCGAGTGCGCGGAGCGCCCGCGCGGCCTCCCGCACGTCGCGGTGGCTCGTGAAGAGGAGGAACGCGCCGCCGTCGGAGGCCTCCACGAACTCCGCGGCGGCCTCGACCGTGCGGCGGAGGTGCACCGCGCCATCCTCGTTGGGCGAGGGAAAGTCGGTGGGAATCGCGAGCACCGCCTGACGCGCGTAGTCGAAGGGCGACGGGAGCGCGACGGTCTCGGGCTCCACGTCGTCCTGATCGAGGCCGAGCCGGCGCGCGATGAAATCGAAGCTGTCACCCACCGCCAGCGTGGCGCTCGTCACGACGCAGCTCTCCACGCGACGGAAGAGATCTTCGCGGAGGAGCGGCGCGAGGTCGAGCGGCACCGACGCGAGCAGCACGTTGCGGTCCCGCGACTCCACCCACCGCACGTGCTTCGCCGCCTCCACACCCGGCCGGAGCGAGCCGCGCAGGGCGTCGCCCGCGGCCACGAGCCGGCGCGTCACCCCCCGGACCTCGCCCAGCAGGTTTGCCAGCTCCTCGGCCCGCCGCTGGTCGGTCTCGAGTCGCTCCTGCACCGTCCTGAGGCCGTCGGCGAGCAGCTCGATTTCACGGAGCAGGTCGTCGAGCGCGGCGCCGAGCCCGTCGCGCCACACGCGCGCGTCGTCGAACGCGTCGGTCAGGCGCACCTCGCGTTCCGGCTGCGCCGCGAGCCATTCCTCGAGGAGGGTAAAGAGCCGTTCGCCGAGCGTGCGGGCCGCGGCCGCCGACGGCGCGAGCCGCGCACGCACGAGGTCGAGACTCGCCACGCTCAGGAGGTCGTCGGCGTGCGCGAGGCGGCGCTCCAGCGTGGGCAACAGTCCCTTGCCGCGGCGCTCGAGGCGCGCGAAGAGCCGCTCGATCCCGCGGCGTGACACCGTCCGGCCGAGGTGCGCGGCCGCCGCGTCCTCGAGATGATGGCCCTCGTCCACCACCAGGCGCGAGTACGCCGGGAGCACGGCCGCCTCGCTCCAGTTCTGCGACGCGCGCCGCACCGCGATGTCGGCCAGGAGGAGGTGATGGTTGACGACGATGACGTCGGCCTGCGCCGCGGCGCGGCGCGCGGCGAAGACGAAGCAGCGGCCGAAGTGCGGGCAGCGGAGCCGCGTGCAGAGGTCGGGCTCCGCGGCGATCTCGTCCCAGACCTCCGCGCGCGGCGCCGTCGGGAGGTCGGAGGTGGACCCGTCGTGCGTGCGCTCCGCCCAGCCCGCGAGCCCTTCGAGCTCCGAGGCGGCCTCGTCCTCGAACAGCGTGGGCCCCGCGGCGCGCGCCTGCTCGAGTCGCTGCAGGCAGAGGTAGTTGCGCCAGCCCTTGAGCAGCGCGAAGCGCACCGGCTGGTCCGCGAGCGCGGCCGCCAGGAACGGCAGGTCCTTGCCGACGAGCTGTTCCTGCAGCGTGATCGTGTTCGTCGAGACGATCGTGCGCTCGCCGTTCGCCGCCGCCCAGCGCAGCGCGGGGACAAGATAGCCCAGCGTCTTTCCCACGCCGGTCCCCGCCTCGATGAGCGCGATGCCGCCCAGCGAGTAGAGACGCGCGATCCGCTCGGCCATCTCCCGCTGGACGGGCCGGTCCTCGTACTGCCCGAGGGCGTCCCGGTGCGCGGCGACGGGGCCCGCCGGCCCGAGCAGCGCGCCGACCTCGGCGGCGTCGAGCGCGACGCGCCTCCGCTCGCGCGGCACCTCGACCACCACGTAGAGCCGCGACGCCTCGTTGTCGGTGATGCCGAAGCCGATGCCGTCGCCGTGGATGCGCGCGGCCACGTCGAGGTCGGCCTCCGACGGCTCGAGCAGGCCCGACGGATGGTTGTGCACGAGCATCTCGCCCCGCTCGGCGAAGCCCGGGAGCGCGAGCACGCTCTCGACGGTGCCGCGCGCGACGGGTCGCGCGGCGACGACCACGCCGTCGTCGTCCATCCGGCACGCAAAGCAGACCTCGTTGCCGCCCGCGAGCGCGATCGCGGCGCGCATCGCCCTCGCGGGGCCCTTCGCGACGCGCTCGCTCGTCCGGGCGCCCTCGCTCACGTCTTGAGCGGCTTCTTCCTGGCGGCCGGGAAGAGCACGTTGTTGAGAATCAGGCGATACCCGGGCGAGTTGGGATGCAGCGAGAGGTCGGTGGGCGGCGCGCCGATGTTGTGCTGGGGATCCTCCGGGTCGTGGCCGCCGAGGTAGGTCCACGAGCCCTTGCCGTAGTCGCCGTGCACGTACTTCACCCACGGCGCGCCTTCCTCCGTCGCCAGAATCGTGGCCCCCGGCTTGAGCCTGTTCTTCATGAACGACGTGGTCACCCCGTAGAAGTCCGGCACGACGCCGCGGTGATTCTGCACGAGCATGCTCGCGACGGGGTCGAACTTCGCCGAGAAGTTGAACAGCGTGAACGCGCCCAGCGGCTGGCGCCGCGCGGGGACATTCACCTGGTGGCCGTCAATGTCGCTCATCGAGTTGACGCCGGCGCCCATCTCGAGGCGCGCGCCCTGGAAGCCGAAGGTGTGCGGCCAGTCGAGCCGCTGGTCGGCATCGGGATCCATCGGCGAGCCGTCGGAAAAGGGGCCCGCGATGTCCACGTTCTGCGCGGCCATCGCCAGCTCGAGCGTCTCGGAGGCGCCGCACATCGCGAAGAGGAACCCGCCCTTCTCGACGAAGTCGCGGAGCCGGCCGGCCACGGCCTTCTTGAGCGCGGGAATCGAGGGATAGCCGTTCCGCTGTGCGGTGGCGAAGTCGCGGTCACGCTGCTCGATGAACCAGGGCACGTCGCGGAACCCGAGGTAGAGCTTGTTCATCTGCCCCGTGAAGTCCTCGTGGTGCAGATGGATCCAATCGAACTTCGAGAGGTCGCTCTTGAGCACCTCGTCGTCCCAGATCTGCGTGTACTCGAGCCCGGCGTAGCGGAGCGCGAGCGTGACGGCATCGTCCCACGGCGGGGATTTCGGCGGCGCATAGATGGCGATCGTGGGCGCCTTCTCGAGCACGATCGCGTCCATGTTGGCGGCGGCGATCTCCTTGCGGACGGCGAGGAGCCGGGCGTCGTCCACCGGCTCGATGCGGATGCCGTCGAGCGCGGCCTTGCGGCGGAGCGCCGGATCGTCGGGGATGAGGAAGCTGCCGCCCCGGTAGTTGAGGAACCACTCCGTCTTGCGTCCGGCCTTGAGCGCGCCGAACGCGAGGCCGTAGGACTTGAGGTGGTTCTGCTGCGCATCGTCCATCGGGACGAGGAGGTGCTGGGCGGGCGCCGACGTCGCCGCCCAGGCGACGAGCAGCGCGGCGCGCACGAAGCCACCGGGCACGGACGGCCGGCGACCGACGGGGGCCGGCCTGCCCACGCAGCTCACTCGGCCGCCGCTCCGCTCCGCACGGCCTCGAGCTCGCGCCGCGCCTGCGGGACGAGCGCGCTCTGCGGGTAGGTGAGAATCAGGTGCTCGAAGCGCTCGACGGCGCCGCCGGTGTCGCCCCGGCGGCGGAGGAGGCGCCCCCATTCGAGGTCGGCCTCGGCCGCCTCGGGCGCGGCGGCGAAGCGCTGGACGATGCGCTGCCAGAGGGCGATCGCCGGCCGCTCCTGGCGCCGCGCCGTCTCGACGCGCGCCGCGAGCGCGAGGAGGAGCGGCGCGGCGTCGGAGAGCTCGCCCGCGGCGCGCTCGAAGCGGGCGGCGGCCTGCGCGCTGTCGCCGCGCGCCAGTGCGAGGAAGGCCGCGCCCACCGCGCGTGAGCTGTCCGCGCGCGTCCGTGAGAGCAACGCAATCGCGTTCACGACGTCGCTCGTCGCGTCGCTCGGGCGCTTGAGTCCGGCGCGCGCGCGCGCGAGATCGCCGTCGTAGAGCGCGATCCACGCGGTCACCTCGTCCTCGTCGTCACCGCTCGCGCCGGCGAGCGCCGCGCGCGCGCGCTCCACCTGTCCCGCGCGGATCCACCCCCACGCGACCTGCCGCGCATAGCTCTGCTTCGTGCGCGCGTCCAGCGCGTCGCCGGCCTCGCGGATGAGCCGCTCCGCCTCCGCCGCGCGGCCGAGCTGGGCGAGCGCGCGGATCTCGAGGGGAAGCGCTTGCGCGTGCGCCTGTGGAGGCTGGAGGCGCGCGCGCGCGGCGGCCACGAGCTCGAGCGCCGAGGCGGGCTCGCCTCCGGCCAGCGCCGCGCCCGCGGCGCGCAGCGCGAGCGACGCGCTCGGTCGTTCGCGATGCATCGCGGCGAGCGCGTCGCGTGCCGCGAGCCATGCGCCCAGCCGTTCCGCGTCCTCGGCGAAGTCGCTCCAGCTCGCGAACGCGGAATCCGCCGCCGTCAGGGCGGCGAGCGCGCGCCACCCGTCGCGCGGAGCGCCCCACTGCAGCTCGAGCGCGCCGAGCACCTTCCGCGCCGGCGCCGTGGTCACGGGACGGAGGACGGCGCGCACCGAATCGCGGTCCCCCGGCGGCGCGGCTTGCAGCGAGTAGACCGCCGCCGACTCGAGGTACGACTCGGCGACGAGCGCGTCGCGCCACGCGACGGCCGCCGCGGCCCAGAGCCCGAGCGCCGCGCGGAGCTGCGCGACCTCGATCGTCAGCGCCTTCGTGGAGCCGAGCGCGCGCGACGCCGCCTGCAGCACCGTGTCGGCGGCGCCGGCGCGCCCATCACTCAGGAGCTGCCCCGCATACTCCCGATACGGCGCCGGGTCGCCGGGCTGCATCCGGACCCACTCGTCGAACGCCTTGCGCGCGTCCCGCTCGCGCCCGAGCGAGCGGAGCACGCGGAGCTGCACGCCGTGGAGGGTGCGATCCGTGGGCCGCTGTGCGAGCAGCGAATCCAGCACCGGGAGCAGCGAGTCCTCCATCGCGAGCTGGGTGAACACGCGCTCCAGTCCCAGCACGCCTTGCGCCACGTCGCCCGCCGTGAGCACCTGCCGCCACGCGGCGATCGCGTCGCGCCAGCGCCCGCCCTGCTCGAGGTCGAGCGCGCGGCTGACGAGCGCGCCCTGAGGGAGCGCGACCGTGCTGCACGTCAGAGCGAGAGTCGCGAGGAGCGCCAACGCACGCGGCACGCGAGGCGCCGAACAGTGCGTCAAGGCTTCTCCCCGTTCAGCCTCCGGAAGTACTCGATCACGAGCCGTCGCTCTTCGGGGCTCAGTCCGCGCAGCTCGTTCCACTCGGGCACGCGGTACTTGAGCGCGGACCGCCCCGACGCCGTCGCATTCGGCGGAACGAAGGGGTTGGCCTGGTCGCCGGGGCGCGACTCGCGTCGCGCCGATTCGTCCTGCTGGTCGTTCTCGAGCGTGCGCCCGGCGTCGAGCATCCGCCGGAAGAGCCGCTGCTGTCGCTCGAGCACCGTCGGGTCCGCGATTCCCTGCTCCAGCGACTGCGCGAGCTGTCGCGCCTCGCGTGCCAGCTCCGCCGCCCGCCCGCTGGCGTCGGCGTCGCCGACGTCGTCGAGCTGCTTCGCGACGTCGCGCTGGGCCTTCGCGAGACCGCGCGCCTGTTCGCGCACTTCGGCCGTGAGCCCCGCCGGCCGGTTCTGCGCCGACGCCTGCTGCAGCAGGCTCTGCATCTGGCCGTTGAGCGCGCCCTGCATCTGCGCGAGCTGCTGGAGTTGCGCGAGCAGTTCGGGGAGCCCCGAGGCCGACTGCGACGCGGCCGCGCGCTCGCGGTCGCGCGCCAGCGACGTCGCCGCCTGGCGGAGCGCGACCGCCGCCTCGCTCATCGAGGCGGGGGCCTGGGGCGCCGTCCGCGGGTCGTTCGCGTCGCGCGCCGCCTGCGCAACTTTCTGCTCCGCCTGCCCCACCGCCCGCTGCGAACCCTGGGAGACGAGCGCCGACCGCTTCGATTCGTCTTGCAGCCGCTCGGACGCCTTCTGCACGCCTTGCTGCAGCGCGGACTGCTCGCCGCGCAGCGCCGGATCGAGCGGATTCTGTTTCGCCTTCGCGGCGAGCGCGTCCTGCTGCCGCGCGAGCTGGATCATCTCCTGCACCGAACGGTCGAGCTCGTTCGTCAACTCCTGCTTCCACTCCTCGACCTGCGCCTTGCGTCCCTCGGCGAGCGCCTTCGAGGCGCGCTCCATCGCCTCGGCCGCCTGCTTCGCGCCCTGCTGACCACCCTGCGCCCCCTGCGCCCCCTGCGCCCCCTGCGCCCCCTGCTGGCCACTCCGCTGGCCCTGCTGCTGCGAACCGCCCTGCTGGCCCGCGCTGCCCTGCTGGCCCTGCTCGAGCGCGCTCTTGGCGCGCTGCGCCTGCTCGAGCGCGCTCTCCGCCTGTTTCGCGGCGGTGTCCGCGTTCGCCTTGAGCAGGCGGTCGCGCAGCGCCTCGATGTCCTTGGTCAACTGGTCGGTGCGGTCCGTGACGCGCTTGGCCTGGTCGGGCGCGGTCTTCGCCGCGCTGTCGGCGAGCGCGCGCTGCGCCTTGGCGAGCTCCTCGGCCTCGTCACGCAAGGTCTGCAGCGCGCCCTCGAGCGCCGCGCGCTTCAGGATCTCCGCGCTCTTCTCCAGCGCCTCCCGCAGCTTCTTCTGCTGCTCGGCGAGCTGGGCCAGCGACTGCTTCGCCTGTTCGGCCGACAGCTGTTGCGTGGAGTTGTCGAGCTTCCGGAGCGCCTCGAGCATCTCCGGCGTGAGCGCTTCGCGGAGCATCCGCTGCGCGTCGCGGAGTTGCGCGGCGAGCGCCGTGTCGAGCGCGCCCGCGGCGCGCAGCCGCTCCTCGAGCGCCCTCGAGGCGTCCTGGAGCTGCCGGACGCGCTCCGCCATCTGCTTCTGGTCCCCGGCGAGCGCCTTCGCCTGCTGCGCCGCCTCATACTGGAGCGCGCTGTTCCTGGGGTCGTTCTTGTCACCCGTGGCGCGGTTGGCCCGCGCGGCCGCCTCGCTCGTGCGCTGCTGCAGGCCGGCCTGCGCGCGCGCCGCCGCCGCCGCGCGCGCCGCCGCCGAGTCGGCCGCCTCGCGCGCCGCCTGCCGCTGCTCCTCCGTCGCCGGAACACGGAGCGCCAGCTCGCGGCTCGAACCTTCCTGCCCCCACGGCGTCTCGTCGCGTGCCACGAGCTGCACGTGCACCGCGTCGCCGGGCTCGAGCGCGTAGCCGCCCAGGTCGAGCGCGAGAATGCCGGCCCAGTCGGGGATGCCCCCGCCGGCGAGTCTCGCGGTGGCGACCGGCCCCACCTTCCCGTCGCGCCCCACACGCCACGTCCTGAGCGTCACCGACTGCAGAGCGTGGTCATCCGTGGCGACCAGCTGCAGCTCGACCTTCGCCGTCGGCATCACGAGCGAGTCCTCGGCCGGCTGCAGGATCTCCGCGGCGGGCGCGGAGTCGGGGACGACCTCGATCACGAGCGGCGGCGGCACGTCGGCGATCGCGGTGCTCACGCCGCGCGCATGCCACGACCAGCCGCCGCTCACCGTGGGCGTCACGCGGCCGCTGAACCGGCGTTCGGACACCGCGAGCCGGATGCTGTCCATGCCCAGCCCCAGCGCCACGGCCGCGAGCGGCTCGGAGGCGTGCCCCTCGATCAGCAGCTCGGTGCCCCGGGGCACGCGAATCGTCCCGTCGCTCGGCAGCGCCTCGCTCGGCAGGTGGAGGTAGGCGGGATAGGTGGCGCGCACCGCGACGTCGCCCAGGAAGGGGCGGTCCACCACGCGCACGACGACGGTGTCGCTCGTGGCGCGGCCGTCGCCGGCCACGAGTGTGAGGTCCGCGTCGAGCGGGCCCAGCTCCGCGCGGGCCGCGCCGTCGGCGACGGGGAGCGCGGTCTCGACCCACGCGCTGCCCGTCGTGCGGCGGCGGAGCGACACGGATCGGCGGCCCGCCGCGCGCACCGTCAGCTTGAGCGTGGCGCCGCGCAGCGCCCGGCGCGGCGTGTCCGCGATCTCGAGGGGGGTGAGGAGCGTCCCGCGCCAGGCCGCCACCGGATGCAGGAGCGCCCGCCACCCGTCCGGCCGCCGCGAGGCGACGAGCGCCGCGACGAGCCCCACCGGCAGGAGCACCGCGGCGCCCGCGAGCGCGATGCGCCGGAGCCGCCGCTGCAGCGCCGGGGCGAGGGCCCCGCGGCTCCCGCCGAGTTGCGTGCCGAGTCGCTGCGCGGCGCGGCGCACGAAGACGCTCGGGTCGCCGGCCAGCTCGACGACACCGCGCACCGCGCCGTGGCGCAGGCGCTGCTCGCGCTCGACGGCGTCCGCGACCGCCACGCTCGCCGCGACGCGCGAGATCGCGCGCGACGCGCGACGCACGAGGTAGGCCGCGAGCGCGACCGCCGCGACCCAGATCGCGAAAGGGACGAGCCGCGGGAGCGCGAGCCACCGCGCGCCACCAAGCAGGAGCGCGCCCGCGGTGAGCGCCAGCACCACCGCGACCGCCACGCGCAGCAGCCAGCCGAGGCGCACCCACCGCGCGACGCGCGCGCGTTCCCTCGCCACCAGTTCGAAGATCGTCATGAGGCCGGGCGGCTCGTGACCGCGTAGACGAAGAGATTCACGCCCATCCGGAGCGCCTGCTCGTGCAGCTCCGGTGGATCGCTGTAGGTGCCGACGTTCTCCCACCCGTTGCCAAGGTCGCTCTCATAACTGTAATACACCGCGAGCCGGTTCCCGAGAAAGATGCCGAATCCGCGCGCGGGCTTGGCGTCGTGCTCGTGGATCTTCGGGATGCCCTTCGGGAAGTCGTACACCAGGTGATAGATCGGGTGCGAGAGCGGGACGTCCACCAGCTCCCGGTCCGGAAAGACGCGCTTGATCTCGCGCCGGAAGCTCTCGTCGAGCCCGTAGTTGTCGTCCACGTGCAGGAAGCCGCCTCGCGCGAGGTAGTCGCGCAGCCGGACCACCTCGGCGTCGCTCAGCGCCATGTTGCCGTGCCCGGTGGCGTGCAGGAACGGGAAGTCCCAGAGACGGTCATCGAGCAGCGTCACGCGCGCCTCGGTCGCCTCGACCTGGAAGGCGGTGCGTTCGCGAATGGCGCGGAGGAGGTTGGGGAGGCTCGACGGGTTGGCGTACCAGTCACCGCCGCCGTCGTATTGCAGGCGCGCGACGGTGAGTCGCGGCGCGCCCACACGTCCTTCGGGAAGCGCCGGCGCAACAGCGAGTCGCGGCGCGCCCACACGCCCGTCGGGAAGCGCCGGCGCGCCGGGCGGCGCCGCGCGCGGCCACGCGGGGCGCGGCCCGTCCGGCGGCGCGACCCACGGCGCGAGGGCCAGCGCGAGGACGATCGAGCGGACGTTCACTCGTGGGCCACCCGGTAGGCGAGATTGCGGGACGCGTGCGCTTCCGTCGTCAGTACGCGCGCCACGTCGCGCGCGCTCAGTCCTTCGGCGCGTAGCGCACGGGCGCGCGCGCGCAGGAGCGACTCGTCCGGGCCGGCCGGCTCAGCTCCGGCGATCACCAGCACCACTTCGCCGCGCGGCGCCGCCTCCCGCGCCGACGCGGCCAGCGACGCGACGGTGCCGCGGCGGTATTCCTCGAACTGCTTGGTCAGCTCGCGGGCGAGAACGGCCTCGCGCGCCCCCGCGCCGGCGGCGGCGAGCGCGCCGAGCGTCGCCGCCACGCGCGGCGCGGCCTCGTAAAGCACCGCCGCGTGAGCGAGCGCCGCGATCGCCGCGACGGCCTCCGCGCGCTCGCGCCCCTTCCGGGGGAGGAACCCGAAGAATGTGAACCGGTCGGCCGGGATCCCTGAACCGACGAGCGCCGCGAGGAGCGCCGAGGGGCCCGGCACGGCGCTCACGCGCACGCCCGCCGCGATCGCCGCGCGCACCAGCCGCGCGCCGGGGTCGGAGAGGAGCGGCGTCCCCGCATCGGCGATCAGGGCGAGCGACTCCCCGGTCGCGAGCCGCGCGACGAGCCGGGGCGTCGTCTTCGCCTCGTTGTGCTCGTGGTGGGCCACGAGCGGCGTGCGGACGCCGTGCCGCTCGAGGAGGGGGCGTGAGTGGCGCGTGTCCTCGGCGAGCACGGCGTCCACCGTGCGCAGCGTCTCCACCGCGCGCGGGCTCAGGTCCCCCAGGTTTCCGATCGGCGTGCTGACCAGGTACAGCGTGCCGCGCGCGGCACTGGCGCTCACCACTCCACCTTCCACGGGAGCGCGTCCACGAGCCCGGCCGACTGGAACATGTGCCGCCGGTCGTGCGCGAGGCCGCCGATGAGGCGTCCCGGGGTCGTCCCGTCGGGCGGCGCCGCGGTCCAGAGCAGCTCGCCGAGCCACGAGCCGACCGCGGCGCTCAGGGCGCCGGTCTCCGTCACGGGATCGCGCGGATGCGGATCCGATAGCGCGAACCGCTCGAGGACCGGATGACGCTCCGCGAGGAGCCGGCGCGCGTGCTCGGCGACCGCCGGCGCGCTCTCCACGCCGAGCGAAACGAGGCGCCGCACGACGCCCGACATCAACTCGCGGTAGGCGTGGATGAGCGCGGGCGCCGCCTGCACGGGGACGGGCGGCGGCACCGGAAAGAGTCGCGCGGGCGAGGCGCCGCGGGGCGCCGCGAGCAGCACCGCAAGCCGCGCTTCCGCGGTACCCACCCCGTCTTCGGCGAAGAACCCGCGCACCACGCCGCCTTCACGCACCACGCCGTAGTTCAGCCCGCCCTGCGCGCGCACCTCGACCACGCCGTCGTGCATCGTCGCCAGCAGGAAACCGAGCACCGCCGGCGCGTCGTGCACGTTGAGCTCCGCCGGCCACGCCACGGGCTCATGGAGCTGGGACCAGTACATCGTCGCGAGCTGCTCGTCGTCGCATTCGTGAAAGCAGATCTCGCCGATCTCGGCCGCGCTCGGCACCATCGCGACGGCCTCGGAAATCGCGAGCGCGCGAAAGTGCTGCCCATCGGGGCTCGCCGTCGCGTTCACGACTTCGCCTTCCTGCATGTAGAGGAGCAGATGCTCCTCCGGAAGCCACACCGCGACGTAGCCGAACACGCGCGCCGCCCGGTCGCGCTTGGCGTCGGTCAGCAGGTTGCGCAGATGGACGTACGCGAGCCGCGTGCGGCGAAGGAGCACGCGCTCGTGGGGGTAGTGCAGCGACGCGGCGGGAAGGGGCATGAGGAGGACGGCGGACGGGCGGAAGTCAGAACGCGGCAGGCGCAGGCCGGACCGCCGTCCGTGCTTCGCCCCGCGTCCGCCCTACAAAGTGCGTCCGCGACCCGGCCCGTCGCAACGCACCCCTACGCCGCGTGCTGCGCGAACTTCGCCGCGAGGGCCGATTTCGGCACCGCGCCGATCACCTGGTCCACCAGCTTGCCGTCCCGGAAGAACAGGAGCGTCGGGATGGACCGCACGTTGTAGCGAAACGCCGTCTGCTGGTTGTTGTCCACATCGAGCTTCGCCACCTTCACCTTGCCCTGATACTCGACCGCCAGCTGGTCGAGAATCGGAGCGATCATCCGGCACGGGCCGCACCACGTGGCCCAGAAGTCCACGACCGTCACGCCGTCCGTCTTCTCCACCCGGGTCTCGAAGTCGGCGTCGGTCACCGCAAATGCGTTCGACATGTCCGTCTCATCTCCCACGAGTTGCTAGATTCGTCAGATGGCCCACTCCACACGTCGACGCACTCCCGCACCGGCGGAGGCGCGCATCGCGCACCTCGGCATCGCCGTGCGGCGGCTCGACGACCTGCTCCCCTTCTTCCGCGACGTCCTCGGTCTCACGGAGGCACCGCTCGACGACGCCGACGGCGCCCGCATCGCGGGACTCACGGCCGGTGACGCCCTCGTCGAACTCCTCGAGCCGAACGACCCCGGGTCCCCGATCGCGAAGTTCCTCGAGAAGCGGGGCCCCGGCCTCCATCACGTCTGCTTCCAGGTGGACGATCTCGACGCCGCGCTCCAGCGCTGCCGCGACGCCGGCGTCGTGCTGGCTGACGAGACGCCCCGCAAAGGCGCGGAGGGGAAGCGCATCGCGTTCCTCCATCCCAAATCCACCGGCGGCGTGCTCATCGAACTCACCGAAAGGTAACGAGGGCGACAAGACCCTCACGGCCGACCCTCACGGGCGACCTTCACGGGCGGAACTCCCTCGCGCGCGCGTCCGGTCCGCCCGCTAGGGCTTCTTGCAGAAGCCCCGGTTCTGCAGGACGACCGTATCGAAGTTCTGCACGTACCAGCGCCCCGACGGTCCGCGCGCCGTCGTGAACGTCGCGCTGGCGGAGAGCTGTCCCTGCGTGAGGTCCACGGGAATGTTGATGCGGCCTTCGGGCAGCATCTGCGGGGCGCCGAGCCGCGCCTGATCGTGTCGCAGGAGGCAGAGCATGATGAAGGCGCGCTGTTCGAGTTGCGGACGCTCCATGTTGTCGCGCGCCGCCCCTTTCTCATCTCCCCAGGCGGCGCCCAGAGCCTGCACGTCCTGTGCGCTCGCGGCGGCGAGGAACCGGTTCACGGCCGCTTGAGGGGAGTCGGAGCCGGTGGCCGCCGAACCTCCGGACGGAGCGGCAGACCGACAGGCAGCGGCCACCACCAGAAGCAGGGCGAGTCGTCTCACGCTGAGCTCCGCATCGAGGATGAGTGCGAACCTAACGACACTCGTGAAAGCCAGCAAGCGTTATCATTAACAGACGCCCCTCCTCTCACGTCGCACGCCCGCCGCGTAACGTCCCGACCGCGACTTCTCGTGAAGCTCCGCCTCTGCATCAACGTTGATCACGTCGCCACGCTCCGGCAGGCGCGACGCGCCGACGAGCCCGATCCCGTCGCCGCCGCGCGCATCTCGGAGGAGGCCGGCGCCGACGGCGTCACCGCCCATCTCCGCGAGGACCGCCGCCACATCCAGGACGCCGACGTCGAAGCGATCCTGCGCGTCGTGCGCATCCCCTTCAATCTCGAGATGGCGTGCACCGAGGAGATGCTCGGCATCGCCGAGCGGCTCAAGCCGCACCAGGTGACGCTGGTGCCGGAGCGCCGCGAGGAGATCACGACCGAGGGCGGGCTCGATGTGACGCGCGAGCCGGAGCTGCTCGGAGCGGCCATCCGGCGGCTGAAGCGCGCGGGGATCCGCACGAGTCTCTTCGTGAACGCGGTGCCGATGATCGTGGAGCGTTCCGCGTGGCTGGGCGCAGAAGCGATCGAGCTGCACACCGGCGCATACGCGCACGCGACCGACGACCCGCGCACGATCGGCGCGCTCGCCGATGGCGCGCGCCAAGCAAAGTCCCTCGGCCTCGCCGTGCACGCGGGCCACGGGCTGACGGTGCGGAACGTGGGCCGCGTCGCGGCGATTCCGGAGATCGAGGAGCTGAACATCGGCCATTCGATCGTGAGCCACGCGCTTTTCGAGGGGCTCGCCGCGTCGGTGCGTGCGATGCGCAAGGCGATGGACGCGGCGCGGGCCACGGCGCGGTGACGGTCGTCGCGGGCGGCGAACGAGTTGCCCGTCCCCCGGCGGAACCTTAGTCTACCTCCCATGCACGCGGGGCTGCTGGACTTCTTCGTCCTCGAAGCGAGCGAGTGCGTCGAGCGGCTCGACGGCCTGATGGCGCGCGCCGCGGGCGCGCCGGACCTCGCCGCCTTCACGCGCGACGCGCGCGCGCTGCGCGGCAGCGCGACGATGGCCAAGGTCCAGGGCATCGCCGACGTCTCCTCGGCCCTCGAGCGCATCGCGAAGGGACTGCAGGACGGCGGCCTGCACTGGAGCGACGGGCTCAAGGCCGCGGTGATCGCCGCGATTGACGACCTCAAGATTCTGATCCGCGGCGTGCGCACCTGGGGGAGCGAGGAGGAGCGACGCGCGGCGGACCGCGCCGAGGAGCTGAAGGCGCTTGCTCCGGCGCGCCGGCGCTCGGGAGCCACCCCGAGCGTCACCGGCGGGAGCGCCGGCTTCCTGGCGACCGAGATGGCCGAAGTGTCGAGCGGCCTCGAGCGATTCGCGGCGAACCCGGGCCCGATCGCGACGTTCGACGAAACGCTGCGCCGCGTGCGCGCGCTGCGCGGCGTGGCCGCGCTGCTCGACTTGCCGCCGCTTGCCGAGGTCATCGCCACGGTGGACGAGTCCGCGAAGCGGCTCGAGCTGGGCGCCGCGGCGAGCGGGGCGCTCCAGGACGTCTTCCGCGCCGCCGCGACGGTGCTCCGCGAGGGCTCCGACGCGGTGCACGGCGGTGGCCGTCCCGATCCCGCGTCGCCGGCGGTCAGCGCGTTCGCCGTGGCCGCCGACGCCCTCGTCGAGGGCGCCGGCGACGCGGACCGCGTGGTGCCGATCAGTACGCTCTTCCCCGACGGCGGCGGCCTCGTCCACGCCGCGCCGAACCCGCCGACTACGCCCGCGCACCGCTTCAAGCTCGAGGTCGTGAGTCAGGCGGAGCACCTCCGCCGGCTCGTCTTCGACGCGCGCGGCGCCGCCGACGCGCCCACGCGCCAGCGCGTCGGCCGCGAGCTGCGCGGCGCCGTGCGCTCGCTGGCGCGCGCCGCCGAGAGCTTCAGCGAGCACGCCGTCGCGCGCGCGATGCACGCGCTCGTGGACGCCGCGGCCAGTCTCGAGGAGCGCGCGCTCGGGGCGCTGGAGGAGGCGTCCACGCTCCTCACGACGCCGGGCGCCACGCCGCTCTCCGCGCGCTTCGACGCGCTCGCGGGCGCTTCGCGCGCGACCCCGGGCGTCCCGACACCCGTCGGCACGCCGGCGGTGACGCCGATCGTCACTCCCGCAGTGACGCCCGTCGCCACGCCGGTGGTCCTGCCCGCCGCGCCCACTCCCGCTCCGCCCGTCTGGCGCGTGTCCACGCCGCCGGCCGGGGCCTCTCTGGCGCCCACGCCGCTCTACACGCCGGCGGTCGGGCCGTTGTCCGCGCCGGCGGCCCGCCGAGCCCCGTCGGCCGCCACGCCGCCCGTCGGTCCCGCGCCCGCGGGCACGGCCCTGCACGAGATGCTCGGCGCCGGCATCGCGGGCCTCTCGAAGCTCGACGACGAGCCGATGAGCGAGCCCGCGCCGGTCGAGGACGACGGCACCGTCGCCATCCAGGACCTGCTCTACCGCGGGAAGGCCGCGCTTCGCCGTGCGATGGAGCTGGGCGACCAACTGAAGAAGGCGGCCGCCGAACAGAAGCCGGCCGACGCCGAGGCGCTGGCGGAGCTGTACGACCTGCTCGAACTCGCCGCGACGGAGTAGCGGCGGATGAGACTCGGCGTGCGGGGCGCGCTCGGCCTCTTCCTGAGCGCGCTTCTCCTGTGGTGGGTGCTGAAGGACGTGGACTTGCGCCAGGTGTGGCGGGTCCTCGCGCACTCGAACGCGCTCCTCTGGCTCGCCTGCACCGCCGCCGCCACGGCGATCTTCCCGCTGCGCGCCCGCCGCTGGCAGGCGCTGCTCGCGCCGGTCGCCGGCCGCCTTCCGTTCGCACCCCTCTGGCAGAGCACGGCGGTGGGAATGATGGTGAACAACGTGATGCCGTTCCGCGCGGGGGAGTTCGCGCGGGCGTTCGCCGTGTCGCGCGCCGAGCCGCGGGTCCGCTTCACGGCGGCGGTCGCATCGCTCGCGGTGGACCGGCTGTTCGACGGGACGGTGGTGCTCCTGCTGATGCTCCTCGCCATGCTCGACCCCGCGTTCCCCTCGGGCCATGCGGTCGGCGACCACACGCTCGGGTTCTACCTGCGACCCACCGCGATCTTCCTCGGCGCGGTCCTCGTGGGCCTCGTGCTGTTCGTGGTGGCGCCGCACCGCGTGTTCGACCTTTCGGACGCCGTCGTGCGCCGGATCGCGCCGAAGCTCGAGCCGCGCGTGCGCACGCTCCTCGAAGGTTTCGTCTCGGGCCTCGACGTGCTCCGGAGCCCGCGCCTCCTCGGCGAGGTGTTCCTCTGGACCGTGCTGCACTGGCTCTGCAACGCGCTCGCGTTCTGGCTCGGCTTCCGGGCGCTCGGGCTCGCCGTGCCCGCGAGCGCCGCCCTGTTTCTTCAGGGGTTGATCGCGATCGGCGTGGCGCTACCGTCCACCCCGGGCTTCGTCGGCGTCTTCGAGGCGGGCGGCGTACTCGGGCTCACGATGTACGGCGTGCCGCAGGCCGACGCGCTCGGCTGGGCCCTCGGTTTCCACGTGCTCTCGTACATCCCGATCACGGTGCTGGGCTCGTGGTACCTCTCGCGACTCCACCTGCACTTCAAGGACTTCTCGCGCGCCAAGGCGGCGGCCGTGGAGTGAGCCACCGCGGCGGAACGGGCGCCGCGCGCGTCGAGGCGCAGGCCAAGCTCAACCTCTTCCTGCGGGTGGGCGCGCGCGATCCGGGTGGCTACCACCAGCTCGAGACGCTCTTCCAACGCATCGCGCTCGCCGACGGCGTGACCGTGCGCACCGGTCTCGCCGGCCGCTCGCTCGATTGCGCCGGCGCGAACACGGGGCCGGTCGAGCAGAACCTCGCGTGGCGCGCCGCGAACGCGTTCGCGACGGCCGCAGGCTGGCCGGACGGATTCGCCATCGAGATCCACAAGCGCATCCCGGTCGGCGGAGGGCTTGGCGGGGGGAGTGCGGACGCCGCCGCCGTGCTGCGCGTGCTCAACGCGCTCGCGCCGCGACCACTCGACGACACGTCGCTCGCCGTGATCGCCTTCGGCCTGGGCGCCGACGTGCCGTATCTGCTGACGGAGCACGCGCTGGCGCTCGGCTCGGGTCGCGGCGACCGGCTGGTCGCGCTCCACCCGCTGCCGGCTCGCGACGTGCTGCTCGTCGTCCCGTCGTTCGGCGTGTCGAGCACGGACGCCTTCGCGTGGCACGCGGCGTTGCAGCGCGAGACGGCGCCGGCCGCGCGCGCGCCGCGCCTCCTCCCCTCGCCGTTGAGCTGGTTCGTGGTCGGCGAGCTCGCGGAAAACGACCTGGAGTCCGCCGTCTTCGCCAAGCACCCGGAGCTGGCCGAGCTGAGGAGCGCACTCGAGCGCTCCGGCGCGCGCATCGCGCGAATGACGGGGTCGGGCTCGACGCTGTTCGGCGTGTACGACGCCGAAGGAATCGCGCAATCCGAGATCACGACGAACATTGATCTCGATCGCATCCCGGCGAAGCTCGTCGAGACGGAGACAGTGGAGCGGGTGGCGGGGGGGGGGCTGTTGTAGTTAAACCCGTTTCGGCGCTAGCTTTGTGTCGCTGCCCCCTCGTTCAATGGCAGGACATCGGACTTTGGATCCGAGAATGGTGGTTCGAATCCACCGGGGGCAACGTTTCAGACGTCCGGTGCGTTGATTAACTCTCTGCAACGACATAGCTTACACCGCTTCGGCATGGACGGCTTGTCGGTTCCGCTCCACACCTTCCGGGTCCTCACGGGCACCGGGAACCGGGCGCTGGCGGAGGAGATCGCCGCCAATCTCGACGTGGAGTTGTGCCGGTGCACGGTGAACCGCTTCGCCGACGGTGAGGTCTTCGTCCGCATTGATGAGAACGTGCGCGGCGCGGACGTCTTCATCGTGCAGCCGACGAATCCACCGGCGGAGAACGTCCTGGAGCTGTTGCTCCTGATTGACGCGGTCCGGCGGGCGTCGGCGGCTCGCATCACGTGCGTGCTGCCGTACTACGGCTATGCGCGGCAGGACCGCAAGGACCAGCCGCGCGTGGCGATCGGGGCAAAGCTGGTGGCGCGGATGATCGAGTCCGCGGGGGCCGACCGCGTGCTCGGGTTGGACTTCCACGCGCACCAGCTGCAGGGCTTCTTCGACGTGCCGGTGGACCATCTGTACGCCGCGCCCGTCTTCACGGCGCACTATCGGAAGAAGCAGTTGAGCGACCTCGTGGTGGTCGCACCGGATGTCGGCAGCGCGAAGATGGCGCGCGGGTTCGCCAAGCGGCTGAACGGCACGCTGGCGATCATTGACAAGCGCCGGCCCAGCGCGAACGTGGCGGAAGTGGTGAACGTCGTGGGCGAGGTGGAGGGGAAGGACTGTCTCATCCCCGACGACATGATTGACACGGCGGGCACGGTGAGCGAGGCGGCGCGCGCACTCAAGCAGCTCGGCGCGAAGGACATCTACGTGTGCGCGACGCACCCGCTGCTCTCGGGCCCCGCGGTCGAGCGGCTGACCGCGGCGCCGATCCGGGAGGTCGCGGTGACGAACAGCATCGCGATTCACGAATCGCGGCGCTTCAAGCAGTTGACGGTGCTGAGCGTGGGAGAGCTGCTCGCGAAGGCGATCCGATTCACCCACGCTGATCAGAGCGTCTCGTCGCTCTTTGAGTGAAAGACGTCGGACGTCTGATGTCTGATGTCTGATGTCTGATGTCTGATGTCTGATGTCTGATGTCTGATGTCTGCAGTCAACCAGCGCGCCGCCGGGCCGGCAAGTGACCGGGCACTCGCGTCGCGCGCTCAACGGAGCAGGATACAGACCATGGCGACCGCATCTCTTTCGGCTCAACTCCGCCCCACCGTCGGCAAGGGCACCGCGCGCAAGCTGCGCCAGTCCGGCAGCATTCCCGCCGTCATCTACGGCCACGGCCGGGCGCCCCAGGCGCTCTCGCTCAACACCCACGCCTTCGAACGACTGCTCGGCCAGATCTCCTATCGCACGACCGTCATCGAGCTCGACCTGGGTGGCGCGACCGCGCGCGCGCTGATTCGCGAGATCCAGCGCCATCCGTTCCGCAAGCAGATCCTCCACGTGGACTTCCAGGAACTCGTCGCGGGCGAGAAGATCACCGTGCGCGTGCCGCTGGTCTTCGTGGGCACCGCCGAGGGCGTGCGCAGCGGGGGCGGCATTCTCGACCAGGTGATGCACGAGCTGGAGCTGCGCGTGGATCCGGCGAATATCCCGAACCACGTGGACGTGGATGTCGGCGCGTTGGGCATCGGCCACTCGCTCCACGTGAGCGACCTCACGGTGCCCGGGGGCGCCGAGGTGCTCGACGACGAGGAGGCGACCGTCTGCGTCTGCTCGATTCCGAAGGCGATCGAGGAGCCCACGCCGGAAGTGGCGGCCGCCGAGGCGGCGCCGGTGGAGCCCGAGCTCATCCGGAAGCCGAGGGGTGAGGAGGAGGGCGCGGAAGGCGAGGCGGCCGCCGAGGGCGAAGCGAAGAAGTGAGCGTCCTCGCGGCGTCGCGCTGAGGTCCGGCCGCCGTGAAGGTGATCGTCGGCCTCGGCAACCCCGGGCGTGAGTACGAGCGTACCCGTCACAACGTCGGCTGGTGGGTCGTGGACCACCTGGCCGGCGTTTGGCGTTTCGAGGGGTGGAAGAAGGACGGCGAGGCGCGGGTCGCGAGCGGCACGGTGCGCGGCGCGCGCGTGCGGCTGGTGAAGCCGCAGACCTTCATGAATCTGAGCGGCGAGGTGCTGCGCACGTACCGGCGCCGGCCGCTCTGGTCGCCGGCGACGGACCTGCTCGTGGTGCTCGACGAGGTGCAGTTGCCGGTGGGACGCTACCGGTTCCGCGCGAGAGGCTCGAGCGGCGGGCACAACGGGCTGAAGAGCATCGAGGCGCATCTCGGGTCGCAGGAGTACGCCCGGCTCCGGGTGGGCGTGGGGCCGGGTGAGGAGCGGCAGCGGGCGGGGGAGCTGAGGGACTACGTGCTGGGCGACTTCGGGAAGGCGGAGGCGGGGGCGATCAGGGACCTGCTGCCGACATTCGTCGAAGCGGCGGAGCTGTGGCTGCGCGAGGGGATCCTGCCGGTAATGAACCGGTTTCCGGGAAAGCCGCGGAAGGACAACGACGAGTAGACGGGCGAGACGAACAACAGCTTGCAGTTCACGGTTCACAGTTCACGGTTCACAGTTCACGGTTCACAGTTGACCGCGCACCCGCGGAAACGGTGGAGGTCCGGGGGCGCGCGCGGCGCGGCGGAGCTCTCTCCGCGGCCTCGCTCACCCTGCGCAGGAGTACTGTCAGCATCCGCTTGATCTCTTCGGTTCTGGCGTCGAGGCGCGCGTAGACGCCGAGCGAGAGCAAGCCGAGGTCAGACGCGAGCAGGATGTGGTAGTGGAGTTCGTGAGCTGAGGCGAGGCTGATTTGAAGGAACCGCGCAAATTCGCGTGGCCCGGAACGGCCGCGTCCTTCGGCGATGTTCGCCGGGATCGAGGACGCCGAACGCCGCAGCTGCGACACGAGTCCGGGATACCGCATCTCCGACGCTCGCGCCGTCGCACGGTAGAGCAGCAGCACCAGTTCGTGCGACTTGCGCCACACAGTGAGTTTCCGGAAGTCCTGCATCTATGCCTCCTTCCCCAAGATGGGACCTGATCGCGAGAAAAGCGCAACCATTCGCACGCGCGCCGTTACATTCCGACTCCGGCCTGCCACGTCCCGGTCCGCGAGTGGAACGGCGCGGTACTGTTGACCGTCAACCGTGAACCGTAAACCGTAAGCTGGGGTTTCTTTCGCGTGCTCACTCTGGGCATCGTCGGCCTCCCCAATGTCGGCAAGTCGTCGTTGTTCAACGCCCTCACCGACGCCGGGGCCGACGCCGCGAACTACCCGTTCTCCACCGTCACACCGAATGTCGGGACGGTGTCGGTGCCGGACGCGCGGCTCGAGGCGCTCACGGAGATCGTCAAGCCGAAGCGCACGGTGGGGGCCACGGTGCAGTTCGTGGACATCGCCGGGCTGCCGAAGGGCGCGTCGCGCGGCGAGGGGCTCGGCAACCAGTTCCTCTCGCACATTCGCGAGACCGATGCGCTGGTGCACGTCGTGCGCTGTTTCGAAGACCCCGATGTCGAGCACGTGATGGGGACGGTGGACCCGGTGCGCGACCGCGAGGTGCTCGAGTTCGAGCTGGCGCTGGCCGACCTGGCGTCGGTCGAGAAGCGGCTCGACAAGTCGCGGCGCGCCGCGCGCATCGGCGACAAGGACGCGCTCGCGGAGCTGGGGGCGCTCGAGAGGGCAAACTCCGCGCTCGCCGAGGGGAAGGCGCTCTGGCACGTTCCGCTCGACGCAGCCGAGCGCGCGGCACTCGCGCCACTGCAACTGCTGACGCTCAAGCCCGTGCTCTACGCGGCGAACGTCGCCGACCGGGAGCTCGCGAGCGCGGGAGGCGCGCACGCGACCGCGCTCCGCGAGGCGGTGACGCGCGCACACGAGCCCGCGGAGGTGGTCGTCTTCTCGGCGAGAATCGAGGGCGAGCTCGCCGAACTGGCCCCGGCGGAACGCGCCGAGTTCCTGCAATCACTCGGCGTCGAGTCGGCGGGGCTCGACCGGATGATCCGCGCCGGCTTCCACCTCCTCGGGCTCCGGACCTTCTTCACCGCGGCCGAGAAGGAGGTGCGCGCGTGGACGATTCACCAGGGCGATACCGCACCCGTGGCGGCGGGCGTGATCCACTCCGACTTCGAGCGCGGCTTCATTCGCGCGGAGACGGTGAGCTACGACGAGTTCGTCGCGTGCGCCGGATGGAAGGGGGCGCGGGAGAAGGGCGTGGTGCGGTCGGAGGGGCGGGAGTACGTGGTGAGGGACGGGGATGTGATTCTGTTCCGGTTCAACGTCTGAACGGCGAGCCAGCGGCGCTCAGGCGTCAGGGTTCAGCCGTCAGCCGTCAGCAGTCAGCCGTCAACTGATAGCTGACAGCTGACAGCTGTCTACTCGCCTTCGCTCTGGGCTCCCCTCAGCACCAGCCGCCCGATCCTGATCGGCACGTAGAGCGGCGCCAGCACTCCGGGCAGCCGCACCAACTCCCACTCCCGCGGCGTCGGCAACAGCACGCTCAGGGCGAGGAACCGCGCCCGGTCGAGCGGCCGCTCGAGGCAGCGCCGGTGAAACTCGCGCTCGCCGTCCCGCCCAGCCGCCTCGTCCGGCGGCGCGAACATGCGTGCGATCGCCTCCCGCGCGAGCGGTTCGACGGCGGCGTCGTGGTCCGCGCGCGCAAGCAGCTCCTCGCTCACCGGCGCTCCGAGCACACGCCGGGCGACTTGGAGCCCCACGAGCGCAGCCCGCGTGCCCCCCACGCGAGCCGCTCGCGCGAGCAGCACGCCGCCGTCCACCGGCCCGCCGGCGAGCAGTGCCGAGACGCTCGCCGCCCACTCGAGGCGCTCCCACCGGTGGCGCGTGCCGTGGAGCAGGAGCAGCAGCAGATGATCCTCGCGCGCGGGGAGCGCGACGCGCACGCCGCCAATCGGCAGCGACGCGGCGCGCGCGAGCAGGTCATCGAGGCGCGGGTTCCACGGGAAGCGCCGCGCCGCGAAGCGCCAGTGCAGCTCGACCACCAGCAGCGCCTCTCGATCCGCGCGCTCGAAGGGCGCGTGCCCCTGACCGCCGTAGACCACGGCCTCCTGCGCGGGCGAGAGCGCGCGGAGCGAGCGGTACCCGAGCGCGAGCAGCGTCTTGCGGGCGCGCGCATAGTCGGCGGGCGGGACGACGACGTCGAGATCCTCGCACTCGCGCATCCCGGTGTCGCCGTACGCGGCGAGCGCGAGCGCCGGCCCCTTGTACGGGAGCGCGCGCACCCCCTGTGCCTCCAGCGCGGCGACAATCCGCGCGAGCTCGCCCGCCAGTACCAGCGCGCCGGCGGCGATCGCGCGACTCGTCGCCTGGAACGCGTCGAGCGCCCGGGCGGGCACCACGTCCGCGGCCGAGGCGGCGAGTTGGCGCGCCACGAGCGGCACCACGTGATGGCGCCCCGCGAGCGCCAAGGCAGCGTCCCAGTCGCGCACGCGCGAGACCGCGGTGCGGAGCCGCTCCACGTCGTCGGCCGTCGGCGCCACCCGGGCCCCGGCGCGAAGCAGCGCCGCAGCCGCTCCGTTCGCGCGCACCTCACGCACCGGCCGCGTCCAGCACCAGCTCGACGAGCCGCCCGAGTCGCGCCGGGTCTGTGTGCGGCACGAGCCGGAACGCCGGCGTGCACGCGAGCAGACGCGAGAGCGCCGCGAACTCCTCGGCGCGCATCTCCGGCGTGAGCAGGTAGGTCGCGGCGGTGTTCGCGACGAGGGGAACGAACGCCGCCGCCGCGCGCAGCGGCTCGACCCGGGGTGCCGTGTCGTCCGCCGTGCGATCGGCGATCAGGAAGAGCGCGCCGAGCGGCGCCGGCGCGCGCGCCACCGCATACCCCAGCGCCTCCAGTGGAAACGCGCGCTTGTCCCAGGTCGGTGTCAGCGGCCGGAGCGCGTGGCCCTCGCCGATCAGCATCCGCGCGGAGTCGTCCCAGACGCGCAGATGATCAGAGGCGGGATACGCCAGCGTCGCGTCGTTCACCTCGCGGAGCGCGAGCAGGTCATCGGCCAGCGCGGCGTGCCCCTTCGCGGCGACCGCGGCCGCGATCGTGGACTTCCCCGTACCGGACGCTCCGCAGAACGCGACCGCGCGGCCGCCGATCACCACACCGCTCGCGTGCAGCGAGAGCACGCCAAGCCGCCTGAGCACATAGCCCATCACGGGTCCGAGGAGATGCGTGGAGGCGTCTTCCACCGAGAGTGCCGGGGGCCACGTCGCCCACACCTCGCGCGCGTCGGCCCGCAGATGGAACTCGGCGCCGTCGGCGTATCGCAGACGAACACCCGGCCGTCCCTCCACCCACGACGCTTCCGTCACCGGAGCGTCCGTGTCCTCCTCCCGCGCGCGAAAGAGGAGCCCGTCGCCCGCGTTCGCGAGGCCGCCCCAGGGCGCGGCGCCGCCCAGATGGACCACCACGTCGGGCGCGGCCGGGGACGCGACGGCGTGCAGCCCCGCCAGCTCGCGGTCACTTCGGACCGTCAGCCCGTAGACCGAGTAGTCGGGAATGCGACGCGCTAGACTGCGGACCGCCTCATCCCCGCCGACATTCCGCCATCGAGCATGGACTTGCTGCCGCGGTTGCGCGTGATCTCCGTGATGGAGCCATACACGGAGAGACGCGGCGTAGCGTAGGGCAGTGGCGGCTTGCCGGGCGGGACGGCTGATGACGTCGTCTTCTCGTTTCGCATGGCGACCCCCGCGGTCGAAACGCCGGCGTCGAATGAGCACGCGGCGCAACCGTTATATATGCGCTGGCCCGTGCCCCGTCAACGACTCGGGGGTCGTCGCTCCTCTCCCTCGAGCGCGGCAAGCGAACGTGACACGAAGCGCAGGGCGGCGGCCTCCTCCGCGAACGCCCCGGGATGGGCGCGATGGAGCGTCGCGGCAATCTCCCGGAGGCTGTGCGCGCCGTCCGCGAGCGCAACCAGCTCGTGGAGCAGCGCGGCGCGCGCGCCGAGCGCCGGACGACGATCAGCCCGCCAGAGATGCAACTCCTCCAGCGCCGCGCTCACCTCCGCGAGATTCGACTGCCGGAACCGCGCCCCCGCGCGTCCCGAGCCCTCCACGGGTTCGAACGTCGTGTCCCACGCGAAGACGTAATCCTCTTCCACGAGCTTCGCGCGGATCTCCGTCACGAGCCGGTCGCCAGCGCCCACGTCGAGCGCACGGGCGAACGGAAGCAATCCCTGGCCGTGGACGGTCGGCGTGCATCCCGGCGCGTTCGAGTAACCACACCCGAAGCCCAGGTCAGTGTCGAACCAGACGCAGACGCCCTCGAGGGACCCGGCACGCTGAACCGTCCACTCCGCCCGACCCGCGACATCGGGGGACGTCACGGTCGCGAAGTCAATCGTCCCCCATTGCGCGGGCGGCGCGAACAGTTGTTCGGCCGTGAGCCGCGCCGAATGCCAGTGCTCCCGCACGCGGGCGTCCACGACGCGCCGGTCAATGCCGAAGGGCGCGGGTCCGGCCTTCACGTGATCGGCGCGGAACGACGCCGGCGCCTCGCACGGCGCGGCCCAGAGCGTGTCGCGCACCGGCACGATGGTCGCGCCCGGGCGCAGGTGGCGCGCGCGCGCGTCCACCACCGACGGAATGTGGTCGCCCGCAAGCGGGAGAACGCCGCGCAGGTCCTCGATCAATACGTCGCCTCGCTCCGGCAGCGTAACGTGCGCCGAATGGCCGCGCACGAACGTGATCCGGTCGGCGCAGTCGTTTGCGGCCGCGATCTCGGGCCCGAGCGCGATCGCGGGGTTCAGCTCGATCGCATAGACGTGGCGCGCGCCCGCTCTCGCGGCCACCACCGCGAAGAACCCGACCCCGGTCCCGATCTCGATCACCACGTCACCCGGGCGCACGGCGCGCGCGATGGCGCCGACGTACGCGCCGGAACGCACCTCGTCAGCGAGCATCGCGTCGTAGTCGTGAACGCCGTACACAGGAGGGGCGCGATCGGCGAGAGGTGGATGCAGCGGCGGCGGTCAGAGCGCGCGCAGCCAGCGGTCGAGCGCCAGCACACGCCAGGCGGCCAGTACCTGACTGGTCGAACCGACTCTCAGGTAATCCAGGAGACCGGCGCTGTCAACGAACTCGTTCGTGCGGGGCGCCAGCTCGAGGGGGCGCCAGTCCTGCGCCGCACGCCACATCGCGACCTGCGCGTCGTCGTACCCGGTCAACGTCGTCTTGGGCCGGCGCAGCACTTCGTCCGGCAGCTCGCCGCGAAACGCGCGTCGCATCAGCTCCTTCCTCTGGCACCACGGCACCGGCGGGATCGCCAGAGCGAACTCCAGCACGCGCAGGTCGAGGAAGGGCCAGCGCGCCTCGAGCGCCGCGCGTGTATAGGCGGGCTCGAACCCTTCGAAGATGCTCTGCACAACCGTCCCGAGAAGGAACTGCTGCGACTCCGGCCGCGTCGGATGCCGGGGGATCGGCGCTGGGAGCGGCACGCCCGTGCGCGCGACGACGTCGCGGCGCACCCAGGGCGGCAGCGGATCTTCCCTTGGCCTTCCGAGCGCGCGTAGGCGCCGCCGGAGCCAGAGGCCCAGATGCGGGTGATGACCGTGCGAAATCGTGTAGCGCACGACGCGCGAGAGCACGTCGAGCACCGGCCAGGTTCGGAGCATCGTCATCAGCCCGGGCGGCTGGAAGAGGGCGTCGCCGTCCTCGCCCACGAACAGGACCGGGCTCTCGGCCGCAATCCGCCGCGCCAGCCGCAGCCACGCGGACTGCTCCGGCTCGTCGAGCGGCTCCTCGGGGCGGAAGGCACGGTCTCCGAGGTGCTCGAGCGGCAGGGGCACGTCGTCCACGATCTCGTGTCGAACGCCGAGCCGGCGCGCCACGAGCGACGCGAGCGGCGTGTCGCCGTCCGGGACCATCGGGGACACGACGGTCGTGTACGCCACGAGTTCCGCCTCCGGCGCCACGCGGCGCGCCGTCGCCGCGAGACTCGGCGAGTCGAGCCCGCCGCTCAAGAGGATGGCGGCTCGCGGCACGCGCAGCCGGTCGCGGACGGCCTCGCCGAGCGTCGCGCGAAAGCGCTCCACGTAATCCTCGTCTCGCCGGAGGCGGAGCGGCGCGGGGACCGGGAATGACCAGTAGCGCCGCGGCGTCGCCGCGGCATGCGCGTCCGCCGGCACGACGAGCTGGTGCGCCGGGGCGAGCCGGCGCACGTCGGCGAAGCTCGTCGTGGTGAGGTCCACGTTCCACCCGACGCAGAGGAACGAGACGATCGCCGGCTCGTGGAGCCGCGCGGAGACCGCAGGGTGCGCGCGCACCGCGCCGAGCACGTTGCTGCACACGAAAGTGTCGCCCGCGTCGGCGTAGTAGAGCGGGCGCACGCCGAAGGCGTCCCGCGCGCAGAAGAGGACGCGCCGGGCGGGATCCCAGATGGCGAAGCTGAAATCGCCCAGGAGCCGGGCTGCAGCGTCCTCGCCCCAGACGTGCCACGCCGCGAGCACGAGCGACTCGTCCGGCGAAGCGCGCGGCACGGCTTCGCCTGCGGCGGCCAGCGCGTCACGGAGCGCGGCTTGTGCGTCAATGCGGACGTCGCCCACGAGCCACGCGCCGCGCGGCGAGCGATGCGGACCGCACGACGCATTCTCGCGGGCGCGGAGCAGTGCGTGCGCCAGGCCCACGCCATCCTCGCGGTGTTCGCCCGCCGCGTGCGGGCCGTGCGGCGCGAGCGGACTCGCCAGCCGCGCGAGCAGCCCCGCGTCCACGTCCCCGCCCCGTCGCGACAGGACCGCGACGTAGCCGCTCACGCGCCGCCGCCGAAGGTGGCGAGAGGGGCGAAGCGGTCGAGCCCGGCATCGCCCGCGACGACGATGCCGCCACTCTCCACCCACGCGTGGGCCTCGAGCGCGCGTTCGGGTCCGGCGAGCGGCCCGTGGACGACGCCAAGCGTGAGCCGCGCGGGATGGCCTCCCACGCGCAGCAGCCGTTCGGCGACGAGCGAGAGCGCCAGACACGTGCTCCCCGGCATCGTGCGGGCGGCGCGGAGCACGGCGCGGCGCACCAGGTGCGGCCATTCGGCGGACACGGCGCCGGGTGAGCCGGCGCGCCGCGACGTGGCGCCCGATTCCACCCATCGTTGGAGCCGCGCGAACGGCATCACCGCGAGGGCCGCGCGCGCCGCCACCAGCCAGCCGATCGCGCGCAACGCGAGGCGGCGCTCGACCGCCGGGAGCGCCCCGAAACTACGCAGCCGGGCGCGGAACGATTTCAAGGAGCCCGCGCTCCACGAGCTGGCCCGCGAGCGCCAGCAGGTCCGCCATCGCGCGCCCGCGCTCCACCGCGTACTCGGCGGCGATCACGTCGGCCACGTCGTCGAGCGCGCGCGGCTCCTGTACGAGCGCCCAGATCCGCGCGCCGACGGGGTCGAGCCCGTAGTAGACGCCGTCGGTCATCCCCAGGATGACCGCCTCCCCGGACAGCTGCGTCGAGACCTGGTCCTTCGACGCCACGACGACGGAAGCGGGCGTGAGCGAGGCCACCATGCGGGGAGTCTACCCGCGGGCTCGGCTGGCCCGCAATCGCGCGCGGTCTCGAGAACACGACGCGTGCACGGCTGTCAGTTGTCAGTTGTCGGTTGTCTGTTCACAGATGCCTCCGACCACCGAGAACGGATCACGGATAACTGCGCACTCGCTGTTTGGCCTCCCTTGACCGGACCACGAACGCCCGCTAACTTGTTGTCCTGTCTCACAATGGCCGCGTCCGGCGCCCGCCGTACCGCAGCCAAACCGAAACGAAACCCTCCCCCGGCGCCGGCAACCCGCTGGGGGCGGCTCAGACCAAAGGGAGGCTTGCCCGCAGTGTCTCGTGCATACGAGGCGGTGTACATCTTCGATTCCACGCTCGAAGATGCCGCCATCAACGACAAGATCGCCAAGCACCACGCGCTGCTGGGGACCACCCAGGAGGTCAAGCTCGATCACTGGGGCCGCCGGCAGCTGGCCTACAAGATCGGCACCCGGGAGACCGGCTACTACGTGGTCGCGCGATTCCACGCGGAACCGAAGGTGCTCCCGGAGTTCGAGCGCGCGCTCAAGCTCGATGACGGCGTGGTGCGCTACCTGATCTCGGTGCACGAGCACGAGCTCGGCGCGCCGCCCATGAGCGAAGAGCAGCTCGCCGCGCGACGGGAAGCCGGCGACGACGAAGACGACGACGAGGACTGATCCGATGCGCCGACCGAAGAAGACGTGCCCCATCACCGAGGCGGGCATCCGCTTCGTGGACTACAAGGATGAGCGCTTCCTCGCCCGCTTCATCACCGACAACGGGAAGATCCTCCCGAGCCGGCTGAGCGGGGTGGACGCGCGGCATCAACGCCAGCTCGCGAAGGCCATCAAGAAGGCCCGCTATCTCGCCCTGTTGCCGTACACGCGCGCCCACCAGCCCTGAGCCGGCGTCCGCGCATCCCCTGCGGGCTGGCACATGACTGACGCCGCCGGATCAGGCGTGGCGGGCGCGGCCCCGCCCCGCGAGCGGGGGTGGTGGCGCGTGCTGCTCGCGACGCTCCTCGTCCTGTTCCTGCCGGTGACGCCGATGCTCCGCATTCTGCTGCCGGTGGACGACACGCTGCTCCTGGTCGCGCCGGCGCTGGCGGCGTGCGCGCTGGTCGGGTGGTGGGCCGGCGGCCGCCTTCCGCTCGCCGTCGTGTGGACGGCGCTCACGGCCTGGGTGCTCTGGCAACTGACCGCCGGCGAGGGGACCGTGGCCTTCCTCGCGTGCGGGTGGGCGGTCATGCTCGCGGCGTCGTTCGGCGCGCTCTCCATCGCGGACCGGCGCGAGCCGCGCCGGCCGTTCCTCCCTCGCGCGCTCGCGGCGATGGCGTTCGCGGCGCTACTCGCCGGCGCGACCGCGCTCGTGGTGCCCCACGGCGGGCCGGCCGTGCGCGACGCCCTCCGCGTCGAGGTAAACCGCCGCGCGACCGACGCCCTCGCCGAGTTCCGGAATCAGACGCGCAGCACGCGCTGGCGGGAGCTGGCCGCCAAGCAGCCGTTCGCGGACACCCTCGCCGCGCGCATGGAACAGCAGCTGCAGGCGGCCCCGGGCCATGCGGTCACCCTCTTCCCGGCGCTGCTCGCGCTCGAGTCGCTGGCGTCGCTCGCCCTCGCCTGGGCCCTGTATCACCGGGTGGGCCGCGCGCGGCTCGGACCGCCGCTCGCCCCGCTCCGGGAGTTCCGGTTCAACGACCAGTTGGTGTGGGGGCTGATCGCGGGGCTGGTGGTCGCTGTCGTACCCTGGTTCGCGCCGGTGGACGCGCTTGGAGCGAACCTGATTGTCTTCTTCGGCGCGCTGTATGCGGTGCGCGGGCTGGGAATCGTCCTCTGGTTCCTCTCGCCCGGCAAACTGGCGATGGCGCTGTTGATCGTCTTCGCGGTGCTCTTCTGGCACGTGCTCGGCGCCCTCGCGCTCGGGCTGGGAGTGGGCGACACCTGGCTCGACTGGCGGCGCCGCGCGAAGGCAAGGACCCGGACACCGGGTGCGCGGTAACGGACATTCACCTGGAGCACTGATGGAAGTCATTCTGAGGCAGGCGGTGGACAAGCTCGGACACCCCGGCGACATCGTGAAGGTGTCGGCCGGCTACGCGCGCAACTTCCTCCTGCCGCGCGGGATTGCCTACGAGGCCACACCGGGAAACAAGAAGCGGATCGCGCAGGAGAAGGACCGGCTGCAGGCCGCCGAGAACACGCGGGTGGCGTCGGCGCAGGGGCTGGCCGATCGCCTGGCCCAGGTTTCGCTGACGTTTTCCGCGCGCGTGGGAGAAGAGGGGAAGCTCTTCGGTTCCGTCACGGCGTCGGACATCGCCGAGCAGCTGCACCTGCAGGGCTTCGCCACGGTGGAGAAGCGGATGATTGACCTGCACGAGCCGATTCGCGCGCTCGGCGTGTACAAGGTCGCGATCAAGCTGCACGCGGACGTGAAACCGGAAGTCAAGGTCTGGGTCATCAAGGCGTGACGATCACCTGACGCGCCGCCGCCCGGCGCGTTATCGTATCGCAGGGAGCTGCCGCCGTCTCGCCGGCGGACGTCTCTCTGCCGGAACATTCGCGCCCCGCGCGCGATACAATCTTCTGCCCCCTCGTACACCCGTTGCCCAGCGTCCCGACGCCCGTTCCCACGAGCCCGAAGAGGAGACCCGATGCCGATCTCGCGCGCCGCGCGGCGGCGGTGTGCGCGGACAACAAGGCGCACGACGTCGTGCTCCTCGACCTGCACACGGTGACGGACATGACGGATTTCTTCGTGGTCGCCTCGGGGACGTCGGACACGCACGTGCGCAGCATCGCCGAGCACGTGGTCAGCGACCTCGCCGCGCGTGGCGTGCGGGTGCAGTCCGTCGAGGGGCTGGAGCAGGGGCGCTGGGTGCTCCTCGACTACGTGGATTTCGTCGTGCACGTGTTCCATCCGTCCTTGCGCTCGTACTACCAACTCGAGCGGCTCTGGGGAGATGCCCCGGCCCTCGCGGTCTCGCCCTGAGAGGGCTTTCCTGATGCGCTCCGATCGCGCTCCCGCCCGCGTCCCGCCCGCCGTCGCCCTGGCCGCGCTCGTCATCCTCGCCGCCGTCGCGCCGGCCGCGCTCTCCGCTCAGTACACGCAGTTCGGCCAGAACCAGGTCCAGTACACGAAGTTCCGGTGGATGGTGAAGAAATCCGAGCACTTCGACGTCCACTACTACAAAGGGATGGAAGAAGGCGCGACGATCGTCGCGCGAATGGCGGAACGCTCGTACGCGCGACTCTCGCGCCTGATGGGCTACCAGTTCAAGGAGCGCAAACCGATCGTCGTCTTCGCATCGCGCGGCGATTTCGCGCAGAACAACGTCACCGGCGACCTGGGTGAGGGCACGGGCGGCGTCACCGACGCCATCCACCAGCGCAACATGTTCTTCTTCGGCCAGGATCTCGCCGAAGTCGAGCACGTGCTGACGCACGAGATGGTGCACCAGTTCCAGTACGACATCCTCCTCCGCGGACGCACCGGCACGGCCGCCGTGGCGACCATGACCACGTCGTCGTCGCCCCCGCTCTGGTTCATCGAAGGGATGGCCGAGTACCTCTCGATCGGCCCCGACCACCCGGCGACGGATGCCATCATGCGCGACGCCGCGCTGAACGGAAAGCTGCCGACGATCGAAGAGATGAACGACCCGAACGCGTTCTTCCCCTACCGGTTCGGTGAGTCGCTGTGGCGCTACGTGGGCCAGCGCTGGGGCGACGAGATCATCGGGGAGATCATGCTCGCAACGCCGACGCTCGGACTCGAGCGCGCCTTCAAGCGCCACACCGGCCTCGAACTCGACGACCTGGGCGACGAGTGGAAGGACGCGACGCAGACGGCGTACCTGCCGGGCATCGCCAGCCTCGAGCGCCCGCGCAAGGTGGCACAGCCGCTGCTCAACGCGCGCAAGACGGGCGGCATCATTCCCGTCTACATCGCGCCCGCGCTCTCGAGCGACGGCCGCCAGATCGCCTACATCTCCACCGGGAGCCTGCTCCGCGCCGAGGTCTTCCTCGATCTCTATCTCGCCGACGCAACCACGGGCAAGCGGCTCAAGCGCCTGACGAACAGCGTGCTCAATTCCGAGACCGAGGAGTTGCGCTACGCCTACTCGCAGAGCGCGTTCTCACCGGACGGACGGCTGCTCGCCTACACCGGCTACCGCGAAGGAAAGGACGTGCTGTTCGTGCTCGACGTGCGATCACGCCAGGTGCTGCACCGTCTCGACACCGGGCTCGAGGCGATGGTGGGTCCGAGCTGGTCTCCTGACGGCAAGCGCCTCGCGTTCAGCGGAGCGAAGAACGGCCTCACGAACATCTACGTGATTGACGCCGACGGGCGAAACCTCCGCCAGCTCACCACGGGAACGTTCGCCGGTCTGATGCCGAACTGGTCGCCGGACGGGCGCAGGATTGCCTTCGTGAGCGACCGCGGCCCGCGCACGAACCTCGACCTCCTCAAGTTCGGCAAGTGGGAGATCAACATTCTCGACCTCGAGTCCAGTGCGGTCGAGACCATTCCGGGCCAGGCCGGGAAGAACCTGAATCCCGCGTGGGCGCCCGACGGCAAGTCGGTCGCGTTCATCAGCGACCGCACGGGCATTCCGCAGGTGTTCCTCTACGATTTCGACACGAAGGAGCATTTCCAGATCACGCGGCTCATCGGCGGCGTGCAGTCGCTGACGGAGAACAGTCCCGCGATGACGTGGGCGCGGCAGGCGGACAAGCTCGCGTTCGTCTACTTCGACAATGGCGATTACACGGTCTGGTCGCTCAGCAACCCGCGGCAGCTCAAGCGGGAGCCGTACCGCGAGAGCCCGGTGGCGTCCGTCGTGGCCAAGGCGGGGGCGGGCGTCGCGCCGCTGGACAGCGCGCAGCAGCGCGCGGCGGCGGCGGCCGCGGCCGTGGCCGCGCTGGCGCGCGAAGCGCGCACCGCCTCGCGCGACAGCCTCGGCGCGCGCCGGCAGTCGCTGTACCGCGGACCGACGGGGCTCCGCACCTCGGGTGAGCTGCCGCCGGCGGGCGCGCCCGGCTCGCAGTCGGCCATTTCGGTGGCGGCGCTCCTCGACAGCGTGGCGCTCGCGCTCCCGAGCGCGACCTCCTTCAAGGACGAGACGTATCGCGCCGCCCTGCAGGCGGAGCGGGTGTTCACGCCGCAGGTCACGTACAGCCAGACGAACTTCGGCGGCGGCGTCTTCGGCGGCTCCGGGGTCCTGCTCGCCGACCTGCTCGGCAACCGGCAGCTCCTGCTCTTCGGGAGCGTCAACGGGCGGCTGGAGGAAGCACAGGTCGCGGTGCAGTACGCGAACTTCGCGAACCGGACCAACTACCGGGCCGGCGTCCAGCAGTACCCGTTCTTCCTCTTCGCCGGCGCCGGCCAGCAGCAGGTCGGCGCGGGCCAGTACGTCCAGACCCAGTCGCTCACCCGGTACATCGTGCGCACCGCGGACTTCGCGACGATGCATCCCACGAGTCGCTTCAGCCGCTTCGAGTTCAGCGGCACGTTCCTGAACATTGACCGCTCCGCCTTGTACATCAGCCGAGGCATCGCGTTCGACAGCTTCGGCAACGGCTACGCGACGCCGTTCTACGTGGACAGCATCAAGGGGCTGGGCTCGCTGAACTATCTCTCGCCGGCCGCGGCCTGGGTCTCCGACAACGCCCTCTTCGCGGGCGGGTCCGCCTCCGGGGCGCCGATTTTCGGCCACCGGTACCGCCTCGGCGTGACGGCGAACATCGGCAGCGGCGGCTTCACCACGTATCAGGGCGACTTGCGGCGCTACGACGCCGTGCTGTTCAGCTTCCTCACGTTCGCGACGCGCCTCTACGCCAACGTCAACGTCGGGCCGGGTGAGTCCCAGTTCGGGCAGCAGTTCCTCGGCATCCCGCAGTACATCCGCGGCTACGACCGGGAATACTACAGCTCGAGTGCCTGCGCTCCATCGGCCGCGAACCAGTGCATTGACCCGCTGACGCAGCTCATCGGGACACGCGTGATGCTGGCCAGCGCGGAGTTGCGGTTCCCGCTCGTGCGCCGCTTCGATCTCGGCGTCCTCCCGATCTCGCTCCCGCGGGTGGACGGACTCATCTTCTACGACGCGGGGATCGCCTGGAGCCAGGGGCAATCCGTGAGTCTCACGAGGCCAGGCAACTACGACCCCGAAACGCAGCGCTATCCCGTGCGCAGCGTCGGCTACGGCATCCGGATGAACCTCTTCAACTTCGCGGTGCTCCGATGGGACTACGCGATCCCGCGTGATTCTTTCGACCGGAAGGGCTACTGGTGGTTCAGCATAGGGCCGTCGTTCTGAGGGTCGCCGGCGTCCGTGATGGGGAATGGAAACGCGGAACGAGAATGCGGAACGAGTGATGTGCGGCCCGGGCGGTGCCCGGGCCGCACTTCTTTCCGACGGTTGAGCGGACGAACCGGTCGCGGTCAACCGTCTACTGTGAACTGTCCACGCGCGGTTAGCTTGTTCAGCGTGCGATTCCTACTCCTCGCGGTCCTTGCGGTCCCCGCGGTCCCCGCGGTCCTTGCGGTCGGCGGCTGCTCGGGCGGCCCGTCCGAGGCAGGCGTAGCGCCGTCGCTCGGTACGGGCGGTCCGGATGCGATCCTCCTGCGTGTGCCGCGCGACGGTGGGCGCGCGCGCGCGTATCGCTGGGGGCGGGACTCGGTGCTCTGGTCCTCGGCCGAGCCCGTGCCGGCCCTCGCCCGCGTGCTCGCGTTCGACGATGACCGGGGTCTGCTCGCGTACGTGGACGCGCAGGGGATGCCGGGCCGGCTCGACCTCCGCGTCGGAACCGCCGGGGCCGCCGCCGCCGGCCCGCTGCGCGCGCTGGCGAGCGCCGACGGCTGGGCGATCTTCGGCCTGACCGCAATGAACGAGGTGAGCCGGCTCACCCTTAGCGGCGTCTGGACCTTCCGGCCCTCGTCGGTGCCGCGGGCGCTGCTGCCGCTCTCCGACGGTTCGCTCGTGCTCCTGCAGGGTGCGGGCGAACGGCTGCGGCTGCGGCGCTTGCACCCGCCGGAGCCGCGCGTCACGGACACCGCCTCGGTACCCTCGGGCGAGCTGGTCGTCCAGACGGAACTCGGCGACCGCCTCTATTTCCTTGGCGACTCGGGGCTCGCCGGCGTGCGGGTGCGCGACCTGGCACGGACGAAGACGCTCAGGCTCCCGGGAGCGGTCGAGGATGCCGTCGCGACGCCGAGCGGCGACCGGATCTTCGTCGCGCTCCGCGGCCGGAAGATGCTTGCCATCATTGACCGATACGCGGAAGCCATCGCGCAGACGATCGCGCTGCCGGACGACGTGACGGCGCTCCGGATGGACCCCGACGGCCGGTACGTTCTCGCCCGCACCGCGGGCGGCGATTCGGTGCGCGTCATCGCCGTCGGCACCTCGCGCGTGCTCGGCGGCGTGCGCTCGGATTGGCGCGCGGACCTCCCGCTCGTGGCGCCGGACGGGTTCCTCGCGGTCGTGCAGGACGAGGACGTCGTCGTCGTGGACGCCGAGACGGGGCGCGAGCGGGAGCGCCACGTCGCGGGCGCCTCGGACTTCTGGGCCCTGGTTCGCTGGAACGGTTTCCGGCCGCGGGCCGCGGGGCTCGATGAGCCGGTGCTGTTCGCCGCCGACTCCGACTTGACGAGCGCGCAGGCGGCGATCGACAGCGCGCTTGCCGCGCGGGTCGCGCCGTTGCCCGGAGCGCCGCCGCCGGACGTGCGCGCGCCGGACGTGCGCGCGCCGGACGTGCGCGCGCCGGACGTGCGCGCGCCGGTGGTGCCGCCGCCGCTCGATCCGCGCACCGGTCCCGCGGGCGGGCGGCGTGTCTACAGCCTCTCCTTCGCCGCGATGCTTTCCGAGGAGCGGGCGAACACCCTGGCGGCGTCCATCCGCGTGGACGGGCACCCCGTGCGCGTGGTGCCCGGGACGCGAGACGGCACGCCGGTCTTCCGCGTCGTGTACGGTCCGTTCTCCTCCCGCGAGGAGGCCGACCGTGCCGGCCGGCGGAGCGGGCTGCCCTACTGGGTCTACCAGGGAGCACCGTGACCGCGCGGGTCTGTCGCGCGGCCGTGTCGTGACACCCGCGGCCGCGCGGTCGCCGCGTGCGTCGTCGGACTCGACCGAAGTCGTAGCGGCGACGGCGTCCCCGAGTGCAAATTCGTTCGTCCGGGCGCGTGGCTCCTCGCCGCCCGCGCTGTGCGGCGTCGCGCGGGCGCGGCGCGCGAGGCCGGGGCGCCACCGGTCGTGGCCCTTCGAACGGGGAGTCCGTCCCAGGTGCGGCTGACCAAACTCGAGTTGCACGGCTTCAAGTCGTTCGCGGATCTGACCGACATGCGCTTCGACACGGGCGTGACGGCGATCGTCGGCCCCAACGGCTGCGGCAAGTCGAACGTCTCCGACGCGGTGCGCTGGGTGCTGGGCGAGCAGCGGGCGCGACTGCTCCGTGGCGCGAAGATGGAGGAAGTGATCTTCCAGGGCTCCTCCGCGCGGCGGCCGGTGAACCTCGCAGAGGTGTCGCTCTTCTTCGAGAACGACGACGGCCAGTTGCCGGTCCCGTTCAAGGAGGTGGTGGTCACGCGCCGCCTCTCGCGCGCCGGCGAGAGCGACTACTTCCTGAACCGCGCGCCCTGCCGTCTGCGCGACATCCACAATCTCGTGCGCGGCACGGGGCTGGGCGCCGACAGCGGCGTCGTGATCGAGGCGCGGATGATTGATGCGCTCCTCTCCGACCGCCCGGACGACCGTCGCGAGCTGTTCGAGGAGGCCGCGGGTGTCGGGCTGTATCGCGACCGCCGGAAGACCACCGCACGGAGCCTGGAGCTGACCACCGCGGATCTCGCCCGCCTCGACGACCTGTTGAACGAGGTCGCGAGCCAGGTGCGCTCGCTCGCGCGCCAGCGCAAGCGCGCCGAGCGTCACGCCGAGATCACGACCCGGCGCTTCGCGGTGGAGCTGACCCTCGCCTCTCGCGAGATGGCGGCGTGGAAGGACGAGCTGGCGCAGCTCGGCGAGCGGCTGGCGGCGCTGCGCGATCGGGCGCCCGAAGGGGAGCGCCGGGTGCGCGCCGCGGAGGCGGCGCGCGACTCGGCGCACGCCGCGCGGGCCGCGGCCGACTCGACGCGGCAGGAGCGCGCGCGGACCGTGGCCGACGCGCGGGAGGCCGCGCTCAGGCTCGAGGCCGAGATCGCGGTCGCCGAAGAGCGACAGCGGAATGCGCTCACCCGCCGCGCGCGCGCGGAACAGGAGCGCAGCGAGGGCGCCGCGCTCGGAGAGCGCGTGCTCGCCGAGTGGGAGGCCGCGCAGGCGGAGGAAGCGGAGACCGACGCCCTGCTGCGCTCCGCGGTGGACGCGCTGCAGCGGCGCGTGGGTGACGAAGAGGAGGCGCGCGGCCGCGTGGCCGTCGGGCGCGAGGCGCTCGCGCGGGCGGACGCCCTCGCGCGCGAGCTGCGTGACCGCCTGCGCCGCGGCGAGCTCGAGCAGGAAAGCGCCGGGCGCGAGCGGGACGAGATCGAGGAGCGAGGCGGTGCCCTTCGTGCCGAGCACGGCCGGCTCGCGAAGCAGCTCCGTGCGGCCGAGCACGACCTTGCCGGCACGGATGCCGCGCTCGGCACCGCGCGGGGCGACGCGGCGAAGGCCGACGCCGCGTTGGAGGCCGCGCGCGCCGCCGCCCGTGATTGGCGCGAACGCGACGCCGCGGCGCGCGCCGAGCTGCGGCGCGTCGAGGAGGAGCACGCGGGTCTCCAGGGCAAGCTCAGCGCGCTCGAGGGGCTCGAACGTGAGCGCGTCGGGCTCGCTCCCGCCGCCGCGCGCCTCCTCGAGGACCGCGATCAGTTCGGCACCGGCGCCATCCTCGGTCCGCTCTCGGACTTCATCGGCGCCGACGCGGACACCGCGCTGCTCGTCGAGCGCTTCCTGGGGCCCTCGGTGCACGCCGTGGTCGTGCGCGACCGCGCCGCGGCCGACGCGGTCCGCCGCTGGCACGAACAGGTGAACCCCGGAGCGCTCCTCCTCCTCCCGCTCGACGCGCGCGCGGCCGACCGGGAGCGCGCCGAGCCGGGCGAACTCGCGTCGCGGGTGCAGACCGAGGGTCCCGTCCGGGTCTGGGTACGCTCGCTCCTCGCGCACGTGCGGGCGCTCGACGGCGGCGGCGCCTTCGTGGACGCGCGCGGCGCCGTCTGGCTCCCGGGCACCGTCGCAGGCACCGGGCCGCTCCGCCGTCGGGCCGAGCTCACCGAGCTGCGCGCCGCGGCGACGACCGCGGATGCCGAGCGCGCCACGGTGTCCGCCGCGTCGCGGGCGGCGGCCGAGGGGCTCCGCAAGGCCGAGGACGCCGTGGCCGCCGCGGCCGATCACGCGACGCGGGCGCACGAGCGTGCCGAGCGCGCCGCCGTCGCGCGCGGAGAGTCCGAGGGCGCGCGCCAACGCACGGCCCGCGAACTCGACGACGGCGCGTCGCTCGCGGCCCGGCTCGACGAGCGCCGCGCCGAGCTCTCCGCGAAGATCGCCGACCTGGTCGCCACCCACGAGCGCGAATCCGCCGCGCTCGGCGCCGCGGAGCGCACGGCGACCGCCGCGCGCGAGGCGCACACCGACGCGGAACGGCGCCAGGACGCCGCGCGCGAGGCGCGCGCCACCGCCCAGGTAGCGCACGCGCAGGCCGAGGCGCGCCGCGAGGTGGCGGCGGAGCGCCGCGAACGCCTCGCGCGCGAGCGGGCGAGCGCGGCCGAGCGGCTCTCGGCGCTCCAGCGCGAGCTTGCCGCGCTCTCCGAAGACGACGCGGCGCTCGCGCGGCAGCAGCAGGCGTGGAGCACCGATCTCGCCGCGCGCCGCCGCGCACTCGCGGAAACGGAGGCCACCCTGGGCGCCAGCGAGGATGCGGTGCGCGCGGCCGACGGGGCGCTGGCCACCGCCGAACACGCGCTCGACCGCGTGCGCCAGGAGGCCGCGGCGCTCGCGGACGAGTTGCACCGCGCGGAGCTGCGACACACCGAGCTCGACGGCCGCCGCACCGCCATCAAGGAGCGACTCGAAGCGGAATGGCGCCGCCCGCTCGAGACGCTCTTCGCCGAGTACGCGCCCGTCGAGGCCGACGACGTCGCGCTCCGCGCCGAGGCCGCGCAGCTCCGTGCCCAGCTCGAATCGCTCGGCCCCGTCAACCCGCTCGCGATCGAAGAGCACCAGGAGGAGGCCGGGCGGCTCGCGTTCCTCGAGGGTCAGCGCGACGACCTCGCCAAGGCGCAAACCGCGTTGCAGCAGGCCATCCGGGAAATCGACGTGACGGCGCGCGCGCTGTTCCTCAAGACGTTCGACGAGGTGCGCGCACACTTCCGCCACATCTTCCTCACGCTCTTCGGCGGCGGCGAGTGCGACCTCCGGCTCGAGAACCCCGAACTGCCGCTCGATTGCGACATCGAGATCCACGCCTCGCCACGCGGCAAGAAGACCCAACGCATCCATCTCCTCTCGAGCGGCGAGCGCGCCCTCGTGGCCCTCTCGCTCCTCTTCGGGATCTTCCTCACCAAGCCGAGCCCGTTCTGCCTCCTTGACGAGGTGGACGCGCCACTCGACGACGCGAACATCGGGCGGTTCGTCAAGATGCTGAACCAGTTCAAGGTGCACACGCAGTTCATCGTCATCACGCACAACCCGCGCACCACGACGGAGGCGGCCGATGCGGTCTACGGCGTCACGATGCAGGAGCCGGGCGTCTCCTCGCTGGTGAGCGTGCGGATGCGTGGCCCGGCGGTGGACGGCGCCGAGGCGGCCACCGCCGCGCCGGCGTGATGGTGCGCGGCGCTCGGGCGCGCCGCGCCGGCGGATCGCCCGGCCTCGCAACGCGCGCGGTGGTCGCGGCCGCGATGCTCGCGGCTGCGATGCTCGGTGCGGGCGCCCCGAGCGCCGCGCGCGCCCAGTCCACGAGCGGCGCCGTGGCGATCACCGGCCCGGCAGGCAACCCGATTCGCGAGGGAAACCCCCGCTTCGTCCTGTCCACCTCCGGCTTCCTCCCCGCCGAGCTGCCGCTCCAGCTCACGCTCCAGCTCTCGACTCGCGCCGACTTCAGCGCGCCACTCCTCGTGGATACGACCGTCACCGGCTCGAGCGCGACGATCATCGTCCCGCGGCTCCTCCCCGAGCGCATCCAGCTCTGGTGGCGCGCACGGGCGCGCACGGCGCAGGGCGCGCTCTCCGTCTCCGACGCGCAGGGTCCGCGTACGACGCCGTCGTGGCTCACGCTCATCGCGCCCAACGGACTCAACGGCACGACGGTGGACACGAAACGGCCGACCTTCCTCTGGACCAGCGCCGCCGTGCTGCCGCCGCTCGCGCCCTGGGCCTACCACCTGTTCATCACGCGCTCGGCCGACGGATACCCGGTGTTCAACGCCACGCTTTCCGACACCGTCTACACCATTCCCATCGAGCTCGAGTCGAACACGTCATACCGCTGGTACGTCGTCGCGCGGCTCGCGACCGGCGACAGCACGCGCACCAACAGCTTCGAGAGCTTCGTCATCCTCGACCCGGCCTCGCCGATCGCGACAAACCTGTTCCAGAGTTTCCCCAATCCGTTCCCGAACGAGCGCGTGGCGACGACCTGCATCTGGTTCGACCTGGCGCGCCAGGCGGAGGTGCGGCTCGACGTGCTCGACATCCGCGGGAACCGCGTGGCCGGGATCCTCCCCGGCCGCGGCCTCGGACCGATCTTCCCGCCCGGCCGCTACGGTCGCGCCGCCGTCGGCAGCGACTCGGGGTGCGATGACCGCCTCACCTGGGACGGCAGGGACGACGCCGGCCGGTTCGTGCCCAGCGGGGTGTACCTGATCCGGTTCCGGGGAGATGGAGTCACGATCAGCAGAAAGGTGCTCTTCAAGGGCAGGGACTGACCAGCAGGGACTAGGGACAAGTGAGAGGAACCGGGAACAAGGAACCTCATTCAGGGAACAGGCGGAGGTTGAGCGCACCCTGACTCCCTCGCCCGTGCCCTCGATGAAGTGCCATGTCCCTTGTCCCTCTCACTTGTCCCTTGTCCCTTCAGTTGACAGTCCCTTGTCCCTGCCGTTCGCGTTTATATTTCGCTCTCGCACCGATCCTCTCCGAGGGCTGCCGATGCTCGTCGTCATGTCTCACCAGGCCACACCAGCCGACATTGAGCGGGTCTGCGAGACGATCCGCTCGATGGGGTACACGCCCGCCCCGATGCCGGGGGCTCAGCGCACGGCCGTGGGACTCGTGGGGAACGACGGCGCGGTGGACGATTCGTTGATCGCCGAACTGCCGGGCGTCGCGCAAGTCATCCACGTCTCGAACCCCTACAAGCAGGTGTCACGCGAGTGGAAGCCCGAAGACACCGTCGTCACGATCGCGCCGGGCGTGAGCTTCGGCGGTGAGGACGTGCCGGTGATCGCGGGCCCCTGCTCCGTCGAGTCGGAACGACAGATCGTCGAGTCCGCGCGCGTGGTGAAGGCCGCCGGCGCGGTCGCGCTTCGCGGCGGCGCGTTCAAGCCGCGCAGCTCGCCCTACTCCTTCCAGGGACTCGGCCAGAAGGGGCTCGAGTTCCTCGCGCTGGCGAAGCGGGAAACGGGGCTCGCGATCGTGACCGAGGCCATGGACGACGAAGGCGCGCACCGTGTCGCCGAGGTCGCCGACTGCCTCCAGGTCGGTGCCCGCAACATGCAGAACTACTCCCTGCTCAAGACAGTCGGCCGCATCGGCAAGCCCGTGCTCCTCAAGCGCGGGATGGCGGCGACCATCCAGGACCTGCTCCTGAGCGCCGAATACGTGCTGAACGAGGGGAACACGCAGGTCATCCTCTGTGAGCGCGGCCTCCGGAGCTTCGACACGACGTCGCGCAATCTGTTCGATCTCACCGCGATCCCGATCGTGCACCAGCTCTCGCACCTGCCCATCATCGCCGATCCGAGCCACGGCACCGGCCGTCGCGACAAGATCCTGCCGATGTCGCGCGCCGCGATCGCGGCGGGGGCGGACGGCGTCATCATCGAGGTGCACCCGCAGCCCGACAAGGCGCTCTCCGACGGCGCGCAGTCGCTGAACCCCGAGCAGTTCACGGAGCTGATGCGGGCGCTGCGGCGCGTGGCGGACGCGGTGGACCGGCAGATCGCGGGGGCCACGGCAGGCGTGGCGTGAGGGGGCTCCGGACGTCACACGTCGGACGTCAGGCGCTGCGCGCGGCAGTGCGCGCGGCAGTGCGCGCGGCAGTGCGCGCGGCAGTGCGCGCGGCGGTGCGCGCTGCTTTCGCTTCGGCGGCGCTCGCCTCCGCGCTCGGCGCGCAGGACTCCACGGGCGCCCTGCTCGACCGCGCCGTGCGGGAGTACGCCTCGATCCGCACCGTGCGCGCCCCGTTCGAGCAAACGCTCACGAATCCCAACACGAACTCGACGCGCACGGCGAAGGGCGAGTTCTTCCAGCGGGGGCGCTCGCGCTTCGCGCTCCGGTTCAGCGATCCCGCCGGCGACGCCATCATCAGCGACGGTGAGGCGCTCTGGGTGTACCTGCCGAGCAGCGCGAAGGGGCAGGTGCTCAAGATGCCGCGTGAAGCGGGCGCGGGACTCGACTTCCTGACGCAGCTCCTGACGGCGCCGCGCGAGCACTACGCGGTGTCCGTGCTTGGCGACGCGACGGTCGGCGCGCGTGCGACCGCGGCCTTCGCGCTCACGCCCAAAGGCGCGACCGCGCCGTTCACGCGGGCGACCCTCTGGGTGGGCCGCGCGGACGCGTTTCTCTGGCAGGTCGAGACGGTCGAGCCGAGCGGCCTCGTGCGGCGCGTGCGGTTCACCGCGATCCGCACGAACGTCACCCTGCCGCGCGACGCCCTGACGTTCCGCGTGCCGGAGGGCGTCCGCGTGATTGATCAGGTGGCGCTGCTCGGCGGAAAGCCCTAGCCGCTCCGCGTCCAGATCATGATCAGTCCGCACCAGCTGTCGGTGCGGGTCAGTCCGTACTCCAGCGGAATCGTCGCCGGACCCGCGAAGACCTCGATGCCGTGAATGTCGTTGGGGACGACCTGGTCAATCTCGAAGTTGTCGGGGAACACTTTGCCGTCCATGCCGATGCGGAGGACGCACGGCTGGAGCACGCGCGCCGACCTCAGAGCGGGTTTCCGCCCGCGCGTCGAAATCGGGAACATCACGCCGTTGCTGTCCGCCATCTTGATCCCGGGGATGTTCATCAACATCTCACTCGTGCGCACCGGATTCCGCTTCACGATCTCCTCGCGTGTGATGAAGGCCGAGCCGTCGCGGAGGAGTCGCCGCCGCTCGAACCCAGCGAGTCGCGGGACGACCGGCGCCACTGCCTCCACGCGCACCGTGTCCAGCCAGGGCGGCGCCAGGCGCTCGATCGTGATGGCCACCGGCGTTCCACCTTTGCGCGCCGCCGGAAGTTCGAGCGACCCCGGGCGGAACCCCACCCGCTGCACGTGGAGCGTCGCGGCCAGAGCGGGAAGACCGTAGATCCGGAAGACGCCGTCGTCGTCGGTTACCGCGGTGCGCTCGACGCCGCCCGCGCGGGCGCGCACGAGCACGTCGGCCACCGGCTCGCCCAGACTGTCGCGCACGACGCCGACGATCGCGGGCGCGGGCACGCCCGCGGTGGCGCCCTGCGCGGAGACCGGGCGCGTGCCGCACAGGAGCGCGCCGCACAGGAGCGCCGCGCACCCGAGCGCCGCGCGCGCGCCCCCCGCCCAACGAAGCCGTACATTTCGCCGTACTCTCATCGTACCTCTCATCACGGAGCCGTTGACATGTTGTTCGCACTCGCTGCCCGACGAGCGCTGCAGGCCGCCATCGCCGTCACCGCTCTCGCCGGCGCGCTCCCCGCCCAGGAGAAGGTAGACGTCGCGACCATCGAGCGCATCAAGGCCGAGGAGATGCAGCGCTCGCAGGTGATGGACATCATGAGCTGGCTCACCGACGTGCACGGCCCGCGCCTCACCAACTCCCCGATCACGAAGCGGGCCGGGGACTGGGCGATCCAGACGATGAAATCGTGGGGACTCGCCGGCGTCCAGTACGAGACGTGGGGTCCCTTCGGGCGCGGGTGGTCGAGCGAGCGCTTCAGTGCGCAGATCGTCGCGCCGACCCCGGCGCCGCTCATCGCCTACCCGGGCGCGTGGACGGTCGGCACCAATGGCCCCGCCACCGGTGACGTCGTGCGCGTCACGCTCGACTCCACGCGGGACCTCGACGCCAATCGCGGCAAGCTCCGCGGCAAGTGGGTGATGCTCACCGCGCCACCCCGCGTCGCGGCGCACTTCGAGGCGCAGGGTGCCCGGCTGACGCAGGACGCGCTCGACCAGATGGCGCTCGCCGAGCCGCCTCCGCCGCCCGGCGGCCGCGGGGGCGCCGCAGGCGGGCGCGGAGGCCGCGGCGGCGGGCCACCGCCCGGCGTGGTGGACGGCGCAACGCGCACGAAGTTCCTCGTGGAGGAGGGCGCCCTCGGCATCCTGCAGAACGGCGGAGGCGGCACGCCGATCGGCACACCCGTCGCCGCCCTTGGCGGCCGCGGCGCGACGGCGGCGAACCGCGACTTCGGCACGGTGGGTGTGGGCGGCGGCGGCAACCGCGCCGCGGACGCCCCGCCGAGCGTGCCGGTGATCGTGCTCTCCGTGGAGAACTACGGCCGCATCTGGCGCATGCTCGAACGCAACGTCCCGGTCACGGTCGAGATCAACTCGCAGGTGAAGTTCCACGATGCGGACCTCAACACGTTCAATATCGTCGCGGAAATCCCCGGCACCGACCCGCGACTCCGGGACGAGGTCGTGATGATCGGTGCGCACTTCGACTCGTGGCACTCGGGCACCGGCGCCACCGACAACGCGGCGGGCTCGGCCGTGATGATGGAGGCGATGCGACTCCTCAAGGTCCTCAACCTGCAGCCGCGCCGCACCATCCGCATCGGGCTGTGGACCGGCGAGGAGCAGGGGCTGCTCGGCTCACGGGCCTACGTGCAGAAGCACTACGGCGCGGCCGGGAGCCCCACGAGCGAGCATGCCCGGTTCTCCGCCTACTTCAACGTCGACAACGGCACCGGGAAGATCCGGGGCGTCTATCAGCAGGGGAACTTCGACGTCGCGCCGATCTTCAGCGCCTGGATGCAGCCGTTCAGCTACCAGGGAATGCGGCACCTCACCATCTCCAATACCGGCGGCACCGATCACCAGGCGTTCGACGGCGTCGGACTCCCCGGCTTCCAGTTCATCCAGGATCCGGTGGAGTACAGCACGCGCACGCACCACACGAACCAGGACGTGTACGAGCGCATCCAGGAAGCGGACATGAAGTTCAACGCCGCGGTGGTGGCGGGCTTCGCCTGGCAGGCGGCGCAGCGGGACGAAAAGCTGCCGAGGAAGACGCCACCGCGACCGCCGATTCCCTGACCTGCAACGGCAAGTAGGCGGTCGACCGTAGGCGGTAGACCGTTCACGTATGCAATGCGGCCCGGGGCTCGGCGCCTCGGGCCGCAATGCATGCGTCAACGGTGAACGGTCTACGGCCTACGCTCTTCTCGCTGCTGTGCTTCACCGGCCCCGCCCGCCCGCCCGCCCGCCTGCGCCACGCGCTGGAAGAGCACCTCCGGCGCCCCCGCGCCGGCGAGCAGCTTGACGGCCCGGGCGATCACCGGATCGGTGTGCACGAAGCGCCGCTGCGCCCCGGGAACACCGAAGGCCTGGCGCGCGACCTCTTGTCCGAGCACGCGGTCAATCGCGTCTCGCGCGTCGTCGAAGACGTCGCGCGGCACCACGAGGTTCTTCGCACGCATCGCGTCCCAGAGGCCGGCGCGCATCGCCGCGGTCACGGGAAAGAGTTCCGGCGCTCCGAGCCCGCCCCGTCGCGCGATCTCCCCCGCGTACGCCGTCAGCACCGCGCGGAACTGCGGCACGCGCGCGCCCACGGCTTCGATCCAGCGCCGCTCGACCGGCGAGACCACACTGTCGCCCGCGACGACGTCGGGCACGATGCCCCCGCCGCCCACCACCTTGCGTCCCTTGTCCGTCGTGTAGCGCGGCCGCGTCGTATCGGCGAGCGGTGCGTCGGCGCGCCCGATGTGCGGGCGGTCAATGCTCCGCCCCGCGGGTGTGTACCAGAGCGCGTTGGTGAGCTTGACGGCCCCGCCGCCCTCGACCGGGATGACGATCTGCGCACTCCCCTTCCCGTAGCTCGGCCGCCCGAGGACGATCGCGCGGTCGTGGTCCTGCAGCGCGCCCGCGACGATCTCCGCGGCGCTCGCGGTGAAGCCGTTCACGAGCACCGCGACCGGGAGCTTCGGCCACCGCTGCGACGCGTGATCCACGAACGAGGCGTTCGCGGACGGCAGGCGGCCCCTGGTCGAGACGATCCTCTGCCCCTCGTCGAGGAAGAGATCGGCGACGGCGACGCCCTGCGTCAGCACGCCGCCGGGGTTTCCGCGCAGGTCCATCACGAGCGACTTCGCGCCCGCCCTGACGAGCGAGTCGAGCGTGGATTCGACCTCCAGCGCCGTGGAGTCGGTGAATGAGGTGATCGCGAAGTAGCCGACGCCGTCGGCGAGCACCGTGGCGCGCGCCACGGCGCTGACGTGGATGTCGCTCCGCTCGAGGGTGAGCGTGACCCGCGCGCCGCCGAAGCGGCGCTCCACGGCGAGCCTGACGGTGCTGCCGAGCGGCCCGCGCAGGGCGTTGCGCGCCTCGTCGATCGTCCACCCTTTCATGGACTGCCCGTCCACCTCGACGAGCCGGTCGCCCTGCTGAATCCCCGCGCGCTCGGCCGGGAGGCCGACGCGCGTCGAGGTGACCGTGATCCACCCATCCCGGATGTCCACCGACATCCCGACGCCGCGGTAGCTCCCGCTCGTCACCTCACGAAGGCGGCGCAGCCGGTCGGGTGGGAGGAACGCCGTGTTCGGATCGCCAAGCTCGCTCAGCAGGCCGAGCGCGGCGCGGCGATAGAGCTCGTCGGTCTGCACCGAGTCCACCCAGCTCTCGCGCACGCGGCGCATCACGCCGTCGAGGAGGCGCTCGCCCTGGGCGGCGGACAGCCGCGAGGCGCCCGCCGGGAGCGCGAGCCCGCGCCGCAGGAGCCAACCGCCCGTCAGGAGTGCGACGACGAGCAGCGTCAGCACCGCCGCCAGCCGCACGCGCGTCACGCGACGGCCCCCACCAGGGCACGCAGCTCGCCGAAGCGCGACGTGATCGCGTCGAGAACCCGCGCCTCCACCTCGCGCTCCGAGCCCGCGGCGTCAACCGCGACGATCGGTCCGCACTCCTCGTGTGTGCGCTGCCACTCCGGTGTCGTGAACGCGGCGAACGCGCGCTCCACCTCGTCGTGGAAGGCGTCGTCCGACAGCTCGATCCGGTCACGGCCGCCGCGGCGCCGGGCGCGCGCGAGCCCCTCGCTGGCGGAGAGCGTGAAGAGCAGGGTCAGGTCGGGGACGAGCCCTTCGGTGGCGATCAGGTTCGCGGCGCGCACGTCCGCGCTCGGGAGCTCGCGGCCGGCGATCTGGTACGCGTACGTCGAGAGGAAGAAGCGGTCGAGGAGCACGACGACGCCCGCCGCCAGCGCGGGCCGCAGCTCACGCGAGACCAGCTCCGCGCGCGACGCGAGGAAGAGGAGCGCCTCGGCGCGCGGCGAGACGTGCGAGGCGGGATCGAGGAGGACACGGCGGATTTCGTCGCCCAGCGGCGTGCCGCCCGGCTCGCGGAAGGCGCGGTGCGCGATGCCCCGGCGCGCGAGATGGCCCGCGAGGCGGTCGAGCTGCGTGCTCTTCCCCGCCCCTTCGACCCCCTCGAAGACGATCAGCCGTCCGCGCGCCATGGCACTCACCCCAGCGTGATGATCGGGCTCGCCGCGCCCTTCCGGATCCCGTCGAGGATCCACTGGTTCACCTGCAGCATCACCTTGTCGAAGTTCTCGTTGGCGACCACCACGCGCTGATAGGTGGCGTTGGTCTGCACTTCGCCGAGGAGGCGGTCGAGCTCCCGCTCCATCTCCGGCGTCGGATGCTCGCCCTTCTCGATCATACGCTGCGCCTCGTGCCGCAGTTTCTCCATCTGCTCGAGCGTCGTCATCGTCGCCGGGTCGTCGCTGAGCGACTCGTTGGCGCGCTTGACCGCCTGGTACTCGCTGCTCTGCCCGATCAGGCGGCCCAGCTCGAGGGCGCGCTCATTCAACATCACGACTCCTTGCGTCGGGCCACGAGAAACCGCTCGCGGCCGGTCAGGTCCCGCCGAATCTCCACGTCGCGCCAGCGCCCGACTCCGGTCGCCGCGTCGCGGGCGAGGCCGGCGCGCCGCGCGTCCACCTCGAGCACCAGCGCGCCCCCCGGCTCGAGGACGGCCGGCGCGTCGCGCACGAACGCACGAATGGCCGCCATGCCGTCTTCCGCACTGAAGAGGGCGAGTGGGGGCTCCCAATCACGAACGCTCGACGGGAGGTCGCCCGCTTCCGCCGGCGAAATATACGGCGGATTGGCGACCACCGCGCTCAGGCGCTCACCGTGGAGCGGCGCGAGCAGGGAGCCCTCCCGGAAGTCCACGACGGCCCGGCGCTCCTCACGCAGCGCGCCCAGGTTCCGGCGGGCGACGGCGAGGGCCGCGGGCGAGACCTCCGTGGCGATGACCCTGCGGAAGCGCCCCTCGGCCGCCAGGGCAAGCGCGATCGCCCCGCACCCGGTGCCGACGTCGGCGACCTCGCCCTCGCCCCGCGTGAGCGCGAGCACGATGTCCACGATGAGTTCGGTCTCGGCACGCGGGATCAGGACGTTCGGGTCTACGCACAGCGTCAAGTGGCGGAAGCTCGCCTTCCCCACGGCGTACTGGAACGGCATGCCGCGCCCCAGGCGCGCGGCGGCCTCGCGGATCGCGCGCGTCGTCGCAGCGTCGAGCTCCAGCGATGGATGGGCGCTCGGCCAGAACTTCGGCTGGTCGAGGACGGCCGCGATGAGGTCGCGCGCGTCGGCGCGGGCCGGGGGTATGCCGGGGCCGGCGAGCTCGGTGGCAAGGTGATCGAGGAGGTCCGAGAGGATCATGAACGTTCAGCTTCCACCACCGAGCTGCTCCTCCACGCGCGCCATCTGGTACGCCTGGATCAACGCACCGATCTCCCCGTTCATCACGGCGGGCAGATCGTGCGTCGTGAAGCCGATCCGGTGATCCGTCACGCGGTTCTGCGGAAAGTTGTACGTGCGGATCTTCGCGCTCCGGTCGCCGGTGGACACCTGCGACCGCCGGAGTCGCGAGCGCTCCGCCTCCTGTTCGGCAACCTTGAGGTCGAGCAGCCGCGCGCGGAGCACGTCCATCGCCTTCAGCTTGTTCTGGAGCTGGCTCTTCTGGTCCTGCTGCTGCACCACGAGCCCGCTCGGCAGGTGGGTGATGCGCACGGCGGAGTCGGTCGTGTTCACGCTCTGCCCGCCGGGTCCGCTCGCGCGAAACACGTCAATGCGGAGCTCCTTCTCCTCGATCCTGAGGTCGATCTCCTCGGCCTCGGGAAGCACCGCGACCGTCGCGGCCGACGTATGGATGCGCCCCTGCGCCTCGGTGGCCGGGACGCGCTGCACGCGGTGCACGCCGCTCTCGCCCCGCATCTGGCCGAACGCGCCGGCGCCGTGCACCTCGAAGATCACTTCCTTCACGCCGCCCAGGACGCCCTCGGAGAGCGAGAGCAGCTCGATCTTCCAGCCGCGACGCTCGATGAATCGCGTGTACATGCGCCAGAGATCCGCGGCGAAGAGCGCCGCCTCGTCGCCGCCCGTGCCGGCGCGAACCTCGACGATGCAACCCCGTTCGTCGAGCGGGTCGCGCGGGAGGAGGAGCGGCTTCAGCTCCTCTTCGAGGCCGCGGACGGTGGACGTCAGCCGGCGGATCTCCGCCTCGGCTTCGCGGGCCATCTCGGGATCGTCCGACGACGCGAGCTCGCGGGCGGAGGCCAGCTCGGCGTCGTACTTCCTCAGTTTGTCGGCGCGTTCGACGACCTGGGTGAGTCGCTGGTGCTCGCGGCCGAGCGACGCCAGGAGCTTCGCGTCGCGGACCGTCTTCGGATCGAGGAGCGCCCGTTCGACGGCCGCCGCGCGCGTCACCGCATCGGCGAGGAGGTCACGAAGCGCCAAGATCTACGCAGGCTGCTGCGTCTGCCTGGAATAGCGCTGGCGGAACCGCTCCACGCGGCCGGCGGTGTCCACGAGCTTCTGCTTGCCGGTGAAGAACGGATGGCAGGCGGCGCAGATGTCGAGGTGGATCTCGTGCTGCGTCGAGCGTGTCTCGAACGTATTGCCGCACGCGCAGGTGACCCGCGCGGTCGCGTAGACGGGATGGATGTCGGCTTTCATGGGAGACTCGAATCGGGACCGGAAGCGAGCCAAGAAGTCTAACCGGCCGGGCCCGGAGTTTCAAGGAAGCAACGCGTTGCGGCGAGTGATGTTACACCCCGAGGTGCAGGATTGCGAGCCCCAGAGCGCGTGCTGAGCACCGGCGGCGCGTATCAGCGGCCGGCGTGGCTCACCCCCGTGGCGTGGTCACCCGCTTGAATGGGGGATAGTCGCGCATCGGGAGCCAATCACCGAAGTAGTGAATCCGGCTCCGGATGTTGAAGCCCTGCCCCTGCGTGATGGACTCCTCGAGGAGAGCGATGGCTTCGTCCCAGTGCGCGCGGCCGAGGTTCGCGGTGATGGCCGCGCGTTCATACGTGGGCGTGCCCGTGAACTCCCGGGGCGAGATGGAGGCGAGCCATTCGAGCTCGCGCCGGACGCCGGCCGAATCGCCCCGAAGGGCGAGGATGCGCCCGATCTGCCCTCGATAGCGCACCTCCCTGGGCTCGCGGCGCGACAGCTCCCGAGTGATCGCAAGGGCGTCGTCGTCGCGCCCCAGCGCGTGGTAGGTGATCGCGGCGCGGAAGGGGACCTGACCGGCCCAATCGCGTCCTCCGCGACGGCTGTCGAACCACGCTTCGGCGCGTCGAAGAATGCGACGCCCCGCCTCCGGATGACCGTGCGCGATGAGATCCTGACCGACGATGAGGAGGATATCGCCGCCGAAGCCGAACATCTCTTCGCCTTTCGCGGCGGTCGCCAGCTCGTCGAGCAGCCGGTCGAGCGTGGCCGTGTCGCCGAGCGCGGAGAGTGCGAAAAGCTCGCGACGCAGCAGGGCGGAGCTGTTGGGAGCCGTCGCTCTTGCCTTGCGCGCGGCCGCGCGTTCCGCCCGGTGGTCCCCCATGAAATGCTGCAGATCGGCCACCTGCGCCCAATAGCGTCGCTCAACGGATACACCGAGCGAATCGGACCCCCGGCGCGTCTGGTACCACTCGGTGGCGACCGCGATGGCCGCAGCGGGCCGATTGATGTCGGCGAGGTGCCGCGGCATCTCGTCGAGGAACGGCGAGTTCGGTTGAAGTCGTCCCAGCCGGCGGAGCGCTTCGATGGCGCTGTCGCTGATCCCGTTCGCGCTCGTGAGGATGCACTCGGCCAGCGCGCTCTCGAACAGGGTCATCCGGTCGCGCGCGCCGCGAACCCACGGGACGATGCTGTCGAGCGCCGCGACCACCCACGGATAGTGATACGACCAGGTGAGGCGCACGCCGCGCCAGAGCCGCGGCTGCACGAACGCCGGGTCGAGCGCCGACGCCCGCGTCAAGCGGCGCTCGATGGCACCGATGAGCGCCGTGTCAACGGTGGCACCGAGCGCGGGGTCCGACCTGCCCATGAGCGCGACGGCGGCTTCGAACTCGCGGAACGCCGCGAAGCTCGGCGGCTCTCCGAGCGGAAGCGCCGAAACACCGAGGAAGGGCGCGGAGATGAAGCCGACGCCGGAAAGCACGTGATCGGCCGCGATGCTGAGCGCGTCGAGCCCTGCGGCGCGCGGCACACGCACGGGAGCGAGCGCACGCAGGAGGGTTCCCGTGCGACCGTCCACGAGCCGGAACTGCACCTGGATGCTGTCGCCCAGGACGTAGAGCGCGCCCGTGACGACCGTGCCGGCGCCAGCCGCACGCGCGAGCGCACGCAGATCGCCCTCCGATGCGGTCGGGCTCGCGGCGCCCGGCGCGCTGGCCGCCCTCACCCAGGGCATCTGCGCGAATCCCCTCGTGACGACATCGGGCGTCATCGCGGCGAGCGGCGCGAGCGATGGGTCGCTGGAGGCGAGTGCGGGGGGGAGCACGAGCACCCGCGCGGGGTCGAGCGTGGGCGCGCGCCGATCCACCACGACCCACGTTCCTGCGACGATCGCGATCAGCACGCTCGCCGCGGTGACCGCCAGGCGTGTGCGCCTCGTCCGCTTCGCGCGCGCCGCAACGCCGATGGGCCCGGCGGCCCTCTCCGCAGGCAGCGTGCTCGGCGCCGGCGTCGTCACGTTCTCCAGTTCACGCATGACGTCGTCCGCGCTCGCCGGGCGATCGCCGGGCGATTTCGCCAGGCACGCCTGCACGAGCGCCACGAGCGTCGCGGGTGTGTCCGCGCGTTTCGCCGCGAGCGACGCCGGAGGCTCCGTCAGGTGTGCGCGCAGCAACTCGCTCGGCGTGCGGCCCTCGAACGGCGGCGCGCCGGCAAGCATCTCGTACGCGGTCACGCCGAAGGAGTAGAGATCGGCGCGCGCGTCCACGTCGGGATCGCCGGCCGCCTGCTCCGGCGCCATGTAGGCGGGCGTGCCGATCGCGGTGCCGAGCTGCGTCAGCGTCGCGCCGCCGGAGACGGTACGGGATGCCGTGATCGCCTTCGCGATCCCGAAGTCCGCGACGACCGCGCTGCCCCCCGGTGATCAGGATGTTGTCGGGTTTGATGTCGCGGTGCACCACGCCCTGTGCGTGGGCGAACGCGAGCGCCTTCGCCACATCGCGGAGGATGCCCACGGTGTCGCGCACGGGGAGCGCCCCGTCGCGCGCGAGCCGCTGGCGCAGCGATTCACCTTTGACCAGCGGCATCGAGTAATAGGGCAGCCCGCCGGAGTCGCCGGCGGTGAGCACCGGCACGATGTGCGGGTGCTGGAGCGCGGCGGCGAGCCGCACCTCGCGCGTGAAGCGTTCGACCGAGAGCTCCGCGGCCAGCTCGCTGGGCAGGATCTTCACGACGACTTCGCGCCCCAGCGCCTGGTCACGCGCGACGAACACGCGCGACATCCCGCCACCGCCGAGCTCACGCTCGATCGTGAAGGCACTTCCGAGCGTAGCCTGGAGTTGGTCTCGAATGTCCATCGGTTCTTCCGGCGAAGGACCGCGCGAAGCAGCGCCCTAAGGTAGGAGCCGTATGGTGCGCGAGCCAGAGGCGCCGGCCACGCGGAAGTGCCGCCGGTCCGTCGTCACGATCTCGCGTGCGTCGAGGCGCTCGGCGGTGGCGATCACCGTGGCGTCCGCGAAGCCGAGTGGAAGGTCGAGGTAGCGGCGCATCAGCGCGTCGGCGCGAGTGACATCCTCCGGTTCGAGCGGTTCTACGGTGAACTCGCCGTCAGCGACGGCGCGCACGAAGGCGAGCTCCGCCAGCGAGCTGATCCGCGTCTGAAGGAGGTGCGCCACCTCTGGCAGGATGCTCACCGGCAGAACCACCGATTGTGTGTTTGCACGCCACCACGCGGTCACGCGCTCGTGCCACGCGTCGCTCGCGTCAATGAGAGCGAAAATCGCGCCGGTGTCGGCGACGACCGTCACGCGTGCGGGTCGCGCCAGAGCAGTTCGTCCACGCGCGCCGACGTGTCGCGAGTGCCGCTCGAGAAGCGGCCCGCGATGGACGGGAGCGAACCCTTGCCCGAAGGCTCGGCGACATAGCGGCTCATCGCTTCGCGCACGACGGTGGCGAAGCTCACACCCCGGGTGCGGGCGAGGCGCTGCAGACGTCGCAAGAGCCGGTCGTCGAGGAAGATCGTCGTGCGTTTCATGGCATATATATTACATAGTACATATGCCACCGACAACCCCGCGCATTCCCCGCGGCGTCCCGGGTGGCCCGAGCGCTCGAACAGCCCTACGTTTGACCGCGCAGTTCGTCCCCCGGAACGACAGCCGGTTCCACTCGACGATGCCACACGATGCCGACCACCGCGCGCCGTCCGCTGCCCCACTCTCCCGGCGCGACTTCGTCGCCGCGACCGGCGCTGCCGCCGTGGGCGGACCGCTCGCGCGGCTCCTTCCGCCTATGCCGGCGCCGCAACCGATGAGCACGCGGGAGTCGCCCGAGCCGGCGGTGCAGGATCCACGTGCGCTCTCGCTCATTGACCTCGCCACGGCGATCCGCAGCGGGCGCCTGACGAGCGAAGCGACGGTCCGCGCGTACCTCGATCGCATCGAGGTGGTGAACCCGACGCTGAACGCCGTCGTGCAGCTCCGCCGCGATGCCGCGCTCGCGGAGGCGCGCATCGCCGACCGCGTGCCGATGGAGAAGCGTGGCGCGCTGCACGGCGTGCCGGTCACCATCAAGGACTCGCTCGACACCGCGGGGATCATCTCCACCGGCGGCACCATGGGCCGTGCCTCGTACGTCCCCGCCGAGGACGCCACCGTCGTGAAGCGCCTCCGCGCGGCCGGCGCGATCATCCTCGGCAAGACCAACACGCCCGACGTCACCCTCGCCTTCGAGACGAACAATCTCGTCTACGGACGCACGAACAATCCCTACGACGTGTCGCGCACGAGCGGCGGCTCGAGCGGCGGCGCGGCGGCGATCATCGCCGCGGGCGGATCGCCCCTCGACATCGGGAGCGACACAGGCGGGAGCATTCGCGTGCCGGCGCACTTCTGCGGCATCGCGGGCCACAAGCCGACGGCGGGGCGCGTGCCGCGCACCGGGCACATCATTGACTACACCGGCCCGATCGAGAGTCTCACGCACCTGGGCCCGCTCGCGCGGCGGGTGGACGATCTCGCGCTCGTGCTCCCGCTCATTGCCGGCCCTGACGGCGTGGACCCGCACGCGCCGGCCGTCCCGCTCGGCGACCATCGCAAGGTGACGGTGCGGGGGCTCCGCGTGGCGCACTTCACGAATCTCGGCGCGCTCCGGCCGACGGTGGAGACAGCGAGTGCGGTGGAGGGCGCGCTGCGCATCCTCGAAAAAGCGGGATGCAGGTTGCACGCGATCGAGATTCCGGGCGCGGACGGCATCTACGCGCTGTATACCGGGCTGATGTGGAACGACGGCGGCGCCGGCGTCCGGCGCATTCTCGAGCGTTGGGGCACGACGCAGTCACCGCTTTTCGACCGCATCGGGACTGCAGCGAACGACTCGAGTGGGGATGTCACCGCGCGCTACGAGCGGTGGGATCGCTACCGGTCAGAGCTGCTCGGCCTCTTCGCCGATTACGACGTGATGGTCTGCCCGGTGTACATCGGCCCCGCACCCGCACACGGCACGTTCGCGCGGCCAAGTGCGGCATACACGCAGCTCTTCGATCTCACGGGGTGGCCGAGCACGGTGATTCGTGCGGGCACCTCACCAGAGGGATTGCCGATCGGCGTCCAGTGCGTGGCGCAGCCGTGGCGGGAGGATGTGTCACTGGCGGTCGCGCGGCATCTCGAAACGGCCTTCGGCGCGTGGCCAGGGCCGGTGATCGGCTAGGGCAACACTATTTCTTCGTCGCCAGCGCCATCCGTTCCTTGAGTTCGTCGAGCCAGCCGAACACGACCACGAGGCGCTGCTGCTGGTCGCCCCGGCGGAGCATCAGGAACTGCCGGCCGTCGGGCGTGACGTCGAACTGCCGGATCGAACCAAGGCCCGTGAACGTGTCGGTGAAGAGCGTGTCGCGCCTCGCCACGTCGAACCGGGGCGCGAACGTGAGCGCAGCCGCCATCATCCGGCCACCCGAGCGATAGAAGAGGGTGCGACCGTCGGGCGCCCACACCGGTTGCAGACCGCCCTCCGTAGACACCTGGTGCCTTCCCGAGGTGCCCTCGATCGGCGAGACATACACCTCTGACTGACCCGATTCGTCGGACACGTACGCGAGCCACCGCGCATCGCGCGAGAAGGTGGGCGAATACTCGGACGCCTCGCCGTTCACGAGCGGACGCGCCTTGGACCCGGAGTCCAACGGTTCCAGGAAGATGTCGCGCCGACCGGACGGCCCACTGGCGACGGCGAGGGCCACTCCGCGCGGTGACATGGCGAACGAGAGCACGGCCTTGTCGCGCGTACGAACGGTATCCGGCGCGCCGCTCCCGTCCGACGCCTGCCATCGAATGGAGACTCCGGCGCTGTCCTGGTGTGTCCAGGCCACGCGGCGCCCATCGTGACTCCATTCTGGTCGTCTGCTGCTCCCATCTCTCGTGAGCCGGAAGAGCGTCCCGGAGGCGATCGTGAGGATCCAGACGTCAGTCTTGGCCGCGCTTCCTTCTTCGCCGATCGTGAACGCCAGGCGATCTCCCGTCGGCGAAAAACGGGGATCGGAGAAGCGCCCCGTGGCAGGCAGGAGCGGCCTGACAAGTCCCGTCCGGTCCACCAGGACGAGTTGCTGCTTCGCCTGCCCTTCCACGTACGCAAGCACCCCGGTCCGAGCGACCGACAGCTCGGTCGCGCCGCCGCTCTTCACGACGACGTCTTCGAGGATGGTCACGGCGGGACCCGTCACGCGCAGCGCGCTCGCGTCGAACGGAGCGGCCGCGACACTGCCTTCCAGGTGCCCGAACACGAGGTGTCCCGAGGCCACGTGTCGCGCGTTCGATCCTTGCAGCCCGAAGTGCACGACCCGGCCGTCGTCGAGTCGCGCCGCGGCGAGCGTCGCGCTCTGCACGCTGCCCTTCTGGACTTCGAAGAGAACGGCCCGCCCGCCGGTCAGGACCTCCGGCCACGTGTGGGCCGTCTCTCCGGCGGCGGAGTCGAGCGACGTGAGGCGCGCGGGCGAGCCGCCGGCCGCGCTCACCGTCCAGAGACCGGCACTCCGCCGGCCCCCGATCTTCTCGAGTACGATGATGTCGCGTTCGCCCCAACTGTAGCGGGTCACACTATCGGCGATGTTCACCGCAGGACCGCCGGAGAGCGGGATCTTCTTCAGCTGATTCTGGACGACGAACGCGAGCCACCTGCCCTCCGGGGAGAACCGGGGCTGAACGGCGCGCTCGGTGCCCGGGATCGGTCGTGCGTCCAATTCGTTCAGTCTTCTGCGGAAGAGCTGCGCCGAGCCGGTGCCGCCGACGTACACGATTTCGGTGCCGTCGGGAGAGATGACGATGTTCTGGCCGCCGACGTCTTCGCGCGGCTGCGACGCGTCGGCGAGCGCGAGCGCGAAGCGAGCGCGCGGCGCGGGGGGCGCCTCGACCCTCCGGAGCCACCCCCACGCACCCAGCGCGATCGCCGCCGCAACCACGCCCCACTTGGCCACAGCAAGCAGCTTCGCCTTCGGAAACGAGATCGTGAACCGGATCTCCTGCCCCGCCTTCCCCGCTCCCACCGCTCCGGCCACCGGCGCGGTTGCATAGCCGCCTCCGAGCGCCTGTGCGAACTCCTTCGCCGTCGCGAACCGGTCGGCCGGCAGCTTCGCCAGCGCCCGCTCGATCGCCGCCTCCACGTGCAGCGGCACCATCTCCCGCGTCGCGCGCACGCTGCGCGGCTTGTCGGTGAGCACGCGCGCGATGATCGCCTGCGCGGTGGTCCCGGTGTGCGGCGCCTCGCCGGTGAGCATCTCATAGAGCACCGCGGCCAGCGAATAGAGGTCGGTGCGGCCGTCTATCGCCCGATCACCAGTGGCCTGCTCGGGCGACATGTACTGCGGCGTGCCGAGCGAGAGCCCGGTTTGCGTGATGCGATTCCCGCCCGCGACGGCCACGGCGAGCGCGATCCCGAAGTCCGCGAGAACCGGCTCGCCGGCCTGAAAGAGGATGTTCTCCGGCTTGAGATCCCGGTGGATCACCCCGTGCGCGTGTGCGTACTCCAGCGCGCTCGCGATGGCGGTGGCAATGCGGATGGACTCGTCCACCGGCAACTGTTTCTCGCGATCCAGCCGCGCGCGCAGCGATTCGCCCTCCACGTACGGCATCACGTAGAAGAGCAGCCCCTCCGCTTCGCCGCTGTCGAACAGCGGCAGGAGGTTCGGGTGCTGCAGGTTCGCCGTGACCTTGATCTCGGCGAAGAACCGCTCGACGCCGAGCACCGCGCCCAGCTCGGGCTTCAGGACCTTGAGCGCGACGTGGCGCTCGTGGCGGAGGTCGCGGGCGAGGAACACGGTCGCCATCCCGCCGGCGCCGATCTCGCGCTCGACGTCGTAGCGGCCGGCAAGCGCGGCGTTCAGTTGGGCAAGGGCGTCCGGCAAGTCGCTACTCCAGGCGTGAATCGCACATACAGTACGGCGCTTCGGGGCGAGCGGCCAGCCGGTCGGCACTTCACGCATCGCGCACGCGTGGATCGCGCGCGGCCTGCTCCCGCCGCCGCCGGTTTGACAGAGGTGCCCGAGAGGCCGTAACTTGGCCACCGACCGGATGTTGGCCACCGGCTCCCCCTCCTGATGACCGCCACCGCCGATTTCCTCGCCACCGTCCCGCTCTTCAAGTCGCTCGACGGCGCGGAGCTCGCGAAGTTCTCCGAACTTCTTCGCGAGAAGAGCTACCCGAAGGGGAGCGTCATCCTGTTCGAGGCCGACCCGGGTGACGCGCTCTTCATCGTCCGCGCGGGGCGCGTGAAGGTCGTGCTCGTGGCCGAGGATGGGCGCGAGGTGATCCTCGGCATCCTCGGCGTGGGCGAGTACTTCGGCGAGCTGTCGCTCATAGACGATCAGCCGCGCTCGGCGCACGTGATCGCGATGGAAGAGGCGACGCTCCTCGTGCTGCGCCGCGATGACTTCCGGAAGCGCGTCGAGGACAGTCCGAGCGTCGCGTGGTCGCTCCTGGCCGAGCTGTCCCACCGGCTGCGGCGCGCCGACGGGCAGATCGGGTCGCTCGTCCTGCTCGACGTGCCCGGGCGCATCGCGCGAATGCTCCTCGACACCGCCGACGAGGGCGGCGGGCCGCTCATCGAGCGGCCGCTGACGCACCAGACCATCGCGCACATCATCGGCGCGAGCCGCGAGACGGTGTCGCGGGCCATGCGCGAGTTTCAGGACTCCGGATGGATCTCCACGGAGCGGCGGCGCATCCGCATCACGGATCGCGCCGCGCTGGAGAAGCGCTCGCGCCAGCGGGCCTGAGGGCGCGCCGTTCGGACGCCCGTGACGCGCATCACATCCAGGCCGTGACCACTCGCCTTTCGTTCGGGGGCGCCCGGATGCTATTCTGGTTCGTGTCGAGCACGACCCGATGAGCTTCCGCGTGCAGTTCTGGGGCACGCGGGGCTCGATTCCCAGCCCCGGCCGGAGCACGGTGCGCTACGGCGGCAACACACCGTGCGTCGAGGTGCGGACGACCGACGGCTGGCTGGTCATTCTTGACGCCGGGACCGGCATCCGGGAACTCGGGCGCACGCTCATCGAGCGGGCGAACGGGGCGCCGATCCACGGTGACATCTTTCTCACGCACGCGCACTGGGACCACATTCAGGGGATCCCGTTCTTCGCGCCGATCTTCCAGCGCGGGAATCACTTCACCATCTGGGGCTCGAAGACGCTCGAGACCAGCATTGACCGGGTGGTGCGGGACCAGATGTCTCCGGTGGTGTTTCCGGTTGCGTTCGAGGAGCTGGACGCGACGATTGACTTCCGCAGCATCGCCGAAGGCGAGCGATCGGCGGGGACGGGATACGAGGTGACGGCGATGGAAGTGCGGCACCCGGGCGGCGCGCTGGCCTACCGCTTCGTGGAGCCGCGAACGAAGCCGGCGGCGCTGGTGTACGTCTCGGACAACGAGTTGGGCCATTCGGAGCGGTACACGACGCCCACCGGGTGGCGCGAGCGGTTCGTGGCGTTCGTGCGCGACGCCAGCGTCCTGGTGCACGACACGACGTACACGACGGAAGAGTACGATCACCATCGCGGGTGGGGGCACTCGACCTACCGCGATGGCGTTGAGTTGGCGCTTCAGGCGGGGGTCGGCACGCTGGTGCTCTTTCACCACGAGCCCCGACGCACCGACGAAGAGGTGGACCGGCGGCTGGACGAGTGCCGGGCGCTGGTGAAGGAACGCGGGGGCACGCTCGAGGTTGTGGCCGCCGCGGAAGGGCTTAGCTTGACGGTATAGCTGCGGGGCTGCTTTCCGCCTTCTGCTTTCTCTTTTGGAGGTTGCCATGAGGTTGCACAGGTTCTTGACCGCCGTCGCGGGGCTCGCGCTCGCCGGAGCGACGGCACTGGCGCAGTCCAAGCCGACCGTCGCGGTGCTCTACTTCAACAACGGCGCGACCGGCGCGGCGAACGCGGAACTGGCGCCGCTCTCCAAGGGGATCGCCGACATCCTCATCCAGGAGATGTCCGTGAACACGGGGATCCGCGTCGTGGAGCGCGACCAGCTCCAGAAGATCCTCGAGGAGCAGCGGCTGTCGCAGGCCGGCAACATTGACCCGGCGACGGTGGTGCGAGTCGGGAAGCTGCTCGGCGTGCATCACATGGTGACGGGTGGCTTCATCACGAACCGCACGAACGACATGAACCTCACCGTACGCTGCTTCAACGTGGAGACGGGCGAGGTCGAATTCGCGACCAACGGGTTGAACAAGATTGACAACCTGTTCGTGCTCGTGAACAGCGTGGCGCGGAAGATCAACACGGGGCTCAAGCTCCCCGAGATCCCGCGCCAGGTGGGGGAGGCGCGCGAGAAGGCGGCGGAGAAGGTGCCCTACCAGGCGGTTATGCTCTATTCGCGCGCGCTGATCGCGAAAGACGCGGGGAAGAAGGACGAGGCGGTGCAGCTCTTCAAGCAGACCCTCGCGAAGTTCCCCGAGTACGAGGCGGCGAAGAAGGAACTGGCGAAGCTGGGTGCCTAGCGACGACTCGCTCCGCGGTCATACGTTTGCCCGCCGGCCGTCTCGCCGGCGGGCTGACGGTTTAAGGGACTCACGCAGATGAAGCCTCTCGTTCTCACCTCGATCGGCCGCGCGCTGCCGGCCCTCGACGCGCTCACGGCCACCGACGGCGTCGAGGTCAAGCGCGTGCCGCTCCTCCCGGCGGCCTCGGCGCTGGACGCCGAGCGGCCCACGGTGGTCCTGCTCGACCGCGCCCTGGCGCAGAGCACGGGCGAGGAGAGAGCGCTCTTCGCGCAGCTCGCCGAGCAGGCCGCGCTCGTGGGCCTTGGAGAGCGCGGGGAGACGGAGCCCCCGGACGCGCTGCCGGGCGCGCTGCTGGCCGCGTTCATCGCCGCCGACGCCCCCGCGGCCGCGGCACGCGTGGCGCTGCACGGCGCACTGCGCCACGCGGCCGCGCTCGTGGCGGCGCGCAAGGCCGCCCGCCTCGAGGGGCGGAGCGCGAGCGACCTCCACGAGCTGACGCGCATCGGCGTCGCGCTCTCCACCGAACGCGACCTGCTCGCGCTGCTCGAGATGATCCTGAGCGAGGCGCGGCGCATTTCCACCGCCGACGCCGGCTCGCTCTACCTCGTCGAACGGCCGGAGGACGCGCCCGCCTCGCTCCGCTTCAAGCTCACGCAGAACTTCACGCTCCCCAACCTGCCGTTCAGCGAGTCCCAGATTCCGCTCGACCACGGTTCGCTCTCGGGATACGCCGCGTCCACGGGAGAGCCGCTCATCATTCCGGACGTGTACCTCCTGCCGGAGGACGTGTCGTACCGGCAGAACCGGTCGTTCGACGAGAAGTTCCACTACCGCACGAAGTCCATGCTCGTCATCCCGATGCGCACGCACCGGGACGAGGTCATCGGCGTGCTGCAGCTCATCAACCGCAAGCGCTCGGCGGACGTGCGCCTGACCACCAACGAGATCGTCGAACGCGAGGTGTTGCCGTTCGACCAGCGCGCCGTGGACCTCGTGGGCGCGCTCGCGTCGCAGGCCGCGGTGGCGATCGAGAACAGCCGCCTCTACGAGGACATCGAGCGGCTGTTCGAGGGGTTCGTGATGGCGTCGGTGACGGCGATCGAGTCGCGCGACCCGACGACGAGCGGCCACTCCTCGCGCGTCGCGACGCTCACGTGCGGGCTCGCGGAGGCGGTGGATCGCGTGGGCGCGGGGCCGTACCGCGCGCTCCAGTTCTCGCGCGAGCAGATGCGCGAGATCCGCTACGCGGGGCTGCTCCACGACTTCGGCAAGGTGGGCGTGCGCGAGCAGGTGCTCGTGAAGCAGAAGAAGCTCTACCCGAGCGACCTCTCGATCATCAAGCACCGTTTCCAGTTCCTCCTCCAGCGTGCCGACCTGCAGTACGAGCGCGAGCGCGCCGAGTACCTGTTCACGCACGGGAAGCACAAGTACGCGGACGTGCTTTCCCAGCTCGATCTCGTGCGCCGCGCCGAGCGCGAGGAGCTGCAGCGCTTTCTCGACTCGATCGTCCGCGCCAACGAGCCGACGATCCTTCCCGAGGGCACCTTCGAGGAACTGAGCGAGATCAACGCGCGCACGTTCGTGGACTTCGACGGCATCGAGAAGCCGCTCCTCTCCGACGAGGAGCTGCGCTACCTGATGATCAACAAGGGCAATCTCGACCAGCGCGAGCGGCGCGAGATCGAGTCGCACGTGACGCACACGTTCCGGTTCCTCGAGCACATCCCGTGGACGCGCGAACTGAAGGGGATTCCCGAGATCGCCTACGGCCACCACGAGAAGCTCAACGCCACCGGCTACCCGCGGCAGGTGGGCGCCGAGGCGATCCCCGTGCAGACGCGGATGATGACGATCTCCGACATCTACGACGCGCTCACGGCGACCGACCGCCCGTACAAGCGCGCCGTGCCGCCGGACCGCGCGGTCGAGATCCTGCACGACGAGGCGAAGGGCGGCGCGCTCGACCCGGCGCTGCTCGACGCGTTCGTCGAGGCCAAGGTGTTCGAGCTGGTGAAGCCGGAGCCGGCGCGGCGGCGGTCGCCGTCGGTGGCGATGCACGTGCAGAAGGGATGAACGGCAAGGGCGAGTAGACAGCGATCAGCCGTCAGCTGTCTGTCGTCAGCTGACGGCTGACAACAGAGAGCTGACAGCCGTTCACTTCGTTGTCCCGTATCCCCCTCCGCCGGGCGTCTCGATCGTCAGTACATCGCCCGGCGCCAGCTCCCGCCGGCACTTGGCCGGCAGCGGCTCCCCGTTGAGCAGGTTCCGCCCGGGCAGGCCGTCGGCACCGCCCAGCGCGCCCTTCGGCGCTCGCGCGCGCCGCTCCGTGAGCAGCGTGACCGTGCACCGGTCGAGCACCTGGTAACGCCGCACGACGCCGTCGCCGCCCCGGTGCGCGCCCGCGCCCCCCGATCCGCGGCGCACGGCGTACTCCACGATCTCGATCGGGTAGCTCCGCTCCAGCGACTCGATCGGCGTGTTGCGGGTGTTGCTCATGCCGACGTGCACCGCGCTCGGGCCCGGCCCCCGCGCGCTTGCGCCCTGCCCGCCGCCGAGGGTTTCGTAGAACGTCCAGCCATCGCCGCCGAAGGTCACGTTGTTCATCGTCCCCTGTCCCTGCGCGGGCACGCTGACGCCGGCGTCGGCGAGGGCCGCGAAGAGGAGGTCGGTCACGCGCTGCGACGTCTCGACGTTGCCCGCCGCCACGGCGGAGGGCCAGCGCGCGTTCAGCAGGCAGTCGTCCGGCGTCACGATCGTGATCGGCCGCGCGATTCCCTCGTTGGTCGGCACGTCGTCGTCGAGGAGGGAGCGGAGCACGAAGAGCGCGGCGGCCCGCGTCACCGCGAGCGGCGTGTTCACGTTGCCGCGCACCCTGGGCGAGGTGCCCGTGAAGTCGAGCGTCAGCCGTCCTCGCGCGATGGTGAGCCGCACGGCGAGCGGCACCGGTGCGTCGCTGGCGCCGTCGCCCTCGAGGAGATCTTCCGCGCGCCCGGTGGCACGGCCGATCTCGGCGAGCCGGGCGCTCGCGCGCCGCTCGGCGTAGTCCATGAGCGCGTCGCAGGCGCCGCGGAGGGGCGCGGCGCCGGTGCGCGCGACCAGGGCACGCCAGCCGGCGGCGCCGGCGGCGCACGCGGCGCGCTGGGCGGCGAGGTCGCCGCGGCGCTCCTCCGGCGTGCGCACGTTCGCGAGCACGACTTCGAGGATAGCCGGGTCGGGGACGCCTCGTCGCTCGAGGCGCACGGGCGGCAGCACGATCCCCTCCTGCACGAGCTCCGTCGCGCCCTGCGGCATCGAGCCCGGACTCATCCCGCCGACATCGGCGTGGTGCGCGCGTACCGCCGCGAAGCCGGCGACCTTCCCGCCCAGGGCGATCGCCTCGACCATCGTGAGGTCGGGAAGGTGCGACCCGCCGTCGTACGGGCTGTTGAGCAGGAAGACGTCCCCGGCTCGCGGCGTGCGCGCGATCACCGCCCGCACCGACTCGGGCATCGCGCCGAGATGCACGGGGATGTGCGCCGCCTGCGCGACCATCCGGCCGCGGGCATCGAAGAGCGCCGAGCTGGCGTCGCGCCGCTCGCGGATGTTCGGCGAGAGCGCGCCGCGCTCGAGAACCGTGCCCATCTCCTCGGCGATCATCGAGACGGCGTGCCCCATCACCGCCAGGGTGAGGGGATCGAAGCTGCCGCGCGGGCGGCGGCTCACGCGCGCTCCAGGAGCCAGCCGCCGATCGCGAGCGCGCGCGCGGTCCAGCCGCGCGCGACGACCATCGTGGCGTCCGCGAGCGTGATGACGCGCGGGCCGCGCACGGCGCGTGGCCTGGGCGCCACGGCGCGGAAGCGCACCGGCACCCGCGGCCCGTGTGCCGCCACGCGCACCGCCACGATCTCTACCGGCCGGTCGAGCGTGAATCCGTAGCGGCGCTGGTGCGCCCGGCCGAAGCGCGCGGCGAGCGCCGCGCCGCCGTCGCCGGGCGTGCAGGAGACGTCCAGTTCGTGCCCCTGGCCCTCGTAGCGCACCCGGGCGTGCCACCGGAAGCGTGGCGCTCCGCGAGCCCCGCCGCCCCGCGCGTGGCGTGGCGCGCCGGGCGCCGCGCCGGGCGCCGCGCGCTCCGCGAGCGCCACGAGTCGTGCGCGGAACCAGGTTGCGTCCACCGCGGTCGCATCGCGCATCACGCTCGCCGCGGCCTCGCGCCGCGTGGGGGCAATCGCCAGCCCCAGCGCGCTCAACACGCCCGCGTGCGGAGGCACGAGGATCGTGCGCATCCCGAGCAGTTCCGCGAGCGCGCACGCGTGGAGCGGTCCGCCGCCGCCGAACGCGACGAGGGTGCACGCGCGCGGATCAATGCCGCGCTCGACGCTCACGCGCCGGAGCGCGCGCGCCACGGCGGCGTCGGCGATCGCGATGATCGCTTCCGCCGTGCGCTCCGCTGGGGCGCGGAGCCGCTTCGCGAGCGCGGCCACCGCGGCGCGCGCCGCCGGGGCGTCGAGCGTCACGCCGCCCGAGAGCTGCGCGGCGTCGAGCCGGCGCAGCGCGATGTGCGCGTCGGTGACCGTCGGCTGCGTGCCGCCGCGACCGAACGCCACGGGGCCCGGCACCACGCCCGCGCTCCGCGGCCCCACGCGCAGCGCGCCGCCGTCGTCCACCCACGCGATGCTGCCACCGCCCGCGCTCACGGTCTCCACCAGCACGCGCGGCAATGCGATCGGCACGCCGGCCACGCTGCCGCCCGGCTCCACCAGCGGCTCGCCGTCGAGGATGAGCCCTGCGTCGGCGCTCGTGCCGCCGATGTCGATCGTGAGCGCCTGGGAGAGTCCCGCCGCGCGGAGCACCGCCGCGGCCCCGACCACCCCGCCCGCGGGCCCCGAGAGCGCGAGCGCGGCGGCGGTGCGCGACGCCTCGGCCGAGGAGCGCATCCCCCCACCCGACGTCATGACGTCCTGCGCCGGGAAGCCGAGCGCCGAGAGCCGCGACCCGAGATGCGTGAGATAGGTGGCGACGCTCGGCCGCGCGTACCCCTCCGCCACCGCGGTCGCGGTGCGCTCGTACTCACGGATCTCCGGAAGCACGTGGGCGCCGCGCACCACGTCCACGCCGCGCACGCGCCGCGCGATGGCCGTCTCGAGCGCGCGCTCGTGCGCATCGTCCTCGTAGGCGTGCAGGAGCGAGACCACGACGATCTCAGGCGCGAGCGCGGCGACCGCCGCGGCGACGCGCTCCGCCTCTTCGGCGGAGAGTGCAACGCGCACGCCGCGGGGCCCGCGGCGCTCCTGCACGCGCACCACGCGGGCGGGGTCCACCAGCGGCGGCGGGTGCTGCGCGGCGAGATCGTAGAGCGCGGCGCGATCCTGGCGGCGCAGCTCCAGGAGGTCGCTCGCGCCGCTGGTCGCACAGAGCACGACGCGGGCGCCGCGCCGCTCGAGCAGGAGATTGGTGACGACCGTCGTGCCGTGCGCGACGCGGGTCATCTCGGCGCCGCCCGCCCCGAATGCCGCGAGCGCAGAGGCGACGCCCTCGCTCTGGTCGGCGGGCGTCGAGAGCACCTTGCGGGTCGCGATGACGCCCCCCGTGCCGACCGCGGCGAGGTCGGTGTACGTCCCCCCGACGTCAATGCCGACGGACCAGCTCAGGCGCCGCCTCCCGCGCGCGCGCGCGTCGCGCGCCAGAGCGCAAGGGCGAGCGCGCCGTGGATGGGGAGCGCCAGCGCGAGGAGCGGCCGGTTCTCCTGCGCGAGCGACGGCACGAATCGGAGCGCGAGCGCAGCGAGCGCGCACGCCGTCGCCAGCACGGCGAGCGCACGGACCGCCCGCCGGAGGCGTTCGCGCGCCGGCCACGCGAGCGTGAGCGGCACCAGTACCGCGAGCGCGAGCGACACCGGCGTCGCGAGCAGCACGTTCGGGTTCTGCCCCATGAAGACGTGCCGCGTGAAGAGCCCGGCGGCGAGGAGCAGCAGCCCGGAGACGCCCGCGGCCGCGTGCCACCCGACGGCAATCACGCCGATCCCCCACCGCGCCGCCGCGGAGCGTTCGGCGATCAGCGCGAGCAGGAGAAGCATCGCCGCGACGCCGAGGCCCGCGGCGAGCGCGGGCCAGAGGAGGTCGGGCGGCGTCGTGCGCTCGGCGTATCGGTCGTCCAGGACGAGCTGCCGCTCCGCGCGCACCAGGGGAGCCACCCCGTCGGCGCCTCGGACCCGCACCTCGCGCAGCAGCGCGCGCACGCGCATCGGAACGAACATCTCCTCCCACGCGGAGATCGTCGCGTCCGCCCGAGGGCCGAGCGCGAAGTCCATGCCGAAGTTGAGCAGAGGATGCGCCGCGGCGAGCCGCAGCGTCTCCCCACGGAAGCTCACGCCGTGCTCCAGCGCAGTGACCTGGCGCCTGATCGCGCCGCCCAACACCAGGTCGAGCACGTCTCGAACGCGCGTCGAGCAGTTGTCGAGATAGTAGTCGTAGCGATACCAGCGGTTCTCCTCGCGCGCGTTCCACCGGATGAAGCGCCAGAGCGAATCCGCCTGCACGCGCGTGAGCGCGAGTTCCTGCTCCACCACCCAGCGTCCGTCGCGGCGATAGGCGTCCACGAGCAGGGTCGTCGGAAAGCCCTCCATCCAGTAGCGCGTGTCTCCCGTGAGGAATCGCTGGAGAAAGCGCGGCTGGCTGAAGTCGAACATGCCCCAGTTGTACGCCGAGTCCATCCCGGTACGCAGGTCGTGCACGCGAATCGAGATGTGCCCGAACCGCTCGTACACCGCGCGTCCGGGACCCATCGTCAGGACGGAGATGACGAGTGAGTCACCGGCCGGCTGAGCGGCGAGCCGTCCGGCGCCCAGCGCAAGGCAGAGCGCGAGGCCCGGCGCGAGGCACTGCGCGAGGCGCTGCGCGAGGCACTGCGCGAGGCACTGCGCGAGGCACTGCGCGAGGCCGGGCGCGAGACCGACGCCGATCGCTTGCGCGCGGGCGCGGCAGCTCACAGGCGGATCTCCTTGCCGTCTTCGGCCGCCTTGTAGATCCCCTCGAGGCCCCGGTACACGAGGAGCTGGTCGTCCGGCGACACGTACGGGGTTTCTTCACGCAGCACGGCGAGGAAGTGCGCGAGTTCGGCGCGGTACGACTGGATGAACGGGCTCTCCCGTTGCGACGCGCCGCTCGGCGAGACGTCGGTCGGGATGCCGTTCAGCTCCTTCACGATGCGCAGCGGCGACAGCCGTGCGCTGCCTCGCGTGCCGAGCACCTCGAACCACCATCGGTCCCCCTCACCCACGTAGCGCCAATTCACGTCAAGGGTGACCGTGAAGCCGTCGGCGCACTCGGCGAAGACGAAGAGCGCGTCCTCGACGGCGTTCGCCCCGCGGGCGCGGTCCATCGTCGCACTCACCCGCAGCGGCTGCGGGAAGTTCGCGAGCCACGCCGCGAGGTCGAGGAGCGGCAGGCCCAGCTCGAAGAAGGCACCGCCGCCCGACTCGGCGCGCCGCATCCGCCACGGCACGACCGTCGAGTGCAGTCGGTAGGCACCGGCCCGCACCGAGTGCAGCGTGCCCAACTCGCCACCCTGGATGAACGCACGCAGCGTCTGCACCTCGCTCCGGAACCGGTGATTGTTGGCCACGAACACCTTGCGGTCCGCCTTCTTCGCCGCGGCCAGGATGCGCTCGACGCCGCGCGAAGTGAGCGCGAACGGGCGCTCGCAGAGCACGTGCAGGCCCGCGCGCAGCGCACTCAGGGCGTGCGGCTCGTGCAGGTGATTCGGCGTCGCCACGACGGCCGCGTCCAGCGCCTCGCCCTCGAGCAGGTCCTCGATGTCGCCGAAGGTATCGGGGACGCTGAAGCGCTGCGCGAGAGACCGGGCCTTCCCGAGGTCGTTGTCACAGAGGGCGACGATCTGCACGCCGCGCATCTTCGCCAGGACGGGGAGGTGCGCCGTCTGCGCGATGGCGCCGAGGCCGATGACGGCGATGCGAATGGGAGGGCGCGACGTGCCGCCCGCGGGACTCGGTCTCACCTGCCGCTCCGACTGAGAGTGCTGCCGTGGCCCACGCTCGCACGCCGTCCGAGCGGGTCAGTTCGCCGGCCCGACCGTCGTGCCGGGGTAATACGTCGCCAGAATCGCCCGCGCCGACTGGCCGGCGCGCGCGCGGCCGATCGCCCCCCATTGGCAGAGGCCGACGCCGTGACCGTAGCCGTTGCCGCGAACGACGACGCGCGCAAGCGAGCCGTCACGTCGCGACTCCGACTCCACCGAAAAATAGGTGCTGTTCAGCATCTCGCCACCAGGCGTGCGCAGCACGTAGCGGATGTCGTTCCCCCGGAGCTGGTACGCGCCGCGATCCGTGCGGATGAGGAGGCGGCCGACGCGCCCGCTGGGTGTGCGCGACTCGATCGCGACACCCTGTACCCGGCCGGGCCCGGCGGCCGGCACGGACGAGTAGCTCCGCAAGTACGAGCGGACCGCGGCATCGAGGTCGTCGGCCGTCAGCGTGCGCGTCCAGGCAAAGCGCGGCGCGATGTCACAATAGTGGCGGCTCGCCGTCCCCGGCACGCGGTCGCTGACGCGCCGCAGATAGGGCTCGCCGTCGGTGCGCCATACCTCGTCGGGCTCCGCGGTCTGGCCGCCGCAGGAGGCGGAATAGGGCGCGTTGACGACGCGGCCGCCGTACCTGAGGACGAGGCCGGCGGTCGCCTGCACCGCGCGGTCGGCGAAGGGACGTTCCGCGTCCGCACCGCCGTAGACCTGGTCCGTGACACCGCTCAGGACATCGTAACTGGCGTTGCGCGACGCGCTCCCGTCCACGGCGGCGAGCCGCACGTGCACGTAGCTCCGCGCCGCGATGGCCTGTGCCTCGACGGCGGCCTGCTCGCTCGGGGCGCGCGGGCCGCCGATCTCGAGCGGCACCACGCCGCGCAGGTAGTCCTCCACGGGGACGACGTTGACGATCACCATGCCGGAATCGCTCGCGATGACCCGGAGCGCGCCGCGATAGCGCCGGCCGGCGAAGACGCCGAAGGCGTCGGTCCCGTCCACGCGAAGCGTCAGTTGCCCCTCGGTCCAGGGCGTCGCTCCGCTCCCCCCGCGCAGCGCGCGCAGCTCGCGGCCCCGGCGCTGCACGGTCCACGCGTCGGACGCCCGCGCGCGCACCAGCACCGCGTCGTGGGCGTCGAAGAGTCGCCACGCCCCCGTCGCCGTGAGCACCGCGCCCTGCGCCGCGGTGGCGAGCGCCACACGCACGTCGCGGATCCCCTCCGTGCGAAGGCGCGGCGCCTCAACGCGCTCGATGGGCGGTGGCTCGGGCGGCTTCGTCGTGTCCGCGGCCCGGGACGGCGCCGCGACGATCACCGGCGGGCTCTCGTCCTGGCGCACGCGCTGCGTGACGCACGATGCCCCCGCCAAGACGAGCGGTGCCAGGCGCGCGAGGGACGTGAAGCGTACGGCGAGCGGCAAACGGCGGCGGCGGACCTTCGGGTGGAGCGAGCGCAGCGGGGAATCGCCGCTCACCGGCCGAAACTCCCGGCCGCGGCGAGCGGGAGGTGGCGCGAGCGCGGAAGGGGCGTCGGCGCGCGACGCGGCGCCACGACGCCGAGCACGCGCGCCTCGAAGTCGTAGTCGTCCACCACGCCGGTGACCTCGACCTCCACGAACGACCCGGCTGGCGCGTCGGCGTCCAGGCGCGTGACGCCGTCAATGTCGTCGGCCTG
>Ga0209751_10000092_pt1 | contig 88330 bp, 86 predicted proteins | sample RifCSP13_1_FD_184019 | JGI IMG/M metagenome (GOLD analysis project Ga0209751, IMG submission 184019) | Soil microbial communities from Rifle, Colorado - Rifle CSP2_sed 13_1 (SPAdes) (version 2) | ecosystem: Environmental > Terrestrial > Deep subsurface > Rock core/Sediment | place: Rifle...
CGACGTTCGGCCCCGCACCGGGCACCGGGACGAGCACCACGCCGTACGCCTCACGCGCCGCCTCGGCCGAGACGTAGTCGTCGAGCACGTCCTCGAGCACGCGCGCGGGGTCGCGCGCGAGCGGATCGCCGTACCCGCCCGCCCCCGACTGCTGGAAGGAGAGCACGTCACCGTAGGCGAACTCGCGCGAGGCCTTGCCGTGCACGAGCGTCTCGCCCGGGCCGGGGTCGAGCACGGTGCGCGCGAGCCGCCCGGGCCGGCCGCCGAAGAGGCCGTACGGCGGGAACCGCTGCCGGTCCGAGAGGTTCGTGAGCTTGCCCTCGTCGGCCAGGAAGCGCATGTCCCGGCGGACGCCGAGACCCCCGCGGAACGTCCCCGCCCCGCCCGAGTCGCGGATCAGCTCGAAGCGCTCGATGACGATCGGCTGGTTCGCCTCCTGGGCCTCGACGGGGATGTTCGAGGCGTTGAACGCCCACGCCATCGCCTCGCACCCGTCCTTCGTCGCGCGCGCGCCGGTGCCCGAGAGCACCAGCTCGTAGGCGACGAACCGGCGCTTGCGCGCGCGGTCCCAGCCGCCGAACGTCGGGTTCGCCATGTGGGAGGCCGCCGCCGCGACGCGCGCGGGCAGGGCGGGCGCGAGCGCGCCCAGGACCGACTCGAACGTGCGGTAGCAGATGACCGCGCGCGGGCCGCCGCCCGCGGGCGGCCGCGGGTTGAGGAACGAGCCCTCGGGCGCCCGCACCGTGACGGGCCGGAGCGCGCCCTCGTTCATCGGCCCGAAGGGGTCGGTGAGGCACTTGACCGCCGCGTACGAGTACGAGCGCGTGTAGTTGATGTACGAGTTCAGGCCCGACGCGGTCTGCGGGGACGAGCCCGCGTAATCGATCACCAGCGCGTCGCCGGCCACCGTCACCGTCACCGCGACGCGGAGCGGGTCGGTCCCGGGCCCCCAGTCGTCCATGAAGTCCTCGAACGTGTAGACGCCGTCGGGGATCTCGCCGATCGCCCGCCGCATGCCGGCTTCCGTGCGCGCGATGATCTCGTCCATCGCGGCCTGGAGCGTGGCGGGCCCGTAGCGCGCGGCCAATTCTTGCAATCGCAGCTCGCCGACGCGCAGCGCGCTGCGCTGGGCGCGCAGGTCGCCGAGCACCTTGTCGGGCGTGCGCGTGTTCGCGGCGATGATGCCGACGATCCCCTCCTGCTCCGCGTACTCCGTCCAGACCTTCGTCGGCGGGATCCGCAGCCCCTCCTGGAAGTAGTCGAAGATCCCCTCGACGCCCTGGCTCCCCGGCCGCTGGCCGCCCACGTCGGTGTGGTGGAGGATGTTCACCGCGAAGCCGACGAGCCGCCCCGCGTGGAAGGCGGGCTGCGTGACGAAGAAGTCGGGCAGGTGCCCGGAGCCGAGCAGCGGGTCGTTCAGGAGGATCGCGTCGCCCGGCCGGAGGGTCTCGACGGGGTGGGCGGCGAGCGCGTTCCGGACCGCGAAGGACATCGCGCCCATGTGACCGGGCGAGTACGGCCCCTGGGCGACCATGCGCCCCGCGGGGTCGAAGACCGCGACCGAGAAGTCCTGGCCCTCGCGCGCCTGCTCCGAGTACGCCGTCCGGTGCACGGTCGTGCCGATCTCGACCGCGATCGACTGGAGCGCCCCCCAGACGACGCCGAGGGTGACCGGGTCCAGCGTCATGCGGGCTCCACCAGCAGGTTCGCGTACTCGTCCACGGTCGCGGCCGTCCCGGGCGGGAGCACCGTCGTGGACTCGCGCTCCTCGACGATCGCGGGCCCCGCGAGCCGCGCGCCCGCGCCGAGCGCGTAGCGGTCGTACACGGGCGTCTCGGTGAAGCCGCCCGTCTCGGGGAAGTACGCGCGGCGCCGCCCCTTCGGCGCGGGCGCGCCCGCGCCGCGCGCGGCCTTCGCGAGCGCGATCCGCGGCGAGCCGCCGACGGCCGACAGCTTCCAGGTGACGATCTCCACGGGCTCCGCCGGGTTCGCGTAGCCGTAGCGCGCGGCGTAGACCTCGTCGAACGCCGCGCGCACGCGCGCGAGCGCCGCGGCGTCGAGCGCGCCCGCGGGGACGGGCACCGTCAGCTCGTAGCCCTGGCCCACGTAGCGGGCGTCGGCGCCGCGCGCCACGGTCACGTCGCCGGCGACCGCGGACTCGCGCACCACCTCGAGCGCCTGCGCCGCCATCTCCTCGTACATCGCGCTCAGGCGCGCCGGGTCCACCGCGTCGAGGCGGCGCACGTACGTGCGCGCGACGTCGAAGCGGACCTCCGCCGCCAGGAGCCCGATCGCCGCGGTCACGCCCGCCGCCGCCGGCAGGATCACGCGGGGAATCCCGAGCGCCCGGGCGAGCCGGCAGCCGTGCACCGGGCCCGAGCCGCCGAAGGCGACGAGCGTGAGGTCGCGCGGGTCGCGGCCGCGCTCGATCGAGACGACCCGCGTCGCCAGCTCCATGTTCGTGTTCACGATCGCGTGGACGCCCCACGCGGCCTCGGCGAGCGGGAGCCCGAGGGGGCGCGCCACCTTCGCCTCGAGCGCCCGCGCGGCGCCCGCGGCGTCCAGGCGCATCGAGCCCCCGGCGAAGTCGTCCGGGTTCAGGTAGCCGAGCACGAGGTTCGCGTCGGTGACCGTGGGCTCGGCGCCGCCGCGCCCGTAGCAGACGGGGCCCGGCGTGGACGAGGCGCTCTCCGGGCCGACCGCGATCACGCCGAGCGCGGCGCGCGCGATCGAGCCGCCGCCCGCGCCGATCTCGACCAGGTCGAGCGCCTGGATGTTCATCGGCAGCCCGCTGCCCGGCGCGTTCGCGACGCGGTGGAGCTCGAACGCGGTCGTCGTGGACGGCCGCCCCTTCTCGACGAGCGCGAGCTTCGCGGTCGTGCCGCCCATGTCGAACGCGATCAGGTCGCGGTGGCCCGTGAGCTCGCCGTACGCCGCCGCCATCAGGGCGCCCGCGGCGGGGCCCGACTCGATCATGCGCACCGGGTAGCGCTGCATCGCCTCGGCCGTCGCGATGCCGCCCGAGGACTGCATGACGAAGAGGCGACCGCGGTAGCCGCGCGCGGCGAGCGCCCGGCCGAGCCCGGCGAGGTACTCGCGCACCGCCGTCATCACGTACGCGTTGACCACCGTCGTGGACGTCCGCTCGTACTCGCGGAACGTCGGCGAGACCTCGTGCGAGAGCGTCACCGTCACGCGCGGCGCCTCCTCCGCCACGAGCGCCGCCAGGCGCTTCTCGTGCGCCGGGTTCAGGTAGGCGTGCAGGAGGCAGATCGCGAGCGTCGTGACCCCGCGCGCGACGAGCTCGCGCACGGCCCGGCGCGCGTCGGCCTCGTCGAGCGGCGTGCGCACCGAGCCGTCGGCCAGGATGCGCTCGGTCACCTCGCCGATGAGCCGGCGCGGGATCAGCGGGCGCGGCTTCTCGATCTGCAGGTCGTAGACCTGGTAGCGCTTCTCGCGCCCGATGACCAGCACGTCGCGGAAGCCGCGCGTGGTCAGCAGCCCGACGCCGCGCGCCTTGCGCTCGATCACGACGTTCGAGCCGAGCGTGGTGCCGTGCACGGCCTGGGCGACGTCGCCCCAGGCCACGCCGCTCGCCGCGATCAGCGCGTCGAGGCCCGCCAGGCACGCCTCGGACGGGTCCGGGTACGTCGTCAGCCGCTTCGCCGTCGCGAGCTCGCCCGAGGGGGACTGCAGCACGAAGTCCGTGAAGGTGCCGCCGACGTCGAAGCCGATGCGGTACGCCACGCGGGGTCAGCTCCGGCGGTCGGCGCGCGAGAAGACGACCCGGTACGGATAGCGCTTGCCCACCTGGTACGTGATCGCGTGCTCGACGGGCTCGCCGCTGGCCGCGAAGTACGTGCGCTCGAAGAGCAGGAGCGGCGAGCGCGGGCGGATCTGGAGCAGCTCGGCGACCTGCCGCGGCGCGAGCGCGGCGTCCACGACCTGCTCCATCAGCTTGATCTGGACGCCGGTGAGCCGCTCGATCGCCCCGATGAGGGACGTCTTGGACAGGTCCTCGTCGGAGAGCGCCGTGCCGATCGTGAGCGGCACGTACGCGGTGACGTGCTGGAACGGGCCGCTCTCGCCGTGGCGCACGCCCACGACGCAGTACGCCGAGGAGCGCGGCGGCAGCCGGAGCGCCTGCGCGATGTTCGCCGGCAGCGTCACGATCTCGCGCGAGACGAGCTTGAACCAGGTCTCGTCGCCGAGCGCCATCATGTCGCCGACCGAGCCGATCACGCGGAGCTTGCTGTCCACGCCCGCGGCCGGCGTCGAGAACGTGCCGCGCCCGGCGTGGCGGTAGAGGAGCCCCTCCTGGACGAGCACGTCGAGGGCCTGGCGGATCGTGGGGCGGCTCACCTTGAACGTGGCGCAGAGCGCGTGCTCGGAGGGGATGCGCTCGCCCTCGCCCCTCAGGTCGTGGCGGATCGCGTCGGCGATCTGCAGATACCGCGGAATCCCGGGCCGGTAGTTCACCGCTGCCTCCCGCTGTAAGGATGTCCGGACATTTAGCACTCTCCCGCTCCGCCGTCAAGCCCGGGGGGTTTGGGGGGCCATGTCGGGGCCCCCCATGTTCATGGGCGGCGGAGCCTGGGGGGCCATGTCGGGGCCCCCCATGTTCATGGGCGGCGGAGCCTGGGGGGCCATGTCGGGGCCCCCCATGTTCATGGGCGGCGGAGCCTGGGGGGCCATATCGGGGCCCCCCAGCTCAGCGATCATGTACGGGTAGCGGAAGTCCGTCGGCGGCGCGAACGTCTCCTTGATCGCGCGCGGGCTCACCCAGCGGAGCAGGTTCAGCGGGCTGCCGGCCTTGTCGTCGGTGCCGGACAGGCGCGCGCCGCCGAAGGGCTGCTGGCCGACCACGGCCCCGGTCGGCTTGTCGTTGACGTAGAAGTTGCCGGCCGCGTACGCGAGCGCCGCCGTCATCCGCGCGATCGCCGCACGGTCGCGCGCGAAGATCGCGCCGGTGAGCGCGTAGGGCGTGCCGCGGTCGCAGAGCGCGAGCGCCGCGTCGAGCGCGTCGTCGGCGTACACCCAGACGCCGAGCACGGGCCCGAAGATCTCCTCGCGCAGGAGCGGCAGGTCGGGCGCCAGCGCGCGCACGACGGTCGGCTCGACGAACCAGCCCGCGCGGTCGTCGGACCCGCCCCCGGCGAGGATCTCGGCGTCCGGCGAGCGCCGCGCGAGGTCGAGGTAGCCCCGCACCTTTGCGAACGCGTCCCGGTCGATCACCGCGCCCATGAAGTTGCCGAAGTCCCGCACGTCGCCGACCCGGAGCGCGGCGACGTCGGCGAGGAGCCGCCGCTCCACCTCGGGCCAGAGCGAGGCCGGGATGAACGCGCGCGAGGCGGCCGAGCACTTCTGGCCCTGGTACTCGAAGGCGCCGCGCGTGAGCGCCGTGGCGACCGCCGCCGGGTCGGCCGTCGGGTGGGCGAGGACGAAGTCCTTGCCGCCGGTCTCGCCGACGAGCCGCGGGTAGCTCCGGTAGCGCCCGATGCCGCGCCCGACCGCCTCCCAGATCGCGCGGAACGTCGCCGTCGAGCCCGTGAAGTGCACGCCCGCCAGGTCGGGCGAGGCGAGCGCCGCCTCGCCCACCTCGGCGGCGACGCCGGGGACCAGGTTCACGACGCCCGGCGGGAGCCCGGCCGCCTCGAGCAGGTCCATCAGGACGTGGGCCGCGTACACGCCCGAGGAGGCGGGCTTCCACACGACGGTGTTGCCCATCAGCGCGGGCGCCGTCGGCAGGTTGCCGGCGATCGAGGTGAAGTTGAACGGCGTCACGGCGAGCACGAAGCCCTCGAGGGGGCGGTGCTCGAGCCGGTTCCAGCAGCCGGGCGAGGACTCGGGCTGCTGGCGGTAGATCTCCTCGGCCCAGGCGACGTTGAAGCGCCAGAAGTCGATCAGCTCGCAGGCCGAGTCCACCTCGGCCTGGTGCGCGGTCTTCGACTGGCCGAGCATCGTCGCCGCGTTGAGCGTCATCCGCCACGGCCCCGCCAGGAGCTCGGCCGCGCGGAGAAACACGGCGGCGCGCTCCTCCCACGGCAGCCCCGACCACGCGCGGTGGGCCGCGAGCGCCGCCTCGATCGCGCGGGCCACCTCGGCGGCGCCCGCCTGGTGCCAGACGGCGAGGACGTGGTGGTGGTCGTGCGGCATGACGGCCTCGGCGGTGCGGCCGGTGGCGATGCGCGCGCCGCCGATGCGCGGCGTGATCTCGACGACCTGGCCCGCCAGCCGCTCGAGCTCGGCGCGGAGCGCCCGCCGCTCGGGGCTGCCCGGCGCGTAGCCGAGCACGGGCTCGTTCCGGGGACGCGGCGCGGTGAAGATCCCGTTGCTCATGGCACGCCTCCTCGTCAGCGGGCGCCGACGGTCAGGACGGGGCAGCGCGCGAGCGTGACGACGCGCGCGGCGACGCTGCCCAGGAAGAACCTCCGCAGGCCAGTGCGGCCGTGGGTGCCGACGACGATCAGGTCGGCCCGGCGGCGTCGCGCCTCGGCGACGATCTCGTCGGCGGGCAGGCCCTCCCGCACGACCGCCACCGCCCGGACCCGCCGGCGCCGCGCCCGCGCCAGGAACGGCGCCAGCCGGTCCTGCGCGCCGCGCCGCGCCTGCTCCCGCAGCTCCCGCAGGGTGCGGGCCGAGAGCACGCTGTCCTCGAGGAACATCGCCGGCGGCATCAGCACGTGCACGAGCGCGAGCCGGGCACGGCTCGTCCGCGCGGTCTCGAGCGCCCGCGCGAACGCCGGCGCCGAGGCCTTCGAGAAGTCGGTGGCGTGGAGGACTCGACGGAACGCCGTCATGGGACGACTCCTTTCTCGGGTGCCGGGGCGACGCGCGCGGGCCGCGCCCACCGGACCACCCCCTTGCGCGCCTCCTCGAGCAGGAACACCGCCGGCGGGAACAGGAGCAGGATGCCCCACTCGGCGAACGCGAGCGGGGCGAGGCCGAAGAGCCAGGCGAGCGGCGGGAGCAGGATCAGCAGGAGCAGCACGCCCAGCTCGGCCGCGATGCCCGCGAGCACGAGCCGGTTCGTGCCGAGCCCCACGCGGAAGACCGACTCGCGGTCCGTCCGGCAGGCGAAGACGTTGCCGACCTGCGCCGCGACGATGCCGGCGAGCGTCATCGTCGTGGCGCGGCGGTAGAGGTCGCCGCTCGCCGCCAGCGGCCCTCCCGGCCGCCAGCCCGCCACCCGGTACGTCCAGAAGAACGCGCCGAGCGCCAGCGCGGCCTCGACGACGCCGAGGAAGCCGTACGCGCGCAGCAGGCGCCCGGCGCCGAGCAGCCGGTCCCCGCGCGCGCGTGGCGGCCGGTCCATGACGCCCGGCTCCGCGGGCTCGGCGCCGAGCGCGAGCGCCGGCACCACGTCCGTGCCGAGGTCCACGGCGAGGATCTGCATGAGCGTGAGCGGCAGCGGGATGCCGAGCAGGACGAAGGCGAGGAACGGCACCAGCTCGGGCACGTTCGAGGCGAAGATGTAGGTGACGAATTTCCCGATGTTCGCGTAGACCGTCCGCCCCTGCCGGATCGCCGCGACGATGGACGCGAAGTTGTCGTCCGTGATCACGACCTCGGCCGCCTCCTTGGCCACCTCGGTGCCGCGCCGGCCCATCGCGCAGCCGACCGCCGCGGCCTTGAGCGCGGGCGCGTCGTTGACGCCGTCCCCCGTCACCGCCACGACCTCGCCCGCCGCCGTGAGCGCGCCGACGATCGCGAGCTTGTGCGCGGGCGAGGTCCGCGCGAACAGGACGCCCGGCTCGCGCGCGACGCTGGCGAGCGCCTCGGGCGACATGCGCGCGACCTCGTCGCCGGTGACGACCTTGCCGACGGGCAGGCCGATCCGGCGCGCGATCGCCGCGCCGGTGAGGCCGTAGTCGCCGGTGACCACGACGACGCGGATGCCCGCGCGCCGGCAGAGCGCGACCGCCCCCTCGACCTCCGGGCGCGGCGGGTCCCAGAGCGCGACCAGGCCGAGGAGCTCGAGGTCGCGCTCGACGGCGCCCTGGCCGGCGCCGACCTGGTCCGCCTCGAGCGGCCGCGCGGCGACCGCGAGCAGGCGCAGCCCGTCGGCGGCGAGCCGGTCGTGGTCGGCGAGGATCGCGCGGCGCGTCTCCTCGTCGAGCACGACGCCGGCGCCGTCGCGGCGCACGCGCGCGCAGAGGGCGAGCGTCTCCTGCGGCGCGCCCTTCACCCAGGCCACCGCGCCGGCGCCGCCCGCGCGCACGAGCGTCATCCGCTTGCGGAACGAGTCGAACGGGTACGCGGCGGCGAGCGCGTGCGCGCGGCGGAGCGCGGCGGCGTCGAGCCCCGCGGCGTGCGCGGCGGCGACGAGCGCGACCTCGGTCGGGTCGCCGTGCTCGCGGGTCGCCTGCGAGGCGAGCACGGCCGCCTCGAGCAGCGCGCGCGCGTCCGCGCCCGCCGGCGCCGTCGCGTCCTGGACGCGTCCCCCGGCCCACAGCGCGCGCGCCGCCATCCGGCCCTCGGTGAGCGTGCCGGTCTTGTCCGTGCAGATCACGGTCGTCGCGCCGAGCGCCTCGACCGCCGAGAGGCGCTTGACGAGCGTCCCGAAGCGGGCCAGGCGCTGGACGGCGAGAGCCAGCGCGAGCGTGAGCGTCGGCAGGAGCCCCTCGGGCACGTTGGCGACGACGACGCCGAGGGCGAAGAGGAAGCCGTCGCCGAGCGACAGCGCGCCCGTCGCGACGCCGAGGGCGAAGAAGCCGACGCCGAAGCCGACGGCGAGCACGGTGACGACGCGGGTCACCCGCCGCATCTCGCGCTGGAGCGGGCTCGGCTCCCGCTCGACGGCCTGCGTGAGGCGCGCGACGTCGCCGATCTCGGTGCCCATGCCGGTCGCCGTGACCAGGCACGTGGCGCGGCCGGCGACGGCGGCGGTGCCGGCGAAGACCAGCTCGTGGCGCTCGAGGCGCGGCACGTGCTCACGCGCGTCGCCCGCCGCGGGCAGCTTCAGGACCGGGTGCGGCTCGCCCGTGAGCGCGCTCTGGTCCACGCGCAGCCCCTCGGCGGCGACGACCTGCGCGTCGGCGGGCACCTGGTCGCCCTCCTCCAGCTCCACGACGTCGCCGGGGACCAGGTCCGCGGCCGGCACGCGCCAGCCGTCACCGGCGCGCAGCACCGTGACCTCGTGGGGCAGCAGCTCCTCCAGCGCCTCGACCGCGCGCTCGGCCTGGTGCTCCTGGAAGAAGCCGAAGACGCCGTTGATCCCGATGACCGCGAAGATCGCCCAGCCGAGCTGGGGCATGCCGGCGAGGAACGCCAGCCCGCCGCCGACCCACAGGAGCGCGGCGAAGAAGCTCACGAACTGCTCGGCGAGCCGCGCGAGTAGCGGGCGGCGCCGGACGTGCTCCAGGCGGTTCGGCCCCGCCCGCGCGCGCCGGCGCGCGGCCTCGTCGCGCGCGAGCCCGCCCGGCCCCGAGCCGAGCAGGGCCAGGAGGTCGGCGGCGGCGAGCGGGCTCTCGCCCGCGTCCTCGTCGAGCGGGGCCAGCGCGCGCACCAGCTCCTCCCGGCTCGTCGCGCTCCGCGCGCGCTCGACGCGCGCCCGGTCCGCGAGCCCGGCGCGCAGGCGCGCGACCCAGCGGAGCGCGGGGCCGCTCTGCGCGAGGGGCGCCGTCAGCACGACCACGACGTCCACCGGGTCGCCCCCCGGCGCGAGCGCCGTCGGGCGGCCCAGACGCACCCAGCGGAGCGCGGGCGGGCCCGCGCCGGCGAGCGCCAGGACGAGGCCGACGCCGGGCGCGAGCCCGACCACGCCGGGCGCCTCGAGCCCGGCGAGCCCGACGGCGGCGAGCAGGCCGGCCGGGTCGGCGCCGTCGGCCCCGACCCGGACGGGATCGCCGGCGATGAGCGGCGTGAGTGCGAGCCCGCGCGGCATAGACCCTTCCCCCTCGCGCAAACCCGATGCCAGGCCGTGCCGCCGGAGGCCTTGCAACTTCGGCGAGTTGGCGGGCGCGGCCGGGGCGCCGGTGGGGTGGCGGTGACCCACCTGAGGCGGTCCGCCCCTCCCCGCCCGGCCGGTGCCGGCCATGAATTCGCCCACTTGCCCCGACCGGCGCGCAGGCACCGGTTTTGCCTGGACAAGTGGGCGAGGAGGAGAGCGATGAAGACGGTGGCCGAGGTGATGACCCGTGACGTGATCACCGTGAGACCCGGCGCGACGATCCACGACGCCGCGCGCCTGCTCGTGGACCACGGCGTGAGCGGCCTGCCCGTCGTGGACGACGACGGCGCGGTCGTCGGCGTGCTGAGCGAGGGGGATCTGATCGTCCGCCAGAAGCCGCGCCGCCAGCCCCCGTGGTGGGAGCTGTTCTTCCGCGACGGCGAGCGCCTCGCACGCGAGTACCAGAAGGCGGTGGGCACGACGGTCGCCGAGGTGATGTCGCGGAAGGTCCTCTACGCGAGCCCCGAGACGCCGATCGAGTGGGTCGCGGCGCTGCTCGACCGCCACCGGATCCGCCGCCTGCCCGTGCTCGAGCGCGGCCGGCTCGTCGGCATCGTGAGCCGCGGCGACCTCGTGAAGGCGCTCGCCGCGGCGCCCGGCGCCGGCGCCGCGCTCTCGGACGCCGAGCTGGTCCTGGCGATGAAGGATCGCATGGACCGCGAGGCCTGGATCTCGAACCGGGGTATTCTCGTCGAGGCGCGGAACGGAACCCTCACCCTGTGGGGGATGGTCGAGAGCGACGCCGAGCGCGCCGCGCTGGAGACGATGGCGCGCGCGCTCCCGGGGTGCCGGGCGGTTGACAACCAGACCATCATCAGATCTCGAGTCGTCGCCAGGTACGGCGCCGCCTGAGCCCGCGCGGGCCGCGCCGGCGGACCGCCGCGCGGCCGAGGCCGGGGTCCTCGAGATCGTGCAGGGCCTCGTCGGCGAGCTGCAGGGGGCGCAGGCGCCGCCCGCGGTGGCGCTCGACCAGTCGCTCGAGCGCGAGCTCGGCCTCGGCAGCCTGGAGCGCGTCGAGCTCTCCGTGCGCCTCGAGCAGGCCTTCGGCGTCCAGCTGCCCGACGCGGCCGTCATGGAGGCGGAGAGCGCGCGCGACCTCGTGCGCGCCCTCGCGCGGGCCGCGCCCGCGCCCCCCGAGCGCGCCGCCGAGCCGGCGCCGCCCGTCGGCGCGGGCGTGGCCGCGCCCGCCTCCGCCGCCACCCTCGTGGACGTGCTGCGCTGGCACGCCGAGCGCACGCCCGACCGCCCGCACGTCATCCTGCGCGACGCGGACGAGCGGGAGCGCACGATCACCTACGGGGCGCTCTGGGCCCGCGCGCGCGCCGTCGCGGCGGGGCTGCGCCAGCGCAAGCTCGGCCCGGGCGAGACCGTCGCGCTCATGCTCCGCACGGAGGAGGCGTTCTTCGCCGCGTTCTTCGGCACGCTCCTGGCGGGCGCCGTGCCCGTGCCGATCTACCCGCCCTACCGCCCCGACCGGATCGAGGAGTACGCGCGGCGCCAGGTCAAGATCCTCGCGAACGCCGGCGCGCGCCTGCTCGTGACGTTCGCGGAGGCCGGGCGCGTGGCGGCGCTGCTCCGGCCGCGCGTCGCCTCCCTCGCCGAGGTCACGACGGTGGACCGGCTCGCCGCGCCGGCGCCGGAGCGGCCGCCGCTCAGGCTCGCGGCGGGCGACCCGGCCCTCATCCAGTACACGTCGGGCAGCACCGGCGACCCCAAGGGCGTCCTCCTCACCCACGCCAACGTGCTCGCCAACATCCGCGCGCTCGGCGAGGCGGTCGGGATCCGGCCCGACGACGTGCTGGTGAGCTGGCTGCCGCTCTACCACGACATGGGGCTCATCGGCGCCTGGCTCGGCGCGCTCTACTTCGGCGTGCCGGTCGTGATCCTGCCGCCGCTGGCCTTCCTCGCGCGCCCGGCGCGCTGGCTCCGGGCGCTCCACGCCCATCGGGGCACGCTCTCGCCGGCGCCGAACTTCGCCTTCGACCTCTGCGTGCGGAAGGCCGCCGACGCGGAGCTCGAGGGGCTCGACCTCTCCGCGTGGCGCCTCGCGCTCAACGGCTCGGAGCCCGTGAGCGCGGAGACGCTCGAGCGCTTCGCGCGCCGCTTCGCCGCGTACGGCTTCCGGCCCGAGGCGATGTGCCCGGTGTACGGGCTTGCCGAGGCGTCGGTGGGGCTCACGATCTCGCCGCCCGGCCGCGGCCCGCGGCTCGACGGCCGCGTCGTCTCGTGCGGGCGCCCGCTGCCGGGCCACGAGGTCCGGATCGTGGACGCCGAGGGCCGGTCCCTCGGCGAGCGCGTCGAGGGGCGGATCGAGTTCCGCGGCCCGTCGGTGACGGGCGGCTACTGGCGCAACCCCGCGGCGACGCGCGCGACGTTCCGCGACGGCTGGTGCGACTCGGGGGACCTCGGCTACCGGGCCGGCGGCGAGCTCTACGTCACCGGCCGCGTCAAGGACCTGATCATCAAGGCCGGGCGCAACCTGCACCCGCAGGAGGTCGAGGAGGTCGTGGGCGAGGTGCCGGGCGTCCGCAAGGGCTGCGTGGCGGCCTTCGGCGTCCCCGACCCCGCGATCGGGACCGAGCGCCTCGTCGTCGTCGCCGAGACCCGCGAGACCGCGCCCGCGGCACGCGAGCGGCTGCGCGCGCGCATCGTCGAGCGCGTGGCCGCGGCCCTCGGCGTCCCGCCCGACACCGTGGCCGTCTGCGCCCCGCGCGCCGTCCTGAAGACGCCGAGCGGCAAGATCCGCCGCGCGGCCACGCGCGAGGCGTGGACGGCCGGCCGGCTCGAGCGCCGCCCGCCCGCCTGGCGCCAGTGGGCCCGGCTCCTCGCGGAGGGCGCGGCCGCGCGCGCGGCGCGCCTGCCCGCGCGCTCGCGCCAGCTCGCGTACGGCGCCTGGGTGTGGGGCTGCCTCGGCGTCGCCTTCGCGGTGCTCTGGGCGTTCGTGCTCCTGCTCCCCGCCGGCCGGCCGGTCGACCGGGTCGTCCGGCGCTGGTGCCGGGTCGTGCTGGCGCTCGTCGGCTGCCCGCTGCGCGTCGCGGGCCTCGAGCACCTGCGCGGGCTCGGCCCCGTCATCCTCGCCGCCAACCACGCGAGCTACCTCGACACGCTCGCGCTGCTCGCGGCGCTCCCCCTCGACTTCCGCTTCGCCTTCGTCGCCAAGCGCGAGCTCGCGACGACGCCGCTCGTCGGCACGGTCATCCGCAAGGTGGGCCACCTCACCGTGGACCGCGTGGACCTCTCGCGCGGCGTGGCCGACGCCGAGCGCGTGACGGAGGCGCTGCGCGCGGGGACCTCGCTCCTCTTCTTCCCCGAGGGCACGTTTCTCCGGCCGCCCGGGCTGCTCCCGTTCAAGCTCGGGGCCTTCAAGGCGGCCGTGGAGGCCGCCTGCCCCGTGGTCCCGGTCACGCTCTCCGGGACCCGCGCGATCCTGCCCGCCTACTCCTGGCTCCCGCGGCGCGGGCCCATCACGGTCACGATCGGCGCGCCGCTCGCGGCCGAGCGGCGGGAGTGGCGCGAGATGGTGCGGCTGCGCGACGCCGTGCGCGCGGCGATCGCGTGGACCTCGGGCGAGGGCCGCCTCGAGGAGCGCCCTACCGCTTCTTGACCCGGGGCGACTCGGCGCCCCACGCCGTGCGGGGCGGCCGCTCGGCCTGCAGCAGGACCGCGCCCTTCTTGAGCGTGACGCTCGCCCGCCGCCGGCGCCGGCGCACCCGCGGCGGCGCCACGCTCGTCCGCGGCGGGCGTCCCGCCTTCGCCGACCGCGGCGCCCGGAGCGCCGAGCCGCGCTTCGCCGTCCGCGTCCCCTTCGCCTTGCCCATCGTCGCCTCCTCGCGCGCCCGGCGCGCACCGTCGAGGGATGCAAGCCTGCCGCCAGCCGCCGCCGCGCCGGGCGCGCCGTCGGGCGCGTCCGGCGCGCCGGCGACGGGGCCCCCGCGCCTCAGCTGGGGCGGAGGCGGGACACCCGGGCCGGGCGGGCGGCGCCGAACCCTCCGGCGGAGGCCGCTTCCCGGTTGGCAGGTCGCCTGCAACGACGAGGGGGCGTGGCCGAGCTGTCGCCGAACGCCCTCCGGGTGCTCGAGGCCCGCTACCTGAGGCGGGACGCCTCGCGGCGCGTCGTCGAGACCCCCGCCGAGCTCTTCCGCCGGGTCGCCCGGGCCGTCGCGCAGGCCGAGCTCCTGCTCGGTCCGGCGTGGCAGGCGGACGAGTGGCAGGAGGTCTTCCACGGCCTCGTGGTCGCGCTCGACTTCCTGCCGAACTCGCCGACGCTCATGAACGCGGGCACGCCGCTCGGCCAGCTCGCGGCGTGCTTCGTCCTGCCCGTCGAGGACTCGCTCGAGGCGATCTTCGCGGCGCTCGGCCGGATGGCGCTGCTGCAGCGCGCAGGCGGCGGCACCGGGTTCTCCTTCTCGCGGCTCCGCCCGCGCGGCGACGCGCTCGCCTCGACCGGCGGCGAGGCGTCGGGGCCGGTGTCGTTCATGCGGATCTTCGACTGCGCGACGCAGAACATCAAGCAGGGGGGCCGGCGCCGCGGCGCCAACATGGGCGTGCTGCGCGTGGACCACCCCGACATCCTCGAGTTCGTCGAGGTCAAGCGCGCGGGCGAGGAGCTGCCGAACTTCAACCTGTCGGTCGGCGTCACCGACCGGTTCATGGAGGCCGTCGCCGGCGGCGAGGGGTACCCGCTCGTGCACCCGGGCGGCGGGCGCGTCGTCGGCGAGCTCGCGGCGCGCGAGGTGTTCGAGCGCATCGTGGACGCGGCGTGGCGCGTCGGCGACCCGGGCCTGCTCTACCTCGACACGATCAACCGCGCCAACCCCACGCCCGCGCTCGGCGCGATCGAGGCGACGAACCCGTGCGGCGAGGTGCCGCTCCTGCCGTGGGAGAGCTGCGTCCTCGGCTCGATCAACCTGGCCCACCTGGTGCGGACGGACGGCGCCGAGCCCGACGTGGACTGGGAGCGCCTGCGCCACGCCGTGCACGCCGGCGTCCGCTTCCTCGACGACGTGATCGAGGTGAACCGCGACCCGCTGCCCGAGATCGGCGAGCTGACGCGGGGCAACCGCAAGATCGGCCTCGGCGTGATGGGCTTCGCCGAGAGCCTGATCCTGCTCGGCGTGCCGTACGACGCGCCCGAGGCCGTCGGCTGGGCCGACCGGCTCATGGCCTTCATCGCCGCCGAGGCGCGCGCGGCCTCGCGCGACCTCGCGCGCCAGCGCGGCCCGTTCCCCAACTGGGCGCGCAGCGTCTACGCGGCGACCGGCGAGCAGGTGCGGAACGCGACGCGGCTGTCGATCGCGCCGACCGGGACGCTCGGCATCCTCGCCGACACGAGCGGCGGCATCGAGCCCCTGTTCGCGCTCGCCTACCGGCGCGCGCACACGCTCGGCGGCGCGCCGCTCACCGAGATCAACCCGATCTTCCTGCGCTGGGCCGAGGCGCACCGCCTCGACGCGCCGGGCCTCGTCGAGCAGGCGCTCGCCGCCGGGAGCCTGCGCGGCGTGCCGGACGTTCCCGAGCGCGTGCGCCGCCTGTTCGTGACCGCGGGCGAGGTCCCGGTGCGCCAGCACCTCCTGATCCAGCAGGCCTTCCAGCGGCACGTCGACAACGCCGTGTCGAAGACGATCAACCTGCCGCACGACGCCACGCGCGCGGACGTGGCGCAGGCGTACCGCGACGGCTGGACGCTCGGCCTCAAGGGCCTCACGATCTACCGGTCGGGCTCCCGGCCCGCGCAGGTGCTGACCCTCGGCGTCGGCGAGGACCCGGCGGCGCGCGAGTTCTTCACGCGCTGCGACCCCGGCGCCTGCCGCCTCTAGCCGCTGCGGCGCATCGCGCGGCGCGCCTCGCCCGCGCGCTTGACCGCCGCCGCGAGCAGGCGCTCGAGGGCGCCGCGGAGGTCGGTGATCTCGCGCCGGCTCCAGCGCCCCTCGAGCTTCGCAAGGTGGCGGCCCAGCTCGCGGTCGGCGAACACCTCGAGCAGCCAGCGCGAGAAGTCGCCGCGGGCGGCGTGGAACGCGAGCACCTCGTCGCCGACGACGCCGACGCCCTGCAGGAACTCGCCGATGCTCCCCGCGGTCGCGGCGAGACGGCCGTCGGGCGCGCGGAAGAAGAAGCGGCGGGGCTCGGGCAGCCGGCCGTCGGCGTACTTCCTGAGATGCCGGACGTGCGACGTCATCCGCGGCGCCGCGACGAACGTCCGCGTGCGCGCCCCGGCCGGCTCGGTGCGCAGCAGGAGGAACTCGCCCAGGGGCAGGCCGGGCAGCACGGCGGCGAGGTCGGCGGCGTCGGTCGGCGCCCGCGCGAGCACCTCGCGCAGGCAGTCGAGCTGGGCGGCCGCGGCCGTGCGCGCGAGCAGGAAGACGTCCACGGCGGCGAGCACCGACGGGCGGAGCCGGCTCGCGCAGTAGGTGACGAGGCAGAACCCCTTGTCCTCGAGGCCGAGCACGGCGTCGGGGATCCCGGCCGCCCCGAGCCAGTAGTGCGCCTCGTCGAGGACCACCCAGTGCGGCGGCCCCGCGCGCCGCCGGCGCTCGCGGAGCAGCCCGATGCCCGCCGCGATCAGCGCGGCCTTGTCCGCCTGCTCGAGCGTGGAGAGGTCGAGGATCACGCACGCGGCCGGGTCCTGGTCGAAGCGCTCGAGTGCGCGGTCCCACACCTGCAGGCTCCGCGTCTCGACCCAGCTCACGCCCGGCAGCGGCGCGAGCACCTGGTAGTCCCCCTCGGGATCGACGACGCACACGGCGTAGCGGCGGCCGAGCAGCCGCTCGATCAGCACGCCCGCGAGCCACGACTTCCCCGAGAGCGGGTCGCCCTGGATCAGCACGTTGACGCCGCGCTCGGGGATCTCGACCGGCTCCGCGGTCTCCGCCACCCAGCCGATCGCGAGCCGGTGGCGCGACGAGCGCGCGACCGGCAGGAGGCCGCCCAGGATCGGGCCGGTGATCGCGCGCGCGACCCCGCTGCCGTCGGCCCCGGGGAAGATGAAGTCGGCGTGGTCCTTCAGCTCGGGGACGGCGTTGACCGGACACGCCGTCCAGCCGCACGCCGCGAAGAGGTCGAGGTCGTTTTCCGCGTCGCCGAGGGCGAGGACGTCGTGGTGGGCGAGCCCGAGGGCGCGGACCGCCTGGCGCACGCCCTCGCCCTTCGAGATGCCGGGCGGGAGCAGCATGACCGCCGCGCGGTTGTGGGCGATCTCCATCCGCACGCCGAGCGCCCGGAGCGTCTCGCGCACGCGCTTCTCCTCCGCGCGCCACGTCCCCACGATGACGCGGCCCGCCTGGAAGGGGATCCCCTGGGCGTCCAGCTCGGCGAGCAGCCGGCTCGGCGGCGGCGGCGCGTGGTCGCGGAGGACGCCGATCGTCGGGAAGTACAGGACGCCGCCGTTCTCGGCGACGACCGCGTCGAAGAGGTCGACGGGCTCGCAGACGCGCAGCAGCTCGAAGAAGGTCCGCCCGGTGACGAGGATCAGGCGCAGGCCCGCCGCGCGCGCCTCGCGCAGCGCGGCGAGCGCCTCGGCGCCGATCCGGTCCTCGGAGGCGAGGGTGCCGTCGTAGTCGCAGGCGAGCGCCCTCCAGATCACGCCGGCCCCACCAGCCGCGCGAAGGCGCGCGCGTCGAGCTCGGCGACGCCCAGGCGGCGCGCGGTGTCGAGCGTGCTCCCGGGCGCCGCGCCCACGACCACGTAGTCCGTCCGCCTCGAGACGGCGCCGCTCACCCGCCCGCCCGCGCGGCGCACGAGCGCCTCGGCCGCCTCGCGCGTCAGGCCCGCGAGCGCGCCGGTGAGCACGACCGTCTTGCCGGCGAGCGGGCCTCGCGCCGGCGCGCGCGGCTCGCGTGTCGCGACGCCCGCGGCGGCGAGGCGCGCGAGCACCCGCCGGTTCCCCCGGTCCGCGAGCCAGCCCGCCACGGAGCGCGCGAGCACCGGGCCGATGCCGCGGACGCGGGCGAGCTCGGCGCGGGAGGCCCGGGCGAGCCGCTCGAGCGTGCCGAAGCGCGCGGCGAGCAGCCGCGCGACGTGCTCGCCGACGCCGGGCATGCCCACGGCGCCGAGCAGGCGCGCCAGGCCGCGGTGGCGCGAGGCCGCGATCGCCCCGACGAGGTTCTCCGCCGATTTCCGCGCGAAGCCGGGCAGCCGCCGGACCTCCCCGACGCCGAGGTGGTAGAGGCCGGCGAAGTCCCGGACGAGGCCGCGGGCGACGAGCGCGGCCACCGTGGCCTCGCCGAGGCCGTCGATGGCCATCGCCCGGCGCGAGCCGAAGTGGCGCAGCCGCTCCTCGCGCTGCGCCGGGCAGGCGCCGCTCGTGCAGACCCAGGACGCCGCGCCCGGGGGGCGCACGGCGCGGCCACCACAGGCCGGGCAGCGCCGCGGGAAGCGGAAGGGCCGGGCGCCGCGCGGGCGCCGGGCGCGCACCACCTCGACCACGTGCGGGATCACGTCGCCGGCACGCGCGAGCAGCACCGTGTCGCCGACGCGGACGTCCTTGCGGCGGATCTCGTCCTCGTTGTGGAGCGTCACGCTCGAGATCACGACGCCCGCGAGGTGGACGGGGCGCAGCGTGGCGACGGGCGTGAGGATCCCGGTCTTGCCGACCTGGACGTGGATCCCCTCGACCACCGTCGTCGCCTGGCGCGCCCGGAACTTGAGCGCGACCGCCCAGCGCGGATGGTGGCTCGTGCTCCCGAGCCGCCGCTGCAGCGCGAGCCGGTCCACCTTGACGACCGCGCCGTCGGCGTCGTACTCCAGCCCGTCGCGCCCGCGCGCGAGCCGCTCGCAATAGGCGATCACCTGCGCGAGGTCGGCGAGGCGCCGGTTGAGCGGGTTGGTCCGGAACCCGGCCCGACGGAGCGCGCCGAGCGCCGCCCAGTGGGAGGCGAGCGCGAGGCCGGGCGCGTGGCTGATCTCGTAGAGGAACACGTCGAGCGGGCGCCCGGCCGTCACCGCCGCGTCCTTCTGGCGCACCGAGCCCGCGGCGGCGTTGCGCGGGTTGGCGAACACCGGCTCGCGGGCGGCCTCGAGGGCGCGGTTCAGCCGCTCGAACGCCGCGCGCGGCATGAACGCCTCGCCGCGCACCTCGAGGTCCTCGACGCGCGCGAGACGGCCCCGGAGCGCCTTCGGGACCGCGCGGAGCGCGGCGAGGTTCGCGGTGACGTCCTCGCCGACGCGCCCGTCGCCGCGCGTCGCCCCGCGCACGAAGCGGCCGCGGCGGTAGAGGAGGGCGACGCCGAGGCCGTCGATCTTCGGCTCGCCCACCCACGCGAGGCGCGCCCCGGGGAGCGCGCGCGCGACGCGGGCCCCGAACTCGCGGAGCTCGGCGGCCGAGGCGGCGTCGTCGAGCGAGAGCATCGCCACGCGGTGCGCGACGGGCGCGAAGGCGCGCGCGGGCCGGCCGCCGGGGCGCCGGGTCGGGCTCTCGGGCGTGACCAGCCCGGGGTGCCGCGCCTCGAGCGCGCGGAGCTCGCGCACGAGCGCGTCGTACTCGGCGTCGGAGACCTCGGGCCGGGCCCGCTCGTAGTAGAGGCGGTCGTGGCGACGGATCTCCGTGCGGAGCCGCGTGACGCGCCGGCGGACGTCAGCCCGCGCCACTGCCGGACGCCCGCAGCGCCTTCAGGCGCTCGACGTTCTCGGCGAGCGTGCGCTCGACGGCGGCGTTCACGCTGCCGGGCGGGAAGGCGCCGTCGGCCCCGCGCTCGCCCGCGGGCATCCCCGACAGGATCTCCATGCCCTCGTCCACGCTGGACACGGCCCAGACGTGGAAGCGCCCGGCGCGGACGGCCTCGACCACGTCCTCGCGCAGCATGAGGTGGCGCGCGTTCGCCTCCGGGATCAGCACGCCGTGGCGTCCGTCGAGCCCGCGGGCCCGGCACACGTCGAAGAAGCCCTCGATCTTCTCGTTGACGCCGCCCACGGGCTGGATCTCGCCGCGCTGGTTGACGGAGCCGGTCACGGCGATCGCCTGCGCGAGCGGGATGCCGGCGAGGCTCGACAGGAGCGCGTAGAGCTCGGCCGAGGAGGCGCTGTCCCCCTCCACCTCCTCGTACTGCTGCTCGAACGTCACCGACGCCGAGAGCGCCAGGGGCCGCTCGCGGGCGTAGCGCCCGGACAGGAAGCCGGTGAGGATCAGGACGCCCTTGGAGTGGACCGGCCCGCCGAGCTTGGCCTCGCGCTCGATGTCCAGGACGCCGGGCTCGCCCGAGAACGTCCGCACCGTGATGCGCGCCGGCCGCCCGAACGCGTGGTCGCCGGTGGAGAGGACCGCGATGCCGTTGACCTGGCCGACGGCCTCGCCCTCGGTCGCGATCAGCAGCGTGCCCTCGGCGATCATGCGCCCGACCCGCTCCTCGACCAGGTTCGCGCGGTAGATCTTCTGGGCGATCGCGTCGCTCACGTCCGCGGCGCCGACGCGCGCGGCCCCGCGCTGCCCCGCGTAGAACGCCGCGTCGCGGACGAGGTCGAGGAGCGCGCCGAGCCGCGAGCTGATGCGCCCCTGGTGGGCGACCGTCCGCGAGCTCCACTCGATCAGCTTGGCGACGCCGTCGGCGGCGAAGTGCGCGATCCCGTCCTCCCGGCACGCGGCGCCGATGAAGCGCGCGTAGAGCTGCTCGGTCCCGGGCGTGCGCGGCAGCGAGTCGTCGAAGTCCACCTTGACCTTGAACAGCTCGCGGAAGTCCTCGTCGAGGTTGTAGAGGATGTAGTAGAAGAGCGGGTTGCCGATCAGCACGACCTTCACCGAGAGCGGGATCGGCTCGGGCGCGAGCCCCGCGACCGTGATCAGGCGGAACTCCTCGAGCGGCTCCTCGATCCGGACCGAGCCGCTCTTGAGCGCCTTCTTGAGCGACTCCCACGCCTGGAAGTTGCGGAAGACGTCCTTGGCTTCGAGGAGCAGGTAGCCGCCGTTGGCGCGGTGGAGCGCGCCGGCCTTGATGAGCGTGAAGTCCGTGACGAGCGTGCCGAAGTGGGCGCGGTGCTCGAGCCGGCCCACGAGGTTCGCGTACGTCGGGTTCTGCTCGAAGACCACGGGGGCGCCCCGCTCGCCGCTGCGGTCCACGAGGACGTTCACGCGGTAGCGGTCGAGGAACGCGCCCGGCGGCGGCAGGAACGGCAGCGCGGGCTTGCCGTCGGCGGCGCCGCGGAAGTCCTCGGCGTGCGCGATCAGGTCCTGCTCGACGCCGTCGAGGTAGCGCCGCACGGCGTCGAGCCCCGTGAACCGCTCGCGCAGCTCGCGGATGAGCTGCCGCGTCGCCGCCGCGGCGACCTCGGCGACGAGCGTCTCGTGCTCCGCGCGCGCCTCGCGCTCGAGCTGGCGGAGCCGCCGGAGCGTCTCCTCCACCGCGTCCTGGAGGCTCCCCGCGCCGGCCGCGAGGCGCTCCCGCGCCGCCTCGGGCAGCGCGTCGAACTCCTCGCGGCTCAGCGGCTTGCCGCGCGGCGCCGGCGCCACGGCGAGCCCGGTCGGGCTGCGCAGCACGGCGAAGCCGGCCTGGCGCGCCGTCGCCTCGAGGCGCCCGATCTCCTCCTCCTGGCGCTGGCCGAGGCGCTCGAGGATCTGCGATTTCTGGCGCTCGAACTCCTCGCCCTCGAAGGCCCGCGGCAGCCGCGCCTTGCACTCCTCGACGAGCCGGGCCATCTCCTCGGCGAGCTCGCGCCCGCGCCCGGCCGGCATCTCGAGCGCCGAGGGCCGGTAGGGGTCGGCGAAGTTGTGGACGTAGCAGTAGTCGGCGCCGACCGGCTGGTCGGCCGCCGCCCGGGTGAGCACGCGGCGCATCGTCGTCGTCTTGCCGGTCGCCGGCGGACCCAGGACGAACAGGTTGTAGCCGGCGTGCTTGACGCCGACGCCGAAGGTGGTCGCGCTCAGCGCGCGGTCCTGGCCGATCATGCCGTCGAGCGGCGGCAGCTCCTCGGTGGAGCCGAAGCGCAGGCTGGCGGGGTCACAGACGAGGCGTAGGTCGTCGGGCGCGAGCTCGCGCATGCCCGTGGGGGGATGCGAGCCCGGTGCCAGCCCCGGCACCCGTGAATCTGCACGCTTGGGAGACGGTACCGGTGGGTCACCACCGCCCCGGTGTCCCAGGTGCGCCTCATGCGAGAGATGCGACCGGCCGCCCCGCCGGTCGCGTTCCCCGCGTCGGGAAAGCGAATTCTGCGGCAGCCCTCGCCCGGGACGCTGGCAGTCGCATTGCAGATTTCCAAGCCAAACTCTCTCGACTGGATGACGGCGATGGACTGCGTCTGCGAGCCGCACGAGCGCGAGCGCTGGGGGCTGATCCTCGCGGGGGGCGAGGGGGTGAGGCTGCGCCCGCTGACGCGGGTGGTCTACGGCGACGAGAGGCCCAAGCAGTTCTGCGCCCTGCTCGGCCGCGAGACGCTGCTCGAGCGGACGCGGCGCCGCGCCGCGCTGGCCATCCCGCCCGGCCGCGTGCTCGTCTCGCTCGTGCGCGCCCACGAGCCCTTCTGGTCGCCGCTGCTCGGCGGGATGCCCCCGCACTGCGCGCTCGTCCAGCCGCAGGGGCGCGGGACGGCGCCCGCGATCCTCCACGGGCTCTCGCGGATCGCCGCGACGGCGCCCCTGGCCGCGGTCGCGATCTTCCCCGCCGACCACTGGGTCTCGGACGACCGCGCGCTCATGGCCCACGTGCTCGCGGCGTTCTCGGCGGTGCGGGTCCGGCCCGAGCTGGTCGTGCTGCTCGGGGTCGCGCCGGAGGACGCCGAGACGGACTACGGGTGGATCGAGCCGGGCGGCCCCGTCCGGGGCGGCACCCGGCTCTACCGCGTGCAGCGCTTCTGGGAAAAGCCGACGCCCGCGCTCGCCGAGGACCTGTTCGAGCGCGGCTGCCTCTGGAACAGCTTCATCCTGGTCGCGCGCGTGCCGGCGCTCGCCGCGCTCGTCCGGAGCGCCGCGCCGGACCTGGCGTCGGCGTTCGCGGCGGTGCAGCCGGCGATCGGCACCGGCGAGGAGGCGCCGGCCCTCGAGGCGCTCTACGCGACCCTCCCGCCGGTCGGCTTCTCCGACCGCGTCCTGGCGACCCGCCCCGCGAACCTCGCCGTGCTGCCCGTCCAGGGCCTCGCCTGGAGCGACTGGGGGCAGCCTGCCCGGGTGCTGGCCACGCTCGGGCGGCTCGGGATCCGGCCGGCGTGGGCCGGGCGCGTCGCGCCGAGGTCCGCGTGAGGCAATCGACGGAGCACGTGCTCCGAAAGGAGGACCCGACGATGCTGAAGAACGACGTGTACGACCTGATGGAAACGGCGTCCGTGCTGTCGAAGGGCCTGCACCGTTACGCGACCTTCCAGAAGGACGCCAGGGGCTGCCCGCAATGCCAGCAGCTCTGGGGCTACATGAAGCAGACGGACGAGGACCAGCTCGAACGCATCCTCGGCCATCTCAAGCAGCACTTCGACAAGGAAGTCGAGGTCAAGCTCGCGAGCGCCTGAGCGAGGGGCGGCGCGACAGGAAAGGAAGGGCTGCGATCATGAAACGGATCTGTGCGGTGGTCGGTGCTCTCGCGATGGCGCTCGCGCTCGCGCCGCCGGCGCTCGCGGCGGACACGTGCCCGCCCGAGGTCGCGCAGGCGAAGGCGATGCTGCAGAAGGCGGCGGCGGCCCAGAAGACGCGGACGGCGAAGAGCCAGGAGGTCCAGGCGCCGCGCTCGCTCGCCGCGAGCAAGGGTCAGGAGGTCCAGGCGCCCCGCGGTCAGGAGGTTCAGGCACCCCGCGGTCAGGAGGTCCAGGCGCCCCGCAGTCAGGAGGTCCAGGCGCCCCGCGGTCAGGAGGTCCAGGCGCCCCGCAGTCAGGAGGTCCAGGCGCCCCGGAGTCAGGAAGTCCAGGCCCCGCGCTCGCTGACGAAGGTGCGCAGGCTCGTGCGCGAGGCCGAGGCGGCCTGCAGGAAGGGCAACATGGAGCTCGCCTCGAAGAAGGCCAACGAGGCGATGGCGCTCTTGCAGTGAAAGTGACGCTCTCGGTCATCAAGGCCGACGTCGGCTCGATCGGCGGGCACACGCGCCCGTCGGCGCGCATGCTCGAATCGGTGCGCGCGCGGCTCGCCGATGCGATCCACGGCCGGCTCGTGCTCGACGGCCTCGTCACCCACACGGGGGACGACATCGCCATCATCACGAGCCACACCCGCGGGGTCGGCGCCCGGGAGGTCCATCGCTTCGCGTGGGAGAGCTTTCTGGCGGCCACCGACGAGGCACGGGCCGCGGGGCTCTACGGCGCGGGGCAGGACCTCCTGGTCGACGCCCCGTCGGGCAACGTGCGGGGGGCGGGACCCGCGGTCGCGGAGATCGAGGTCGAGCGCGATCCCGCGAGCCGCGACCGCCCCGCCGAGGCGTTCCTGGTGTTCGCGGGCGACAAGTGCAGCCCGGGCGCGTACAACTACCCGCTCTACGCGGTCTTCTGCGACCCGATGCACAACGGCGGGCTCCTGCTGAGCCCGAAGCTTCGCCGGGGCTTCACCCTGACGATCGTGGACATGGACCACCGGGGCGACGCCGCCGACCGCGTCATCGCGCTCGACGTGCCGGAGCGCGTGTGGGACGCCGCCTGCCTGCTGCAGAACCCCGACCGGTTCGCCATCGAGGCGATCCACTCGCGGCTCAAGCCCGACGAGCAGATCGCGGCGGTCTCGGCGACGCGCCTGCACAACATCGCCGGCACGTACACGGGCAAGGACGATCCGGTCGCGCTCGTGCGCACCCAGGGGATCTTCCCCGCGCCCGAGGAGGTCATCGAGCCGTACACGCTCGGCCACTTCGTCACCGGCGACTGCCGCGGCTCGCACGTGATGCCGCTGATGCCGGTCCCGATCGGCGCCGCGGTCGCCGGGCCCTACTGCCTGCCCGTGGTGTCGTGCCTGGCGTTCTCGATGGCGGCGGACGGCCGCTTCTCGGCCGAGTACGTGGACGTGTTCGGCGACCGCGCCTGGGACGCGACGCGGCTCAAGGTGCAGCAGAAGGCCGACGAGTGGCGGCGCCAGGGCTTCGTCGGTCCCACGATGGCGTCGCACGCGGAGCTCGCCTACACGGGGCTCGTGGACGCGCTCGCGGCGCTCGATCGGGAGTTCGCCCTGCGACCCGAGCGGTAGCGCCGGAGCGCGGCCTCAGTGCCCGGGGCCGGCCTCGTTCTCCCAGGGCTCGCCCCAGGCCGGCTCCGGGAAGCCGTACTCGTAGATCTCCGCGACGGCCTGGTCGGCCGCGAGCGGCCGCACGCTCGTGACCCGCTCGCGCACGAGGTGCTCGAAGGCACGGAGCACGTCGTGCTCGGTCAGCATCCCGACCACCCGGCCGTCCTCGACGACGGGAAGCGCGCCGATCTTCTGCTCGTGCATCAGGCGCGCGGCCTCGCGGATCCCCGTCGCCGGCCGCACGGTGATCACGCCCCAGGTCATGACCTCGCCCACGGTGCGCGCCCGGAGCGCCTCGCCCAGCTCGCCCAGGCGCTCCTGCACGGACGGGTCGAAGACCATCTGGCGGAGGTCGCGGTCGGTGACGATGCCGACGAGCCGGCCTGCGGCGTCCACGACCGGCAGGTGGCGGATCCGCCGCGTGCGCATCAGCTCGACCGCCGCGCGGACGGGTGCCTCGGCGCGGATCGTCACGGCGGGCGTCGTCATCCACTGCGTGACCGGCAGCGCCTCGAGCCAGGTCGGGGCGCCGGGGGCGGCGGGCGTCTTGCGCTCGGCCATCGTGCGGTCCCTCCTCACTGCGCCGGGTGGCGCACCTGCGTCGCCTCCAGCTCCGCCTCGAGCGCCCGCTGCACGGCGAGCAGGCGCGCGCCGTGGCCGACCGGGTACGGCGCGGCGCCCTCGAGCCGGCGCACCCCGTCGGGCAGCGCGGCCACCTGGGCGGCGCAACGGTCGCGGATCGCGGCGAGCGGCGGGTGCGGCGCGAGCGGGCGGCCGCCCTTCATGACGGGGGCGAGCAGCGGCTCGGCGCGGCCCGCCGGCGGCGGCTCGTCGGCGAGCGCCAGCACGTCGCGCTCGAACCGCCCGTCCCGGCCCCGGAGCCGCCAGACCTGCTTGTCCCCCGTCCACGTGGTCTTGCCCTCGCTGAGCTTGAGCACGTTGCGGCCCGCGTACCGGACGATCTTGTAGGCGATGTCGAGGTACGGGACGTCGGCCGAGACGGTCATGCGCGTGCCGACGCCGAAGGCGTCGATCGGCGCGCCCGCCGCGAGGAGGCGGGCGACCTCGTCCTCGTCGAGGCCGCCGCTCACGAAGATCCTCACGTAGCCGCAGCCCGCCGCGTCGAGCACGCGGCGGACCTCCTTGGCGAGCGCGACGATGTCGCCGCTGTCCAGGCGCACGGCGGACAGGCGCGCGCCGCGCGCCTCCATCTCGTGCGCCACCGTCACCGCCTTGTGGGCGGCGGCGACCGTGTCGTACGTGTCGATCAGCAGCGTGGTGCTCTCGGGGAACGCGTGCGCGAAGGCGCGGAACGCGTCGATCTCGTTCTCGAACGCGCTCACGTACGAGTGGGCCATCGTGCCGGACGGCGGGATGCCGTAGGCGAGGCCGGCGAGCACGTTGCTGCTCATCAGGGCGCCCGCGAGGTACGAGGAGCGCGCCGCCTTCATGCCGGCGTCGATGCCGTGCGTGCGCCTGAGCCCGAAGTCCACGACCGGGCGCCCGCCCGCGGCCAGCACGACACGCGCCGCCTTGCTCGCGAGGACCGTCTGCAGGTGCGCGAAGTTCATCACCGCCGTCTCGACGAGCTGCGCCTCCATGATCGGCGCGGTGACCTCCAGGAGCGGCTCGTCGGCGAAGAGCACCGTGCCCTCGGGCACGGCGCGCACCGACCCGGTGAAGGAGAGCCCGCGCAGGACGTCGAGGAACGCGGGCTCGAAGCGCCCGAGCGAGCCGAGGTAGTCGAGCGAGGCGGCGGAGAAGCGGAAGCTCCGGAGGTACTCGAGCACGTCCTCGAGGCCCGCGGCGACGAGGAAGCCGCGGGCGCGCGGCAGCTTGCGGACGAAGAGGCTGAACGTGGCCTCGCCCGCCATCCCCTCGCGCAGGTACGAGGCCGCCATGGTCAGCTCGTAGAGGTCCGTGAACAGCGCCGCGTCCCGGGTGATCAGCGCTCCGGAGACGAAGCTCCCGTCGGGCGTCTCGGCGATGGTGCTCACCTCCGTTTCGGCGTGCATCCATGATGCCACGGCGGACCCACGAGATTCCGGGCGGTTAGGCGGCCGGCGGCCGCGCCCGGGTGGGCGCCGGACTCGCGGTGTCGCGCCGGCGCCCCACCGGGCGCGGCGCAACCGCGTGCGAAATCGCCGGCTTGGCGCTGGCAGTGCGCTTGCACCCTTCCTCGACGTGCTCCTGTTCGCCCTCCCGGTCCACGAGCGGCTCGCGGCGGCGCTCGGCGATCTTGCCCGCGTCGAGCGCGGGCGCGCGTCGATCGGCCGCTTCGCCAACCAGGAGCTGCACGTGGAGCTCGACACGGTCCCGGCGGGCCGGGACTGCCTGGTGCTCGGCGCCGTGGCGCCGCCCGACGCCGACCTGCTCGCGACCCTGCTGCTCTGCCACACGCTCGCGAAGGAGGGGGCGAGGCGCGTGACGGCGCTGCTGCCGTACCTCGGCTACGCGCGGCACGACCGCGACGAGCCCCTGCGCAGCCGGGCCGCCGCCTGGCTCGGCGCGGTCCTGCGCGCCTCGGCGGTGGCCGACGTCGTGGCGCTCGACGTCCACTCGCCCCTCGTCCACGAGCTCTTCCCCATCCCGCTCCGCTCGCTCTCGCCCGCGCGCCTCTTCGCCGACACGCTCGCCGCGCTCGGCCTGGCGGAGGCGACGATCGTCGCGCCCGACGCCGGAGCGCTCGAGCGGTGCGAGGCGGTGCGGCGCGCCGCCGGGATCGCGCGGCCGCTCGCGCACCTGACCAAGGGGCGCACGCCGGAGGGCGTGAGCCACTCGAGACTCCACGGCGTGGTCGGGCGGCGGGTCGTGCTGGTCGACGACATCCTGGACACGGGCGGCACCCTCGTGTCGGCGTGCGAGGCGCTGCGCGGCGCGGGCGCCGAGGAGATCGTCGCGATGGTGACGCACGGCCTCTTCACGGGGGCGCGCTGGGAGCGCCTCTGGTCGCTCGGCGTCACCCGCATCTATTGCACCGACTCCACGCCCCTGCCCGAGGGCCGCGCGTCGGCGCGGATCGTCGTGCTCCCGGTGGCGCCCCTGCTCGCCGCGCACCTCGGGGAGACGATCGGGGAGGGCGTGCGATGAGCCGGGCGCGCGCGTGGCGCCCGCGCCAGCCGGCATGAGCGGCGCGGCGACCGGGCCCGAGGCGCTCCGCGCGCACGTGGAGGCGCTCGCGGGGGCGATCGGCGAGCGCAACGTGTTCCGGCCGGCGGCGCTCGCGGCGGCCGCCGAGTTCATCGAGGGCGTCTGGGCCGCGCAGGGCCACCGCGTGTCACGGCAGACCTACGAGCTCCGGGGCGTGGCGTGCGCCAACCTGGAGGTCGAGCACCGCGGCGCAGAGCGGCCGGACGAGCTCGTCCTGGTGGGCGCGCACTACGACTCGGTGCTCGGCAGCCCCGGCGCCGACGACAACGCGAGCGGTGTCGCCGCGCTGCTCGAGATCTCGCGGCGCCTCGCCCCGGCGGCACCCGCGCGGACCCTCCGGCTCGTCGCCTTCGTCAACGAGGAGCCGCCCTTCTTCGCCACGCGCGCGATGGGCAGCGACGTCTACGCGCGCGCCGCGCGCGCGCGCGGCGACGACATCCGGCTGATGCTCGCGCTCGAGAGCCTCGGCTGCTACAGCGACGCGCCCGGCAGCCAGCGCTACCCGCCCCTGCTCGGCTGGTGCTACCCCGACCGCGGGAACTTCCTGGCCTTCGTCTCGAACCGCCGCTCGCGCCGGCTCCTCCGCCGCACCGTCGCGCTGTTCGGCGAGGGCTGCGACGTCCCGGCGGTGCACGCCGCGATCCCGGCCGTCGTGCCGGGCGTGGCGTGGAGCGATCACCTGTCGTTCTGGCGGCAGGGCTACCCCGCGCTGATGGTCACCGACACCGCACCCTACCGGTACCCCCACTACCACTCGGCCGGCGACACCCCCGACCGGCTCGACTACCCGGCGCTCGCCCGCGTCGCGGACGGGCTGGCCCGGACGGTCGCGGCCCTCGCCGGGCCCGGCGGGCTGCCGTGAGGCCGTCCTTCCACGCGGTGCCCGTCAACGCCCCGTTCGGCGACCCGGTCGTCTACGTGGACTGCCTCTTCGAGCGCCGGGCGATCCTCCTCGACCTCGGGCGGATGGACGCGCTCGGCGCCCGCAAGCTCAACCGGGTCACGCACGCGTTCGTGTCGCACGCGCACATGGACCACTTCGCCGGGTTCGACCACGTGCTGCGCCTGAGCCTCCACCGCCGCGAGCCCCTCCGGCTCTGGGGCCCGCCCGGCTTCGTCGAGCGCGTCGAGCACAAGCTCTCCGCCTACACCTGGAACCTGGCGCCGGATTATCCGACCGACTTCACGGTGCTCGTGACCGAGGTGGACGCCGGCGCGACGACCCGGGCGGCGCGGTTCCGCTGCCAGACGGGCTTCCAGCGCGAGTCCCTGGGCCCGGCGCCCGCGCCGGGCGGTGTGCTCGTGGACGGGGAGACCTTCCGGGTGCGCGCCGCGCTGGTCGACCACAGGACGCCGTGCCTGGCCTTCGCGCTCGAGGAGCGGGCGCACGTCAACGTCTGGCGCACGCGCCTCGCGGAGCTGGGCCTGCGCCCGGGGCCGTGGCTCACGGAGCTGAAGCGACTGGTCGTGACCGGCGCGCGGGACGACGCGACGGTCCGCGTGGCCTGGGCCCAGGCCGGCCCTGCGCGCGAGCGGGACGTCCCGCTGGCGGCGCTCAGGCAGGCGGTGAGCGTGACGAGGGGGCAGAAGATCGGCTACGTCGTGGACGTCCGTCATACCGAGGACAACGTCCGGCGCATCGTCGAGCTGGTGCGCGACGCGGACATCCTCTTCATCGAGACGCCCTTTCTCGCCTCGGATGCCGGAATGGCCGCGCACAAGGCCCACCTCACGGCCCGCCAGGCCGGGCTCCTCGCCCGCGCCGCCGCCGTCAGGCGGGTCTGCCCGCTCCACTTCTCCCCACGCTACGCCGGCGCGGGCGAGCGTCTCGAGCGCGAGGCGCAGGACGCGTTCCAGGGGGCGCCGGCGCCCCAGGTGGGGCACGAGCGCCTGGAGCGCGAGTCGGGCCCCGCCCCGTAACGGCCCGCCTCGGCGTGAGTTTTGGTCCTCGGTCCCGGTGGCCCCGGGTACGGGGTTTGCAGCCACCTTCCGCGGGAGGGCGAGCGATGCGGAACGACGAGTTCATCGCCAGAGTGAAGAGCGCGGCGGCGCTCGCGAGCCCGGAGGACGCCGAGCGGATGGCCCGGACGGTGCTGGAGGCGCTGGCTGACCTCTTGCCCGACTCCGAGTCGCGCCGGCAGTTCGCCACCCAACTGCCCGGCGTCCTGAAGGCCCACATCGCCGGCCGGACGCCGCGCTCGCTCCCGATGGACCGCGACGCGTTCCTCCAGCACGTCGGGGCCGGCCTCGGTGCGCGCGTCCCCGAGGCGGAGCGCGCGGTGCTCGCGGTCTGGAGCGTCGTGCACGAGGCGATGGCGGCCGGGGAGATCGCGGACTTCGAGGCGCGCGCGCCGAAGGACGTCGCGGCCCTCCTGCGCCGGGCGGGCGTCCGCCGATGAGTGGCCGTGCGAGCCGCAGCCGCAGGCGAGGCGAGCCCATGAACGCGACCCGGCTCAGCCGCGAGGCGCTGCTCGCGCGCGCGCAGCAGCCGAGCGCGGACGCGCTGCGCCTGCACCCGTTCTACCGGGGCAAGCTGCAGACGGCGCTCAAGTGCCCCATCCGGGGCTTCGACGACTTCGCGATCTGGTACACGCCGGGCGTGGCGGCGCCGTGCCGCGCGATCCAGGCGGACCCCGCGGCGGTCTACGCGCACACCAACAAGGGCAACGCGATCGCGATCGTGACCGACGGCACGCGCGTCCTCGGCCTCGGCGACATCGGCCCCGAGGCGGGCCTGCCGGTCATGGAGGGCAAGGCCCTCCTGTTCAAGTACCTCGGCGGCGTGGACGCGATCCCCCTGTGCCTGGCGACGAAGGACCCGGACGAGATCGTGCGGACCGTCGAGGTGCTCACGCCCGCCTTCGGCGGGGTCAACCTCGAGGACATCGCGCAGCCGAAGTGTTTCCGGGTGCTCGACGCGCTCCGCGGCCGGCTCCCGATTCCCGTCTGGCACGACGACCAGCAGGGCACCGCCACGGCGCTCCTCGCCGGCCTGCTCAACGCGCTCGCGCTCGTCGGCAAGGACCTCGGGCGCGCGCGGCTCGCGATGGTCGGCATGGGCGCGGCGAACGTGGCGAGCTACCGCCTGCTCACCGCGAGCGGCGCGGACCCGCGAGGGATCGTCGCGTGCGACAGCCGGGGGGCGCTCCACAAGGGCCGCCACGACATCGAGGCGCGCCGGGAGGAGTTCGCCGACAAGTGGCGCGTCTGCACCGAGTCCAACGCCGACGGGCTCACGGGCGGGATCGCGGAGGCGCTGCGCGGCGCCGACGCGTGCATCGCGTTCTCGACCTCCGGGCCCGACGTCGTGCGGCCGGAGTGGATCCGCGCGATGGCGAGGGACGCGATCGTCTTCGCCTGCGCGAACCCCGTCCCCGAGATCTGGCCCTGGGACGCGCGGGAGGCCGGCGCGCGGATCGTGGCGACGGGCCGGAGCGACTTCCCGAACCAGCTCAACAACTCGCTGGTGTTCCCCGGCCTCTTCCGCGGCGCGCTCGACGTGCGGGCGCGGACGATCACCGACGGCATGGCCGGCGCGGTCGCCCGCGAGCTGGCGGCGTTCGCGCGGACGCGCGGCATCCGCGAGGACGACATCCTGCCGCGCATGGACGAGTGGGACGTCCACGTCCGCGTGGCGGTCGCGGCCGCGCGCGCGGCGCAGGCCGAGGGCGTCGCGCGCCTCGCCGTGGCCCCGGCGGAGCTCGAGGCGCAGGCGGCGGCGACGATGCGCGCCGCGCGCGAGACCACGCACCTGCTCATGCGCGAGGGCCTGATCGCCGCGCCGCCGGCGTGAGAGACTGTCCCCCGCAGCGCATGGCAGAAGGAGGCGATCGATGACCCTGTTCACCGTGGGCGAGGAGCCGACCCACCGCGTCGGCGATGCGCAGTGCCCGGAGTGCTGGGAGGAGTACCCGGAGCCGTGCCGGTGCGGCGGGTTGATGCACGCCGCCGCGGGCGACGGCGAGGACGCGGACGGCAACGTCCTGCTGGTCACGCAGTGCGACCAGTGCGGCCGGTCCGAGGACCAGCTCGACGAGGTCTGAGGGAGCCTGGCGTGGACGCGATCCGGGCCTGGCCCACGTACCTCGGGCTCCCGCTCGAGGAGATCCGGCGCCGCGCGGCCGAGGCCGTGGCCGCCTTCGCCACGTGCACGGTGTGCCCGCGGAACTGCCGGGTGGACCGCCTGCACGGCGAGACCGCCGTGTGCCGGAGCGGACGCTGGGCCCGCGTCGCGAGCGCCTTCCCGCACTTCGGCGAGGAGGACTGCCTGCGCGGCCGGCGCGGCTCGGGCACGATCTTCTTCTCCTGGTGCAACCTCCGCTGCGTCTTCTGCCAGAACTTCGACGTGAGCCAGGAGGGCGTGGGCGCGGAGGCGCGGCCCGAGCGGCTGGCCGCGATGATGCTCGAGCTGCAGGCGCGCGGCTGCCACAACATCAACCTGGTCACGCCCGAGCACGTGGTGCCGCAGATCCTGGAGGCGCTGCCGCTCGCCATCGAGGGCGGCCTCCGGCTGCCGCTCGTCTACAACACGGGCGCGTACGATGGGCTCGAGAGCCTGCGCGCGCTCGCCGGGATCGTGGACATCTACATGCCCGACTTCAAGGTCTGGGACCCGGCGCTCGCGCTCCGCTACCTGCGCGCGCGCGACTACCCGGAGGTGGCGCGCGCCGCGTTCCGCGAGATGCACCGGCAGGTCGGCGACCTCGTGCTGGGCGCCGACGGCCTCGCCCGGCGCGGCCTGCTCGTGCGCCACCTCGTGATGCCGGGCGGCATCGCGGGCACGCGGGAGATCATGCGCTTCCTCGCCGAGGAGCTGTCGCGCGACACCTACGTGAACCTCATGGACCAGTACTACCCGGCGGGGCGCGTGTCGCGCGAGCGGTTTCCCGAGATCAACCGGCGCATCACCGACGAGGAGTTCGACGTCGCGCTCGGCGCCGCACGCGCGGCGGGGCTGCACCGCTTCGACCCGCCCCGGCGCCTGGCGCGGCTCGCGGCCCTGTGACGGCGCTCCCCGCCGCGGGCCGCAGTGGACTATACTCGGGCGCGATGTCGAGCGAGTCGAGGCCGCGGAGCGCGCCCGTGGACGCGCCCCTCATCCCCGCCCAGGTCCAGACCCTCTGGGACGCCCCCCACGCCGTGTGGTTCACGCTGATGGGCGTGGGCGGCGGCATCTTCCTGCTGCCGCGCCTGATGGGCCTCGAGCTGCGCCTCGGTCTCTGGCTCGGCCTGCCGGTCGTGGACCTCATCAGCTTCGTCGTCATCGGCGTCGGCGGCCTCGTGCTGATCCGGCACCTCGGCCGCCCCTTCCGGTTCCTGCGCGCCGTGCTCAAGCCCGGGACGAGCTGGATCAGCCGCGGCGCGATCGCCGACTTCATCTTCGTGGTGGTCGCGGGCCTGCTGATCGTGCCGGGCTTCACCTGGGGTGGCGCCCGCCCGCTCGCGTGGCTGCCGTGGGATCCGAGGGGCGCCGACCTGGCGGGCCAGACGGCCGAGGTCGTGGCGCTGCTGTGCGCGGCGGTCGTCATCTACTACGCGGGCCAGGTCCTGGCCGACGCGACCGCGATCCCGTACTGGCGCTCGCTCGCGGTGCCGATCCAGTTCGTGCTCTCCTCGCTCGCCACCTCGCTGGCCGTCGTGATGGTCCTCGAGACGCTCGCCGGCGTGGGGATCGGCGCGGGCCAGTGCGGGCTCCTCGCGGGCGTCCTCGTCCTGCTGCTCGTGACGATCGTCTGGCACCTCAGGGCGGACGCGGGCGCGCTCGGCAAGGCCGAGAGCCTCGCCATCCTCCTGCGCGGGCGCTTCCGCCGTGCGTTCCTCGGTGGCGTGGTGGGAGCGGGCACGGTCCTGCCGCTCGGCCTGGCGCTGCTCGCGCTCGCCGTGCCGGCCACGCGCGACGCCGTCGGCGTCCTGGCGCTCGTCTGCACGCTCCCGGCAGGCTACGTCCTGCGCCTGCTCACGCTGCGCGTCGGGATCTACCCGCCCGTCCACGCCACGATCCGCGTCCCGCAGCCCTAGCCACCCCCGGCCCGCGACCAGGTCACCCGACGAGCGGGTTGCGGACCGTGAGCCCCGGGAACCGGCCGTCAACAGACCGGGTGGGCGCCGCGGATCAGCTCCTCGCGGAACGCGGGCAGGCGCGCCAGCTCCGCCAGGACGACCTCGCGCACGGCGGGCTCGACGTCCGCGAGCGCCGCGCCCGCGGGCAGGACCACCTGCACACCCGTCCACGGGCGGTCCACGGGCTCGCCGATCCGGGCGGCGAGGTGGACGTAGACCTCCTCGAGCGCGGGGCAGCGCGCGTGGATCAGGGCCGCCAGGCGGTGGCTCAGGACGCTGTAGACCTTGCCGGCGTGGGCGACCGGGTTCTTGCCGGGCGCGGCCTCGCCGCCCGCCGGGCGCGCGAAGGCGATGAGGCCGTTCGGGCGGTTGCCGCGCCCCACCTGCCCCGAGTCGGCGTCCTCGGCCGAGGTGCCGGTCAGCGTGAGGTAGGCGCCCTCGGCGCCCGCCCCCGGGCGGTCGAGGTTGTTGAGGCGCCACTCGAGCGCGAACGGCGCGTCGGCGAAGCGCGCGGCGAGCGCGGCGAGCGCCTCCTCCTTGCGCGCGAAGTACGCGCGCTCGGAGGCGATCGCCGTGCAGCGCAGGGGCATCGCCACGGTCAGCATGACGCGCGCGTCCTCGCGCACGGCGAGCACCTTGACGTCCTCGCCCGTGTCGGGGAACGCGCGCTTGAACCCGGGACCGTTGAGCCAGCGCTCGACGTCGAGCACGAGCCGCTCCGTCGCGGAGAGCGGCGCGTAGCCCGACGCCCCGGAGGTGTCGTTCGAGACGATCGCCTCCCCGCGCTCCCGGAAGATGCGCGTCAGCTCCTCGGAGCCCGGCGCCAGCACCGGGCGCGTGACGAGATCGCGCCCGGGCCGGACGTGGGGCAGGTGCGCCGCGACCCACGCGTCCACCGCCGCGCGCACCGTCTCCTCGACGGGCAGCCCACGACCATCGAGGGCGAACGTCGCGCGGTCGCCGAGCACCAGCTCCATCGGGCGCGTCAGCTCGCCCCGGCCGAACGCCTTCCGGCACTCGCCCGCGGCGAGCAGCGCCTTGTCGACGTTGTAGTGCAGGATCGCGCCCGCGCGCTCGAGGTACATCCGGTTGAGCGCGACCGAGACCGCCTCGACGAGCGAGTCGCAGATCGTGTCGGGGTGGCCGAGGCCCTTGCGCTCCACCAGCTCGACCCGGCGCCGGGCGACGGGCGCCTGGGCGAGCGCCTCGACGAGGAGCCGCATCAGGCCGGGCGGGAGGCCGCCACCTCGTCCCAGACGCCGGCGATCGCCGTGCCGCAGTCCGGGCAGCGGCCCCCGGCCAGGACGTTCTCGAGGACGCTGAAGCCGCGACGGCGCACGAGCCAGCGCCCGCACGTCGGGCACGCGGTGCTCTCCCACGGGTCGCCCGGGACGTTGCCCGTGTACACGTAGCGGAGCCCCGCGTCGCGCCCGAGCCGCGCCGCGCGGTGGAGCGTGCTCGCCGGCGTGGGCGGCGCGTCGGTGAGCTTCCAGGCCGGGTAGAAGGCCGAGACGTGCCAGGGCATCTCGCGGTCCACCGAGGCGAGCCAGCGCGCGAGGGCGCGCAGCTCCTCGTCCGAGTCGTTGCGCCCGGGGATCACGAGCGTCGTGACCTCGACCCACACGCCGCGCGCGCGCAGGGCCTCGATCGTCTCGAGCACGGGCCGGAGCGTGGCGCCGCAGACGCGCCGGTAGTAGCGGTCCGAGAAGCTCTTGAGGTCCACGTTGGCGCCGTGCAGCACCGGGCCGAGCAGGTCCAGCGCCTCGCGGGTCATGTAGCCGTTGGTGACGAAGACGTTCCTGAGCCCGGCCTCCACCGCGGCGCGGCTGGTCTCGAGCGCCAGCTCGAAGAAGATCGTGGGCTCGGTGTACGTGTAAGCGACCGTGGCCGCGCCGGCGGCGCGCGCCGCGGCGACGACGTCACGGGGCGAGGTCGGCCGGCCGGGGACGGGTCCGGCGTGCTCCCGCGGCCACTGGGAGATCTGCCAGTTCTGGCAGAAGAGGCAGTGGAGGTTGCAGCCGACGGTCGCGATCGAGTAGGCGAGGCTCCCCGGCAGGAAGTGGAAGAAGGGCTTCTTCTCGATCGGGTCCAGGTCGGCGCTCACGATCCGGTCGCGCACGAGGCTCACCAGGCGGCCGTCGCGGTTCTCCCTGACGCCGCAGATGCCGCGCAGGCCCGGGCGGATCCGGCAGCGGTGGGCGCAGAGCGCGCAGACGACGCTCCCGTCGGGCTCCGCCGTCCAGAGCACCGCCTCACCGCCTGCCCGGCCGAGGGTCGTGGCCTGCACGGGAGAGTTCGCCAGCAACGCCGGTGCCACGCGCGAGGCCAATGAAAACGGGGCTTCGCGCGCTAGGCCGGACGGATGATGAGGCGCGCCCCTCCCGCCCGTCGTGGCGCTGGCGCCCCAGTCGTTCGTCTGCGCTGCGCGAGCTGCCCCCGCGGGCCTCGCGCGCCGCGCGAATAGATCTCCCGGCCCATGCGTCGAACTGGTTGAATTTACAGTCCATGTTGGCCTGGGCGCTTCCCCTCCGGCGAGGCGCCCTCTTGATTGGGAGACCCCGTGACATTCAAGACGATCGATCAGGGGTTGGACCGAGACATGCTTGAGACTCCGCCCGCAGCCTTTCCCGAGGACGAGGAGGCGGGTGTCGAGTCCCTCATCCGCGAGCAGCCCGTCGAGGGCGAGGAGGAGGAGGCCCGGCGCCAGCCCGAGGAGGATCCCGTCCGCCTCTACTTCGGCGAGATGGGGCGGGTGCTTCTGCTGACCGCGCGGCAGGAGGTCGAGATCGGGCGCCGGATCGAGACCGGCCAGATCGAGCTGCGCCGGGCGCTCGGAGCCGTCCCCGCGGCGCTCTCCGCCCTGGGCGAGATGGGCGACCGGCTCCGGCGGGGGGAGCTCGCCGCCGACGACGTCATCGTCCTGCCCGCGGGCGGCGAGGTGAGCCCCGCAGAGCTCCGGCGGACGCTCCGGGCGTTCGCCCGGCTGCGCGGCCTGGCGAAGGCCCCGGCGGCCCGGCGCGAGGCCATCCAGAAGCTCCTCGGCGCGCTGCCCCTCAAGCCCGCGCTCGTGGACGACCTGGTGGCGCGCGTGCGCGACCTCTCGCCCCGCGAGGCGCGGCTCCCCGAGCGGCGCTTCCAGGCCCTGCTCGCGCGGCTCGAGGCCCGCGACGCCGAGGTCCGCCAGGCCAAGCGCGAGCTGACCGAGGCGAACCTGCGCCTCGTCGTCTCGATCGCCAAGCGCTACCTGCGCAGCGGCCTGCCGCTGCTCGACCTCGTCCAGGAGGGCAACCTCGGCCTGCTGCGCGCGGTGGACCGGTTCCAGTACCGCCGCGGCTTCAAGTTCTCGACGTACGCGACCTGGTGGATCCGCCAGGCGATCACGCGCGCCATCGCCGACCGCGGGCGGACGATCCGCATGCCCGTCCACCTGATGGAGACCCTGTACAAGATCTCGCGCGTGAGCCGCGAGATGACCGGCGCGCTCGGCCGCGAGCCCACGCCCGAGGAGCTCGCGCGCCGCACGGGCGTGCCGGCCGCCAAGGTCCGCCTCGTGCTCGACTCCGCGCGGCGCCCCGTGTCGCTGGAGACGCCGATCGGCGAGGACGCGCACCTGGGGGAGCTGATCGAGGACACCTCCTCGCCCTCGCCGGCCGAGGGGCTCGCGGGCGAGGACCGGGCCGTGCAGGTCGCGCGCGCGCTCGCCCACCTGAGCGAGAAGGAGCGCGAGATCGTGCGCCTGCGCTTCGGGCTCGGCGACGGCGAGCCGCAGACGCTCGAGGAGATCGGCGACCGCTACGGGCTCACGCGCGAGCGCATCCGCCAGATCGAGATGAAGGCGCTGGCCAAGCTCAAGAACCCGCGCCTCGGCCTCGAGTCCTTCGCCGGCTGAGTCTCGGCCCCCGCCCCGCCCGCGCAAACAGAAACGGCGCAGGGGTGTCATCCCCTGCGCCGTTTTCGCTTCGGCTGGATCGCCGCCCGCTTACCAGCGGGCCGTGCGGACCCTGCCGCCGCCGAAGCCCCCCGAACGGGAGGCCTGCGGCTTGGCCAGCTCGACCTTGATCCGGCGACCCTCGAGCATCTGATCGCTCAGGGTCTGGACCGCCGCCCGCGCCTCGGCCTCCGTGGACATCTCCACGAACCCGAAGCCCCGGGACTGGCCCGAGAGCCGGTCAGTGACCACCGTGGCCGACACGACAGCTCCGCACTGGGCGAAGTACCGCCGAAGGCCCTCGGAGGTCGTCGCGTAGGGCAAGCCACCGACGAACAGCTTGGACGCCATGGGCGCCTCCTCCTTCGACCCCGCGCCGCGGGGCCGGACAGTCTCCCGCACTCGATGTCACGCCCCGGAGCTGCGGAAGAGGTACGTCGGAGGCGAGGCCGGAACAGCGCGCCCAATGGCGCAATCACCAGCAGACGCACATTGGACGCGGCGGGCGGCCGGACTATTCGGCGTCGGGGACGAGGTCGAGCGCGGCGAGCCAGGGCGCGGCCTCGCCGTCGCTCGGCGCGCGCCAGTCGCCGCGCGGCGAGAGCGAGCCGCCCGAGCCCACCTTGGGCGCGTTCGGGATCGCGCTCCGCTTGAACTGGCTCTGGCGGAAGAAGCGGTCGAGGAAGATGCGGAGGGTGGCCTTGATCGCCCCGATCGGGTACTTCTCGCGCCAGGCGCACCAGGCGAGGAAGGCCACCTTGGGCGGCGGGTAGCCGAAGCGCAGCGTGTAGTAGAGGGTGAAGTCCTGCAGCTCGAACGGGCCGATCGCCGCCTCCGTCTCCTGCGCGGGCTCCGCCTCCCCGCCGTCGGCCGGCACCAGCTCGGGACTGATCTCCGTTTCGAGGATCGCCCCGAGCGTCGCGCTCGCCTCGGCGCCGAGCCGCCCGGTGTCGGCGACCCAGCGGATCACGTGCTGGATCAGCGTCTTCGGCACGCTCGCGCTGACCGCGTAGTGGGACATCTGGTCGCCGACGCCGTAGGTGCACCAGCCGAGCGCCAGCTCGCTCAGGTCGCCGGTGCCGACGACGAGCGCCCCGTGGAGGTTCGCCAGGCGGAAGAGGTGGCTCGTGCGCTCCCCCGCCTGGACGTTCTCGAACGTGACGTCGTAGACGCGCTCGCCCCGCGCGTACGGATGGCCGATGTCGCGGAGCATCTGACCGGCGCTCGGGCGGATGTCGAGCTCGTGGGCGCTGGCGCCGACGGCGCGCATGAGCCCGTGCGCCTGCTCGAGCGTGCGCCGGCTCGTCGCGAAGCCCGGCATCGTGTACGCGAGGATGTTGGCGCGCGGCAGGCCGAGCGCGTCCAGCGCCCGGGCGCAGACGAGGAGCGCGTGCGTCGAGTCGAGGCCGCCCGAGATGCCGATCACGACCTTCCTGAGTCCCGAGAACTCGAGCCGCTTGACCAGGCCCTGCACCTGGATCTCGTAGACCTCGGCGCAGCGCTCGGCGCGTCGCGCCGGGTCGGCGGGCACGTACGGGAAGCGCTCCCAGCGCCGCTCGGGCAGGAGCCGCCCGCGCCGCGGCAGCTCGAGGGCCACGGGGATCACGCGGAAGCCCGCGAGCTCGCCCCGGTGGCGCTCGAGCGTCTGGCCGAAGCTCGTCTGGCGCATGCGCTCCTGGCTCAGGCGCTCGAGGTCCACGTCGGCCGTGAGCAGCTGGGGCTCGCGGCTGAAGCGGCGCGACTCGGCCAGGCGCGTGCCGTCCTCGTAGACGAGGGCGTGGCCGTCCCAGGCCAGGTCGGTCGTGGACTCGCCCGGCCCGGCGGCGGCGTAGAGGCAGGCGGCGAGACAGCGCGCCGACTGGCCGCCGACCAGCTCGCGCCGGTAGTCCGCCTTGGCGATCGTGACGTTCGAGGCCGAGAGGTTCAGGAGCAGCGTGGCACCCGCGAGCGCGGCGTAGGTGGACGGCGGGAGCGGCACCCAGAGGTCCTCGCACAGCTCCACGTGGAGCGTCGCGAGCGGCTGGTCCTCCAGGCGGAAGAGGAGGCGGCTGCCGAACGGCACGCCGCGCGCACCCGGCAGGTCCACGGTGTCGCGCACGGCCGAGTCGCCCGAGCTGAACTGGCGCCGCTCGTAGAACTCGCGGTAGTTCGGCAGGTAGGTCTTCGGCACGACGCCCAGGACGCGGCCGCCCGCGACGACCGCGGCGCAGTTGTAGAGCTGGTGCTCGAGCGCGAGCGGCAGGCCCACGACCGTGACGACCGGGAGCGCCGCGGAGGCCTCGACGACCCGCGCGAGGGCCGCGAGGCTCGCGTCCAAGAGCGCCCGCTGCTGGAAGAGGTCCTCGCACGAGTAGGCCGAGAGGCAGAGCTCCGGGAACAGGACGACGGCGGCGCGCCGCGCGGCCGCCTCGCGCATCTGCGCGAGCACCTGCCCGGCGTTGTGCGCGGGATCGGCCACGCGCACGCCCGGCACGGCGACCGCGACGCGCAGGAGGTCGTGGGTGTAGAGGTTGAAGAACTCCTCGCCCGGCCTCAGCGCCCGGCCCTCCGCTCCTCCGCGATCATCGCCTGCATCAGCGTCTTGGCGCGCAGGAGCTCGGCGCGGCGCGCGCGGGTGAGCCCGCGCCCGGCGCGGTTGATGAAGAAGAGCAGCATGCGGAAGCCCGACGTGATCCCCTTCGGGCTCACCCGCCGGGAGGCGAGGACGCGCGCGATGGTCCTCCCGTCCTTCGTGAACAGGCCGCGCGGCGGCGCGGTCGAGTCCGTCGTCACCGTGCGGACCCAGCGCTTCACGGGCCGGGCGCGCGCCCGCTTGCCGCGCGCCGTGCGCGTCATGACGCCTCGCAGGGCGGCGTGCGCTCGCGGAGCCGCTTGATGCGCGCCGCCGTCAGCTCGCCGCGGAGCCTGAAGCCCCGCTCGGCGTGCGCGTCCTTGCGCTTGATCAGGAGCCAGTCCTTGCCGCCGCCGCGCGCCAGGCGCGTGAGCACGAACCCCCCGCGGAGCTTCGTGCCGTCGAGCGTGAACACGAGCTTGCCCCGGCGCAGCTCCGCCGCCGTGCCCTCTCCCTCGGCGGGCTCCCAGGTCCCGCGGTCCCAGATCGCGACGGGCCCGGCGCCGTAGCCGCCCTCGGGGATGATCCCCTCGAAGCCGCCGTACTCGAGCGGATGGTCGTCCACCATCACCGCGAGACGCTTGTCGGCCGGGTCCATGGACGGCCCCTTCGGCACGGCCCACGACTTGAGGACGCCGCCCAGCTCCAGGCGGAAGTCCCAGTGCAGGCGCGTGGCCTTGTGCTCGTGGACGACGAAGCGCCGGCTCGCCTTGCTCACCCTGGCCATGACCTCACCGAGCAGCAACCGCGATGCCACGGAAAAGCGAGTGAAATCGGGCGCTTTGTCTGCGGGCCCCGGCGCGCGGCTGGGGCGCCTCCTCCCCGCTGGGTCAGCGGCGCGGCAGTCGGCCCTTCACGTGACGTCCACGGCGGCGCCGGAGGCCGCGCGCCGGCGGCCGATCGCCAGGTCCACGATCACGCGGGCGACGGTCTCGGGCCGGATCAGCCCCGGCGCGCCGGGCGCCACGCCCACGGCGCGATGGGCGAGCGGCGTGTCCACGAGCCCCGGGCAGACCGCGAACACGCGCACCCCGCTCGTCGCCACCTCCTCGGCCAGCGCCTCGGTCAGCCCCACGACGCCGAACTTGGTCGCGCAGTAGACGACGAAGTCGGCCGCGCCCTCCTTGCCGAGCTGGGAAGCGACGCTGACGATCGCGCCGGCCCGCCGCCGCAGCGCCGGCAGCGCGGCGCGCGCGGCGAGGAGCGGGCCTCTCAGGTTGACCGCGAGCATCCGGTCGAGGTCGGCGAGCGAGAGGTCCGCGAGCGGCCCCACCTCGACCACCCCGGCGTTGTTCACGAGGCAGTCGAGGCGCCCGAAGCGGGCGAGCGTTGCGCGCACGGCCGCCGCGACGGAGGCGGCGTCGGCCACGTCGGTCTCGACGAAGCGGGCCGTGGCGCCGACCCGGCGGAGCTCGCGCTCGGCTCGGCGGCCGAGGGTCCGGCGCAGCTCGGCGAGGGCGACCGCCCAGCCCTCGCGCGCAAAGGCCTCGGCCGTCGCGCGGCCGATCCCGCGGCCGGCGCCCGTGACGAGGGCGACCTTCATGGAGATCCTCCCGCCGGCGCACCGCCCGCGCGCCGGACCTGGAACATCACGTTCCCCGCCGTCAGCGCCCAGGCGGGCGTGATCGGCAGCCCCGCGGCGCGGAGCGCGCGGGCGGTCCACACGTTGCACGTGGTCAGCACGTAGCGCTCGCGCCCGAGATAGAAGCGGCTCGCCCCGTACTTGCCGCGGCCGAGCCGGACCGCGCGGCCGCCCTCGTCCCGGGCGTGGGCGTCGGCGACGAACGTGGCGAGCCGGCGGAAGCCGCGGCCCGAGAGGGCGACCGCGACGACGTCGCTCCCCACGAAGAAGCGCTCGGGCGGCCCTCGGAACGCGGCGACGTGGAGCACGCTCGCGGTCGGCCACAGGGTGGCCTTGAGCGCGAGCCACAGCGTGCCCTCGGGCGCCTGGTAGAAGTCGCGGTCGCCCCAGCCCACCTCGAGGTACTCGGCGCCCGGGAAGTCCTCACGCGCCGGCCAGGCCTCGGCGGCGACGTCCGCGCTGCGCACCACCAGACCCGTGTGCCAGGCGTGCCTCACCACCCACACCGGGAGGGCGGCCTCGGCGGGGCGCGGGGGATAGAGGTCCGCGAGCGGGGCGGCGCAGCCCCACGTGAGCCAGGCGAGAGCGAGGCAGGCGAGGAGGAGGACGCGCGCGCCGCGGGTCACCGTTGCGCGAGCCACGCCAGCACGCGCGGCGGCAGGCCGTCCCGGCTGGCGAGCGTGACCTCCCACAGCTCCGTGTCCGGGCGCGCCTTGACCTCGGCGATGAAGCCCCCGCCGCGCTGTCCGATGGTGGCGACGACGAGACGCGGCGAATCGAGCAGCGCGCGCATCGCGGCGACGAAACCCGGCGACAGGCACTCCATCTTGCCGATCTCGTCCACCAGGTACACTCCCACGTCGTCGCGCAGCGCCAGGGCCGACGCCGCCAGGCGCTCGAGCGCGGCCACGTCCACGCCGTACTTCCCCACCCGCGCGGGACCGCGCACGTCCACGTGCGCCATCACCGCGCGCCGCCCGTCGAAGGTGACGAGCCTGAACCCGCGGCGCGCGCCCGCCGCGCGGATCTCCTCCGTGTAGAAGCCGCCGAGCGGCCGGCCGGCCAGGGCCGCGGCCACCGCGCGGAGCAGCGTGGTCTTGCCGACGCCGGGCCGCCCGGTGAGCAGCAGGACGTGCGCCAGCTCAGCCCCCGGCGACGATCTCGGGCTCGAGGCGGATCGGCGTCGCGAGCGAGGCGGAGACCAGGCACGTCTTCTCGGCCTTCTCGAGGACGCGGAAGGCGCGCTCCCGGTCGGCGCCGGGCCCGAGCGTCAGGCGCGGCCGCAGCACGATCTGGGTGAAGCGCAGCGCGCCGCCCGCGCGGTCCACGGTGCCGGAGCCCGAGAGCTCGAGCCCGGTGAACTCGACCCGCGACGCCTGGGCGACGGCGCGCAGCGTGAACAGGAAGCACGCCTCGACGGCCGCGAGCAGCAGGTGCTCCGGCCCCCAGGCGTCGCCCGGGCCGTCGAAGTCCCGCGGCGGCGCGGCCCGCAGCTCGGGCGCGCCCTCGAGCGACACCCGGGCGTAGCCGGTGGGCCCGCCGGCGAGGTGCACGTCGTAGACGTGGGGCAGAGGTTTCATCGTGGTCTCCTCGGGGTCACTTGACGAGCAGGATGGGGCACGTGCAGAAGATAGCAACCTTGTAGCTGGTCGTGCCCAGGCCCGTGGCGGGCCGGCCCGGCCGGACCCGGTGCGAGCCCAGGACGACGAGGTCGGCGCGCCGCCGCGCGGCGGCGCGCACGATCTCGCGGGCGGGCTCGCCGACGCACAGCTCGGTGCGGACGCGCACGCCCGCGCCGGCGAACCGCCGCGCCACGGATTCGAGCTTCCGCGTCGCGGCTCGCGCGAGCCGCGCGTAGAAGTCGCTCAACTCGGCGGGCGGCAGGTTCGGCACGCTCTGCACGACGTGGAGCAGCGTGACGCGGGTGCGGCTCCGCCGCGCCAGCTCGAGGGCGGTCCGGAGCGCCCGCGCGTTCCTGTCGCCGAGATCGATGGGCACCAGGATGTGCGCGAACATGACCTCACGCCGGCGCGTCGGCGCCCCGACGCGCCGTCAGGTACTCGACGCCGCCCGCGAGCGTCGCGAACCGGGGGTAGTCCGCCTCGGGGATCTCCACGCCGAGCGCGGCGTGGAGCCCCACCACGAAGTTCAGCACGTCCATCGAGTCCAGGTCGAGCTGCTCGCGGAGGTCCACGTCGTCCCGGAGCGCGGCGAGGTCGGCCTCGGGCGCGATCGCGCCCAGGACGCGGAGCACCGTCGCGCGGATCTCGTCGCGGGTCACAGGCGCTCCGGCTGCTGCAGCAGGCGGTCCACCGCGGCGAGGAAGCGGCCGCCGCGATGGCCGTCGCTCACGCGGTGGTCGGCGGAGAGCGTCGCGGTCACCACCGGCCGCGGGACGACGCGGCCCTCGACGACCCACGGGCGCTCGACGATGCGGCCGAAGCCCACGATCGCGACCTGCGGCGGGTAGACGATGCCGACGACGGTCTCGACGCCCTGGTCGCCGAGGCTCGTGACCGTGACGGTCGGGTCGGACAGCTCGGAGCTCCGGAGCCCGCCCGTGCGCGCCCGCTGCACGAGGTCACGCAAGGCGCGCATCAGGTCGCCGAGGCTCGCACGGTCGGCGTCGTGGAGCGCCGGCGCGACGAGCCCGCCCTGGCGCAGCGTGACGGCGACGCCGACGTGCACGGCCGCGCTCGGAACGGCCTCGCCGTCCCGCCACACGGTGTTCAGCTCGGGCACCTCGCGCAGCGCGAGCGCCACCGCCTTGACGAAGAGGACGCCCGGGAGCAGGCGCTCCGTCACCGGGCGCCGGGTGTTCTCCTCCGCGAGCCACGCGCGCGCGCGCGCGAGGTCGATCGTGGTCGCCAGGTAGTAGTGCGGGATCTCGCGCTTGGAGCGCGCCATGGCCGCGCCGATCGTCTGCCGCATGCGCGCGAGGTCCAGGCGCCCGCGGGCCGGGGCGGCCGGCGCCGCGCGCTCGACGTCCTCGCGGGTGATCGCGCCGTCCGGGCCCGTGCCGGTCACGCTGGCGGGATCGACGCCGAGGTCCTCGGCGAGCCGGCGCGCGAGCGGCGAGATCCTGGGCCGCCCGGCCGCGACCGGCGGCGCGGCGGGGACCGCGGCGCCCGCCTCCTCGCGGATCAGCGCCAGCACCGTGCCCGTCGGGACCGTCGCGCCCGGCTCCACCAGGATCTTCTCGACCACGCCGCCCACGAAGACCTCCACGTCGATCAGCCCCTTGTCGGTCTCGACCTCGGCGATGGTGTCGCCGCGCTGGACGACGGCGCCGGGGCGGACCCGCCAGGCGATCAGCGTGCCGGCGGTCATGTCCGCCCCGAGGATCGGCATCACGAACTCAGCCACGGCGGCGGAGCATCCCGCGCACGGTCGCGACGATCGTCTCGGCCTGGGGCAGGGCGGCGTCCTCGAGGTGCTTCGGGTACGGCATCGGCACCTCGGCGCTGCAGACCCGGGCGACGGGGACGTCGAGGTCGTAGAAGCCGCCCTCCATGATCCGGGCGCTCACCTCGGCTGCGAGGCTGCCCGTGCGCCAGCCCTCGTCCACGACGACCACCCGGTGGGTCTTCGCGAGCGAAGCCAGGATGGCCGGGGTGTCGAGCGGCCGGAGCGAGCGGAGGTCGAGCACCTCGGCCTCGACACCCTCCACCGCGAGCCGGTCCGCCGCGGCGAGCGCCTTCGGCAGCGAGCCGCCATAGGTGACGAGCGTCACGGCGTCGCCGGCGCGGCGCACCGCCGCGCGCCCGATCTCCGCCGGGCCCGCGGCCTCGTCCACCTCGCCCTCGGTCGGGTAGAGCGTCGCGTGCTCGAAGATCAGGACGGGGTCGGGCTCGGCGAGGGCCGCGAGCAGGAGCCCGCGCGCGTCGGCCGGCGTCGCGGGCGCGAGCACCGTGAGGCCGGGGATGTGCGCGTACCAGCCCTCGAGGCTGTGCGAGTGCTGCGCCGCGAGCTGCCGGCCGGCGCCGGTCGCCATGCGGATCACGAGCGGCACGGCGAGCTGGCCGCCCGACATGTGCCGGAGCGTCGCCGCGTTGTTGACGATCTGGTCGAGCGCCAGCAGGCTGAAGTTGACCGTCATCACCTCGACGATCGGGCGCAGGCCCCCGAGCGCCGCGCCGACGCCGGCGCCGACGAACGTGCTCTCCGAGAGCGGCGTGTCGCGCACGCGGTCGGGGCCGAACTCCTCCAGCAGGCCGCGGCTCACCGCGTAGGCGCCGCCGTAGCGCCCCACGTCCTCGCCCATCAGGAACACCCGCGGGTCCCGGGCGAGCGCCTCGCGCAGGGCGCTCCGCACCGCGTCGCGGTACGTCAGCTTGGTCACGGCGTCCGCCTCGCGTAGACGTCCTTCGTCAGGTCCTCGACGGGCTCCCAGGGGCCGGCCTCGGCCTCGGCGATCGCGCCCTCGATCTCGGCGGCGACCGAGGCCTCGAGCGCGGCGAGGTCGGCGTCGGCGAGGAGCCCCCACTCGCGCAGCCGGGCCGTGAAGCGCGCGATCGGGTCGCGCGCCTTCCACTGCTCGACCTCGTCCCGGGTCCGGTAGAGCTCGGGGTCGTACATCGAGTGGGCGCGGAAGCGGTACGTGCGCGCCTCGAGCAGGAACGGCCCGGCGCCGCCGCGGACGGCCTCGGCGGCGCGGCGCGCCGCGGCCTCCACCGCGAGCACGTCCATGCCGTCCACGGCGTCGGCGGGCAGGCCGTAGGCCTGGGCCTTGAGCCGGATGTCGGGCTGGGCCTGGTGGCGCGCGAGCGCAGTGCCCATCGCGTAGAGGTTGTTCTCGCAGAGGAAGAGCACCGGGAGCTTCCAGAGCGCGGCGAGGTTCAGCGACTCGTGGAACTCGCCCTCGGCGACCGCGCCGTCGCCGAAGAAGCAGGCGGTCACGCGCCGGCGTCCCTGGAGCGTGTCCGCCAGGGCGAGCCCGACGGCGACGGGCAGGCCGCCGCCGACGATCGCGTGGCCGCCGTAGAACCGCCGCGAGGCGTCGAACAGGTGCATGGACCCGCCGCGCCCGCGGCTGCAGCCGTTGGCCTTGCCGTACATCTCCGCCATCACGGCGCCCGCGGGGATGCCGCGCACCAGCGCCTGGCCGTGCTCGCGGTAGGTGGCGACGATCGCGTCGTCGGCAGTGAGCGCCTGCATGGCGCCGACCGCCACGGCCTCCTCGCCGATGTAGAGGTGGAGGAACCCGTGGATCTTGCCGACCGTGTAGAGCTCCGCCGCCTTCTCCTCGAAGCGGCGGATGAGGACCATCTGGCGGAGGAGGCCCAGCGCGTGCTCGCGCTCGACGAGCGTCATGCCGGCTCCTCGAGCATCGAGACGTCGCCCTCGGGCAGCCCGAGCTCGCGCGCCTTCAAGAGCCGGCGCATGATCTTCCCGCTCCGCGTCCTCGGCAGCCCCGGCGCGAAGTCGATCTCCTTCGGCGCGACCACCGCGCCCAGGCGCGTGCGCGCGAACGCGAGCAGCTCGCGCCTGAGCTCCGGCGTCGGCGCCCAGCCCTCCTTGAGGGCGACGAAGGCCTTGACCACCTCCAGCGCGACCGGGTCGGGCTTGCCGATGACGCCGGCCTCGGCGACGGCCGCGTGCTCCATCAGGACGCTCTCGACCTCGAAGGGGCCGACCAGGTGGCCCGAGGTCTTGATGACGTCGTCGGCGCGCCCGACGAACCAGAAGTAGCCGTCGCGGTCGCGCCGCGCGAGGTCGCCGGTGAGGTACCAGTCGCCGGCGAAGCACTTCCGGTAGCGCGCCGGCTCGCCCCAGTAGCCGCGGAACATCGACGGCCAGCCGGCCCGCAGCGCCAGCTCGCCCTGGACGTCGGGCGCCGCGACGACCTCGACGCGGTCGTCGGCGACGCGCCGGACGATCGCCGCCTCGACCCCGGGCAGCGGCCGGCCCATCGAGCCCGGCCGGATGTCCAGCGCCGCGAGGTTGGCGATCATGATCCCGCCCGTCTCCGTCTGCCACCAGTTGTCGTGGAAGGGCCGCCCGAGCGCCGCCTGCCCCCACACCACGGCCTCCGGGTTCAGCGGCTCGCCGACGCTCGCGCAGAAGCGGAGCGCGCCGAGGTCGTACTTCCCGGCGAGGCCGGCGCCGGCCTTCATCAGCATCCGGATCGCGGTCGGCGCCGTGTACCAGACCGTGACCCGCTGCTCCTGGAGGATCCGGTACCAGCGCTCGGCGTCGAACTCGGCCTCGTCCACGACGCTCGTCACGCCGTTGGTCAGGGGCGCGACGATGCCGTACGAGGTGCCCGTCACCCAGCCGGGGTCGGCGGTGCACCAGAACACGTCCTCGGGGTGCAGGTCGAGGGCCCAGCGGCCGGTGACGTGGTGCGCCACGACGGCCTCGTGCACGTGGACCGCGCCCTTCGGCGTGCCGGTGGTGCCGCTCGTGAAGTGCAGGAGCGCCGTGTCCTCCGGGTCGGTGGGCTCGATCTCGAACCGGTCCGCGGCCGCGTTCATCAGCGCGTGCCAGTCGCGCGTGTCCGGCACGGCCGTGGGTCGCCCGCCAGCGCCGACGAGGAGCACGTGCTCGAGCCGGGGCAGCGCCGCGCGCAGGCCGGCGACCTTCCGGCGGTAGAGCGCCTCCGTGGTGACGAGCACGCGGCCCTCGCCGATCGCCAGGCGGGCGCGGATCGGCTCGGGGCCGAACGCCGAGAAGAGCGGGCAGAACACGGCACGGGCCTTGAGGGCGCCGAGCGCGGCGACGTAGAGGGCGGGGATGCGGCCCGCGAGCGCGTAGACGCGCTCGCCCGGCGCCACGCCGAGGCCGCGCAGCACGTTCGCGAAGCGCGCCGTCAGCTCCGAGAGCCGCCCGTAGGTGATGTCCTCCACCTCGCCGCGCTTGCCGAGCCAGCGGAGCGCGACGCGGTCGCGCCGGGCGCCCGCCGCGTGACGGTCCACGGCCTCGTGGGCGATGTTGAGGCCGCGCCCGCCCGGCAGCCCGTCGAGCTCGGCGCGCGCCTGCGCCCACGCGAACGTCGCCCGGACCCGCTCGTAGTCGAGCAGGCTGGGAGCCACGGGGGCGGCGTCCGGTGACTTGACGATCGTGGCCCAGGTCATCGCCTACTCGAGCGGCGGCCCCTTCGGCTCCTTCTCCTCCGGCACCTCGGTCAGCGTCGCTTCCGTGAGCAGCAGGAGGCTCGCCGCGGAGACGGCGTTCTCGAGCGCGATCCGCACGACCTTGGTCGGGTCCACGATGCCGGCCTCGATCAGGTCCACGTACTGCTTGCGGGCGGCGTCGAACCCGTGGGCGCCCGTGCCCTGGCGCATCTCGTTGACGACCACGCCGCCGTCCGCGCCCGAGTTCTCCGCGATCTGTCGCGTCGGCGTCTCGAGCGCCCGCGCCAGGATCGCCAGGCCCGTCCGCTCGTCGCCCTCGGCCTGCCTGGCCTCGCCCTCCACGGCCTGGATCGTCCGCAGCAGCGCCAGCCCGCCGCCGGGCACGAGGCCCTCGGCGACGGCCGCCTTGGTGGCGCTGATCGCGTCGTCGAGCGCCTCCTTCCGGCTCTTCATCTCCGCCTCGGACGGGGCGCCCACGCGGATCACCGCCACGCCGCCCGACAGCTTGGCCAGGCGCTCTTCGAGCTTCTCGCGGTCGTAGTCGCTCGTCGTCTTGGCGATCTGCTGCCGGATCTGCTGCTTGCGCCCCTCGATCGCCTGCTTGTCGCCGGCGCCGCCGATGAGCGTCGTGGTGTCGCGGTCGATCACGACCCGCTGGGTGCGTCCGAGCTGGCTCATCTCGACGTTCTCGAGCTTGACCCCGATGGCCTCGCTGATCACCTGCCCGCCCGTGAGGACCGCCATGTCCTCGAGCATCTCCTTGCGCCGATCGCCGAAGCCCGGCGCCTTCACCGCCGCGCAGTGGAGCGCGCCGCGCAGCTTGTTGACGACCAGCGTCGCCAGCGCCTCGCCCTCGACGTCCTCCGCGATGAACAGGATGGGCCGCCCGGCGCGCGCCACCTGCTCGAGGAGCGGCAGCAGATCCTTCATGACGCCGATCTTCCGGTCGGTCAGGAGGATCAGCACGTCCTCGAGCGCCGCCTCCATCTTCTCCGGGTCGGTGATGAAGTACGGCGAGAGGTAGCCGCGGTCGAACTGGAGCCCCTCGACGACCTCGAGCTGGGTCTCCGTGGTCTTCGACTCCTCCACGGTGATCACGCCCTCGTCGCCGACCTTCTCCATCGCGTCTGCGACCAGGTCGCCGATCGTCTGGTCGTTGTGCGCCGAGATCGTCGCGACCTGGGCCTTCTCGAGCCGGCTCTTCACCGGGCGCGAGAGCGCGCGCAGGGCCTCGACGGCCGCACGCACGCCGCGGTCGAGCCCGCGCTTGAGGTCGACCGCGCTCGCGCCCGCGACGACGTTGCGGACGCCGTCGGCGAAGATCGCGTGGGCGAGGATCGTCGCCGTGCTGGTGCCGTCGCCGACCGCGTCGCCGGTCCGCTCGGCCGCCTGCCGGATCATCTGGGCGCCGAGGTTCTCCGCGGGATCCTTCAGCTCCATCTCCTTGGCGATCGTGACCCCGTCGTTGCAGACGATCGGGACCCCGAAGCGCTTCTGGATCAGCACGCACTTCGACTTGGGCCCGAGCGTCACGCGCACGACGTCCGCGAGCGTCGCCGAGCCGCGGAGCACCCGCTCGCGCGCCTCGGAGCGGAACAGCACCTGTTTGTACGCCATCGCGCTCCCCTCCCCTCCGGCTAGGTCTCGTGCTTCCGCTGGCAGGCGACGCAGGAGCGCGCGGTCGGCACCGCCCGCAGGCGCGTGAGCGGGATCGCCTGGCGGCAGTCCTCGCACGCGCCGTAGGTGCCGGCCGCCAGCCGCGCCTGCGCGGCGTCGATCTCGTCGAGCGCGTGCTTCTCCTGCCCCTCGAGCCGCGACAGGATCGCCGAGACCACCTCGGTGCCGACGTCCTCCCCCGGCGCGCCGGGCTGGTGGGCCTCGAGCGTCGCGAGCTCCTCGTCGGTCCGCGCGACCGTCCGCAGGAGCTCCTGCCGGGCCTGCTGCAGGCGCTGCCGGAACTCGTCCACCGCGTCGCGGTTCATCGTCCCGCCCCTCCCGCGCGGGCGGGGCGGGCCGGCCGGCCCGCCTCCGACCGCGCCCGCCGGATCCACGCGCCGAGCTTCCGCGCCGGCCACGTGTTCACGATCTCGTCCGGACCGAGCCACGCGCGGCGCGCCGTCGCGATGCCAAGCTCCATCGTCGCCAGGTGGTCCAGCACGTGTGCGTCCGTGTCCACCGCGAGCAGGACCCCGAGGTCCCGCGCGCGCCGGGCGTGCACGTCGCCGAGGTCCAGCCGCTGCGGGTAGGCGTTGATCTCGACCGCCTTGCCGTGCCGCTTGGCGGCGCGGAAGACCTGCTCGAGGTCCGCGTCGTACGGCTCGCGCTCGCCGAGCAGGCGCCCCGTCGGGTGGGCGAGGACGCTCACGTAGGGGTTCGCCAGCGCGGCGCAGAGGCGCCGGGTCATCTGCGCGCGCGGCTGCTTGAACCTCGAGTGCACGGCGCCGACCACGAGGTCGAGCCCGGCCAGCACCTCGTCCGCGTAGTCCAGCGAGCCGTCGGGCAGGATGTCGCACTCGCTCCCGGCGAGCACGGTGATGCGCGGGTGCTTCCGCTGCACCGCGCGGATCCTCGCGACGTGCGTGGCGAGCTCCCGCGCGTCGAGGCCGCCGGCCACCCGCGCCGACGGGCTGTGGTCCGTGATCGCGACGTACTCGTAGCCGCGCGCCTCCGCCGCCGCCACGAGCGCCTCGATCGTGTGGTGGCCGTCGGAGGCGTTGGTGTGGCAGTGCAGGTCGCCCCGCACGTCGCCGAGCTCGACGAGCCGCGGCAGCGCGTCCCGGGCGGCGGCCTCGACCTCGCCCGCGTCCTCGCGGAGCTCGGGCGGGATCCAGGCGAGGCCGAGCGCCGCGTAGACGTCCTCCTCGGTCGCGCCGGCCACGCGCCGGCCGGTGGACTCCCGGAAGACGCCGTACTCGTTGAGCTTGAGCCCGCGCTTCAGCGCCAGCGCGCGGATGCGGATGTTGTGCTGCTTGGAGCCGGTGAAGTAGACGAGGGCGGCGCCGAAGCTCGCGGGCTCGACCACGCGCAGGTCCACCTGGATCCCCTCGCGATGGCGGATCGACGCCTTGGTCTCACCCCGCTCGAGCACGTCGGCGACCTGCGGCAGGCCCGTGAAGGCCCGCATGACCTCGGCGGGACGCGCCGACGTGACCAGGAGGTCGATGTCGCCGACGGTCTCCTTCATGCGGCGCAGCGAGCCCGCGGCCCGGGCGGCCGCGACGCCCGGCACGCGCTCGAGGGCGCGCACGAGCTCCCGGGCGAGCGGGAGCGCGCGTCCGAGCGGCAGCCGCGCCTGCCCGCCGCGGACGAGCGCGATGCCCTTCAGGAGGTTCGCCTCGGTCTTCGCCTGGATGCCGTGGCGCCCGCGGAGCTTGCCCGCACGCGCCAGCGTCTCCAGCCGGTCGACCGACGTGACGCGCTCCTTCTCGTACAGGAGCCTCGCGGTCCTGGGCCCGATGCCCGGGACGTTCATCAGCTCGACGACGCCGGCCGGGATGCCCTTGCGCGCGGCGTCCAGGTCCTTCAAGCGGCCCGTCGCCAGGTACTCGGTGATCCTGTCGGCGAGGTCGCGGCCGATGCCCGGGATCTCGTCGAGCCGCGCCTCGCGCGCGAGGACCTCGACGTCCTCGGCGAGCGACTCGAGGTTGCGCGCCGCCCGCCGGTAGGCGCGGATGCGGAACGGGTTCTCGTCCCGGAGCTCCAGGACGTCCGCCATGAGGTCGAAGAGGCGCGCGATCTCGAAGTTCTTCATCGGTAGGCGAACGCCCACCTGTAGGGCTTCGCGAGGACGCCGCGACCCAGCACGTCCTGGAACGCCCGGAGGAGGTCGGTCTCCGTGAGCATCCCGACCACCCGGCCGCCCTCGACGACCGGCAGCGCGCCGATGCGCTGCTCGCGCATGAGCCGGGCCGCCTGGCGGATGTCGGTCTCCGGCCGCACGGTGACCACGCCCCACGTCATGACCTCGCCGACCGTGAGCGTGCCGAGCGTCTCGGCCAGGTCGCCGAGCCGGTCCTGGACGCGCGGGTCGAAGACGACCTGCCGGAGGTCGCGGTCGGTCACGATGCCGACGAGCCGGGCGCCGCGGTCCACGACCGGCAGGTGGCGGATCTTCCGCTTCCGCATCATGTCCACCGCGCCCCGGACGAGCGCGTCCGAGTGGATCGTGACCGCGGAGCGCGTCATGCAGTCGCGCACGCGGATCCCGGCCTCCGGCCACACGAGCGCCTCGAGCTCGTCCGCTCCGCGCCCGGGGTGCACGGGCTGGCGCGTGCGGATGGCGCGCGTGATCGAGCGCTTCGGATGCCGCGCGCTCATGCCGCGATCAGGGACTTGAACCGCTCCCAGGGCACGGCCGTCCACGTCTCGGTCTGGGCGTGGCCGAAGGAGCGGATGAGCATCACGACCTTGGCCGCCACGCTCTCGTCGGGCGCCTCGAACAGGTCGAGGTAGTCGCAGGGCCCGAGGATCGCGTAGTTGGCGAGCCACTTCACCTGCGGGCACTCCTTCCGGATGCGCTCGCTCACCGCCCGCTCCAGCCGCGCCAGGTCGGTCGGAGCCTTCACGCTCTCGGGGGTCAGCCGTGTCAGCACCACGTACGTCGCCATCGCGCTCCACCTCCGCCCGGGGTCCGGGCCGTCTACCAGAGGAACGTATCGGGGTCGAGCCCCCGCACCGGGGGCATCTCCATCAGCAGCGCCTTGAGCACGTCCCGCTCCGTGAGCATGGCCACGAGCCGGCCCTCCTCGCACACGGGCAGGCTCCCCACCCGCCGCTCGAGCATGACCGCCGCCGCGTGGGCCAGCGTCGCCTCGGGGACGGTCGTGACCACGCCCCAGGTCATCGCGTCCCGCACCCGCAGGCGCTCGAGCGTCGCGCCGATCCCCTGCAGGCGGCGGCGCGCGGCGCGCGACAGGTGCTCGGCCAGCGCCGGCGCGAGCGCCGCGCTCCGGAGATCGCGGTCGCTCAGCACGCCCAGCAGCCGGCCGGCGTCGTCCACGACCGGCAGATGGCGGATCTCCTTCTGGCGCATCACGGCCATCGCGGTCGCGAGCGGCGCGTCCGGATCGATCGTGAACGGCTCGCGCGTCATGACCTCGCGGACCCGGAGCCTCATGGCTCGCTCACCTCCCCCCGCCGGCGCGCGCCAGCGGCTCGAAGACGGCGAAGTCGCCGACGCGGGCGTCCGCCAGACGGCGGAACTCGGTCGTCCGCATGCGAAGCAGCGTCCGAGGATCTCCGGCCGGGACCGTGATCTCGCGGGCGTCGAGCAGGGCACGATCGAGGAAGGTCCGGATGCCGAACAGCGCCCCGAACGGCGGGATCGCGCCGGGCGCGCAGTCCGGGATCGCGTCGTGGATCTCCTCGGGCGTGGCCAGGCGGATCTCGCCGTGCGCGAGGAGACCCTTCAGCCGGTCGAGGTCGAGCACGCAGCACGCCGGCAGCACGGCCATCACGAGGCCGTCCCGCTCCTTGACGATCACGACCTTGCCGAACGACCATCCCGACGTGTGCGTCGCCGCCGCCCGCTCCTGAGCGGTGGGCGCGCCGCCGTCGTGCAGGACCTCGTACTTCGCCTGCTTGGCGGACAGCAACTCCGCGAGCCGTGCGTGCATCGCCCGCCTCCTCAGGCGCGCACCAGCGCCTCGAGCCAGAGCTCCTTGAGGGCCTTCGGGAGCTGGGCGAAGACGTCGCCCGCCTCGCCCGGCGAGAGCTGCTCCTTGAGCGCCGCGAAGACCGCCAGCGTCATCCAGCGGGCCTCCCGCTCGGAGGGCAGGGCGGCCTCGCGCCGGACGCGCTCGTAGAACTCCTCGCGGCCGAGCTTGAGCGGCACGCGGTCCGCCCGCTCCCCCTCCGCCCACACCGCCTTCAGCTCGAGCGGCAGCTGGGCCTGCGCCTGGTCGGCCTCCGCCGGCGTCAGGCGGTCGCGGAGCGCGTGCAGGACGGCCGCCGTGGCGCGCCGCAGCCGCTCGCGATCGGGTTCGCCGCTCGCCGCCATCACGGTCTTGTAGAACGTCGCCGTCGTCATGGCTCGCTCCTCGGCTGCGTGTCCATCGCCTAGCCCTTGATGTTGCCGATGGGTCGGAGGGAGACCACCCGGCGCGAGACGTCGAGCCGGTGGACGACCTCGACGACCTCGGCGAGGTCCTTGTAGGCGAACCCGGCCTCCTCCGCGACGCCCGACTTGGAGGCCGCGCGGACCACGATGCCGCGCGCGCCCAGCTGCTCGATGAGCGTCTCGCCCCAGACGCGCTTCCTGGCCTGGGCGCGGGACATCGTGCGGCCGGCGCCGTGGGCGGTCGAGCCGAACGTCTCCTCCATCGCGTGCGCGGTGCCCACGAGCAGGGCCGAGCCCGTCTCCATCGAGCCGCCGATGATGACCGGCTGCCCGACGTCGCGGTACGCCGCCGGGACGTCCGGCGCCCCCGGCCCGAACGCCCGGGTCGCCCCCTTGCGGTGCACGACGAGGTCGAGCGGCGCGCCGTCCACCACGTGGCGCTCGAGCTTCGCGGTGTTGTGGCACACGTCGTAGACGACCTCGAGCCCGAGCTCGCGCGGGTCGCGGCCGAAGATCCGCCCCAGCACCTCGCGCACGCGGTGCGTGATCACCTGGCGGTTGGCGAAGGCGGTGTTGGCGGCCGCGGTCATCGCGCCGAAGTACGCCTGGCCCTCCGGCGAGCGGAACGGCGCGCACGCCAGCTCGCGGTCGGGCACGCTGATGCCGTAGGCGTGCATCGCCTGGTCGAAGCGGCGGAGGTAGTCGGTGCCCACCTGGTGGCCGAAGCCGCGCGAGCCGCAGTGCAGCATCACGAGCACCTGCCCCGGCCCGGTCACGCCGAAGGCGCGCGCGACGGCCGCGTCGTGGACGCCATCCGGCGGGACCACCTGGATCTCCAGGTAGTGGTTGCCCGAGCCCAGCGTGCCGAGCTGGCCGATGCCGCGCGTGATCGCGCGCACGCTCACCTGCTCCGGGTCGGCGCCGGGCAGGCACCCGCCGCCCTCGGTGGCCGCGAGGTCCTCCGGCCAGCCGTAGCCGCGGCGCACGCACCAGCCCGAGCCCTCGCGCATGACCTCGCGGAGCTCGTCCTCCGTGAGGCGCACGAAGCCGTGGGCGCCGACGCCCGACGGCACCGCGGCGAAGAGGGCGTCGACGAGCTCCCGGAGCTTCGGCCGGACCTCGGCCTCCGTCAGGCGCGTGCGCAGCACGCGCATCCCGCAGTTGATGTCGAAGCCGATCCCGCCCGGCGAGATGACGCCGGTGTCCGCGCGGAAGGCGGCCACGCCCCCGATCGGGAAGCCGTAGCCCCAGTGGCCGTCGGGCATGCAGAGGGAGGCCCGGACGATGCCGGGCAGGCAGGCGACGTTGGTCACCTGCTCGAAGACGCCCTGGTCCATCTGGCCGAGCAGCGCCTGGGACGCGTAGATGCGCGCCGGCACGCGCATGCCGGGCTTCTCGCTCGGCGGGATCTCCCACACGCAGTCGGCGATCGGCAGCGTCTTCATGCGGCGTCCCTCAGACGTCGATGACCACCCGCGCGCGCCAGCCGCCCGCGTAGGGCTCGAGCGCGAACCGGTGGAACGTCACGGCCTTCGGGTCGGCGCGCAGCGCGGCGCGCGCGCGATCGAGCACGTCGCCGCGGAGCCGCGCGGCGAGCCGGCACGGCGCCTCGCCGCGCACGCGGACCTCCGCGTCGGGGAACACGAGCTGCTCGGCGTCCTTGAGGTAGATCAGCTCCGAGAGCCAGTCGTAGAGCAGCAGGTCCAGCGAGGGGGCGGCGAGCTCGACGTCACGCTCGATCACGCGGCGGACCGTGGCCGGGTCCACCATGACCTCGGCCACGGCCCGCGCGGCGGTCGCGAAGAGGTCGTCGAGGTCGTCCCCGACGACCTCCATCGCGCAGTCGGCGACCGCGATCGAGTCCAGGAACACGTGCCGGCCCACGGTCGCCTCCCCGGTTCCACGTCGCGGCTACTCGGCCTTCACCGGGATCGTGGTGCCCTTCGCGGTCGGCGCCTTGGGCAGCGTCACCGTGAGGACCCCGCTCTTGAAGGTCGCGTTGACCTTCCCGCCCTCCACGGCGGCGGGCAGCCGGAACGTCCGCGAGAAGGCGCCCCAGGAGCGCTCCATCCGGTGGAACCTCTCGCTCTTCTCCTCCTTCTCCTGGTGCTTCTCGCCCTTGATCGTGAGGACCTGGTTCTCGAGCTCGACGTTGATGTCCTTCTGCTCCATGCCGGGCAGCTCGGCCTTCACGACGACGGCGTCCTTGGTCTCGGAGACGTCGACCCTCGGCGCCCACTCGCCGACCAGCTCGAACTCGTCCCAGCGCGGCTCGAAGAACCGGTCGAACAGCCGGTCCATCTCCCGCTTGAACACGTCCGTCCCTGTCCACGGAGCCAGCGCACGCATCGCATCCTCTCCTTCCATGCGTCCGGATCCTCTACTCATGGCCCGGGGTGACCGTCACCTTCTCCGCCCGGAGGCCGGTGTCCTCCTTCGTGGCGCGCACGGTGACGAAGTCCCCCTGCTTCACCGCCCACGGGTCGAGCGGCACCTCCACGAGCTCGCCGACCCAGCCGGACGGTCCCGCCTCGCGGCTGCGCGTGACGGCCACGAACCTGGTCGAGGGCGCGATGACGATCGTCCGCTGGGTGACCCGGGTCTTTCCTCCCTCGACCTGCCAGGGACCGATCTCGCCGATGACGAGCGTCCCCCCGCTCCTGTCGACCGCGACCACCGTTCCCGAATGATCCGACGCCGCAGCGACCGCGACGCTCAGCGCGAGCACCACGCCGGCGAGCGCGGCGATGCGGAGCCCTCCCGCAAGGCGCATCCTGCTCCACCTCCTCTCCGCGGTCCGAGTCGTGATTAACGGAAGCAACGCGAGTGCCACCGGGGATGGGCTCCAAGCGACTGAAATCGCGCGGCTCTTCGGCGCTCGTGCGGACGGCTCATGGGGCGCATCCGCCCCACTGAGGCGCCTCGCGCCCGGCCCGGGTCAGGACCGCGTCAAGTGGCGCTCAAACCAGGCCGCCATCAGGGCGGCGGCGCGCGCCAGGGCCGCCGGATCCTCGAAGAGGTGGTCGCCCCCGGCGACGACCTCGAGGCGCCACGGGCCGCCGAAGCGGGCGCCCAGCGGCTCGCACGCCTCGCGGCTGGGCGCGTCGTGCTCGCCGACGACGAGGAGCGTGGGCGCGCTCACCCGCGGCAGCGCGTCCTCGGCGCCCGCCGGGTTGGGCGAGCGCAGCGCCAGCGCGCGGACGCGCGCGTCCCGGGCCGCGGCGAGGAGCGCGGCGGCCGCCCCGGAGCTGGCGCCGGCCAGCCCCACGCGCGCCGGATCGATCTCGTCGAGCCCCTGGATCGCGTCGAGGGCGGCGCCGAGGTCGTCGGCCTGCTGCGCGAGCGTGCTGTCGGCCTCGGTGCCCTCGCTCTCGCCGTGGCCCGTGAAGTCGAACAGGAAGGCGGCGAAGCCGAGCGCGCGGAGCGCCGCGGCGACGGCCGCATTGCGCGGGCTGTCCTTGCCGCTGCCCCGGCCGTGCGCGAAGACGACGGCCGGGTGCGGCCCGCCGGAGGCGGGCAGCAGCAGCCGGCCGGCCAGCGCGAGCCCGCGCGAGTTCTTGAACGTGACGCGGAGGCTCCCGTCCGCCGGCGCCGCGGGCGCCGCCGGCGCGCGCGCGCGGGCCAGCAGCGCCAGCACCTCCGCGTCGGACACGGGCCCGAAGTCGAGGTAGTACTGGCCGACGGCCATGAAGTCGGGGTCCACCAGCGGACAGACGAAGCGGTCCGCGAGGCGGCGGAACTCGTCGGCCGCGGCCGCCGCGGCGCACGGGACCGCCACGACGATCTCCCGGGCGCCGTGACGCCGCGCGTAGTCGAGCGCCGCGCGCATCGTGAGGCCGGTCGCGAGGCCGTCGTCCACGAGGACGACGGCGGCGCCGGCGAGCCGCGGGCCGAGCGGCTCGACACCGTAGGCCGCGACGCGGCGGCGGATCTCCGCGAGCACCCGCGCCTTCGCGCGCTCGACGTCCGCGGGCGCGAGCCCGAGCATGGCCACCGAGCGGGCGTCGAGGGTCGCGTGCCCGTCCTCGTCGAGCGCGCCGAAGGCGAACTCGGGGGCGCTCGGCGCGGTCAGCTTGCGGGCGTAGGCGACGGCGAGCGGCAGGCGGAACCGCTCCACGATCGGCAGGGCCACGCTCACCCCGCCGCGCGGGATCGCCGCGACGACGCACGGAGGGCGCAGGACGGGGGCGAGCGCCTCCGCCAGCTTCTCACCGGCGTCGCGTCGGTCACGGAACACCACGGCCCACCCAGCCGGGAGAGAGAAGCAAGCCGCGGGCCGGGCGCGAGGCGCGTGAAAACGCGCAAATGGCGGCGGCCGGCGCCGCCCGGACCGGGCAGCGCCGCCCCACCTGGGGTGCCAGGTCCGCGCCCCCCGCGCGCCGCCGTCATGATCGGCCGTGTGTGGATGCCTGACAATTCTCGTCACGTCCGCGGTGCGACTCTTGTCAGTTCGAGCCTTCCCGGAACCCGGGGTGGCGTCGAAGTGCCCGACTTTCCGTTCGTCCGCGCACTGGCACCGGGCGTGCAACTCTCGTCGGCGCGTGAGGACCGACGCCATGCCCATCGAGCCCAAGGTCGTCGTCGTGATGCCGGCCTACAACGCGGGGCGCACGCTCCGCATGACGTACGAGGAGCTGCCGAAGGACACGGTGACCCTGGTCATCCTGGTGGATGACGGCTCCACCGACGGCACCCTGGACGTGGCGCGTCAGCTCGGCCTCGAGATCTTCGTGCACAACCGGAACTACGGGTACGGGGCCAACCAGAAGACGTGCTACGCCGAGGCCTTGCGGGCCGGGGCCGACATCGTGGTGATGGTCCACCCCGACTACCAGTACGACCCGCGGCTCCTCCCCCAGATCGTCGCGCCGATCGTGCGCGGCGAGGCCGACGTCGTGCTCGGCTCGCGGCTCAAGGAGGGTTCGGCGCTCCGCCAGGGGATGCCGTGGTGGAAGTACGTCTCGAACCGGTTCCTGACCGGCCTCGAGAACCGGACCTTCGGCCTCGCGCTCTCCGAGTTCCACACCGGCTACCGCGCGTTCCGCCGCGAGGTGCTCGAGACCGTCAACTTCCCGCTCAACTCCGACGGCTTCATCTTCGACCAGGAGATCGTCGCGCAGGTCGTCGCGGCCCGGTTCCGCATCGCCGAGATCGCCGTGCCGACGCGCTACTTCCCCGAGGCCTCGTCGGCGAGCTTCGGCGCCTCGGTCGTCTACGGACTCAGGATCCTCGCGCTCCTCGCGCGCTACGGAATCCACGGGAGCGGGCTCTGGCGCTCGCGCGCCTTCGACAGCCTCCGCGGCCGCTACACGCGGCTCGCGGCCGACGGCCCGGCCAGCCGTCGCACGGTCGAGGACGAGCGGCGCGCGGCGCCCGCTCTCGGAAGATAGCCCCCATGTGGTTCGAGTCCGGCCGCGTGCAGGCGCTCGGCACGGCGCTGCACGACGGCCGCCGCGAGGAGGTGGACCGCCTCCTCGAGGACATCCTGACGGGCGCCCGCACCGGCGAGGCGATCCCCGCGACGTGCCCGAGCTGCCGGCGCGACCTCGTGCGCACGCCGCTCCCCGACGTCGACCTGTTCGTGAGCTCGTGCCCCGCGCAGCACGGCGCGTGGCTCTCCCGCACCGAGGGCGAGCGGCTGCGCGCCCTCGTCGGCGGGCACGCCGCGGCGCGCGCGCGCACGCGGCACGTCCTGCGCGTGCTGCTCGTCGTGCTCGCGGCCGTCTGGGGCGTCGTCCTCCTCGTCTGGGGCTTCGACCCGGTGACACGGAGCGCGGTGAGGGTGCTCGACGACCTCGAGAGCCGGCGCATCACGACGACGAACTGGCCCGAGCGCGGCTGGGCCGGCTTCTACCCGCTGCCCGTGAAGGAGAGCGTGATCGATCGGCCCGACGAGCTCCTCTTCTTCCACGAGCTGCTGCCGCTGCTCCAGGCGGGCGCCAACAACCGCCTCAACATGCACCGCGTGCTCTCGACGCGGCGCACCGCCGACGAGTACACCGCGCTCCACGACCTGTACGGGCGGCGCCAGGCCGAGGTCCTCGACCGGCTCCGTCGCCTCGCGGTCCCCGAGCGCCTCGCCGAGGTGCACGCGCGGATCGTCGCGGCGACGGAGGCGCAGATCGCCTTCTTCGGCGCGTTCGTCGAGGAGAAGGTGAAGGACCCGGAGATCGACCTGAGGCGCATGCTCAAGCACCCGGCGCTGCAGACGACGAGCCGCGAGCTCCACACCGCGTGGGATCTGGTCCGCCGGGCCTACCCGGCGCTCGACAAGCCGACGGGCGACGCGATCGAGAGCCGGCTCTGCCAGTTCGACGTGATCTAGCTGTAGCTGTAGAAGCCCTTCCCCGTCTTCCGTCCGAGCTGCCCGGCCAGGACCATGCGCTTGAGCAGCGGGGGCGGCGCGTACCGCGGCTCCCGGAACTCCTCGAACATCACCTCGGCGACGTACATCGCCGTGTCGAGGCCCACCAGGTCGAGCAGCGTGAACGGCCCCATCGGGTACCCGCAGCCGAGCTTCATCGCCGCGTCGATGTCCTCGAGCGACGCGAGCCCGTGCTCGTAGACGCGGATCGCGTCGAGCAGGTACGGCACGAGCAGCCGGTTGACGATGAACGCGGTCGCGTCCTTCGTCTGCACCGGCGTCTTGCCGACGGCGCGGACCCACTCGGTCGCGGCCGCGACGGCCGCGTCGGCGGCGAGGATGGTCCGCACGACCTCGACGAGCTTCATCAGCGGCACCGGGTTGAAGAAGTGCAGGCCCAGCACCTGGCCGGGGCGCCCGGTCGCGGCCGCCAGCGCGGTGACGTTGCACGAGGAGGTGTTGCTCGCGAGGATCGCGTGCGGCGGGCAGATCCGGTCGAGCTTCGCGAACGTCTCGTTCTTCAGCGCCTGGTTCTCGGTCATCGCCTCGACCACGAGGTCCACGCCCTTGAGGTCGTCGAGGCGCGTGGTGCCCGCGATGCGCCCGAGCGCGTCGTCCCTCGCCTTCGCCTCGAGCTTGCCCTTCGCGACGAGCCCCTCGAGCGTCTCGCGCAGGCGGCCGAGGCCGCGCGTGACCAGCTCGTCGGTGGCCTCGACGAACAGCACCTGGAACCCCGCCTGCGCGGCGACCTGCACGATGCCCGAGCCCATGAGACCGCAGCCGATGACGCCGACGTTCTTGATCGCCATGAGATCCCTCGTTCGCTGCGCCGGCGGGGCGGCGGGACCGTCCTGCGGCGGACTAGTAGCGGCTGCGGCGGCCCGGCAGGGGCGGCGGCTCGTAGTGCGCCGTCCCCGGCGGGCACGGGTTCTTGACGGTGATGACCACGGAGCCGGGGCCCTCGCCGTAGCGCACGCCGCCGTCGGGCTGGACCTCGCCCTCGCGCCGGGCCGGGGCCGGGCCGGGCGCCTTCAGCGCCTCGTCGAACGCCGAGGTGCGCGGCGCGGCCGGCGCGGCGATCACGTTGAGGAGCATGGACGCGCTGATCGCCGCCCGGGCCTCCTCCGCGCCGGCCGCCGGCGCGCCGAGCGCCAGCGCCAGGAGCGCGGCCGCCAGCACGCTCGTTCCGCGCACGGCGCGCCTAGTCATAGACGATCAGGGAGTGCAGCGGGTAGCCCTTGAGCCTGTCGCGCCCGTGCAGGAACCCGAGCTCGATCATGAACGCCACGCCGACGACCTGCCCGCCGAGCTGCTGGATCAGCCGGAGCGTCGCCGCCATCGTGCCGCCGGTCGCGAGCAGGTCGTCCACGGCGAGCACGCGCTGGCCGGCCCGGATCGCGTCCTCGTGGACCGCGAGCGCGTCGCGCCCGTACTCGAGCTCGTACTCCACCTCGATGGTCTTGCCGGGCAGCTTGCCGAGCTTGCGCACCGGGACGAAGCCCGCGTTGAGCTGGTGCGCGAGCGCGCCGCCGAAGATGAACCCGCGCGACTCGATGCCGATCACGACGTCGACCCGGTCGCCCCGGTACCGCCGGGCCAGAGCGTCGACGACGTAGTGGAACGCCGGGGCATCCTTCAGGAGCGTCGTGATGTCCTTGAAGAGGACCCCTTCGGTGGGGAAATCCTTGATGTCGCGGATCTTCGCCCGGAGCTCGGCCAGTTCCATGGGCTCCCCATATTACCGGATTACCGGCTCGTTCGCGCAGCGCGCAAGACGCGCCAGACTGTCCGGAAATCGTGGCACCGTGACACCGCGCGACCGCCAGAACGTCAAATTCTTGACACTCTGGTGGCACGCCCTCGGCGGGCTAAGTCGTTTGATTTAAAGCGTCGGCGGCGCACCTCCGGCCGCGTGGCACCCGACTTGCTCCCGCGATCCGATGGCACGCTCTGCGACACGTCGGAGGAGGAGCCCATGCTGGTCCGGGAGCAGGCGCAACGACTGTTCGAGCTCGCGCTGGCCGAGTTCGCGCCCGACTGGCAGACGGCCGGCGCGTGCGTCGAGCTCACCCAGCACGACCCCGAGCACTGGGTCTCCGGGCTCGGGAGCTACGGCTTCGTCCTGCGCAACAGGAAGACCGGGGCCGCGAAGATCCTCGGCTGGCGCAGCGGCGAGATCCGCAACGCGACCTATCACCGTGGGATCTCGTACCGCGTGCTCGAGGCGTACGCCGACCGGATCACCGACCCGATCCGCCGCTACTTCGAGGAGATCGGCGTCGCCGCCGGCGCGGGCGCGCGGTCGATGTTCCTCGGGCGGCCGGCGACGGGCGTGCACCGGCCGTAGCGCGCTCGTCACGAGCGTCTCCCAGCAGTCGAACGTGACGGCGGCGATCACGACGCGAGCCGCGCGATCGCGTCGGGCAGCGCCGCGAGCGACGGGATCGCGGCGTCGGGGCGCTGGGCGCCGAGCGCCTGGAGCGAGAGGTCGGTCACCTGGACCACGCGCATCCCCGCCGCGCGCGCGCCCTGGACGTCGAGGATCTCGTCGTCGCCGACGTGCACTGCCGTCGCGGGCTCGCCGCCGACGGCCCGCAGCGTGAGCGTGAAGATCTCCGGGTCCGGCTTGCGGACGCCGACCTCGTCGGAGAACGTCGTGTGCCGGAAGCAGCCGAGGAGCCGGTAGCGCTCGAGGAGCCGGCGCAGCGTGGCGCCGGGCGTGCGCATCGTGTTGGAGACGATCGCGAGCGTGTAGCCCCGGCCCACGAGCGCCTCGAGCGCCCCGAGCGCGCCGTCGTCGACGGCCGGCGGGACCATGAGCACCGGGCGGGAGTAGGCGTCCACCAGCGCCGCGAGGACGTCGGGCGGCACGTGCGCGGACATCTCGGGATCCACCGCGGCGAGGATCGCCCGGACGTGCTCGTCGACGGGGACGTCGCGGTGCCGCGTCCAGACGCGCGCGAGGTACGCGCCCGACTCGTCGTAGGCCCGGTCGAGCGCGGCCGCCCCGGCCCGCAGCCCCGCGCCGGCCAGGATCGTCTCGAAGTCCGCCATGCGCCGCTTCTTGTAACGGTTGTCGCTGCCGGGACCGTCGAACAGCAGCGTGCCCCAGAAGTCGAAGGTGATCGTCCGGATCTTCAGCGCGGGCCCCCCGGCGCGCCGCCGAACCGCGGCGCGCGCTTCTCGAGGAACGCGCTCGTCCCCTCGCGCGGCTCGTCCGTCGCGTACGCGGCGGCGAAGGCGTCGATGCCGTGGCGCACCGCGGTCCCGAGGTCGGTCTCGCGCCAGCGCACGATCAGCTCCTTCTGCAGGCGCACCGCCTCGGGCCCGCACGCCAGGATCTTCGCCGCGAGGGCCTCGACCGCGGCCGTGAGCCCCGGCGCGGGCACGACCGCGTTGACGAGCCCCCACTCGAGCGCGCGCTCGGCCGGGATCGTCTCCCCGGTCAGGAGCAGCTCGGCCGCGCGGCCGGGCCCGATCAGGGGCGGCAGCAGGGCGGCCTGGATCACCGACGGCACGCCCACGCGGACCTCGGGCAGGCCGAGGGGCGCGCCCGCGGCGGCCACGCGCAGGTCGCACGCGAGCGCGAGCTCGAAGCCGGCGCCGAGGCAGGCGCCGTTCACGGCGGCGATCACGGGCACGGGCGCGCGGTGCACGGCGTCGATCGTGTCGTGGAGCGAGGTGATCAGCGCCCGGGCACCGGCAACGTCGAGGTCGCGCAGGTAGCCGACGTCCATGCCCGCGGTGAACGCGCGGCCGCCGCCCGTCAGCACGACGAGCCGCACCGTGGGGTCGCCCGCGAGCGTCTGGAAGGCGTCCCGGAGGGCGCGGATGATCCCGGGCTCGAGGAGGTTCAGCGGCGGGCGCTCGAGGGTGCACCAGGCCGCGCCGCCGACGCGCCGCAGGCGCACCGGCGCGTCCATCAGTGTTCTCTCCACGACAACACTAGTAGCGGCGCATCGTCGGGTCGACCGTCTGCGCCCAGTGGTCGAGCCCGCCGACGAGGTTCCGCACGCTCTTGAAGCCGAGCTGGCGCAGGTAGTCGGCGACGGCCGCGCTGCGGACGCCCTGGTGGCAGTAGACGACGATGTCGTCCTCGGGGTCGAGTTCGTCGGCCCGGAGCTCGATCTCCTCGATCGGGATGTGGACCGAGTTCTCGAGCCGGCAGAGCCGCGTCTCCCAGTCCTGCCGCACGTCGAGCAGCAGCGGCCGGGGGCCGCCCTCGAGGCGCGCCTTGAGCTCCTCGGGCCGGATCTCGCTCATCACCGCCTCCACTAGCGGGGCGCCGGGCGCCCGACGAGGAAGTCCACGAGCCAGCCGTTCACGGTCCGCGCGTGCTCGATCTGGGGGAAGTGCCCGCACGCGTCCACCCAGCGCACCGCGGCGTGCGCGAGCGCGTCCGCGACCTCCGCGCAGTGCACCGCCGGGACCACGCGGTCCTGGCGGCCGTGGATCAGGAGCACGGGCAGGTCGAGCGTCGCGAGCGCGCGGCGGTAATCCTGGGCGTGCCGCTCGAAGTCGCGGCGCACGCCGCGCAGCGTGGCGAGGTAGGCCGCGCGCGCCGGAGCGCTCGCGCGCTCGGCGTACGCGTGCCCGACGAAGAAGGCCACCTCCGCGCGCCGCGGCGCGTGCAGGCAGCGCGCGACCGCCGCCCTGTAGAGGGGCGCGCAGCCCAGGAGCGCGAGCGCCTCGCCGAGGCCGGGCACCGCCACGAGGCGGTAGACCCACGCCGGGCGGTACGCGAAGCCGGGCACGACGGCGCCGACGAGCGCGACGCGGTCCACCCGCGCGGGCAGCCTCAGCGCGGCCGCGACGGCGACGGCGCCGCCCAGCGAGTGGCCCACGAGCGAGACCTGCCCGACGCCGAGCGTGTCGAGGAACGCGTGGAGCACGCGGGCGAAGAACGGCAGGTCGTACGGCGCGCGCGGCTTGGCGGAGACGCCGAAGCCGGGCAGGTCGAGCGCGTACACGGTCGCCCGGTCGGCGAGCGCCGGCAGGTTGTGGCGCCACGACTCGGCGAAGCCGCCGAGCCCGTGCACGAGGACGACCGCGGGGCCGCGCCCCTCGACGACGTAGTGGAGCGCGAGCCCGTCGAGGTCCCCGCCCCGCAACCGGACGTCTGGCATGAGGCTACGATTCTACCAGACCGTCTCCCCCGAGCACCCGGCCGAGGGCGGCGCGGAACGGGAAGATGCTGAAGACGCCGCCGGTGTGGATGAAGCAGACGCGCGGGCCGAGCGCGCCCGGCTCGCGGCGCAGCCGGTCGAGCAGACCGCCGAACGCCTTGGCCGTGTACACGGGGTCGAGGACGAGGCCCTCGGTGCGCGCGACGCGGACGACGGTCTCGAGCTCGCGCCGCTCGACCCCGGCCCGCCCGGCGCCCTGGTAGCCGTCGAGCAGGCGCACCTCGCGCGGCGCCTCGACGGGCAGGCCGTACCGGCGCCGCGCCTGGTCGATGACGCCGGTCACGTAGTCGCGCACGCGCGCGGCCTCCCACGCGATCGGCACGCTCACGACCTCGGCACGGAGCCCGTAGAGCTGCTTGGCCATGAGCAGGCCCGCCTGGCTGCCGCCGCTGAACGCGGTGATCACGATCGCGTCGAAGTCCGGGGCGCCGTGGCGGATCTGCTGGGCGAGCTCCTCGCCGCACGCGACGTAGCCGAGCGCGCCGGCCACCGTGGCGCCGCTCTCGGGAATGACGTAGGGCGTGCCGCCGCGCCGGCGCACACGCACGGCGAGCTCCTCGAGGATCTCGTCGATCGTGTCCCACTCGGCGTCGGAGCAGAAGCGCACCTCGGCGCCGAGCAGGCGATCCAGCAGCAGGTTGCCGTCGTACTCGGCGGGGGGCGCGCCCTTGAGCGCGACGATCGCGCGGAGCCCGAGCCGCGCCGCGACGGCCGCGACGGTCCGGCAGCAGTTGGACTGGAGCGTGCCGCACGTGATCAGCGTGTCGGCGCTCTGGGCGAACGCCTCGCCGACGAGGAACTCGAGCTTGCGGACCTTGTTGCCGCTCTCGAGCAGGCCGGTGAGGTCGTCGCGCTTGACCCAGAGCTCGACGCCGAGCTCCTGCGACAGCCGCTCGAGCTTGAGCAGCGGCGTGGGCGCGTGGGTCAGCTCGACGCGGGGGATGGGCGGGGCGCCGGCGCTCATGCGTCCACTATCTCAGGCGAACAGGTCGCGTGGCAAGGCATCGGCCGCGCCGCGCGGCGCCGGCCGGCCGAGGAGCCGGCGCAGCATCAACGCGTTCTGCACGGGGTAGTCGCGGTTGTTGTTGTTGAACGAGACGAAGACCTGCTCGGCCTCCGCGCCCAGCCGCTCGACCTCCGGCAGGAGCTCCCGGAGCTCGGCCTCCGTGTAGAGGTAGTCGTACTTCTCGCGCACCGCCGGCGCCTCGCCCCGGAGCTGGGCGAGCCAGCCCCGGGCGTTGCGCCCGTGGAGGCGGAGGACGGCCGTCGGCGCCGTCACCGCGACGACGCGCGGGACCGCGTTGACCGTCGGCGGGGCGTCCACGACGACGTGCGCGAGCCGCGCCGCGCGGAGCGCGCCGAGCGTCGCCGCGGCGTGCTCGGGGAGCCACGAGCGGTGGCGGAACTCGACCGCGAGCGCCAGGCCGGGCAGGCGCCCCGGGAGCGAGGCCAGGTACTCGAGCCGCGCGGCGTCGAAGTGCACCCACGGCGCGAGCTGGAACAGCACGTAGCCGAGCCTGCCCGCGGCGGCGAGCGGCTCGAGCGCGGCGCGGTAGAGGCGGAACGTCGCGTCGAGCGCCTCGGGTGGGACGCCCGCCGCGTCGATCTCCCCCCGGCGCGTGCGCCGGGGCTGACGCGGTAGGAGCGCCCGCACGTCCGCCGGCAGGCTCTCCGGCCGGGGGTGGTGCCCGGTCAGGAGCGCGTACGCCTTGACGTTGAAGACGAAGCCGGGCGGCGTGCGCTCGACCCAGCGCCCGGTCGTCCGCACGTCGGGAATCGCATAGTACGAGGCGTTGACCTCGACCGTGTCGAAGACCGACGCGTAGTGGCGCAGGCGCGCCTCGGCGCTCATGGACTTCCTGGGGTAGAACGCGCCGCTCTCGATCAACGCCGGATCCGCCCAGGAGCAGATCCCGACGCGGATCCTAGACATGCCTCTGGTCATTTCCACCGCTCGCCTCGCGGCGCTCGTGCCTGCGGCAGCTCGGCCGCCGCTCGGCTCGCACTACACGATCTTCTCGTAGACGCCGGGGGGGATCAGGCGGTAGACGGGGATCGGCTGCGAGACGTTCTTGAACGTCTTCTCGCCGAGGCTCTCGAGGACGAACTGGCTCCGGATGCGCTCGACCGTCGCCGGCCCGACGACGATCTCGCCGGCCTCCGCCGAGCCCGCGAACCGGGCGGCGAGGTTCGTCGTGGGGCCGCTGGCCGTGAACGTCCAGCGCTGGCTTCCCGCGCCGCCCAGCTTCGTCGCGCCCACGAGCGCCTCGCCCGTGTTGATGCCCATGTGGAGCTGGATCGGCGGGAAGACGCCGCCGTACTCCTCGTTGAGCTGGCCGACGCGCTGCCGGATCGCGAACGCGGCGCGCGTCGCGTTGAGCGCGTGGTCGGTGACGCCGCGCTCGCGGTCCGCCTGGAAGATCACCATCAGGCCGTCGCCGGCGGTCTCGTTGACGTCCCCGTGGTGGCTCTGGATGATCTCGAGAAAGCTCGAGAAGTAGGTCTGCACGAGCTGGTTGAGCCGCTTGGGCTCGAGCTGCTCGGAGAGCTTCGTGTAGCCCGCGATGTCGAGGAAGAGGACCGACACCTCGACGGTCTTCTTCTCGAGCTCGGTCGCGTTCGGGTTCTGCTCGAGCAGCCGCTTGACGGCGTCGGGGACGAACTTGGAGAGCTCGCCCTTGAGCTGCTCCAGCAGCTCGAGGCGCTGGCGCGACTCCTGCAGGTGCTGGAGCGTCGTCGCGAGCTCCGTGTTCTTGCCCGCGAGGTCGCTGTACGCCTGGCTCAGCCGCGCCGTCATGTCGTTGAACGCGGTGCCGAGATCGCCGAGCTCGTCGCGCGAGGCGACCGCCGCGCGCGCCTCGAAGTCGCCCGCGCCGACGCGCCGGGCCGCGCTGGCCAGGGCCTCGATCGGCCGCAGGATGACCGAGCGCATCGCGACGGTCAGCACCCCGGCCGCGGCGGCGATGGTCAGGAGCGCGATCAGGAGCTGCCGATTGCGGAGCCGGCGCACGTCGGCGAAGACCGGCTCCATCGCCGTCGCGACGCGCACGACGGCGCGCACCGTGTGGTCGCTCCCGTGGCACTCCTGGCAGACGTCGCGGTTGGGGACCGGCTGGTGGAGCGTGAAGTAGGTCAGGCCGTCCCGCGTCTCGAGCGACTCCTGCGTCTGCAGCGTCTCGAGCGCCCGCGTGAACAGCGGCCCGCTCATCGCCGGCCCCGGCGCCCGCTGCATCTTCGCGAGGTTGTCCAGGACCTCCTGGGCGAGCCCGGCCGTGCGCGCCACCTCCGTGGCCGTCGTGAGGTCGGTGAACGCCTCGACGCCGTTGCGCCGGTAGATCGTGAAGCCCTCGACGGAGGGCGCGCCCTTGAGCTCGCTGAGCATCATGCGGGTCACGTCGGGGCGGCCCTGGAGCATCGCGCCCTCGATCGACGCGATGAGCGCGGCGGTGAGCCGGCGGGCGGCGACCTTGTTCTGCTCGATGAGCGTCGCCGACTCGCGCTGGATCGTCAGGATCGTGGTCGCCCCGAACCCGACGATCATGACGGCCACGATCAGCACCGTGATCTTGACCGCCAGCCGTGCGCGGAACATGGCCGATCCTACCATGAGGTAGAATCCCGGACATGAACCTGGCCAGGCTCGGCGAGGAGAACGTCCGGCGCTTCCCGGAGTACGTCGCGCTCCACTTCGAGGGGCGCGAGTGGACGAACGTGGACCAGCAGCGGGCGGCCTGCCGGCTCGCGAACGCGCTCCGCCGCCTCGGGATCGGCCCGGGCGACCGCGTCGTCGTGATGCTCCCCAATTGCCCCGAGGTGCTCCACGCGTACGGCGCCGTCCTGAAGCTCGGCGCGGTCATCGTCCCCGTGATCTTCCTGCTGAGCCCGGAGGAGGTCCGCCACATCCTGGCCGACTCGGGCGCCCGGCTCGCGTTCACCTCGCCCGAGCTGCTGTCGAAGCTCGAGGGCTTCGCCGGCACCACCGTGCTCGTCGGCGGCGAGGCGCCGGGCACGCTCGGCTACGACGAGCTGGTCGCGCGCGAGGCCGACACGTTCGCCACGGTCGAGCGCGACGAGCGCGACGTGGCCGTCGTCCTCTACACCTCGGGGACCACGGGCCGCCCGAAGGGCGTCGCGCTCTCGCACGCCAACCTCGCGGCCAACGCGCGCGCGGCCGCGAGCCTCTACGAGCTCGACCGCGAGGCGTGGGCGCTCGGCGTGCTGCCGCTCTCGCACTCGTACGGCCTCACCGTGATGAACGCCGGCAACATCCTGGGGACGCGCGCGGTGCTGCTCCGCTGGTTCAACCCCGAGGCCGTGCTCGAGGCGATCGCGCGCTTCCGCGTGCAGAGCATGTCGGCCGTGCCGACCATGCTCGTCTACCTGCTGCACTACCCCGACGCGGGCGGCTTCGACACCTCGTCCATGCGCCTCTGGGGCTCGGGCGCCGCGCCGCTGCCGCTCGAGATCGTGGAGCCGTTCGAGAAGAAGTTCGGGGGGACGATCCTCGAGGGCTACGGGCTCACCGAGGCCTCGCCCGTCGTGGCCGCCCACCGCCTGTCGGGCGTGCGCAAGCTCGGCTCGGTCGGCCAGCCGATCCCGGGCGTCGAGGTGCGCGTCCACGACGACGACGACCGCGCGCTGCCCGCGGGCGAGCTGGGCGAGGTGTGCGTGCGGGGCCCCAACGTCATGCTCGGCTACCACGGCCTCCCCGAGGAGACCGCGCGCACGCTCCGCGGCGGCTGGCTCCACACCGGCGACGTCGGCCGCCTCGACACGGACGGCTTCCTCTACATCGTCGAGCGCAAGAAGGACCTGATCATCCGCGGCGGCTTCAACATCTACCCGCGCGAGGTCGAGGAGGTGCTGTACGCGCACCCGAGCGTCGCCGAGGCGGCGGTGGTGGGCGTGCGCGACCCGCTGATGGGCGAGGACGTCCTCGCCTTCGTCGCGCTCAAGCCGGGGGCGCGGGCGACGGCCGACGAGATCGTCGCCTTCTGTCACGAGCGGCTCGCGAAGTACAAGTGCCCCAAGCAGGTGCGCTTCGTGGACGCCCTGCCGAAGAACCCCGTCGGCAAGATCCTCCGCAAGGAGCTCCGCGCGCTCGTGTAGAATCTGCGCGATGGCGCGCCCCCGCGACCAGTTCGAGGAGTTCGAGGCCACGAGCCTCTTCTGCCCGCGCTGCCGGCGGGCGACGCCGACGCGCAAGAAGCTCCTGCTCGTGCTCCCCGGCGGCAGCAAGTACGACTACGTCTGCGCCGAGTGCGGCACCGCGGTCGGTGGCAAGACGGACAACGATCCGACCGCGTTCCACACGACGCTCGGGCCCCTGCCGCCGGGCGCGCCGCGCCGCGCCCGCTAACTCCGCGCCAGACCACACCTTCCCCGGTGTCACCCCGCTGACACCGCGGGTTGTGGATATCTGGAAAACGACACCAGCCGGTTGCATAACACGTCGCGTCGTGGCATACTCGCTTCACTTCAGCGAATTCACGCGTTTCATTCCTCCAGGTTCAGCGAACGACAGGCTCCGCAGTTCAAGCAGAAGGAGGAAACCGTATGAGCAGGCACAGCAAGGCTCTCGCGCTGCTGACGCTCGCCTGCGCCGTGCTGTTCGGCGGGGTCAGCCTCACCCGCCAGGTCATCGCGGTGGCCGGCGCGGCCGACGCCGAGCGTCTGAACCGTGCGATCCTCGACTACGTCGCGGAGAAGAACCCGCGCGCGCCGATCGGAGCGTTCCGGCAGTTCCCCGAGCTGCTCGTGACCGAGGCGCAGCGCGCGAACCTCGATCACTGTCTGGTGCTCGCGCAGGCGGAGGTCGAGTCGGACTTCCGCCACGACGCCGTCGGCAGCGCCGGCGAGATCGGCCTCTTCCAGATCCTGCCCTCGACGGCCGCGCTCTTCGAGCCGCAGCTCGGCCGCTTCAAGCGGCCCGTGCTGCGCGGCCATCGCGACCTCGGCGACCTGGCCAATCCCCAGGTGAACACGCGCTTCGCGATGGCGTACCTGCGCGACATCCTCGCCCGCAAGCGCAACATCAAGGACGCGCTCACCGAGTACAACGGCGGCCCCGCCGGGCGCCGCAGCCACTACTACCGCATGGTCATGGGCGCCTACGTCGAGATCCTCGAGCGCGCCGAGCTCCGCTGCCGCTTCCGCGAGGCGCCGAGGCGCGAGCCCGTGCTCGCGATGCTGGTCGGCGTGTAGTGACGTGGGGGCGGCCCCCCACCCCCCGACTCACATGAAGAAGAAGCGGCCGCGGGCCGTCGCGAAGACGCGCGCGCCCGCGAGGTCCTCGAGCCGGCCCTCGGCGTCGGCGTAGCGGCCGTGGTCGGCCACCAGGTGGCCGCGGCCGACCAGCGGCGTCTCGAGCGGCACCGGCTTCACGTAGCGGACGCTCAGCTCCCCGGTGACGGCCACGCGCCCCGTCGCGCGCACGATCGCGCCCGCGAGGAGCTCGTCCAGGTAGGCGGCGACGATCCCGCCGTGGGAGGCGCCGGGCGGCCCCTCGTACTGCCGCGCGATCAGCACGGGCGCGAGCACGCCCTCGTCGGTCCGGAAGCACCGCACCTTGAGGCCCGTCGGGTGCGCCGGGCCGCAGCCGAAGCACCCCTCGTACAGGTCGCGCTCGCCCGCGGCGCGGCGCTGCTCCTCCAGCGCCGCGAAGCGCTCGCGGAAGACCTCGGGCAGGGGCTCGGGCGCGGCCATTCCGCGCGAGTGTAGGGGGGACATCACGGACTGACCCAGCCGCCGGTTGCCGGGCCCCGGCGACTGTGCTGAGATACCGGGAGCGAACCACGCTCCAGGGAACATCCCCTGGCCCATCGGGAGGACCACCATGCGCACGCTGATCGCCGCTCTCGCCTGCCTTTCCCTCGCGCTGCTCCCCGGAAGCGCCCTCGGGGCGCCGGACACGCCGCATCTCGCCTGGGGCAGCCAGGTCAACCCCGCGCAGTGTCCGACCGACCAGGACTACCGCTACCTCGAGATCAACGTCACCCACGGCGTCAAGAACGACGCCGACTCGGGCATCGCCGGCAACTACTGGGCCGCGGACGACTACAACAAGCACATCCAGGTCTGGAAGATCGGCACCGCCGGCGAGGAGGAAGTCTTCTGCGCCGTCGTGCGCTATCAGGGCGCCTTCACCACCGTCGCGGGCGCGAGCCCCGGGAACTCCGACGTGATCGCCGCCGGCATCGAGGGAACCTTCCAGGGTGGCTACCGCGCGATCATCGTCGGCACGAGAGCCCGAGCCCCCGTGTACAAGCGGCGCGGGAACATCGGCGTCTTCGACTACGGCTGGACCGGCATCGGAGCGCCGACCCCCTTCGACTGGCTCGGCGTCTACTTCGCGACCGTGACGTTGTTCAGCTTCGAGTGGTGGGGCTGGGTGTACCACGGCGGGCCGAACGGCACGTGGGTCAACTCGAGCGACGGCAACCAGGGGGACATCACGGACTGAGCGCCTCGAGCTTGCGCGCGAGGTCGAAGTCCCGCGCCGTGAGCCCACCCGCCGAGTGGGTGGAGAGCACGAGCGTGACCTCGGCGTAGCGGATCGTGATGTCCGGGTGGTGGCCCTCGCGCTCGGCGAGGGCCGCCACCCCGTTGACGAAGACCATCGCGGCTCTGAAGTCCGCGAAGCGGTACGTCCGCTCGATCGTCGGCCCCGCCCGGCGCCAGCCCGGCGTCCGCGCCAGCTCGGCGGCCACCGCCGCGGCGCCGAGGAGCGCCGGGCCCGCGCCCGCCGGGCTCACACGCGCTCGAACTTCTGGAGCGACCGGATCTCGCGCGGCGGCTGCTCCTTGCTGCCCCGGCGCGTCCACGACACCTCCGCGACGTACAGGTCGCCGCGCGAGTCGGTGGCGACGCCGTGCGGCGCGACGAACTGCCCCGGCGCCTCGCCCCCGAAGCGGTCGCCGACGCGCGCGAGCAGCTCGCCCTTGCGCGTGAGGATCGTCACGCGGTTGCCGATGTCGGGCACCTGGGCGTTGACGGGCAGGTCGGTGCCGAGCTCGCCGATGTAGAAGACGTCGCCCTGGCGCCGGTCGGCGAACAGGCCGCACGGCCGGTGGAGGTTGGTCCACTGGGCGAGGTACCGGCCCTGGCCGTCGAAGATCTGCACGCGGTGGTTCTCGCGGTCGGCGACGTAGACGAGCCCGTCGGCGTCGGTCGCGAGGTTGTGGGGGATGTTGAAGCACCCCGGGTCGGTCCCGGGCGCGCCCCACGAGACGAGGTGCCGGCCCTTCGGGTCGTACTTGTGCACGCGCGAGTTGCCGTAGCCGTCGGAGACGTAGACGTCGCCCGTCCGCGGGCAGAGCGCCACGTGCGTCGGCCGGTTGAAGGGCTTCCCGCCGTGGAGCACCGCCGGTCGGTCGGGGTCGCCGAGCGTGAGCAGGAGCTTTCCCTCGGGGGTGAACTGCCGGATCGTGTGGTGGCCGTCGTCGGTGAGCCAGAGCGTGCCGTCGGGCCCGAGCGTGATCCCGTGGGGCCGCCGGAACTGGCCCTCGCCCCACGCGCGCACGAAGCTCCCGGCCCGGTCGAACAGGATGACCGGATGCGCGCCGCGGTTGAACACCCACACGTCGTCCCGGGCGTCGACGGCGACGCTCGTCGCCTCCACGAACGACCACCCCTCGGGCAGGCGCCCCCAGCCGACGACCGGACGGTAGCTCACGGCGCCTATACTGCCACAGCGCGGCGACCACGCCCACCGGGCCGCGGCTTTGCGTAGAATGGCGGGCATGCGCTGCGCCGCGTGCCAGACCGAGAACCGCCCGGGCGTGCGCTTCTGCGAGGAGTGCGGCGCGCGGCTCGAGGCCGCCTGCCCGGCCTGCGGCGCGCCGGTGCCCGCCGGCCGGAAGTTCTGCGGGGCCTGCGGCGCGCCGCTCGCGGGCGCCGCCGCCCCCGCCGCCGCCCCGGCCACCGAGCGGTTCGCCTCGCCGCAGGCCTACACGCCGCCCCACCTCGCCGAGCGGATCCTCCGCGAGCGCTCCGCCCTCTCGGGCGAGCGCAAGCAGGTGACCGTCCTCTTCGCCGACGTCTCCGGCTTCACCTCGCTCTCCGAGCGGCTCGACCCGGAGGAGGTGCACACCCTCATCAACCGGGCCTTCGAGCTGATGCTCGCCGAGATCCACCGCTACGAGGGCACCGTCAACCAGTTCCTCGGCGACGGCCTGATGGCGCTGTTCGGCGCGCCGATCGCCCACGAGGACCACGCGCGCCGCGCCGCGCGCGCGGCGCTCGGCGTCCAGCGCGCGCTCGCGGGGTACCGCGACGAGGTCCAGGCGAGCCGCGGGATCGACTTCGGCGTGCGGCTCGGGCTCAACACGGGCCTCGTCGTCGTGGGCGCCATCGGCGACAACCTGCGCATGGACTACACGGCGGTCGGCGACACGACGAACACCGCCGCGCGGATGCAGCAGCTCGCCAGGCCGGGTCAGGTCGTGGTGGCCGACGCGACCCAGCGGCTGATCGCGCCGTACTTCGAGCTCGCCGCGCTCGGCGCGATCCCGGTGAAGGGCAAGAGCCAGCCCGTCGCGGCCTGGGAGCTCCGCGGCGACAAGGGCGCGGTCTCGCGGCTCGCCGCACGGCTCACGCGCGGGCTCTCGCCGTTCCTCGGGCGCGACGACGCGCTGGCGACCCTCGACCGGGCCTTCGCCGCGGCGCGGGCGGGCGCCGGCCAGGTCGTGTTCGTGGTGGGCGAGGCCGGGATCGGCAAATCGCGCCTCGTCCACGAGTTCCGCCGGCGCCTCGGCGAGGCGGCGTCGTGGTACGAGGGCGAGTGCGTCGCGTTCGCCCAGTCGACGCCGTTCCACGCGATCATCGACACGTTCCGGCGCATCTTCGGGGTCACCGACCGGGACGGCGAGGCCGAGGTCGTCGCGAAGATCGAGACCGCCGTCGCGGGGCTCGGCGACGACGGGCGCGACGTCGCGCCCTGGCTCCGCTACCTGCTGCGCGTGGACCCGGGCGACCCCGCGATCGCCGGGCTCGACCCGGCCCAGCGCCGCGCCCGCATCGTGGCGGCGATCCAGCGCTTCACGGCGGCCGCCAGCCGGCAGCGGCCGATCGTGCTCGTCATCGAGGACCTGCACTGGAGCGACAGCGCGTCGGAGGACTACCTGAAGGCCTTCGCCGAGACCCTGCCGGGCATGGCCGTGCTGCTGGTCGTCACGTATCGCCCGGCCTACGCGCAGCCGTTCGGCGAGCGCACCGACTACTGGCGCATCGTGCTCCGGCCCGTCGAGGACGCCGCGGCGCTCGGCATCCTGCAAGCCGCGCTCGCGGTGGAGGACCTCCCGCGCGAGCTGGCCGAGCCGATCGCGCGCAAGGCCGAGGGCAACCCGTTCTTCCTCGAGGAGATCGGGCGCACGCTGACCGAGACCGGCGCCGTGCGCGTCGAGAACGGGCGGCTCGTGGCGACGGCGGCGGCGGCCACGATCGCCGTGCCGGACACCGTCCAGGACGTCATCGCCGCGCGCCTCGACCGGCTCGCCGAGCCGCAGAAGCGGACCGTCCAGACCGCGTCGGTCATCGGCCGCGAGTTCGCGCTCGGCCTCCTCCGGCGCGTGACCGACCTCCACGACACGCTCGAGCAGAGCCTCGGGGAGCTGAAGCGGATCGAGCTGATCTACGAGCGGGTCGGCCTCGGCGACCTCGAGTACGTGTTCCGGCACGCGCTCACGCAGGACGTCGCCTACGCCTCGCTGCTGCAGTCGGAGCGCCGGCGGCTGCACGCGCTGATCGGCGCGGCGATCGAGGAGGTCCACGCGGGCCGCCTCGACGAGCGGGCCGAGGAGCTGGCGTCCCACTATGCGCGCGGCGAGGTCTGGGAGCGGGTCGTGCGCTGGGCGCGCGTCGCGGCCGAGCGCGCGGAGGCGCTCTGCGTGGACGCCAGGGCCGTCGAGTTCTACGAGCAGGCGCTCGAGGCCTTGCGCCACCTGCCGGAGACCGCCGACACGGCGCGGGCCGGGATCGACGTGCGGCTCGCGATGCGGGCCTCGCTCTGGCGCGGCGGCCAGCCCGACCGCCTGTTCGCGCTCTTCAAGGAAGCCGAGGCCCTCGCCGCCGCCGTCGGCGACACCGACCGGCTCGACGCGGTCTACGCCTTCTTCGCGCAATACCACTGGGCGCGCGGCGAGCAGGCCCTGGCCGTCGAGTACGGACACCGCTGCCTCGAGCGCGCGAGCGCCCGCGACGACCTGGGCCTGCGCGTCACCGGCCTCTACTACCTCGGCCACGCCCACCATGCCCTCGGCCAGTGGGCCGAGGCGGTCCGCGTGACGCACGAGCTCCTGGGCCTGCTCGAGGGCCCATGGCGGTTGCAGCGCTTCGGTCTCTCGGGGCTCCCCATCGCCGGGGCCTGCGCCGGCGCGGCCGTGTGCCTCGCCGAGCTCGGCGACGATGCCGGGGCGCTCGCGATGCTCGAGCGCGGCCGGCAGGTGGCCGACGAGGCCGGTCACCTCTACAGCCGGATGGTCGTGGCGGCCTTCCACGGCGCGGTGCTGGTCCGCGCGCGACGCGGCGCCGAGGCCATCGCCGTCCTCGAGCCGGCGATCCCTGTCTGCCGCGAGAAGCGCTTCGTCGGGCAGCTCATCAACGCCCTGAACTACCTCGCCGCCGCCTACGTGCTCGCCGGCCGCGCGGGCGACGCGGTCGCGCCCGCCGAGGAGTCCATCGCCCTCCAGAACCTGGCCCGGGTGTCCGTCGGCCAGACCATCCAGCACACGACGCTCGTGAGCGCCCACACGGCCGGCGGTGACCTCGAGCGGGCCGCCGCGCACCTCGAGACCGCGCTCGGCTTCGCGGAGCGCCAGGGGGAGCGCGGCGCCGAGGGCTGGGCGCGGCTCGCCGGCGCCGAGCTGGCGCGCGCGCGGGGCGACCGCGCGGCCGCCGTCCGCCACCTCGACGAGGCGCAGGAGATCGCCGAGGAGCTCGGGATGCGCCCGCTCCTCGAGCGCTGCCGGGCGGCGCTCGCGCGGCTCGGCTAGCCCGCCGTTCTCGAAGTCAAGGTGAGCGCCGTCGTCCGTCGAGTCCGGGCCGCCAGGCGCGGGCGGGAGGGGGCGACGGGATCCGTTCCCGCCACGTGGGCGGCGGGCGGCCCGCGCCTGGATGGAGTGACGCCGCCGCGGGCCAAGCGGAGGCGTCCCGCGTGGTCCCGTCGCCCCCTCCCGCCCGCGCCTGGCGGCCCGAGCCCGACGGTTCCACCCTCCGGGCCCGGCCGGCCGTATACCCTGACGAGGATGGACGAGGGGACGTTCGCGCGCGCGGCCGAGGAGTACGCCGGGAGGCTCTACGCCGTCGCCCGGCGGCTGCTCGGCAACCGGGCCGACGCCGAGGACGCCGTGCAGCGGGCGCTGCTCAAGGCCTTCGCCGCCCGCGCCTCCTACTCGCCGCGCTGGGCGGTCTCGACGTGGCTCTACCGCGTGCTGGCCAACGTGTGCATCGACGAGCTGCGCCGGCGCCGGACGCGCGACGGCGCGGCGGAGGCGCTGCGCGCGGGCGGCGGCGGGCGGGGCCGCGTCGAACGGCTCGACCTCGAGCGCGCGCTGGCGGCGGTGCCGCGCGAGGCGCGCGTGCTCCTGGCGCTCCGCTACGTGGACGGGCTCTCCCACCGGGAGCTGGCGGCGATCCGCGGCATCTCGGTGAACACGGTCAAGAGCCAGCTCGCCCGGGGCAAGGCCATCGTGAGGCAGACGCTGGAGGGAGGCGACGATGGACAGGATTGACGCGATGCTGCGGGAGTTCTTCGCGCCGGCCGCGCCGCCGGGCCTCGGCGCGCGCCTCGGCGCGGCGCTCCGGGCCGCCCGCACGGCCGCGCGGGCGCTCGACCGCTCGTTCCGCGTCGAGGCGACCGCGCGCGGCGTCCGCCGGCTCGTGCCCGGCACGGGCGTCGGCGCGGACTCGCCGGCCGCCCGCCGCCACGCCGCGCGCGCGCGGGCCGAGCTCGCCGAGTACCTCGCGGGCCGGCGGACGTTCTTCGCGGTGCCGCTGGACCTCGCGGGCCTGCCGTCGTTCCAGCGCCGGGTGCTCGCCGCCGCGCGGCGGATCCCGTTCGGCGCGACCGCGTCGTACGCCGAGCTGGCGCGGCGGATCGGCCGGCCGCGCGCGGCCCGCGCGGTCGGCAACGCGCTCGGCGCCAACCCCGTGCCGGTCCTCGTCCCCTGCCACCGGGTCGTCCGCGGCGACGGCACCTGGGGCCCCTACGCGTTCGGCGGCGCGATGAAGACCGCGCTCCTGCGCCTCGAGCGCACGACGCCGGCGCTGATCGGCTGCACGTCCACGCGGATCGTCTGCCGGCGCGGCTGCGCCCACGAGCAGCGCGTGCGCGAGGCCCACCGCGTCGTGTTCGCGTCGGTGGCGGACGCGCGGAGCGTCGGCTACCGGGCGTGCCGCGTCTGCCGGCCGGCGCGCGCGGCGTGAGGCGCGCGGCGTGCTAGGATGCGGGCCATGAGCCGACGGCTCCTCGGGCTCCTCGCCGCGGCGGCGCTGCTCGGGGCACCCGCCCGCGCGGCCGCCGACTACCGCCTGTTCGACGCGCACATCCACTACAGCCAGGACGCGTGGGACGGGCTCACGCCCGAGCGCGCGCTGTCGGTCCTCGCCCGCGCGAACGTCTTCCGCGCGCTCGTGTCGAGCACGCCCGACGACGGCACGCTCAGGCTCTGGGAGCGCGCCCCGAAGGGCATCGTGCCGATGCTCCGCCCGTACCGGACGCGGGGCGACATGGGGAGCTGGCCGCGCGATCCGGCCGTGCAGGCGTACGTCGAGGCACGGCTCGCGCGCGGCATCTACCGGGGCATCGGCGAGTTCCACCTCGGCGCCGCGGACGCGGACGCGCCGGTCGTCCGCCGCTTCGCGGAGCTCGCCGCGGAGCGCGACATCTTCCTCTGGGCGCACGTGGACGACGTGACGGTCGAGAAGCTGCTGACCCTCTACCCGCGCGTCAGGATCCTCTGGGCGCACGCGGGGATGTCGGCGCCGCCGGCCAGCGTGGGCCGGCTGCTCGACCGCTCCGCGCGGCTCTGGGTCGAGCTCTCGTACCGGACCGACGTGGCGCCGGGCGGCACGCTCGACCCCGCGTGGCGCGCGCTCTTCCTGCGGCACCCGGACCGCTTCATGGTCGGCACCGACACGTGGACGCCGCCGCGCTGGGAGACGCTGCGGGAGGGGATGCGCCTGGTCCAGGACTGGCTCGCGCAGCTTCCGCCCGAGGTCGCCGAGCGGATCGCCTGGAAGAACGGCGAGCGCCTGTTCCCGGCGCCCTGAGCTCAGAGCGCCGCGATCAGCCGCCGGTCCGAGTCGTAGCGCACGCGGCCGAGCGCGTCCTCCTTCGTCGCCCAGAGCACCTCGTCCACCTCGTGGTCGTGCTCGCCGACCTTCGCGACGGGGCGCATGAGGAACCAGTGCACGGTCTTCCGGACGCGGCGGCCGTCGCGCTGGAACCAGTAGCTGACGGTCTCGAGCTCCCGCACCAGCTCGCACCGCCAGCCGGTCTCCTCGCGCACCTCGCGCAGCGCCGCGTCCGCGGGCGTCTCGCCGGGCGCCAGCGTGCCCTTCGGCAGCGTCCACACCGGGCGCTCGCGCAGGTCGCGCGCGCGGATCATCAGCACGCGGCCCTCGGGGTCGACGACCAGCCCTCCCGCGGAGAACTGCAGCACCGGGCGCGACGCGCTCTCGCTCACGCCCTCCATGATACGATGCGTTCTTGATTTCGCACGGGAGGGACACGCGCGCGATGCCCGCTCACCGGGTGGGCCGCCCCGTTCCGCGGCTCGCGGACCCGAGCCGCGGCGCGGCGCGGCGGTGGCTCACGGGCGCGGCGCTCGCCGCCGCGCTGCTCGCGTCGGCGCCCGCCGTCTCCGCCCAGCCGCCGCCCGCGCCCGGCGAGGACGCCTCGGCGCGGGCGTTCGTCGAGGCGCTCCGCCGCAAGGACCCCGTCGCGGCCGCGAGGTTCCAGGCGCTCCGCGAGGCGCGCGAGCGGAGCGTGACCGAGCTGCGGGCGGCGGAGACCCGGTACGCGGCGGGCGGCCCCGAGCTGCGCGCGGCGTTCCTCGCGAAGCTCCGCGGCGCGCGCCGCGCGTACGCGGAGACCTCGCTCGCGATCCTCGACTTCCTCGACGATCGGGACACGACGACCCTCACCGAGTACCAGGCGGCGATCGCCGAGCTCCGCGCGCTCCTCGAGCAGCGCAAGCAGACCCGCGCCGAGCTGGAGAAGCTGCTCGGGGACGACTGAAGAGCCGGCGCCGGCCCGCGCGCGATACTAGCGCCGTGACCCCCGACCTGCTCGCCCAGTTCCCGCCCGGCGCGACGCCGCGCCCCGAGCAGGCGCGGCTGCTCGCGGCGCTCGCCGACGCGATCGCGGAGGCCGAGGACGACCCGGCCGCGCCGCGCGTCTTCCTCGTCGAGGCCCCGCCCGGCGTCGGCAAGAGCCACGTCGCGATGACGCTCGCGCGCTGGAGCGGCGACGCCTACCTGCTGACCTCCCAGAAGCTGCTCCAGGACCAGTACGAGCGCGAGTTCGGCCCGGAGCTCCAGCTCGTCAAGGGGCGCGACAACTACCTCTGCGAGCGCTACCCCGGCGCGCGCGTGCCGACCTCGCGCGGCATGTGCCGGCGCCCGCGCGGCCCGCTCTGCCAGTGCCCGTACGCGCGCGCCAAGGCGGCGGCGCTCGCCGGGCCGATCTTCTGCACCAACACGTCCTACTTCGTCACGCTGCGCCACTGGCACGGCGAGCAGCTCCGCCGCCGGCGGCTCCTCGTGATCGACGAGGCGCACAACCTCGAGGCCCAGCTCGTCCACGCCTTCACCGTCGCGTTCCCCCACGACGACATGCGCGCGTGGTTCGGCGCGCCGCTCGCGCGCCTGCCGTCGGCCGAGGCCTACCGCGACCTCATGGCCGGGCACCTCGAGCGGCTGGAAGGGCAGCGCGAGGCGCTCGGGCGCGCGCTCGAGGCGCTCCGGCCGCCCGGGATCTCCGCGGAGCTGTTCCTGGCGGCGCCCCCCTCGCGCGAGGAGCAGGAGCTGCTGGTCCAGCGCGACGGGCTCGAGAGCGCGCTGGCGCGGGTCCGCTTCTTCGTGGACGGCGCGGACCGCGAGTGGGTCGTCCGCTACCCGGACGCGCCCGGCGCGACGCTCGAGCTGGTCCCGCTCACGGTCACCGCGCTGGCGCGCGACCTGCTGCACGACTCCGCCGAGCTCACGGTGCTCTCCTCGGCGTTCCTCGGCCACCCGCGCGTGCTCGCCGAGTACTTCGGCTTCGACGCCGACCGCGCGCGGACCTTCGCGAGCGGCTCGCCGTTCGCGCTCGCGCAGCGGCGGATCGTCTACCGGCCGGTCGGCGCGCTGGGGCGCGCGACGCTCGAGCGCCTCGAGCCCGCGCTCTTCGCCCAGGTCGCGGCGCTCCTGGCCGCGCACCCCCGCGAGAAGGGGCTGATCCACGCGCCCTCGTACGCCGCGGGCCGGCGCCTCATGGCCGACCTCGCCGCGCGCGCGCCCGCGCAGGTCCCGCGGCTCATCTGGGTCGAGTCCTCGGAGGCCAAGGCGCGCGCGCTCGAGCTGCACCGCGCCACGCGGGAGCCCACGGTGCTCGTCTCCCCGTCGCTGCGCGAGGGCGTGGACCTGCCGGACGACTTCCTGCGCTTCCAGATCGTGACCAAGATGCCGTTCCCGGATCTCGGCGATCCGTGGACGCGGGCGCGCCAGGAGCGCGACCCGCGCTGGTACGCGCTCGAGACCGCGAAGGCGCTGGTGCAGGCCTACGGGCGCTCGTGCCGCCACGCCGAGGACCACGGCGTCACGTACGTCCTCGACGCGCAGTTCGCGCGCTTCCTCCGGCAGTACCGCGTGCTCCTGCCGCCCTGGTTCCTCGACGCGGCGACGAGCGCGCTGCGCGCCCACGCGGGAGAGGACGCGCGGGACGGGGGCGAGGAGTAGGCTAGCGCTGGACGACGGCGAGCCGCCCGGCGAGCGCGGCGTAGACGCCCACCACGCCCCACTTCACGCACCGGGCGACGCCCCCGCCGGCGCCCCGCGCCACCCAGCCGCCGAGCGTGCCGGCGAACAGGCCGAACGCGCCGAACACGACGACCACGAGCAGCGTGAAGAGCACGCCGTAGACGAGCATCTGGAGCCAGACGGGCCCGGCGGCGCGGGCGACGAACTGCGGCAGGAACGCCAGGAAGAACAGGGCCACCTTCGGGTTCAGGACGTTCATCAGGAAGCCGCGCCAGAACAGCGACCGCGGGCCGGACCCGGCGTCCGCCCGCAGCGCGATCGGGCCCGCGCCCTCGCGCGCCGTCTTCCAGGCGAGGTAGAGGAGGTAGGCGACGCCCATGAGCTTCAGCGCCTGGAAGGCGAGCGCGGAGGTCCGGAACACGACCGAGATGCCGAGGGCCGCGGCAAGCGTGTGGACCAGGTTGCCCCCGGCGAGCCCGAGCGCCGTCGTGAGCCCGGCCGCCGGGCCGCGGGTGACGCCCTGCGAGATGAGGAAGATGATGTCGGGCCCCGGCGCCAGGATCAGGAGCAGGGAGGCGGTGGCGAAGAACAGGAGCGTCGAGGTCTCGATCACCCGGACGCCCGGCGGCCGGGCGCGGCGCGCGCGGCGGCCCGGCCGGCGATGCGCCCGAAGACGGCGCCGGCCATGAGGCCCGCGCCCCCGGGGTAATTCTGGTAGAACAGGCCGCCCACCAGCTCGCCCGCCGCGTAGAGCCCCGGGATCGGGCGCTGCTCGGCGTCCACGACCTGCGCGTCGCCGGTGATCCGGAGGCCGCCGAAGGTGAACGTGATGCCGGTCGTGACGGCGAAGCCGACGAAGGGGGGCGCATCGAGCGGCAGGGCCCAGTTCGACTTGGGCGGCGTGAGGCCGCGGGTCCCCTTGCCGTCCTTGACCGCGGGGTTGTAGGCACCGGGCTGCACCGCGGCGTTGTACTCGCGCACGGTCCGCACGAAGCCCTCGACGTCGATCTCGAGCTTGCGCGCGAGCCCCTCGAGCGTCGCGTCCTCGGCCCTGGTGACCTCGCGGATCCGGTACTCCTCGCGCAGCAGGTGGAGCACCTGCTGGTCGAAGATCTGGAAGGCGGCGCGCCGCGGCTGCTCGATGATCGCGCGGCCGTACTTGACGTAGGTGTAGTTGCGGAAGTCGGCCCCCTCGTCCACGAACCGCTCGCCGCGCAGGTTGACGATGAGCCCGAGCGGGTAGCTGTGCTTCTGGAAGCCGTCGCCGACCTTGCGGTCGCCATGCCAGGGGGCGTTGTAGTCCCAGGCCACGGCGTGGCAGCCGCTCCAGTGCCCCCACGGCAGCGCGCCGATGTCGAGCGCCATGCGGATCGCCTCGCCCGTGTTGTAGGGCGTGCCGCGCACGCGCGCGAGGTCCCAGTTGCGCCCGAGGTAGCGCGTGCGCATCTCCGGGTTCGCCTCGAAGCCGCCCGCCGCGAGCACGACCGCGCCCGCCGCAAGCTCCTCGACGCCGCCGGGCGTACGGACGACGACGCCCGTCACCGCGCCGCGGTCGTCCACCGTGAGCCGCGTGACCTTGGCCTCGAACCGCACGTCGATCCCCGTCTTCGCCGCGGCGGCGTACTCCATCTCGACGAGCCCGGCGCCGCCGCCGACCGCCTCGAGCACGAGGCCGCCCCAGAAGCGGAAGCGCCCGTCCACCTTGTAGGCCTGGCGGCCGAACATCGGGATCCAGCGCACGCCCCGGTCGCGCATCCAGCGCACCGTCGGCTGCGACTCGCGCACGAGGGTCATCGCGAGGTCCGGGTCGGCGAGGTCCTCGGTGACGCGCATCAGGTCGTCGTAGTACTCGTCCTCCGTGTAGGGCGACACGTCCATCGCCGCCTTCTCCTCGTCGGAGAGGTCGCCGACCAGCTCGCAGAGCTCCTCGAACGACTTGAAGGCGAAGCGGAAGCCGCCCGCCGTGAAGAACGTGTTGCCGCCCCGCCAGGCCTCGGGCGCCTTCTCGAGCACCAGCACGCGCGCGTCCGCCTCGCGCGCCGCGAGCGCCGCGCACAGCGCGGCGTTGCCGCCGCCCACCACGATCACGTCGTACCGGGTCGTCATGTCAGGCGCTCAGGACCTCGCTGATCTGCACCTGCGGGGTGATGTTCGTGAAGTTCGGCACGTCGGCGAACAGCTCCTTGCCGTGCGGCGCCATCGCCTTCTGGAACTCCTCGACCGTGTTGAAGTAGATGTGGCCGATGCAGGCGAACGGCGCCGGCGCGCCGGGCGCGCCGCCCGCGAGCCCCCGGTCCACCTCGATCCGCAGCAGACCGAGCGTGCCGAGCCGGGCGCGGACCAGCGCCATGTGCTTCTTCGCGTAGTAGTCGACGTCGAACGTCTTGCCCTCGCCGCTCGGATACATCACGGAGATCCGGACCATGGCGCCCTCCTCGTGGACAGTGTGAGCCGTACGCTAAGCGGCGGGATCACGCGTGTCAAGGCGCCAGGCCGAAGCGGCGCCGGAGCCGGACGCCGAGCGGCGTGCCGACGAGCGCCGCGGCGGCCCAGAGCCAGCCGTGGAGGCTCGTCGAGGCGATCCCGCTCGTGAGCGCGCCGATGTTGCAGCCGAAGGCGATGCGCGCCCCGTAGCCGAGGAGCAGGCCCCCGAGCACCGAGGCCGCGAGACGCCGGAGCGGGATGCGGCGCGCGGGCGCGAACCGCCCCGCGAGCCCGGCGGCGAGCAGCGCGCCCAGCACGAGGCCCACGTCCATGACCGACGTGACGTCGGCCGCGACCGGCGCGGCGAGCGCGGCCTGCTGGAACTCGCCGCGCCAGAACGGGACCGCGGCGAGGTCCCAGCCGGCCAGGGCGAGCGCCTTGCCGCCCCAGAGCGTGAAGGCCCACGTGATCGTCCACGGATGGCCCGCGAGCACGAGCGTCACGAGGTTCAGCAGCGCGAGCAGGACGGCGCCCGCGGCGAGCGACCACGGGCCCTGCACGAGGCGCCGCCACCCGAACGGCGGCGCGGGCGTGCGGAGCGGCGCGCCGCGCCGGCGCCGCTCGATCCACCAGCAGACGAGCGCCAGGAGCGCGCACCCGCCGAGCTGCAGCGCGACCGCGCGGGGCCAGCCGAGCCGCTCGCCGAGCGAGACCTCGCCGAGCGAGGGCACCGCCGCCCAGAACGGGGCGTGGAACGTGGCGAGCACCGAGCCGGCGATGAAGCTCGCGAGCGTGACGAGCATCGGCGTCGAGCCCGCGCCCACGTGGTAGAGCGTCCCCGAGCCGCAGCCGCCGCCGAGCTGCATGCCGACGGTGAAGAGGAACGCGCCCGCGAGCACCGCCACGCTCGCCGGGGCGAGCGCGCCGCCGACCGGCCGGCCGAACGCCTCGCCCGCGGCCAGCACCGGCGCGAAGAGCACGGTCGCGAGCGCGAGCATCAGGAGCTGCGCGCGCACACCCCGCCCGTCGCCCACCGTCACGAAGACCCGGTAGGCCCAGGTGAAGCCGAACGCGGCGTGATGGAGGACCAGGCCGAGCGCCGCGCCGACGAGGAGGAGCGCGCCGTGGCGGAGCCCGTACCCGGCGCCGAGCCAGGCCGCGCCGGCCGCGAGCAGCCCGCCGGCCACCGCGACGACGGGCGTCTGGATCAGGCCCGCGCCTCGCGCGCCATCGCGATCAGCACGGCGCGGGCGTCCGCCGCGGTCGTCACCGCGCGCGGGAACGCGATGCGCACGCTCCACAGGCGCTCGCCGCCCCGGAGGCGCAGCTTGAAGCCGAGCCGGTCCACGCCGACCATCGTCGCCTCCTCGGCCGGCGCGCCGGCGAAGTGCCGCGCGTAGGCGACGAGCGCGTCGGCGTGGTCCTGGTTCATGTGCTCGACGAGGCCCGCGGCGACGTCGGCGAGCGGGTCCGGGCGCGCCGCCAGGTACTCGGCGGCCCCGACCCAGCCCATCGCCGCGAAGCCGCCCACGAAGTACGTGTCGTGGACCTCGAGGCGCCAGAAGGCGAAGTCCTCGAAGTCCACCCAGTGGCGGGCCCGGGCGTGCCGCGCGAGGTAGGCGGCGCGCGCGGCGGCACCGTCCGCCGCGGGCAGGCGGAGCGCCTCGCCGAGCAGCGTGAGGCGGCCGGCGGCCAGCGGGTCCCCCTCCGGGCCGAGGCCCGGCTGGGTGATCAGGAGGCTCGCCCGCGGATCGGCCTCGAGGTTCTGCGTGTGCACCGCCATCGCGCTGATGAGCAGCAGCGGGTGGCCGCCCGCGTCGAGCGCGTAGGGCATGAGCGACGCGAACGGGTGGCCCGCGGGCCGGCGCGCG
>Ga0209751_10000093_pt1 | contig 88248 bp, 92 predicted proteins | sample RifCSP13_1_FD_184019 | JGI IMG/M metagenome (GOLD analysis project Ga0209751, IMG submission 184019) | Soil microbial communities from Rifle, Colorado - Rifle CSP2_sed 13_1 (SPAdes) (version 2) | ecosystem: Environmental > Terrestrial > Deep subsurface > Rock core/Sediment | place: Rifle...
TCTGTATGTCGTCGGTTTCCTGGCGGGGATCCTGAACGTCTTGTTCGAGGTTGCCTATTCAGCTTACCTGCCAACGCTCGTCGCGCGAGATCGTCTGGTGGAAGGCAACAGTAAACTGCAAGCCAGCGCCTCGGTGGCCGAGATCGCCGGGCCGGGTCTTGGTGGTGTGCTCGTCCAACTCGTGAGTGCACCGCTGGCGATCGCCGTCGACGCGTTCTCCTTTCTAGGGTCGGCCCTGTCCCTGGCGTGGATTCGAAAGCCCGAGCCCGGTTTGCTTCCCGAGCGGGAGTCGAGGAGCCTATTGCCTGAGATCCGAGAGGGGTTGCGGCTTGTTTTCGGCAATCCGATCTTGCGCGCCTTCACATTCACCAGCGCGATCGCCAACTTCTTCATCGATGTCCATCTGGCAGTGTTCGTCCTTTTCGCCACGCGCGACCTGCGCCTCACCCCTGTCATCCTCGGGGGAATGTACGCCATTGCCAGCCTCGGCGGCTTTTTAGGATCGGTTATGGCAGCCCGCCTGGTGGGCTGGCTCGGACTGGGCCGGGCGATCATCGCCGGCCACCTTCAGGTGATCCTGGCGCTGCTGATCATCCCCCTCTCGGGCCGCCAAGTTGAGCTCGCGCTCCCGCTCATCGTTTTCTCCATGGCGATGTGGGGGTTCGGCGCGGTCGTATACGTCATCAATTCGGTGAGCGTCCGGCAGGCGATCACGCCCAACGAGTACCAGGGGCGCGTGGCAGCGAGTTTGCGCTTTGTATCATGGGGCATCTCGCCACTCGGGTTTATGCTCGGGGGGATATTGGGGGAGATACTTGGCCTCCGGACGACGCTGCTGGCCGCGGGGGCAGGGTCGCTGGCGAGCCTGATCTTCCTGCTGTTTTCACCGGTGTGGCAGCTGCGTGGGCAGCCCGTCGGCTGATCCCGCAATGATGAGGTGCGCGATCGTTCCCAGGGGACCGAGCCGCAGAGAATAGAACGAGGCGGGTATTCATCGCCCGCCTCTGACTCACGGTCTGTTTCACTCTGCCCGAGGTCGCCTTCGTGTGCGGTGTGTGATGGGAGACGAGACCGGGTTTGAGTGGGCGCGGAGGGGCTCGAACCCCCGACCTCACGGATGTGAACCGTGCGCTCTGACCGGCTGAGCTACGCGCCCGCGATGCCCGGATTATAGCAGGCGGGAACGAGCGCGACAAGGAAACGCGGGAAGCCAGTGTTGGATTCCTTCGGAGTGCGCGGTTTTCAGCGCGCCGGCCGCAGAGTTCATTCCCCGATGATGGCAGAGCCGGCTTGCTTCATCCGCCGGCGCAGGCCAGCATGCTATAATGCCTTCGGCCCGCGACCCTCCCCGCCCACGTCCGGCGAGTGGCCTCCGAGGGACTCCCTCAGCCGTTGGAGCTCATGGTGATCGAGCTCAACATCCCAGGAAGAGGAATCATCCAGATCGAGAATCTCGTGTCGGATGTCAACGGCACGCTGGCCGTAGACGGTCAACTGATCCCCGGCGTTGCCAAAGCGTTGACTGCGTTGGGGGACCGGTTGGCGATTCACCTCCTGACCGCAGACACCCACGGGCGCCAGTCCACCATCGATCGACAACTCGGCCTAAAGGCCGTCCGCATCCCGCCTGGAGATGAGGCAGCCGCCAAGGCCGGGTACGTCCGCGATTTGGGTTCGGAGTCCGTGGTTGCGCTGGGTCAGGGTGCAAACGATGCCGAGATGTTGCGCCAGGCGGCGATCGGGATCTGCACGCAATCGAAGGAAGGGTTGGCCGTCGAGGCCCTAACCGCGGCGGACATCCTCTCTCCGGATGTGCTTTCGGCCTTGGAGATGCTCGAGAATCCCCTTCGGCTGGTGGCCAGCCTGCGCCGATGAACATCGACTCGAACGAACCGGTAGGCGATCCCGAGATCCAATCCCGTGCTCGTCGCCGACGGGCGAGCCGGATGCTCACGCAGCTCCGGGCGGATGAGCGCGAAGAATTCCTCGAAGGTCTGGGACACGATGTCACGCCCAACATCGGCCTGTTCTTGTGGGCGATCGCGGCCGGGTTGTTGATCGGCCTCGGGTATCGCTTCGATCAACCCGCCCTCCTGATCGGGGGGGCGCTGCTGGCGCCGCGCATGTCGACGATCGCCGGGTTGTCGCTGGCCGCGGTCTCCGGTTCTCTGCGCTTCTTCCTCCGTTTGATGGCGGCTCTGGCCTTGGCCCTGGCGTTGGCTGGAGCGCTTGCGGGTGCGGTCGGCGGTCTGGGGGTGCCGGCCGAAGGCAGCTCCCTCCTGGTCTTCGGCCACGTCAAGCTTAACCTGGTCGACTTCGGATTGCTTCTGGTCGGGGCGGTGACGATCGCAACTAGCATGGCGCGGAGAAACGAGATCTCCGCCCTGGGGAGTGCCGCGGTCTCGTACGAGGTCCTGCTCCCGCTAGGGGCCATGGCCGTAGGCCTGGTCCGGGGCCAACCCGAGCTAATCGAAGGCGGGTTGCTGACTTTCGGGATGCACCTGACTTGGGCGGTGGCTGTCGGCCTGGCGACTCTCGCTTTGCAGGGCTTCCGACCGCTTACCGGGAGCGGACACTCCCTGGCGGCGGCCATCGGGCTGATGGGTGTGGTTGGGATCCTGGGGGCCTACGGCCTTGGTGCTTCTGTGCTCGCGGCCGTGCCGACTCCGACGCCCACGCCCACGCTGACACCCACGACGACACCCACCTCAACTGCGACCGCCACGAGCACAATCACGCCCACCGCCACAGGCACGGCCACCATCACGCCGACGTTTACCCCGACGGCTACGGCTACGGCTACGCCGCCGCTGGCTGTTGTCGTCCGCACCGGAGGCCGCGGGGCCATCCTACGCCAGGTCCCATCGCCAGGTGGAGCCTCCGTTGGCTTCCTGGCCGAGGGGGATCCCCTCGAAATCCTCGGCGGTCCAGAAGAAGTCGACTCGCAGATCTGGTGGCAGGTCCGGGCGACGAGTGATGGTCAGATCATCACCGGCTGGCTCCTTGGCGATCTGGTGTCAACCATCACCCCGACCCCCACCCCCGTTCAGTAATCACGACCCTCAAGCTTTGTCCGTAACCCCTCATCACTAGCGGCCGACTGTTCGCTATCGGTCTGGGCGTGTTGATCCCGGAGCCTGGCCGCCTCAGCTGATAGGCTGTGAGGTGCCATTTCTCTATGCCCCTTACCTCCCTTGGCCTGAACCGCAGGGTCAGCCCCGCTGACCCCTTCGCGTCGAGTCAAGACCATGGGTTGACAGGGCCGATCGCCTTGGTTAGACTTTGCCTGTTGATATAATTTTTCAATAAGGAATGTCCATGGTCGATGAGGTACTCGAGTTGCTCCGGGAGCGGGGTCATCGGCTCACCAAACCGCGTGAAGCCGTAGCTCGGGCGTTGCTGGAGGCGGAGGACTGGCTCCGGCCGGAGCAGGTTTGGGAGGTCGCCCACCACTACTGCCCGTCGGTCGGGCTGGTAACGGTCTACCGCACACTGGCCCTATTGGAGGAGCTGGGTGTTGCCCGCCGGATACATCTGGCCCACGGCTGCCACGGGTATGCCCCGGCGGAGATGCACCATGGCCACCACCTGGTCTGCCGGTCGTGCAACCAGGTGCTCGAGTTCCTTGGGACAGAAGATCTGGCTCCTCTGATCGCCCAGGTGTCGCGCCGGACGGGGTTCGTCGTGGAAGAACATCTGCTGGAATTGGTGGGACGCTGCCCGGCATGCCAGCAGACTTGAGCCACGAGGCACACCGCACAAATCGACGGACGGGCCTTTTCCCACTCGACGGGCGACGTCCAGGGAGAATGGTAGGAACGCTGATTGAACGGAGCAGAGGTATTCGGGGAATCACGGACAAGCAGAAGAGTCGAATACACCCCAACCGGCGCGATGAAGGCCCATCTCCGACGGCCAGATCCGGCCAGGGCCGACTGAGGCTGGGTCTCCTCAGCCTCCTGGCGATCCTCTTTTTCCTTTCAGGCTGCAAACCACGAACCGGGAACGCGCCGTCAACTGGCAACGAAGAGCTTCACATCACGCCCCTGGCCGCACTCGAGGCTCGCACTCTTGCCCCCGGCCAACGTCTGCATGTGGTGGCCACGACCAGCATCGTCGGAGACGTGGTCGGCCAGGTCGGCGGGGAAGCGATCGACTTGCATGTCCTGATGCCGCTTGGGGTGGACCCGCACACGTATGAGCCCGCCCCGCGCGACATCCAGGCCATTGCTGAGGCAAACGTCGTTTTTCTGAGTGGGTTGGGGTTGGAAGAAGCACTTCTCCCGCGTCTGGTCAATGCCGGAGGCGAGGCCTCACTTGTATCGCTGTCGGAAGGGATCGCCCCGCTCGGGCTGAGTGAGGCCGGGGGACCGGAGTCGGGGCAAGCGGCAAACGGGCGCGAGCTGAAGTCAGTCGATCCTCACGTCTGGCAGGATCCGACGAATGTCATTCGTTGGACCGAGAATGCGGCCGAGGCACTCTCTCGTCTCGATCCGGCGGGCGCAGACGACTTCCAGCAAACAGCCGACGCGTACCGTGAAGAGCTCTTCCGGCTGGATGCGGAGATTCAGTCAATGGTTGCTTCGGTGCCTGCGGGAGAGCGCAAACTTGTGACGGACCACGATGATCTGGCCTACTTCGCTGCGCGCTACGGCTTCGAAATCGTGGGAGCGGTGATTCCTGCCTACAGCACTTCGGCCGAGCCGTCCGCCCAGGAAATCTCCCAGCTTGAGGTGGCTGTCAAGCAGCTCGGGGTAATAGCCGTGTTCGTCGGAGTCGAGGCCAATCCGGCTTTGAGCCGTCGGGTCGCGGAGGACGCCGGGGTTCGACTGGTCCCCATCTACGCCGACTCTCTCAGCGACGTCAACGGCCCAGCGCCGAATTACATCCAGCTGATGCAGTACAATGTCAAAGCCATTGTGGATGCATTAAGGTAGCGTTGGAGCCAGGGAACCCTGCTCCGGGAAATGCGGTCTCGATGTCGAACTGGGTTATCAAGCACGCAACACACAAGGACAATTCGCCGGCGATCCGGCTCGAATCGGTCGCGGTCCAGTACAACGGCGCGCCCGCGCTCTTTGAGGTCAGTCTCACACTCCAACCCGGCGAGCGGGCGGCGATTGTCGGGCCTAACGGTGCCGGGAAGACGTCGCTCATGCAGGTGATCGCCGGCACGTTGCGACCATCAGCCGGGTCGGTTGAAATCTTCGGGCACCGGCCGGGCGGCCACGTGTGCATCGCATATCTTCCCCAACGCTCCCAGATCGACTGGGAGTTCCCGGTCACGGTGCGCGAGGTGGCCATGATGGGCCGGATTCGCAAGATCGGCCTGTTTCGTTGGCCGACGCGGCGGGACTGGGGGATCGTCGATGACGCCTTGGGGCGAGTGGGGCTATCTGGGTTTCAAGATCGTCGGATTGCCGAGCTTTCCGGCGGGGAACAGCAGAAGGTTTTTCTCGCCCAGGCGCTGGCGCAAGAGGCCGAGGTAATCCTACTCGATGAACCGTTTAACGGGCTCGACATGCCGACGCAGGGGAGTATTCTCGATATCCTCGACGAACTCCGCGCAGCCAGGGTGACGGCGATCGTCGCCACGCATGACCTGAATCTGGCTGCCGAACGATTCGACCGGGTCCTCTTGCTGCAGCGGCGGCTGATCGCCTTCGGCGCGCCGGCACAGGTCTTCACCCGTCCCAACCTGATGCTGGCGTACGGCGGACACGTCCACGTGTTGCCTGACGGGGAAGGTCTGATGATCCTCACCGACACATGCTGTGAGGGAGACGAGGTGGCGTGACTGGGCTGCTCGCCTGGCTGAGCGAACCCTTCTCCTACCCTTTCATGGTCCGGGGCCTGTGGGCCTCCCTTATTGTGGGGATCGTTGTCCCGCTGCTGGGGACCTACGTAGTACTGCGCGGCATGGCCTTCTTTGGCGACGCGATGGCCCACATCGTATTGCCCGGGGTGGTGATCGCCTACCTTCTGGGCTGGCCGATCACGCTGGGGGCGCTCGTAGCCGGGGTCCTGGCGGCGCTCATCATCGGAGCCATAAGCCGGAGGACCAGGATCAGGGAGGACACCGCAATCGGCGTCGTCTTTGCCGGCGCCTTCGCGCTCGGAGTCGCTATGCTTTCGCTCCAGCGAAGCTACGCCGTGGATCTGGCCCATATCTTGTTTGGGAACCTGCTGGGGGTTTCGAACAGTGACTTGAGGCTGATGGCCGTCTTGAGCGGCATCGTGCTTCTGACGATTGGGGCCTTCTACAAAGAATTCCTGGTCATGTCGTTCGATCCGACCCTGGCGGCGACCCTCCGCCTTCCCGTGTTCATCCTGCAGAACGCTCTCTTGGTGTTGATGGCTTTGGTGATCGTCGTCTCGCTCCAGACCGTCGGTGTCGCCCTCATCCTGGCGATGCTGGTTACACCCGGGGCCACAGCCTACCTGGTCACGCGCCGGCTTCCGTCGATGATGGCAGTCGCATCCATCCTGGGGGCCGCCTCGGCCATCTGCGGGTTGTACCTTTCCTTCTATTGGAACTTCGCCTCCGGGCCGGCAATCGTACTTGTCGAAACCGCCGTTTTCGTGGTGGTGTTCATCATGGCCCCCAGCCGCGGCTGGAGGCGGTCCTCGATTTTGGAGAAGCGGGGGTGAGATGGACTCTCCGACCCCCTGCCCTAACACCATGGCATCCGCCGGCTAAAGGACCTCCATCTTCAGCCCCACCCGATTCTCTGCCACGGGCGCTCCTGGCGTGAGCCCAAGGGGCTATTGGGCGTATCTGCGCAGGCTGATAGACTGGGCATCGGGCGCACAGGCGAGGAAATCGCGGAAACGCTATGCAGCTTGAAGAGGCCCTAAAGAGGGCAGCTGACAGCATACGTGCCGGTGACTACGGCTCGGCCAGGTTGATCCTGATCGAGACGCTTCGCCTCCATCCCGACGCTGAGGAGGGATGGTTGCTGCTGAGCTATGCCCTGGAAGACCCCCAAGAGAAAATCCGCTGCCTTGAGCGCGTGCTTCATCTGAACCCCGACAACCAACTTGCTCAGCACCGGATTGCCAAGCTCCGGCCCTCTCCGTCGATCCCCTCATCGGGAGGGGCCCAACCGGCCCACGAGGAGGCACCCCTGGCCCGCTTGGCGAGGACGATGGGGGCCGAGCCGGAGCTCCCGCGTGCCATGCGGGCTGCCGGGCGCGACTCGGCAGAGCTACGCGGTCGGCCGGCCGAGGGAGCGACCACACTTCGCGAGCCGATGGGCGAGGGATTGGCAAGCAAAAGGCCTTTGCCAAGGGGCCTTGCCATCGCCGGCGGGGTGATCCTGTTCTTCGGCGTTATCGCCGGAGGCCTGTACCTGACCTTTAACTTCATCGATCGTGCGCAGTCAACCGAGGTCGGCCCACTCCCTACCCCGACGCTGCTCCAGCCGCCGGATCTCCCGACGAACCTCCCGACGGATGTGTCTGGCGTCGGGCTTCCCCCCGAATGGACCCCGACCGTGACCCACACGGCCACCTCAACTCCGCCTCCCACGGCGACCCGGACAGTCACCTTGACGGCGACCATGATCCCGCCGGACGCGACGAGTGCGGCCCTCATGGATCGCATCGACAAAGAGGTCGCAGACATCCGCGGCCTGCCGGTCCGGAAGGATGTCGGGCGCTACGTGATATCCGCCATCCGCGTCCGGCCGATCCTCGAGGCGACCTTCCTCGGAGCCGGCGGCTCGCAGGAGGCACTGCAGGACGAGGCCCGCACGCTCAGCTCGCTGGGGCTGATCAAACCCACTTATGATCTGTACACAAACGCCCTCAACGGGCTGACGGACAGTCTTGGTGGGTTCTTTTTTCCGTGGAGCGGCGAGCTGTTTGTGATCGGAGACCGGTTCACGGGGGTTGAACACTGGGTGTATTCACACGAATACGGGCACGCCATTGTGGACCAGGAATTCCACATCGGGGAGTTCGGGGTATATCCGGTGTGCGAAGGCGATGAACAACGTTGTCAAGCGATACGAGCCCTCGTGGAAGGCGACGCCACCCTGGTGATGTATCAGTGGTGGCAGCAGTACGCCGGCCCACAAGACTACCGCGACATTCAGAATTATCGCCCTCCGCGACAGACCCTCCCCGAGCAGTATCCGCCGCCTTATGCTTACAAGGACTCGGAATTCCCTTACTCCTACGGACTGGTATTTGTGAATTACCTGCACGAGCGCGGAAACTGGGCAGGGGTCAACGAGGCCTATCACAATCTCCCTGCGAGCACGGAGCAAATCCTCCATCCCGAACGGTACGTCTCCGGTGAGCCGGTGATTCAAGTCGCCGACCGGGAGCTCGGGGCCTCCCTGGGGGACGGCTGGCGGCTCTTGGAGAGCAACTCCTTGGGCGAGTGGACCACCTACCTGATCCTGGCCTATGGGGCCGATATTTCGGCTCAAATGGATGATGCGAACTCTCAGGCAGCAGCCGAGGGTTGGGGGGGCGATCATTATCAGGTCTACTACAATGACGAGGCGGGCCAAACGGTGCTGGCGGCTCATTGGGTCTGGGATACATCCGCCGATCAAAGTGAATTCTCGCGGCTGATGAAAGAGCATCTGGAGCAACGATTTCGCGGGACGGTGCTCAATCGTCCACACGGTGCCTGCTGGGGGGTGAACCAGCAGGTGAGCTGTATCTTCTCCTCCGGCCTGGAGACCCTCTGGCTACTCACGCCCGACGAAGAAACCCAGGACGATCTGCTGGCGCTGTTCCCCACGTTCCGTTAGCGCATTCTCCGGCTTATTAGGGAATCCGGCGGCCGGCCTGACGAACTACTCGAGCCCCCCGACCGTTTTTTCAGTTCTCGAAGAGTCGATCCAGGCACCGCAAGATAGGGCCCGCACAGCTACCTGCCCCCCCACGGAAGGTCCGCGGTTGCATTCGAACCTGAAGCGATTATGATTGCATCGGTGACTGGCTACCGACCCTTCAACCGTCTGGCTCCCTTGGATCGGATCCAGCTGGCTGGCCACGGGCTCTGGATTGCCGGGCTGGCGCTCGCGGCGAGTTGGTTCGGCAGGTTGACCTCAGGCCTGCTGCTTGTCCTTGTGACCTGGTTGGCCCTGGTCGGGCTGATCGGTCTGACACAAGCCAGCGGCCGAATGCCCCGCTGCCCAGCTTGGATCTTGGCCGCGCTCGATCTCGCCTTCGCTACATCCGCTTACTTGCTCAGCGGCGTTTTCGGCAGCCCAATCTCGTCGGCATTCTTGATCGCAGTGTTCGCCGCCGGGCTAGGCTACGGCTGGTTCGGCGTCCTGGGGGCCGGCGCGACGGTCGTCGTGTGCGTGACGACGATCGGTCTAGTCGTGAGCCGCGGCGGCTTGTGGGTCATGATACCGACGGGGATGGTCCTCCAAGGCCTGGCGGTGTCGTCCGCCGTCATCGGCTGGCTGAGCGATCGCATCTACAAGCTCGGAGAGGCCGCGTTTCATCCGGGTGATGCGGCCCGTCGGCGAGGCGCCGGCCGTTCCCCTCAGCAGATGTTCGCCATCGCCGCCCAGCTCAACGCCACGCTTGAGTTCGAGCAGGTCCTCGATTTGGCACTGGACCTGAGTGCGAGCGTGCTGGCCGACGCAAACGGGGGCAGGGACCACCTCATCTTGGCGCTATTCCTGCAAGACGGCAGCCGGTTCCAGGTCGCTGCCGCCAGACGCCTGCCCCGACCAGATTCCGAAAGCGCCCTCGATCTGAATGGAGGCCTCCTCGAGCGCGCGCTGGCCGAGGGCAAGACGCAGCGCGGGCGAGACCCTGCCACGGATCCCGCGTTGCGCCAGTTGGAGGGGCTCCATACCTGCCGGGATCTCCTAGCCATCCCGCTTGTGAGCAACGGCGAAGTATCCGGCGTCTTGCTGTGCGCGCACCCCCGGCAGGGTTTCTTCAACAACGACCAGGCAGACCTGCTTGAGGCCGCTGCCCGTCAGGTGGCGGTCGCCCTGCATAACGCGCGACTGTTCCAGGACCTGGAAGCCGAGCGAGAACGGATGACCGAGATCCAGGAGGAGGCGCGGCGGAAACTGGCCCGCGACCTTCATGATGGACCGACGCAGTCGATCGCGGCGATCACGATGCGGGTGAACTTCGCCCGCCGGCTGATCGAACGCGACGCACAGGCGGCTTCGACCGAACTCACCCGGGTGGAAGACCTGGCCCGTCGGACGACCAAAGACCTACGGCATATGCTCTTCACGCTGCGGCCTCTGATTCTTGAGTCGCAAGGACTTCTGCCTGCGCTCAAGCAACTGGCGGAGAAGACCCGCGACACCCACGGGCAGGATGTGATCGTTCAAGCTAAACATGATGTCGCTGAGGGGCTCGAACCAGGCAAACAGGCGGTCATCTTCTATATCGCCGAAGAGGCGGTTAACAACGCCCGCAAACACGCCGAAGCCGAGCATATATGGGTCCGGCTGAACAAGGACGCGGGAGCATTCACCCTTGAAGTGGAGGACGACGGGGTGGGCTTCAATGTCGGCGCAGTCGACTCCAATTACGAGCAGCGCGGGAGCCTGGGCATGGTCAACATGCGTGAGCGGACCGAGCTCGTGGCTGGAAAGCTCATCATCCGTTCAGCCGAAGGGAAAGGCACACTCATCACCGTCGTCGTCCCCGTCCCCTCGGTCAATCCCGATTCCGAAGATCGGCGGGAGCCCTCACCCTGAGGCTCGCCGTCTTGGCATGTTTCCCCGTTCGACGGCGTCCTGACGGCATCCGCGGAGGACGCCGCTTCGCGTATGGCATTCTGGAATGCTAGTCGAAGCGATAGTCTGGACAGGACTGGTGTTGGTCGGCCCGGCCGTGCTCCGGCAAGTCTGGAGCCGGTGGGATGCTCGGGTCGATGATCGTCTCCGGCCCGCGTTGTCCCTCGGCCGCTGGTTTCACAGCCTTGGGTTGCCTTATTTGGCCTTGATCACCGGGGCCGTCGCCGCACGTGATAGTGGCGTCTCCGGCCGGACGGCAGCCGAATGGATTACAGGGGCTGCGGCGTGCGCCGCCGGTTTGGGCTTGGCCTGGGTCGTCTTGCGCTTATATCGACTTGGGGGCGCATACCCGGGGCCGGTGCAGGCCGCATCCGACGAGCCGCGCTGGGCCCTGTATCGGGGAACGGGGAGTCTGTTGGCCGACCCCCAGTGGGGCGGTCCACTGATCGGTTTAATGCTGGGAACTGTGGAATGGATCCTCACCCGGCGGCTCTGGACTCTACCGTCTTGGTCGCGAACCGGGGTCTGGATCGACCTCGCCCGGCTGGCTGGCTCGACTGTGCTCTTCCTCTTCACCCGAAACCTGTGGCTGCTCATTCTGACCCAGGCTGGCTTGAGCATGATCGTCACACGGTCGTCGAGCACTCCGGTTGAGGTCAAGCCGTGATCCGAATCCCGGAGCTGCGATGGGTCGTGAGACTCGTGTGGGTGGTCGTAGGGCCTGCGTGGTTCGTCTGGATCGCCGTTGAAGAGCGGACGCTGGGCCCGGTCATGCTCTTGGCGGCTCTTGTCAGTTCAGCCTTTGCGATCACCGGTCTTGCCCGCTGGCGCTCAGGTAGTCGGGTCGAACGTCGCCGCTGGCTTCTTGAGTCGACTGGCGTTGGCCTGGCCGCCGGCGCATCGGTGGCGCCGATTGCTAGCCTGCTGATCCTGATCAAGATCTCGATTCACGCCCATGGAACCCCTGATTTCGACCTGACCGATATCGGGGCCGTGATGGGGCGCATGCCGGTCTGGATGCTGGTGGGAGCGTTGTGTGGCGAGGCGCTGGGATTGGCCATAGTGGCGGCCGCCCGTAGAGAGGAGCCGGGGGAGAGAGTGGACGGCGACCGTGGAGTGGCGAACTCACCTCTTGATGCGCAAGTGCGCCCGCCCTCGCGCCAGGTTGGTCGATAGGCCGCCTGGTGCGGTCCCCCGGGTAAGACACGTTGCAGTGAGGTTGTCCGTAGAATACAATGACCAGGCCCTGCCTTGGTGCATGAGTGACAGACCCTTTGTCGGTATCGATTTACCTTTGCCCACGCTGTCTGACCCCCGCTGGAGAGCCCGGGCAATGTCAGGTCTGCGGTGGGACACGTCTGGGATGTCATCTGGGTGAGGCGGATGATCCATGCCGCCGACCGCTGATCGATGAGCGAGGCAAGGTGCGCACGCGGGCGCCTTTGTGGTGGCTGGTGCACTCTGTCGGCCCGCTGATCGAACACTGGGTCGATCGCTGAGCTAACGGCGTAGATGGGTTTTGGACGAGGGACACATGGAGAGAGAGAAAGTCATTGTCATTGGATCCGGTCCGGCCGGGCTGACGGCGGCGATGTACGCCGCCCGGGCCAGGCTGGAGCCGCTTCTCATCTCGGGGAACCAGCTAGGGGGCCAAATCTCGATTACGTACGAGGTCGAGAACTACCCCGGGTTCCCGCAGGGGCTCGCCGGGCCGGAGTTGGTCGAGTTGATGCAGAAACAAGCGGAGCGTTTCGGGGCGCGCCTGATCGTCGACGAGGTAACCCAGGTTTCGCTGAAAGACGGCTCTCCCTTCATGGTCAAGACATTCAGCCAAGAGTACCAGGCCGAGGGGCTGGTGATCGCCACCGGGGCCTCTCCCAATCGGCTAGGGATTCCCGGGGAAGAGGCTCTCATTGGCCGCGGGGTCTCCTTCTGCGCGACGTGTGACGGCTTCTTCTTCCGTGACAAAGACGTCGTCGTGGTGGGGGGAGGGGACAGCGCCATGGAGGAAGGTCTGTTCCTGACGCGATTTGCCAACCGGGTGCGGGTGATCCATCGGCGGGGCGAGTTGCGTGCAGGGGAGACGCTGAAGCGGCGCGCCATGGAAAACGAGAAAATGAGCTTCGTCTGGGATACGGTGCTCGAGGAGATCGTCGGGAACGGGAAAGTCCAGGCCGTCCGGACGCGAAATGTGAAATCGGACACCACGGAAGAGTTACAGACCGATGGGGTCTTCATCTTCATTGGTCACTTCCCGAACACCGATCTTTTCAAGGGGCAGCTCGCGATGGACCCCATGGGGTACCTGGTAACCGACGGGCGAGCCATGACCAGCGTCCCGGGTGTATTCGCCGCAGGGGAAGTCCAGGACCCGGTTTATCGTCAGGTTGCCACCTCGGTCGGACAGGGAGCGGCGGCCGGGATGATGGTAGAGCGCTGGCTAGTCGATCGGGAGTAGTCTTGTGGTTGGAAGTCCGGGTTTTTACTACACGCACAACAGCGCCGGATCCAGCGAAGATTCGGACCCGCCTCTGATCTTGATCCACGGTGCTGGCGGATCGCATCTTCATTGGTCTCCCACGACACGCCGCCTCTCGGGCAGGAACACCTATGCCATCGACCTGCCCGGCCACGGCAGATCGCCCGGCGACGCGCTTCGCACCATTCCCGAATACGTCGAGGTACTGGCATCATGGATCAAGCACGAGGCCATCCGGCGTCCGGTGCTGATCGGGCATTCGATGGGTGGGGCGATCGCCCTAAGCGCAGGCCTGACGATCCCCGAGGCGCTGGCTGGGCTGGTATTGGTGGGCACATCGGACCATCTCCCGGTCAACCCGACCCTGCTTGGGATGCTAGGAAGGGACGAGACGTTTACCCAAGCCGTCGACCTGATCATGAAGTGGTCATTCAGCCCGAGTTCAGCGCCTCGCTTGCTGGAGCTTTGTCGAAAGCGGATGCTGCAAGTCCCACGCCTCGTACTCTTCTCGGACTACAGAGCCTGCGAACAGTTCGATGTGCAAGGGCGATTGGGGGAGATTCGCCTTCCGACCCTGGTGATCTGCGGGGCTGATGACAAGATGACGCCTGCAAGGGCCGTCCGGCGCCTGGCCCAAAGCATCGCTGACTCCCGGCTGGCGATCATCGAGGCGGCCGGCCACATGGTCATGCTGGAGCAACCCCCGGCCGTCGACGAGGCGGTGCTGGACTTTCTGGCGCGAGAAGCGTTGTAGCGCCCGCTTATCTGTTCAAGTTCAGCCCTGCAAGGATACCTGGCCCTCTCCCGGGCAGTCCCTGAGGCTACGGCAATCCGAGTTGGTCGCGTAGGACGGGTAGGATCGCCTGTACGGCCCGTGCCCGGTGACTGACGGAGTTCTTCTCCTCCATGGTCAATTCGGCCATAGTCCGCCCAACACCTTGGACGAGGAAGATCGGATCATAGCCAAAGCCCCAGATGCCGCGTTCCTGCGGGACGATCTCGCCGGGACAGACGCCTTCGGCGCGGAAGATCTTCCCGGTCGGGCTCGCCAGAGCTGCGACACAGCGGAAGCGAGCTGTCCACGGGCGGGGCTGGGCGGTGAGCCGATCGAGAAGGAATCGTCGCCGGTCGGCGTCACTCCGTTCAGGGCCGGCTACACGATGGGAATACGGCCCGGGTTCACCTCCGAGGACATCGACTTCGAGACCGCTATCGTCTGCCAGAGTCCACATATGTCCCTCGCGGGCGAAGGTGACGGCCTTGATCTGCGCGTTCTCGGCGTAGTCGGCTCCGCTCTCCTCGATCTCCAGCTCAAGGAAGAAGCTCTGAGGAAACACAATCTGGAGTTCAAGACCGTCCAAAAGGGCCGAGAATTCAGTTTGCTTCCCGCGATTCAGTGATCCGATGAGCAGCGATTGCATGTGTCCCTTTGTGTGACGATGGCTATTCGAACAGTACCGATATCCTATTTGTGGCGGGTGACATCCGTGTTAACCCTATATCTGGCATGGCAGAGACCGCATTCGTGTTTTATGTCACGCAATAGTCGCCAATGTTGACCGTCGATTCTAACTATGTTATAATGCTGACGCTTTTTTGGAAACTGCGTTGCCTGGCCAAAGTGTGAAGTTGGACATCCGCTCACCATTGCGGTTGAACGTCGGGTTTCTGCTCCATCGGGACGTCGGCTTCAACCGCAATTTCGACTTTGATGGCCTGGGTGTCAAGGTCAGCGACGACCTTGAGGTTCGAAACCTGCGCGGTTCAATGCGCTTCACCCGCACCGCCCAGGGATTGTACGGCCAGGGAAACTTGAAGGCCGAGACGAGTCTGGAGTGTGTGCGCTGTCTGAAAACATTCGATCAGACGTTGGAGATCCGGCTGGATGATCTCTTTGTCTATCCGCCCGATCGAGCTTCCGATCCCCTCCTGGCAGTTCCTGAGACAGGGATCCTCGACTTGAGCCCGCTTACCCGGGAATACCTGTTGCTCGACTTCCCGCTTCAGCCGGTATGCCGCGCCGAGTGCAGAGGCCTCTGCCCTGAGTGCGGCAATAACCTGAATGATAAGTCGTGCCAACACACGCAGGCTGAGGTCGATCCTCGGCTTGAGGTGTTGAAGGACTTGCTGTCTTGATTGTGACCGTCCTCTTGCAGACGGTCTATCTGAACGACGTGGGCCTTTCGCTCACAGCCTCGCCAGGAGGACGTGGATGAGTATCTCCAAGGACCGCTGGCAGAAGAGGGAAGCTCTCACTGCCCTGCTCGAGAAGGGCGACTACCAGGGTTACGTTACTACCGACGACATCATCGCCGTCTTCCCGGAGGCGGAAGAGCTCGAAGATCGAATGGAACGCCTTCGAGCCTTCTTCCATGAATCCGGGATCGAAGTCTTCGAAGATCACTCCCAGGTTCCGGAAAACTTGCGCCCCGAGCCTGATCCGGATGAGCCGGAGGCCTTTGACCTGGCGGCGATTGCCAGCGATGACACCGTTGGGCTGTACTTGAAAGAGATGGCCCGCGTTCCACTTTTGACCACGGAAGAGGAAGTGGACCTGGCCAAACGCATCGAGCGCGGCCGGGCCTCCGAAGCACGCCTGGCCAAACTCAACGGGAATTGCCCACCCAAGAAGCGTGCCGAGATGCAGGCGCATTCGCAAGACTCACGTGCCGCTCGCGATCACCTCATCAAGGCCAACACCCGGCTTGTGGTGAGCATCGCCAAGAAATACATGGGCCGCGGAGTGCCATTCCTCGATCTCATTCAGGAAGGAAACCTGGGTTTGATGAAAGCGGTCGAGAAGTTCGATTATCACCGCGGATACCGGTTCAGCACCTACGCTACCTGGTGGATCCGTCAGACCATCACCCGGGCTATCGCCGACCAGGGCCGGACGATCCGGGTACCGGTTCACATGTCCGATCGCATCCGGCGCCTGTACAAGGTCGCCCGGCAGCTCGAGCAGGACCTGGGGCGTAAACCGACACCGGAGGAGATCGCCGAGGGTTTGCAGGTTGATGCCCGCAAAGTGCAATGGATGATGCGAGTGTCGTGGAGGCCGCTCTCCCTGGAAAGCCCCGTCGGCGAAGAGGAAGACTCCGAATTGGGAGCGTTCGTCGAGGATGAAACGACCCCGACGCCGACCCAAACTGCCTATCACAACCTCCTGCGTGACAAGATCGAGGAGGTTTTGTCCACACTCAGCCCGCGTGAAGCCCGCATCCTCCGCTTGCGTTTCGGCTTGCATAACGGCCGCTCGTACACGTTGGAGGAAGTCGGGCAGAAATTCGGGCTGACGCGAGAGCGCATCCGCCAGATCGAGGGTAAGGCGCTTCGGCGTTTGCGCCATCCTCGGCGGGCCCGCCAGCTCAGGGATTACCTGGCCTGATCGACTGAGGCAAGCGACGGTTCACACCCAGAAGTGCAGGAGGCGACCCGACCGGGTCGCCTCCTCTGTTTTCCAGAGCCCGGTATCATCCGGGCGCGCAACTCGAGCTTCCCCGACGGCGCCTCCGCTCACACAGCCTCGCCCGGACGACTGAACGACTTCGGCGACCGGCGCAATCGCCAGGCCCCGGCGGCGGGAAGATAGGCCAGCTCGAAGACGCGCTCGTCAGGGGTCATCACCAGGAAGCGACGCTCACCCTCCTCTTCCCATTGGCGACCGAGCGAGGCGATCTCATAGCGTCGGCTTCGCCAGCGGAAGGCCTGCGGCCGAAGGGCACCGTCGGTGAGGAACCTGACGTCGACCTCGATCGGTTCATCCATCGGTGTTCCCCAACTCCTTCAGGAGCATCGCCAAGGCTGCTTCCGCCGATTGGGCTTTGTTGGCGCGCCGGTCCCCGGGCCAGAGGTGTCGCTCCGCGCGTTCCCCTGAAGGACCGCTGAAGCCCAGCCATGTCAACCCCACTGGCTTTTCGGGCTGTCCACCCCCGGGGCCGGCAATACCCGTGACGGCGACGGCCACATCGGCGCCGAAAACCCGTCGGGCGCCTTGCGCCATTTCGATCGCCGTCTCCTCGCTTACGGCGCCGTGTGCTTCGAGTGTGGTGCCGCGCACACCGAGGAAGCGCTCCTTGGCCCGGTTGGAGTAGGCCACGACCCCCCCCAAGAAGTACCCGGACGAACCGGCCACATCCGTGATCCGATCGGCGACAAGCCCGCCCGTACACGACTCGGCTACCGCCAGGGTCCAGCCATGCGCCTTGAGCCCCAGACCGACACGCTCCTCCAGCGATCCAGCCATCTTCAGACCCTCTTCTTCGCGCCGCAACGCGCTTCATTATAACTACACCCGGGCTGAGGGCTCGACGCGCGCGCGGGAAGAGTAGAGGCTCCCGGAGCCTTGAACCGGGAGCCTTGAACCGGGAGCCTTTGGAGCCTCGCGGTTGACACTCCATCGTGTGAAAGGTATCCTTCGGCCGATGGGCCAACTCTCGCTCTTCGAACTGACAGCACGGCGCTGGTCTGTCACCGAGCTCAACCGACACGTCCGTCAACTCCTCGAGATGGACATCGAGCTGCGCGATGTGTGGGTGGAGGGCGAGATCTCCAACCTCTCACGCCCGTCATCAGGTCACCTATACTTCACCCTAAAAGACGGCCAGGCCTCACTGCGCTGTGTCATGTGGCGTTCGGAGGTCGGTCATGTGGAACGGATGCCGCGCGAGGGTGAGGCGGTCGAGGTCCATGGGCACGTCAGCGTCTATGAGGCTGGAGGACAGTATCAGCTCTATGCCGACGCCCTGCGACCGGCGGGCGAGGGGCGTTTGTATCAGGCATTTCTCATGCTCAAGGCTCGGCTCGAGGCGGAAGGTCTGTTCGACCCGGAACGCAAGCGACCGCTGCCGGCGTTTCCAATACGCATCGGGGTGGTGACCTCTCCAACCGGCGCGGCGCTGCAAGATGTAGTCCACGTCCTGCGCAGGCGCTTTCCCCTTGTGGAAGTTGTACTGGCTTCAACCCCTGTCCAGGGAGACGAAGCACCGCAGGGGATCATCGCCGGCCTCGAGGCGCTCAATCAGCACAGCCGACCGGACGTCATTCTCATGGTGCGCGGCGGCGGATCGATCGAGGATCTATCGGCGTTCAACGATGAAAACGTGGCCCGCGCCATCGCGGCCTCCGAATCCCCGGTCGTGAGTGGCATCGGGCATGAGACGGATTTCGTCATCGCCGACTTCGTTGCCGACCGGCGCGCGGCCACGCCCTCGGCCGCGGCCGAGGTAGCCACGCCCGATCAACGCGATCTCATCCTGAATGTCCGGAAGGCAACGGGCGCACTGGGGACAGCCTTCCGCGAACTTCTCGGGGAGGCGCGCTGGGAGCTCGACCAGAAGGAAGTGACGCTACGCCGGGTCTCGCCTTACTCGCAAGTCGTGAATGCGCGCCAGCGGGTCGACGATCTGTTGCGCCGGGCGTTGGCGGCCATGCGGTACGACCTGGCCTTGCGACGTTCCGGCGTGGCAGGGATGAGCCAGACGCTGTTCGCCGTCGGGCCGCCAGCCGTGCTCGAGCGTGGCTATGCCGTGGTGACCCGAACGTCTGATGGCAAGGTCGTGCGTCAAGTTGACCAGGTGAGCTCCGGAGATCGACTGCGCATCCGAGTGAGCGATGGCATCTTTCCGGCGCAGGTGGGACAAGGGACGAAACCGACCTCAGCCAGGGACGAGACCTGATCTCCATGGAGGGCGAGGTGATCTTCCAGCGCATCAAGCTTCCGACCTGGAGTAGGGGGCGCGGTCTTCGACGGCACGCGTCGGTCATCGCCTTCTTCTGTCTGCTGACGGTTGCCGTCACCTGGCCGCTTGTTCTCCGTTTCTCGAGCCAAGTCCCAGGCTGGTATATCGCCGACAACTATGAATACCTGTGGAAGATGTGGTGGTTCAAGCATGCGCTGCTTGATCTGCACCAGAACCCTCTCATCGCGCCGCAGCTTTTCTATCCCCAGGGGTTCGAACTGGCCCACGCGGAACTCAGCCCCTTGCTGACTGTGGTCAGCCTGCCTCTGACGTGGCTTTGGGGCGAGATCCCGACATACAACTTGCTCTCGTTCCTCTCATTCGTCGTGGCGGGATGGGCGGTCTACGCACTGGTGGTTCGGACGACCGGTAGCGACTGGGGAGGGTTGCTCGCCGGCACCCTGTTCGTCCTCACGCCCTATCACGTCGTCCGCTACGCCGGGATCCTCCCTTCGGCATCGATAGAAGGGATTCCGGTTTTCTTTCTCGGGCTGGAGATGTGGACCCAGGAGCGTCGGCCGCGCTGGGTGTTGCTGACCGCATTCGGTTTCGCGCTCGCTGCCTGGGCCTATCTGTATTACGCGCTGGGCCTACTCTTGCTGGGGCCGATCTATGCCTGGGCGAGGTTGCGACAGTCCGGGCTCGCCCTCAGACAACGGCCGATCTTGATAGGGGCGGCCTCGATGGGTGCTCTGGCTCTGATTTCGCTGCTACCGCTGGCCATCCCTTACTTTCAGTTGTCGCGGCATGTTCAGCTCAGTATCCCGCTAGGGGATGTCGACTTCTGGTCCGCCAGTCCCACCGACTATGTCATCCCCCCCGGGTTACATCCGTTGTGGGGCGAGTGGGTGCGCCAGCACCTACTCGGGGTGCCGGCGGAGTTCCCTCAAATCGGCCTTGAGTTCATACTTGGTGTTGGTTTTGTTTGCCTGTTGTTCGCAGCCTATGGTCTTGGGCGCGATACAAGCCAGGCGAAATCAGCTGTGGTCTGGCTCACAATCGCAGCTTTTGTTCTCAGCCTGGGTCCGACCCTTCATGTCGGACGGCATCCGCTCGTGATCCCTGGACCGGATGGCCTGGCCCGCAGTTTCGAGAAGTTCATGAACACCCTCGGCGAATGGTTGCCAGGAAGAGAGGCGTACGGGACGCTGGGTGTGGGGGGTATCACACTCCCGCTACCAGCATTGTTCCTTCGGTGGCTCCTCCCGCCTCTGGAAGGAGTGCGGGCATGGAATCGCTTTGCGGTGTTCGTCGCGTTGGGGCTGGCCCTACTGGCCGGGGCCGGCTATTCCAACTGGATCCGTCGGGAGGTGCAGCAAGCTTCGGATAGCCTGTCGACTCGATCGCGCAAGGAGAGACTGGCCGGTCTTGTCGTGCTCTCGCTGGCGATCTTCGAGCTCTGGCCCGGAAGGCTACCACTCCAGCCGGTCGAGCCGCGAGAAGTCGATCGCTGGCTGGCGGCCCAGCCGGGGCAATTCACTATCATGGAGCTCCCGCTGGTCAGCGCGCTGAGCGCGCCGCAAATGTTGTACTCGCGCTATCATGGCAAACGGACGGCCTTCGCCTACGGCACATTCTTCCCCTACTGGTACAGGCAGGAGTATCCTGAACTGGCTGACTGTCCGAAGAGCCCATGCCTGGATCGGCTTCGATCATGGGGCGTACGCTACGTGCTGCTCAATATCGACGCTTTGCCTCCTGGCTCGACATTGGAATCGGAACTCAACTCATCACCGGACCTGGGACGCATCATTCGGATGGATCAGATCGTTGTCTATGAACTCCTGACTTGAGACCTGCCCATCAAGCGCGGCCCCTTCGAACCGCGCAGACCTCAGTCACTCGACCTGGAGGCCAGGCGCTCACGGCCCAGCAGCTTCGATGACGTTCTGCTTGCCGACCATGCCAAAGGAGCCGAAATGCCGAAACCCAAATCACCCAGCCAGCTAGCATACGAGCCGGCATTTGAGGAATTGGAGGCGATCGTCGGGCGGCTCGAGCAGGGCGATCTCCCTCTGGAAGAGGCATTGACCCTCTTCGAGCGCGGCCAGGCACTTGCCGCAAGATGCAGTGAGCTGTTGGAGACGGCCGAGCTCAAACTGCGTCAGCTTGTGCCAGATGAGAAAGAGGGGTATGTAGAAGCGGACTTTGAGATCGACGACGAGGCTTGAGTGAGGCTTCTGTCTGTCTTCCAGAATCAGGTTCTGATTGCCGCCCTGATCGCCTGGGGTATAGCTCAGGTAGTCAAGCTCCCGGTGGAGTTCGCCACAAAGAGGGTCTGGAACTGGTCATTGCTGCTGCGTGCGGGAGGGATGCCATCCTCGCACGCAGCGCTGGTAACGGCCGCCGCCCATGGTATCGGGCTCACGCTAGGCTTCAACTCAGGATTGTATGCCCTGGCGGTCGTCTTGGCGATGATCGTGATCTATGATGCGACTGGGATTCGCCGGCAGGCCGGCCGCCACGCCGAGATCATCAACACCATGATCCAAGATCTCGTGGAAGGCCATCCGCTGCATCAAGAACAGCTCATGGAGGTTCTCGGCCACTCTCCCTTCCAGGCCTTAGTAGGCATGCTGCTCGGATTGGTAGTCGCCCAGATCATGATGGGCTAGGGCCTGGCGACACCTCGGATCAGGCCGACCTGCGCAGGAGCAGAGCGGGGAGCTGCCGGGCTTCCGGAGCGCCGAGCAGCAGGCTCGACAACCAGAATATCCCTCCGCCGATGGCGACGCCGCCAAACCCTGCCGCCCAGACCGAGGCGCCAGACATCGCCTCGAGCCAGCCCCATAGGGACAGTCCCATCAGCGCCGCCCCGCCGACCGTCGCCAACAGGCCCCGGCGAAGCCGACCCAGATCAAATCCGCCGACGCGCGTACGAAGCAGGAGCAGGAGGATCACACACTCCACGGCAGTCGCAAGCGAGTTGCCCAATGCAAGTCCCGCGTGGGGTGCCCGGCCGGCGCGCGCGAAGAGGATCGAGAAAACGACGCTGAATACGACATTGAGCGTCATGGCTCCGGCGCCGACAACGACCGGCGTCCGGGTGTCTTGCATAGCGTAGAAAGCGCGGGCGACAATTTCGAGGAGGGAGTGGCCAACCAGGCCGGCGGCGTACCAAAGCAACGCCCAGGCGACCAGCTCCGTCGAGCGGGCATCAAAAGCGCCACGCTGGAAGAGCATGGCGACCACCGGTCTCCGAAGGATGATCAGCCCGACACTCGCCGGGAGTGAGAGGAAAAGGACGCCGCGCAAGGTGTTGGCGAGCGAAGCGCGCATCTCGCCCAACTCGTTGCGCGCAACCTGGGCCGAGAATGTCGGAAGGACGGCGATCCCGGTCGCCTGGGCGATAATCACCTGAGGCATCATCATCACGGCGAAGGCGATGGTGATCCCACTCAGGCTGCCTTCGGGCATACCTGAAGCCAGGATCGTGTTGACAAGGAAATTGAGTTGAACGACCCCAACGCCGAGCAGGCGGGGCGCCATCAATGCGCCGACCCGGCGAACGGTGGGGTCCTTCAACCCGAGCCCGAGGTAGTAGCGTGCCGATCGGCCGCGCAGCCCTGGAAGTTGGATCAGCAAGTGCATCAACGCGCCCAGGACCACCCCCCAGGCCAGGCCGTGAATACCCATTCGGGGGGAAAGCAATGTCACGCCGACGATCCACCCCAGCCAAAAGAAAGTCGGGGCAAGGGCGGGGAGCAGGAAGTGCTGGTGGGCGTTGAGGATTCCCATACACAGCCCGCTGACCCCGAAGATGACCGCCGAGGTCAAGAGAATCCGCAAGAGTGAGATCGTGAGATCGATCTGACCGGGATCGGTAAAATACGGCGCCAGGACGTGCTGGACAAGCCACGGGGCGATGATCCAGGAAACAGCCGCGGAGAGACTGAGACCGAGGAAAACCAGATTGGCGATCGAAGACGCCAGACGCCAGGCACCTTCTTGGTCGGACTGTGTCAGAAGCCTGGTGAAGGTCGGAACGAAGGCCGATGCCAGCGCACCCCCGGCCATGAGAGTGAACAGTATCTCGGGGAGTCGATTGGCGGCGTTGAAGGCGTCCATTTGGGCGCTGGTGCCGAAGGTCCGCGAAACCAACACCCATTTGACTAGTGCGGCGAGGCTGGAGAGGACGAACGCGGCCATGACGGTCCCGGCGGCGCGCGCGATCTCACGATTCGCAGTATTGCTCGTCTCGGTCACAGGCGTGGATTATAGCAGGCGGCATGCGAGGTCGAGCCCGCGGCTAGGCCGGTGTCAGGATCTCCGGCGAGTTGCCTACATAACACCGCCTTGCGGAGACGGTTGTGCGCCGGCGGATCTCTTTATGCGATAGACGAGCCCGCAACTCACCGCCTTTGGAGTAGCCATCCCATGATTCGAACCCTGTATCGCAAAGCTGATGGGACGATTCAGACAGCCCTTGCGCCGGTCGATTTCGGCGCGGCCTTGGCCGACCCGCGTGGCCTGCTCTGGGTGGACTTTGAAGGTGAACCGCCGGAGGCCTGTGAGCCGATTCTGCGGGAGAGTTTCGCTTTCCACCCCTTGGCCATCGACGATGCCCTGCAAGAGACGCACATTCCCAAGCTGGACGATTGGGGGCAGTATCTATACGTGGCGCTACACGCCGTCGACCTCGATCAGACTTCCGGTGGGAATGTCGAAACGCGCGAGCTCGACATCTTCCTTGGAGTGAACTACCTGGTCAGCCATCACGACAGCCCGCTTGTCGCCGTAACACGAACCTGGGATCGCTGCCAGAAGGACGATCGCCTGACGTCCGGTGGCGCCGATCGCCTGGCGTACAACCTGACCGACGAACTCGTGGTGGCGTACATGAATGTGTTCGAAGACCTGGACGATGCGCTGGATCGCTCCGAAGGGGAGATCTTCGAGCAGCCGTCGCCCGAGACCCTGGCTTCGATCTTCAAGATCAAACGCAGTATCCTGACGCTGCGTCGCACACTCGCCCCACAGCGCGAGGTACTGAACAAACTCGCCCGGGACCAGTTTCCTGTGATCGACCCGCGCGAGCGGGTCTATTTCCGGGATGTCTACGATCACCTCGTCCGCCTTTACGACATCAACGAGAGCATGCGCGATCAGGCAGGCGGAGCCCTTGATACCTACCTCTCGGTGATCAACAACCGCATGAACGACATTATGAAGACCCTGACAGTGATCACCACGCTCTTCATGCCGATCTCTTTCGTCGTCGGTTTTTTCGGGATGAATTTCTTCGGGCCCAGCGCGCCGATGCCGGGCTGGACCTCAATGCCGGTGCTCGCGATCACGTTGGCGGTAACGGTGCTGACGCCTCTGGCTATGTTCATGTGGGTCCGAAGGCGTGGATGGATGTAGCGTGCGGATCCAGGGGCCGACAGGGAAGCGAGGCGGTCGGGCCGGAGGCTGAGCGGTGTGGAAGGCAGCCAGGCTGCGACCCTCGGCGGGCGTGGAGTTCTTGACCCTCAGGGATCGGAAGAGTCGGGGGAATCGAAAGAGGCGGTGGGGTCACAATTCCCCAATTCCACCGCCTCTGTGTTTCGATCGCGCGCTAGCGACTACTTTAGAGCGTAGGTGATCGTCACCTGGGCCTGGACCTCCAGGCTTCCCGGAGATATCGGGACGCTGCCTATCGGGCCTTGCTCCGCCAGGGCGGCGCCGGACGTGCGAGGTCCGGGGAGACCGACATAGGCGTTGATGTTGATCGGCTCGCCTAACGTGGCACCGGCGGCCGAAGCAAGAAGATGAGCTCTCGCCTGTGCGGCGTCGATCGCCTTCTGCCGCGCGTCCGCCTGAGCCTGGCCCGGGTCGGAGACCGAGTAGTTTACGCCCTGGACGCTGTTCGCCCCGGCGGCGATTGCCGATTGCAACACATCGCCGAGCTTATCGGGTTGGCGAAGCTTGATGTGGATCGTGTTGTCCACCCAATAGGTCACTTCACCGGTCGGACTTCCGCTGTCGTCGAACTTCTGCTGGGGACTGACGCTGAAGTACGTCGTCTGGATATCGCCAATTGCCACACCCTGACCGGTGACGGCAGCCATCACCGCGCCCGCCAGGCGGTTGTTGTTGGCTACGGCGCTCCCGACGACCGAGCTCTGGGTTTGCACGCCCAGGTCGATCTCAACTACATCGGGGACGAGGTAGACGCTTCCCGTCGCCGAGACGGACAGGCCCGACTGGTCGGCCGGTCCCGACTGCGAAGCGCAGGCGGTCAAGGTGAGACCCGCGAGCAAGATGAGTGAGATGATTCGTCCGATTCGCATGATCATCCTCCGGCCTGCTCAGCGCAGGGTATAGACGATGTAAATCTGGACCTGGTACTCGAGGGTGCCCGGGCTGGTCGGCACACCACCGCCCCCTCCGCCCTTGCCAAACGACGGTGCGGCGTAGAACGGAACCGGGATGGGGGAGTACTCGCTGAGCGAGAAGATCGGACCCAGTTGAGCCCCGGCGGCCGTCGCCAATTGGGCCGCTTGAGCTTGGGCGTCCTGGATCGCCTCGAGCCGAGCTTTGTCCAGCGCCTCGGATGGATCTTCGACACTGTACGTAACGTTCTGCACGGAATTGGCACCGTTCTCGAGTGCGGATTGGAGTAAATCGCCGAGTTTCGAGATCTCGCGCAGCGTGATGGTGACCGTGTTGCTGACGAAGTAGTTCACTTCCCCGGTGGGGTTTCCAAGGGTGTCGTAAGTCAGTTGACTCGACACGCTGAAATTGGAGGTCTGAACATCTCCTGCCGCAACCCCGGCCTCTTTGATCGCCTCCATCACCCTCGAGGATCGCGCGTTGTTGTCCTGGACCGCCCTGGCGACCTGATCAGCCTGGGTCTGAACACCCAGGGTGATGATCGCGATGTCGGGCGTCAATCGAGCCGTCCCGGCTCCCGTGACGGAAATGGTGCGTTGCGCCGACCCGCCGCCGGCCGTTGTGCATGCGCTCAACAAGACCGCCAGGGCTACGAGAGCTGCAGCACCTTTGGAAATGCGCAACATACTGCCTCCTGCGCAGAGCTGGAATATGCGTTCGAGGTCGGCGTCCCCGGTTCAAGCCGTGCTTGGGGCGCGCCTGGCCAGGGCCGAACCTCGGCGCCAATTATAGACGCCGGGAGATGGCGGGGAGTTCCCGAGTTTCAACCTCCCGGAAATCAGGGAATCTGCCTTTGACCGAAGTAAGGGGCGCCGGCCCGGGACGATTTGCCGCCTGGCCCTGTCAGCTTGAGGGGTGCTTGGGGTCGGTTCTTGGGGGTTTAATTGGGAGAGCCGGGGACGCCGACCCCGGCTCTCTTCTAAGGAGGAGAAGAAGAGATTCCGCCCTTCCAACAATAAGATAGCCGACGCAGTGATTCGCCGCTGGTCGCGAGGTAGGCGCGAACCCTACGCTATCCCTACGCCAGCACCTTAAAGACCTCAGATTGGGTCCGGAATAGTACCGCGGTCCTGTCCGAAGTGTCGCCGGTGTGACGACATCGGTTCATCGGTTGGGCGCCCATTTGCTCGCGGCCGTATGTAAGAATGTGCGAGGGTGTGCCGTTTGTGGCACTCGAACTTGAGTCCGATCAGGAAGTTGATTGCTCTTGCGCCGGGGAAAATGACACTGGCCTCGCGTGACAATCGCACTTCTCACCGGACCGCGTCAGGTATCATCCCGCTCCGCGGATGAGGCAGCCTCAGCATAGCAGGCGGGAGACGTCCTTGCGTTGACGCCAAGGACGATCGCCCCTATGCTGATACTGGACCCCGCGGCGACGACGCGATCCAGAAATCCCGAGAAGACCGTTCTCGCCTTGCGGTTCACAGGAGTCGGAGTCGGGGGCTAGCGGGTGCGGTTGCCGGCGGCTCTCGCCTTTACCCGATCGGGGGAGATAACCATGTCGATGAATGATGCACCGAATGAGGCGCTGGCGACCTGGATCGACAGAATCCCGCTGGGCAGAGCCCTCGATCTTGGGGCGGGCGACGGCAAGACCTCTCTCTGGTTGGCCGAGCGCGGGTTTCGGGTTGATGCGGTGGAGCAAGATCCGGAAAGGATCCATGACCTTCGGCGGGCGACGCAGGGGGTGTCGATCCATCTGCACCCGATCAACATCATGCAGTTCCGCCCCCCGAAAGAAACATACGCCCTGGTCGTCGCCGAGGCCGTCCTCCACTTCTTTGCACCGTCCGACCTCCGGCCGCTGGCGAAGCGACTGACCGAGTGTCTCGCCCAGGGTGGAGTCCTCATCGCCGAAGTGTTCACAACGGACGACCCCGGGTACGATGTCTTGCGGCAGGAGAAAGTGCGCCAGATCGAACCGAACACTTTCGAGGCGCCGCCCTTGCTAGGTTTGCTTCACTACTTCGAGCCAGGCGAGCTGCGAGACCTATTCTCAAGCCTGCATCCCCTTGAATATGTGGAAGACCGGCGGCTGGACCCGGCCTCGGTTGAAGGGTATCGGGGAGCAGCCCGCCTGGTAGCGCAGCGCGGGGTTTCGTTGGATTCGTCCGGTCTAACCGCCCGCGCGGGATGAGGTGAATCCCCATCCGATTCGGTTGATGTGGCCCGGATTGATTCCGCACCGGGTCTGCAACGATCGATAGTGCGGCTCACGGGATGGGTTCGCTGCATTTCCTCGTTTGCCGACTGATGTACAATGGCCGGCATGGCTGAACTTGCTCCAGTCTCCCTGCTGATCACTCTCCAGTTCCCGGAGCAACAACTCGAACGGATTCGCGCGGTCTCCCCACGACTCAAGATCCATATGCATCCAGCCCGCTCGTCGTCGGAGATCCCGACCGGGCTGCTGATGGATGTCGAGGTGCTGTACACGGCCCGCGTGCTTCCCGAACCCGAAGCGGTCCCCAATCTGCGCTGGATCCAGCTCCACTTCGCCGGGGTAGATCATGTGGCGGAAGACCCGCTAATCCGATCTGGTGTGACCGTGACGACGCTGAGCGGAGCGGCGGTCCCGCAAATGGTGGAATTTGCGCTGATGGCCATTCTCGGCCTCGGCCGTCGGCTTCCGCTGATGATGTTGGACAAGGTGCAGAAACACTGGGCCGAAGACAGGTTCGAGCGCTTTGAGCCGAGGGAGCTCCGTGGGAGCACGGTCGGGATCGTCGGTTACGGGAGCGTCGGGCGCGAAATCGCAAGGGTGTGCAGGGCGATGGGGGCCAATGTGCTGGCAACCAAACGCGATCTCAAACACCTTGACGACGTCGGCTACATGCCTGAGGAACTCGGGGACCTTGGGGCCGAACTGGTCGAGCGGTTGTATCCGCCGCAGGCCTTGCGCTCGATGGCCTCGCTGTGTGATTACCTGGTCGTCACTCTCCCTCTCACGGCGGAGACCCGTGGGATTGTCGATAAGCGTGTCTTGCTGAGCCTCAAACCTTCCGCCTTCTTGATCGACTTATCCCGCGGCGGGGTGATTGATCACGGAGCGCTGATCGAGGTCTTGAATGAGAATAGACTGGCGGGGGTTGCCCTCGATGTGTATCCTGTCGAGCCGCTACCCGAGAGCAGCCCGTTATGGGACATGCCGAATGTGATCCTGTCCCCGCATGTGGCCGGCGCCTCACGGAACTACCTCGAACGGGCCACTGACCTTTTCGTCGAAAACCTCCATCGCTATCTTGCAGACCAAGCCCTTCTCAATCGCTTCGACCCACAACGGGGGTATTAGTGTTCCATTCAGAGCGGGAGGTCGGATGGGGCGCGCGCCGCGCCAGACCGCGCGTTCCCGAGATATGAACCAGGGGCGCCGCGCCAGCGGGGCGGGATTTGTCGTAATCGACATTGTTCGAGGAATAGGCAGGCCAATTCCCCTTTCCCGCTTCCGAGGCTCGTCGCTTCCATTGCCCGAAGTGTGTGAGAGCGAGGAGTACCAGTGATCGAGGGTGTAATTTTCGATTTGGGCTCGACCTTGATTCGTTTCGAGGGGGATTGGGAGACCGTGGTACTTGAAGGGCGGATGGCCCTTGTCCAATCGCTCCTCTCGACGGGCCTGGCGATCGACGGAGATACCTTCTCTGGTGCATTTCAGATGGAGCTGGAAACGAGTCTGCGGGAGCGGCAGGAGGATTTCGTCGAGCGTCCCGCCAGTTCGGTGCTGCGGAAGGTATTGGAGCAGTTTGGTGTCCCCGATACCCCGGATGAACTTGTGGGGCGTGCGCTGCGGGACATGTTCGCCGTAAGCGAAGCCCATTGGGTATTGATGCCGGGGGCTCATGCCGTGTTACAGGAGCTGCAGCGAGATTCGCTCAGGCTGGGGGTGATCTCGAATGCCAGCGACACAGATGACGTGAACCGCCTGATTGATGCCTCGGATCTGCGAAGGTATTTCGAACCGATCTTGATCTCGGCCGAAGTTGGCCGGCGCAAGCCTGATCCGAGTTTGTTCGAGACGGTCTTGCGCAAATGGTCCCTGGCCCCGGCCCGGGTTGTCATGGTCGGGGACACACTCTCGCAGGACATCCTTGGGGCCCAGAAGGCGGGATTAAGGCAAATCTGGCTGACGACCCAGGCCGACACACCGCTCAATCGGGCCTATGCGGGCCAGATCATCCCTGAGGCTGCGGCGGCCGAACTCGCGGAGATCCCCTTGCTCATCCGTCGGATGTCCCAGGACCACGACCGGGATGCGGTATAGGTCGCCAGCCGGGGGAGTTATGAGAGAGCAGGCTCTTCGCCCCGCATCCGCACGCGCCGGGCCCGGTGGAGAGATCACGCCTGGAGAGGCGGGATGACCGGGAAACGAGCTCCCAGTTCCGCCTGTAGGGCGCCGATCTCCTGAAGGACGCTCCCAACGACCTGCTCGAGGGGCACAACCTGCCCCTCACCTGCACTGCGCCGTTTGAGTTCAGCCCCGCCCTGCCGGAGTGAGCGCTGACTCAAGGTCACCCGCACAGGCAACCCGATAAGGTCGGCATCGTTGAATTTCACCCCGGCGCTTTCCTGCCGATCGTCGAAGAGAACCTCGATCCCTGCTTTGATCATGGCATCGAAAGCCGCCTCGGCCTGCGCTTCAGCGCCGCTGAGTGACACGAGCGAGACATGGAACGGGGCGACGGATACGGGCCAGGCCAGACCGGCGGGGTCGTGATGTTCTTCGGCGACGCAGGCAAGCAAACGACCGCTGCCGATTCCATAGGATCCCATGACGATCGGTTTGACCGTTCCAGCGCGATCGAGGAACGTGCTGCGCAAAGCCCGGCTGAAATGCGTGCCGAGCCTGAAGATGTTGCCCACCTCGACGCCCCGTTCGCTGTGCAGCGCTGACTGGCATTTGGGGCAAAGGTCGCCGTCCTGCGCCAGGGTGATGTCGGCGACGACGTCGGCCTGGAAGTCGCGGCCGTAGTTCACATTCATGAGGTGGAACCCTTCCTGGTTCGCTCCAGCAACCAGGTTAGGCGAGGTGGGCACCGCCTCATCCACGACGACGAGCGTGCCCTCCAGCCCGATCGGGGAGGCGTACCCGGGGACCGCGCCGGTAGCCCAAATCTCGGTATCTGTTGCCGGGCGTAGCTCGTCGGCCCCGATAGCGATCGCCAGTTTCGTTTCATTGATCTGCATATCACCACGAACCACGGCGAACACGAAACGCTCGGATGGGCCCTCCCTGGCGCCGGTTGTCGCAACCAGGAAGACGGCCTTAGCGGTCTTCGCAGCGGGTATCTCAAGCATGTCTGCCAGGGCAGCGATCGTCGTCGCCCCCGGCGTAGCCACGGCGCGTGTTGGCTGGGGGGCATCCGCTGCGGCCGGTGGTTTGACGATGCGGGCGATCTGGCGATTAGCCGTGTGACCACACGCATCGCAGATCATCAACGTGTCTTCGCCGCCGGAATTGAGGTACATGAATTCATGGGCCAGGCTTCCACCCATCATGCCGACATCGCCTTCGACTGCGATCACGGGCAGCCCACAGCGCTGAAAGATCCTGAAGTAGGCTGCATTGTGGGCCTGGTAGTGAACTTCCAGGCCAGCCTCATCGATGTCCAGACTGTAGCTGTCGAGCATTGTGAACTCGCGCGCCCGGATCAAGCCGGCCCTGGGTCTGGGGTCGTCGCGCCATTTGGTCTGAATGTGGTAGAGGAGGAGGGGAAGCTGGCGGTAGGATCTCACTTCCTTGCTGGCCAGCTCGGCGACGACCTCCTCATGGGTCATTGCCAGGACCATCTCTCGCCCCGAGCGGTCCTTGAGGCGGCCTAATTCGGCCCCGATCTTGTACCAACGGCCAGTCTTCTGCCAAAGCTCTGCCGGTTGGACGACGGGCATCGTGAGCTCCTGACCACCGATGGCCTCGATCTCCTCGCGCATGATTCTCTCGATCTTGTTCATGGACCGCCGTGCCAGGGTCAGATAGCTGAAGATCCCGGCTCCCAACTGGCGGATGAAGCCGGCGCGCAAGAGCAATTGGTGGCCGGCCATCTCCGCCTCGGCCGGCGCCTGGCGCAGGGTCTGGCTGAAGAGGGATGTCATCCGCATTCCGAACACTCCTTCGATGCGTCTCGAGAGGCCGTCCGTATGGCCGCGATCGACGCAGACAGACTTGCGCACAAAAAAGTGCGCCCCGGTTTCAACGGGGCGCTGGAACATCCGGCGATTCAGAGTTGGAGACGATCAGTTCGTCATCCCGGCAGCGATCGCCCGCCCCATCGATAAGGGATTGGCGGGGGCGGGGACGGTCGAGTCGGTCGCACAGTTCTCATCTTGCGTGAACGATAGCATCTAAGGGGAGAGTCGTCAAGGCGGAGGCCTCGCGCGGCGCGGCATATCGACTTCTTTGGACGGCTGCAAGTTCCTAGCCCATCAAGGGAGAGACCCGGCCGGAACTCAATAGATCACGATGCACTCAACCTCACTCCTCGGTCCGATCCCATCTTGCTCAGGTGACTGGTGGGCGAAGCGAACCCATCCTTTGGTTGACAACCCCTGGCTTTCGCCGCATAATGTGGCTCGAAGAGACAGAAAGGCTAAGACGGAGGAAAGTAAGCGAGGGGAAGTCGTCAGGGAGGCGGGGGCATGACTGGAAACCCGGCCCGACGGAAACTCGCTGAAGTTCCCTCCTGAGCCGCCCGGGGGAACAGCTTTCCGAACCTGGAGGGCCAGTAGTTCGGGCCGGAGCCCCACCGTTAGCCGAGGGGTGCCGATCGCATAAGAAGCCGTCGGCACAGAGTGGGCCTTTTGGGGCCAAAGAGGGTGGTAGCGCGGGTCGTCGAGCCCCGTCCCTCCAAGGGAAGGGGTTTCTTTTTTTGTCGGGCCGGGTGCCGGCCGTGATCAAGGAGGCTCGATGCAAGACAGACTTGTCCGGCTCGAAGGCCAGGCGATTTCCGAACTCGAGGGGGTCGAGGGCGAAGCCGGCTTGCAGCAGTGGAAGGTCAAGTACCTGGGGAGATCATCCGAGCTGGCTGAAATCCTGGACGGCCTACGAAAGCTCCCCAAGGACGAGCGGCCTGCCGTCGGCAAGCAAGCCAACCAGCTCAAAGCAAGGTTGGAGGGGGCTTTCGCCGCTCGAGAACAAACCTCGCGTGCGGCGAGCCTCGAGTATTCGCTCCAGGAGGATCGTCTGGATGTCACCCTCCCCGGGCGGACACTCGTCCGAGGACGTTTACATCCTTCGACAAGTACGCTGCGTCTCATCGCTGACATCTGGGCGGAGATGGGGTTCCAGGTGTACCGTTCGAGGGATGTTGAGACCGACGACTACAACTTTGGATTGCTCAATATCCCCGCGCATCACCCGGCGCGCGACCAATGGGACACTTTCTATACGAAACAAGAAGGTGTGCTTCTGCGGACACACACCTCTCCCGGGCAGATCCGGGTCATGCGCGAGCGCGCACCCGAGCCGATACGGGTGATCCTTCCGGGGATGTGTTACCGCTACGAGCAGATCACCGCTCGATCGGAAATCCAATTCAATCAGGTAGAAGGCCTGGCAGTCGGACGCAACATCACCTTCGCTGATCTGAAGGGGACACTCAACGCGTTTGCACGACGGCTGTACGGTGAGGACGTGAAGACCAGGTTGCGGGCGGGTCACTTCCCGTTCACCGAACCTTCGGCCGAGATGGACATCGAATGCTTCGTATGTGGCGGCATCGGGTGCGCGGTCTGCAAAGGCACCGGTTGGCTGGAGATCCTTGGGAGCGGGATGGTTCATCCGACGGTGCTGGAGAACGGTGGATACGATCCGAGCGTTTTCTCAGGGTTCGCCTTCGGCATGGGGCCCGAGCGGATCACCATGAACCTGCATCGGATCGATGATATCCGGTACTTCTGGTCGAACGACATGCGCTTCTTGGAGCAGTTTTGATGATACGCGGGTAAGACCCGGACTTCCAAGTCAGGAGCACGGAATGAAAGTCCCGATTTCATGGCTCAAAGAATTCGTTGAGATTGACTGGCCCGTCGAGGGTCTGGCTGATCGTCTCACGCTGGCGGGGTTAGAGGTCGAAGAGATCCAATTCGTCGGACTTCCGATCCCCGAGGTGCACTCAACCGCGGCGGGGGCCGGCCAGCATGGCCGTTCCGTCCGGGTTTCCGGCCTTGCCTGGGACCCGGAGAAGATCGTCATCGGGGCGGTATTGGAGGTCATGCCTCACCCGGACGCCGACCGGTTGGTGCTCTGCCGCCTGGACGACGGGCGTGAGGAACATGTCGTTCTGACCGGCGCCCCCAACCTGTTCGATTACAAGGGGAAGGGGCCGCTCGGCACCCCCTTGAAGGTGGCCTACGCGCGCGAGGGCGCCTTGCTCTATGACGGTCACGAGGCCGGTTGGAAACGCATGACTTTGAAGCGGGCGAAGATTCGAGGGGTGGAGTCCTACTCAATGGCCTGTTCCGAGAAGGAGCTCGGGATCTCCGAAGACCAGGAGGGGGTCATCATCCTGGACGGAGATGCTCCGGTGGGGACGGCTCTGTCGGAATACATGGGGGATGCAGTGCTAGACGTCGTCATCACCCCGAACAACGCCCGCAATGCGAACATTCTGGGAGTGGCGCGCGAAGTGGCGGCACTGACCGGGAGGCCGATCAAAGAGCCATCCTATGAGGTCCCCTGGACGGGCGGTCCGATCGATCGTCGTCTGCAGATTCGCATCGGCGAACCCGAGCTCAACCCGCGCTTCGTGGCTGGCCTGATCGAAGGGGTGAAACTGGGACCCAGCCCATACTGGCTACAATACCGTCTGCGGCTGGTGGGCATGCGACCGATCAACAACATCGTCGATGCAACGAACTATGTCATGCTCGAGATCGGCGAACCACTTCATGCATTCGACTTCGACTCTCTCGTGGGACGCGCCGGTGGCAAGGCCCCGACAATCCTCACGCGCCTGCCGGAACCCGGTGAGAGACTGACAACCCTGGATGGAGTGGATCGTTCCCTGGATGAATTCAGCGTGCTGGTTGCAGACACCGCCGGCGCGCTGTCGATCGCCGGGGTCATGGGCGGCGCCGAAACTGAAGTCAGCGAGCGGAGTCGGAGCATTCTGCTTGAAGGTGCGGCGTGGAATTACATCAACATCCGGCGGACTCTCGCGGCGCAGAAGTTCAGCTCAGAAGCCGCCTATCGCTTTTCGCGCGGGGTGCACCCGGCCATGGCTGAGCGCGGGGTGCGGCGCGGCCTGGCCATGATGCATCGCCTGGCGGGAGGAACGATCGCCCGCGGTCTGATCGACGAATACCCAATGCCGCCCGGGGAGATGTCCCTCGAGGTCAAACCTGCAGATGTGAAACGCTGGCTGGGGATCGAGTTGAGTGTGAGTGAAATCGCGGACATCCTGCGTCGGCTCGAGTTCGTGGTTGAGGCAGCCGATGACTACGTACGTGCGACACCGCCTGATCACCGGCTGGACATCGGTCAGGGTATTGTCGGCGTGGCCGACTTGATGGAGGAGCTCGCCCGGATCTACGGCTATGATCGGATCCCAGAGACCCAAATCTCCGACACCATCCCGCCGCTCTATGCGAATCCGTCCCTCGAGCGGGAGGAGAGAATACGCGATCTATTGGTCGACCTCGGGCTGCAAGAAGTCGTCACCTATCGGCTGACAGCTCCTGAACGAGAGGCCCGCATCCTGCCGCAGCAAGGGCCCGTTGCCGAGCCCTATGTCTGGCTTGCCAACCCGATCGCCAGCGACAGAGTCGTCCTCCGGCGCAGCCTGCTCGCCAGCGTTCTGGAAGTGGCCGAACGCAACGCACGTATCCGCGATCGGATCGGCATCTTTGAAATCGGCCCGGTCTTCCTCCCAACCGGGGGAGAGCTCCCAGACGAACTGCCGCGCCTGGTGATCGTGATGAGCGGGCCTCGCCAATCGAAATCATGGCAGGGCGCCGACGCCACACCCATGGATTTCTATGATTTAAAAGGGGTGGTGGATCGGCTCTTGCACGGCCTTCACGTTGAAGGTGTTGGCTACGTTCCATCTTCGGAGTCGGCTTTCCATCCCGGGAAGTGCGCTCAGATCACTGCCGGCGATCGGGTGCTCGGCGTCATCGGTGAATTGCACCCTCTCGTCGTGCGCGAGTACGATCTGGAGGCAGCTCCGGTGCTGGCGGCCGACCTCGAGCTGAGTGTGTTGTCAGAAGCCTTCCAGGATCGTTACCCGGTGGCTCCAGTCCCGTCCTTTCCGGCCGTGCTCGAGGACCTGGCGGTCGTCGTCGATGAGCGGGTGCCGGCCGAGGAGGTTCAGAGACTGATCCTGGAGACGGGTGGACACCTGGTGGAGGCCGTCAACTTGTTCGACCTCTACCGCGGCGAGCAGATCGGCGTGGGGAAGAAAAGCCTGGCGTATTCTCTCGTCTATCAGGCCGGGGATCGCACACTGACCGACGACGAAGTCGCCGACATCCGCCGCAAGATCATCACCCGCCTGAATCAGGCGCTTGGCGCTGAGCTGAGGGCATGATTCACGAGTAGAGCGCCGGGTGACAGTGATGGGCCGGCCTGGGATCCTTGCTTGCAGGTGCGGTCGCTCGAGGTCCCGGAATGAGGAATGGGGCGGGCGGCCGTCAGGTATCGATCTCAGGCGGAGCCTGGTTCGGGGAAACTCTCGGCGCGCACGATCGCCACGGCGGCCAGTTGAGCGACAACCATCAGCATGCTGTTGTCTTCATCCGTGAATTCGCGATCCGAAGTCTTGTTGATGGCTTCGATCACGCCCAAGACCCGGTCGCCGTCCAGGAGTGGGACACACGTCAGTGAACGTGTGTGGAAACCGAAAGTCTCGTCGACCATCGGCGAGAAGCGCGGATCAAGCCGGACATCCGTGACGATCTGCGGCTTTCGGTTGGCGGCAACCCAGCCTGCAATGCCCTCGCCGGGCGCCAGTCGGTAACCCTTCAACCGGTCGCGCTCCACTCCGTGCACGACGGCGAAGACTAGTTCTCCGGTATCTTCATCCAGCAGCATCAGCGAGCCATCGCTCGCGCCGACAACCGCCAGGGCCGACGCCAACAAGTCGTCGAGCAGAGCGATGACGTCCATCCCTGGCGAGAGACCGCGGATTAAATCCTGAAGAGAGCTCAAAGTGCGAACGGAGGAGCGCAGAATGCCGAGCTCCTCTTTCAGTTCGCGATTCTCGTCGCGCAGGCGCCCGACTTCAAGTTGGAGGAAACGTACCGGATCGTGAGTATCCATTCGAGAAGCACCTTATTGGCATGATAGCACATTCGGACGAAGGCGCAAGTTTCATGAAGCCGATCCTTGCTCCCACGAGGACCGATGATCATCATCTCCCGCTCCTCCCCTTCCGGAGATGGCTGCCAAGAAACCGCCTGTAGTTCAGTCGGGGAGAATCGAAAGGGGAAACCCATCGCGTCTGGTTGCCACACGGGTGCATGGTATCATCCGCTCCAAGGAGGCTGGCAAGCCGAAACTTCCGGAGGAGGGGGTGGCCGGGCCTCGGGGATTTCGTTCCGGGTGCCGACCCCTCGACGTTCGTCAGCACAGGAGGTGGTCGTCTGTGAACTTGTATTTCTCTTGCTCTCTCACGGGTGGGCGGAAGGATCAGGTGATCTATGCCCAGATTGTCGACCACCTTCTCGAACATGGTCACCAGGTGCCGACGGCGCATCTGGCTCGGCCAGAGGTGATGGCTCTGGAGAAGGTAGTCAATCCCGCCGAAGTTTACCGGCGGGACATTGACTGGATCGACGGATGCCAGGCGATGATCGCCGAAGTCAGCACGCCCTCCCACGGTGTGGGTTACGAAATCGCGTATGCGCTGGGTCGGGGCAAGCCCGTGCTATGCTGCTATCGAGAGGGTATAGCTGTGTCGAAGATGCTGACCGGCAACGATGCAAGACGGTTGCAGGTCCGAGCCTATCAGGACGAAGATCAAGTGATCTCCTTGATCGAGGCCTTTCTGGAGAACCTGGCCGAGCGCTAAGGACTGGGCCGTCAGCCCACTTTCCAACTCACAGGAGGCGGGAGAGACCGTGGTTTCCCACTCGCGCAGGCCAGGCGTAAGGCCGGCCATGGCTGGAGGAACCGAGATGGACGAGAATTCCCCTAACTTGTTGGCGAGCTTGCATTGGCTCGGCCATGACAGCTATCGCATTGACGGCCCGATGGTGATCTATATCGATCCCTGGCAACTGCCGGACGACTGTCCAGCGGCGGATCTGATTCTGGTCAGCCATGACCACTACGATCACTGTTCGGATGACGATGTGAAGCGGATCCGGACGGACGACACACGGGTGATTGCCAACCCCAGTGCGGCCGAGCGGCTCACACCTCCCGTGAGCGTGCTCAAGATCGGCGAAATTGTCACCATCGGGGGAGTAAAGATCGAGGCCGTCCCGGCCTACAACCTCGACAAGCGATTCCATCCGAAAGGCGCGGGGCACATCGGCTTCAGATTGACGATCGCTGACGAGAGTCTGTACTTCGCCGGGGACACGGACCACATCCCGGAGATGAAGGGCCTTCAGTGTGATGTGGCACTGTTACCGGTGAGCGGAACCTACGTCATGACCGCCGAAGAGGCGGCCCAGGCGGCGGAGACGATCGGTCCGGGTGTGGCCATTCCTATGCACTATGGTGCGGGGGTGGCAGGGACGGATGACGACGCTCGACGCTTTCGCCGGTTGTGCAAAGTGCCGGTTGTCATCCTCGAAGACGAGGGCAGACCGCGGGGTCAGGGCTCCTGACAACTTCGGTTGTGCGGCGGCCAGCGAGTCAGACCGCCTCGACGCGTTCGATCTCCGGAAAGAACTGGCGGATACTCCCCTCAACCCAGCCGTGGAGCGTCGTTTCCGTCAGGGGGCACTGGTGGCAGGCGCCTCCGAGTTCGACCTTGAGAACGGCTCCGTCGTACGCGACCAGCCGAACCCAGCCGCCGTGGTAGTGCTCAATGTAGGAACTGAGTGTCTCGATCAGCGCCCGCATTCGCTCGATCGGTGGGATGTCAGTGACATGATTGTGTCCGGGTTTGTCCATTGCGTCCATGCTCTTTCCTTTCCCGATCCCGGCCGTCGCCGTCGTCCCTTGGCGAACTGGCCCCCGATTGAGGAGCATGCCTTACCCTGCACGCGACACGGCTCCGCCCCCAATTCTATACCTCCTCCGAAGTCAGGCCTTGGCGCAGCATTTCGACCACGTGTTCGTGTGTGCTACGAAGCCGATCGGCGATGACCTCTGCCAGACGTTCGAGGATCACGACGCCGGTCTTGGGATGCGTCTCGCACAGCCGCCGCAAAACCTGGCCGCGGATGCTCAACAAGCGCGAATCCTCAAGGGCCACTGCCGAGGAGGTGTACGTCCGTCGCCCGAGCGCAGCCGACCACCCGAGGACTCCTCCGACCGTAAGCTCGGACACCGTCAGGACCTCGCCGTCGTAAGGCTTGAAACGAATTGCAAGCCGTCCGGAGAGCACGACATAGAGCTTGTCGGCCCGTGCGCCTTGGGGAAACAGGACCGACCCGGCGAGCACGGTCTCTTCGTAGAACCGAGAGGCCAGGAGCTCGATCTCGTCCACCCGTAGCCCACTCTGAAATATGGGGAGGGATGCAATGACTTCCGAGTGTACCAAAGAGGACTCTCTCCAGAGAATTGCCTCAGTTTAGTGTCGCCGAGGGAGCGACCGAAGTGGCATCCGTCCCAATTTGGATGATATCCGTCACCTTGAACGTTGTGCAGGGGATTGTTCCGGTTTGCACAAGAGAGGGTCACCCTTGACGGGACCTGGGTTTTTCGTATACTAAAGGACACAGTCAGACGTCCGGGTGCCCCCCTCACCTGGATGTCTGCCTGTGCTTTAAGGCTAGGAGGCGGGCTTAATCAGGATTTCGATCACAGCGTAGGGGACCGCGTACTCAACGTCCACCCAAGCACAGCCCCTCCGCTCAAGGCCGCGCCGATCATCCCGGCGAACATCACGGTCAACATAGTAAACCGTTCCGCTGCCCTGGGCGCACCGACGACCCAGCCAGCGTCCTCCATCGCCAGGTTGATCACGAGGAAGGCTGTCGCCGATACGAGCCCGACCCGCACAGCGATGCGCCAAGCCTGTTTCCCGTAATTCAAACCTATACCGATCGCCCAGGCGCTGGCTCCGCCCACCAGGAATGCCGTGGGAACAAAGAAGAGGGTGAATACCCTGTGGACGGGGAACTGGGCCCCGAGCTTTTCCACGGCGATCGGCTCGAGGCTGAGCAGCGCGATCGCGAGCACGATCGTGATCGGAACAAAGCCCAGTATGCCGGCGACTGCCATCCGCCGGCTGTTCCCGAATCTGGCCAGCCGCCCCATCAGGATCCCCCACGTGGCGCTACCCGCCAACAGCCCGGCGATCGCCGGGATCGCGGCCAGCGCGATATTCAAAGGTCGGGGGGCCGCGAGGCTGTGCCCCGGCATGACTTCGAAGACGATCTCCCCCAGAACGACCCCCGCCAACGTACTCCCAAAGAGGGTGACGATAGTCGCGCCTGCGCCCCATGCAGCCACTCTCCAAGTACTGCTCGTCACCAGGGATCCTTCTCCACATCCGCACCGTGAGCCAATGCTCGAATACCCTGCAGGCTGAGAACCCGGGTTCCGTTAGCCACCAGGACTTAGACAGGCCTTGGCGACTGGCCGTTCAAGTCGCGATCGCCCCTGACCAATCCGAGTACCCTCGGCCAGACGTGAACGGCGGCTGAGCCCGAGTCCAACCCCCTCAGAAGGGCTTGAACATCATCAGCCAGGCGATCACCGCCAGGCCCCCATACCCGATCAGCGTGAGCAGCACCGGGTTCCCTTTGGCCAGCAGGGTGTTGATCTCGTCGGCGGAGGCCGGTTCTGCCCCAGGTTGCTGCTTCATGCCTTCGAAGTACGGCAGGCCGGCGGCCTTCCTGACGTACCCGTAGGTGCGAGAACCAAGCACGCCCATGGCCCCCAGGATAACGATGAGGAGGAACACCGATACCCAGATCCAGGCTCGTCCCCACCATTGACCAAGCACACCGGCCCAGATGCCGCTCACCAGAAGCACGAGCAACGCCCCGTACATCACACCATAGGAGTTGGCCGAGAGTTCGAGGAGGGCGCGGACGCGCTCGAGGTTTCGCTCGCGCCGCAAGGCGAAGGCCGCGCTGGATGAGGCTCCGTGGGCCAACAAGAAGCCGAATAATCCGAGCAGATGCGGGAAAACGAGCCATGGGTACATCGAAAGTCTCCCTCGTGGTGGGGTATTGTGGAGCTGGGCCTCAATGGAAAGAGCAGGCGGGTCCCGGTGTGGGGAGGCTCGGGCTGCGTCCGGAAGAGTCAGCAAGTGGTTGATGAGGGCCTGCCAGGCCTATCCCCTTCAGACCAAACTCTCGAGAACCTCCCCCAGACGTTTGACTTCCTCGACTGTGTTGTAGTGAACCGCTCCGACACGCACCATGCCTCCGTGTTCTTCCAACCCGAGGCGTTCGGTGACGGCAAGGGCGTAGTAGTTGCCATCCCAGACGTAGAACCCGTGTTGGCCCAAGAATTCAGCGACTTGTCGCGGTGTGCGTGACCTGTGAGTGAAGGAAACCGTCGGCACCCGCCATGAAAGATCCTTGTCTTCTGTGATCCCCCAGATGGTTGTCCCCGGCCTGGCCTGGATGGTGCGGATGAGCTCGAGACTGAGACCCTCCTCGTAAGCGCGGATCGTCGCCATGGCAGCTTTGAGCTGCAATCGGCGACCACTGAACCGCGGAGTGAATCTCTGGAGGTACTCGGTGCCATGGTCCAGTCCGAGATTCGCCAGGTACTCGATCGCGCCCAGGGTCCCGGCCATGCCCTCGTGATTCTGTGTGCCGGTCTCAAACTTTCCGGGAGGGTCATCCGGCGCCGGGCGGACTTTGTAGGCCCGGAGTTTATCGAGAATCTCCAATTTGCCGTAGAGCGCGCCGACGTGCGGTCCGAAGAACTTGTAGGCCGATACGACAAGGAAATCGCAATCCAATTCCTGGACGTCAATCGGGCCATGAGGAGCGTATTGGACGGCGTCGACGAAGCACATCGCTCCTGCTTCGTGGGCCAGGCGGACGATTTCGGCGATCGGATTGATCGTGCCCACTGCGTTGGAGGCGTATCCCACCGCGACCAGGCGCGTGCGCTCATTCAACAACTCAGGCAGGCGTTCGATCTGCAAGGTGCAATCCTCGACATCGAAATCGAGCCAGCGCACTTTGCAGCCCCGGTCTTCGGCGGCGAGGAGCCAGGGCGAGATGTTGGCGTCGTGATCCAGGTGGGTGACCACGATCTCATCTCCGGCCTCGAAGTCCCTGGCCAACGCCCGACTCAGACTCAAGGTCAGTGTCGTCATGTTGGGGCCGAAGATGATCTCCTGCGCGTGCTCGGCGTTGAGGAAGTCGGCCACGGCCTGGTGGGCCTCGTCCAGCACCTGGTCGGAGGCCGCGCTTGTTTGGAACGCTCCTCCATGATTGGCGTTTGTCGTCTGGAGGTACTCGACCATCCGGTTGATCACCTGCCATGGAACCTGGGTTCCCCCAGGGTTGTCGAAGAAGACGGCCTGGCGGGAGAGCGCCGGGAACAGGGACCGTGTCGAACCCGGATCAAGAGGCATTGGGTCTCCTTGACATGGGGATCTGACTGGCCGGGCAGAAGGCCTCCGGGGGCATCGCGCATTGAGCCGCGCTGTGAGGCGAGATGGGCAGGCTCCCCCACCCGGGATCGGTTAAACCAGCGACAGTGCCCATTCTACAGTCGATTCAGCGAGGAGGTCCTCGGAGGGATCCGGCCTCAGGCCGCAACTCGGAGACCGGGCCTGCCTTAGGCTTCACTCAACATGCGCTCGGCCTGAGCCAGATCCTCGGGGGTGTTGATGTTGAAGAAACTCAAGCGCTCAGGATCCAGCAGGTCGAGGTCATGATCCTCAACGGTCAGGAGGTGTACCCGGGGGAAGAAGCTGGTCATCTTCATGTCGCCCGCCTCAAGCGAGGCTTCGATTTCAGCCAGGCAGCGTCGATCGTAAACCGCGTGCATCGGTTCGTAGTAGCCTCCCGCCTTAGGAACGACAAGGTCGGCTTGAGACGAAAGTTCGATCAGGTGGGAGAGGAGCGGGCGGCTGACGAACGGCATGTCGCAGCCCAGGACCAACACTTTGTCACCGTGCGCTGCCAGCAGCGCCGTCCGCAAACCGCTCAACGCTCCACCATCGGGCTTCTCGTCCGGGGCCAGCCGGACTCCCAGGAAGGCGTAGTCCTCCGGGCGGTTCGTAGTAACCAGGACCTCATCCCCGAGATCCACCACCCGATCGAGAATGTGACGGATCATGGGCTGGCCCCGAAGCAAGATGAGGCCCTTGTCACGCCCCATTCGGCGAGACTGACCGCCAGCCTGGATGGCTACTGTCAGCATGCGGCAATTGTACCGTGGCCGCATAGAGCGTCACCCACGCAAGATGGCGCTGCCGGGCTGATTTCGGAGAAGACTAAAGCGTGAGTCGGGGCCCGACGGTTCACGTCAGCCGATCGGGGGCTGCGGTATAATATGGAGTGGATTAGGATGAATACCCTCGAAGAAGTTCTGGACTCGATGACCGTCGAAGGGGAGCTGTATGAGAGGCTCGAAGGCGACTCCCTTCGGTGCTACGCATGCGGTCACCGCTGTCTGATCAAGCCTGGAAAACGCGGGATCTGCAAGGTTCGCTTCAACCAGGATGGCATCTTGCGAGTCCCCTCAGGCTACGTGGCGGCGCTCCAGGTCGATCCCACCGAGAAAAAGCCCTTCTTCCACCTGTACCCCGGGTCTGACACGCTGACCTTTGGCATGTTGGGCTGTGACTTCCATTGCTCCTACTGCCAAAACTGGGTTACGTCGCAGGCACTGCGCGACCCCGCCTCGAATGTGTCGGGAGATTTCGTTCGGCGTGTTACGCCGGGTGAATTGGTCCAGCATGGGAAGGCGCTCGGGGCACGAGTTATCGGCTCTTCCTACAATGAGCCGTTGATCACGTCGGAGTGGGCGATGACGGTCTTCAAAGCCGCCAGGTTGGCCGGTTTGGAGGCCGTGTACATCTCCAATGGAAACGCTACGCCGGAGGTCTTGGAGTACCTGAAGCCTGTTGTTCGAGGCTACAAGGTCGACCTGAAAACGATGCAGGACCGTCAGTATCGCCAGCTGGGTGGTGTCCTGGAACACGTCCTGGACACGATCCGGCTCGCCCACGAGATGGGCTTCTGGGTTGAGGTTGTAACTCTGGTGATCCCGGGCTTCAACGACAGCAGCGAGGAGCTGATGGACGCGGCCAAGTTCCTCGTGTCCGTCTCCCCGGACATTCCGTGGCATGTAACCGGCTTCCACCAGGATTACCGGATGACCGATCCGGACAACACTTCGGCGGCGACGCTGATCCGGGGGGCCGAGATCGGGATCGAGGCCGGGCTGCATTTTGTCTACGCCGGGAATCTGCCGGGGCGGGTGGGCCCGTACGAGCACACCTTCTGTCCGTCCTGCGGCTCGGTATTGGTCGAGAGGCTGGGCTACGTCATTCTCGGCTATCACTTGCAGGACGACGGAAGCTGTCCACGCTGCGGGGCAGTCATCCCCGGCGTATGGTACAAGGATGCCGGTCAGGCACGAACCGGCTCTGTCGGCGACCTTTACTCTCGCCGGCCACGCCGGGTCAACCCGGCTTAAGGTCGGCCCACCATGAAGCCTCCCTCAGGTAACCGCCTCAATGGAGAGTGAATCACAACCCGTAAAGCTTCTCCTGACGTTCGACCCCGTGCCCGAGACCCGGGAGTCGTACTTCAACTACGTGTTGGGGGAATTCGTCCCGACCCTCGAGCACCTGGGCCTGACGATGTCCGAGGCCTGGCACACGGCTTACGGAGAATACCCACTCCGATTGACGGCGTTCGTCGCCCAGGACCAGGAAACCCTAGATCGGGTCCTCGCTTCTGACACATTCAAGGAGCTGGAGAGCCGCCTCCAGTCGTACGTAGTAAACTACACCCGGCGAGTGGTTCGCGTTCGAAGCCGGTTTCAGTTCTAGCCCAGGCTGAGCCCATCGATCCACCTCGCGGAGATCGGCCCAACACCCAGCGCTCGTGAGGCCCTTCACAAGTTGTGGTATAATCTCTGCGCCCTGGCCCGTCGCACATCGCCGCTCTTTCGCCCCCGCCCTCATCGCCGCCCTGCCAGGGCATTTTTTTTGCAGGAACACTGACACGGGTGACCCGGAGGGTCATCCGTGTCTTATCCTCACCGGGCGGCACCTGTAATCCCCCAACTCCTGTCGGATTGAGCGCAGATCATCTCCGCCGACCGTGACAGTTGGCACTATGCGACGGCCTGCGGCGGCGATAGAGTGAACGTAGTCTCCGCTGTCTTGGAGGTGGAAGATGGTTTGGGTTTCCTGGGAGTCGATCAAACGCAGGATGTGTGATCGTCTTGGGGAAGAGGTCTCCCTCGAGGCGAAGCTGGTTTTCCCAAGCGATATCCTCCCCGACCAGCCGGCGAGAGTGGCGGCCCACCGCTGTTCCAACTGGTCCACCTGCAACGCCGTGGACCAACCCAGCTGCTGCTGGGCAGGGACGCTTCCAGGTTACGATCCGTTCGTTTGAGGCTTGACCGAACGATAGGTGGACCGGAGCAGGTAGGTCTCCTCCCCGGCGCCCCAGCTCAGCCGCCCATGGGCGGTGAACCCCCGGTCATCTTCTCCACTTCTGTAGGGATTGAACGAAGACGTGCCCGCCATGCTAGGCGGGCACGTCGCTTCGCGTTAGACAGGGTGGCCGGGTTAGATGACCCCGAGATTCTGCCCGACCTTCTCGAAGGCCGAGAGGCCGCGATCGAGATCCTCGCGTGAGTGGGCGGCGGAGAGCATGACCCGCAGTCGGGCCTTGCCTCGCGGGACAGTGGGGAAACCGATCGCCATGGCAAAGACGCCATCTTCGAAGAGTTTCCGGCTGAACTCCTGAGCCCGCGGGGCCTCCCCGAGCATGATCGGTGTGATCGGGGTCGTGCTCAAGCCGGTGTCGAACCCTAGCCCTTGCATCTCACGCTTAAAGTAGTCTGCGTTCTCCCAGAGGCGTTTGACGAGCTCCTCGGATTCTTCAAGCAGGTCGACTGCGGCCAGGCACGCGGCAACATCGGGAACAGTCATCGCCGAAGAGAACAGGAACGGACGTGCCCGCTGGCGAAGCCAGTCGACGATCGCCTGGCTCCCGGCGACGACGCCGCCCACGACGCCGAAGGCCTTCGAAAGGGTGCCGACCTCTACGTCGACCTTTCCGTGAAGACCGTAGTGGTCGACAATCCCGCGCCCCCCTCTGCCCAGCACGCCCTCACCGTGGGCGTCGTCCACCATCAACAGGCAGTTGTTCTCACTGGCTACCTCGTAGAGGGCGTCCAATGGAGCGACATCGCCGTCCATGCTGAAGACGCCGTCGGTAACCACGAGCGCACGAGCGTGCGCTTCCGTCCGGCTTTCCCGGATCACACGACGTAGATCTTCGGGATCGCGGTGCGCGTAACGCAAGACCTGGGCGCGTGACAGGCGACAACCATCGATGATGCTGGCGTGGTTGAGTTCGTCGGAATAGATGATGTCGTCCTTGTCCACCAGGACCGGGATGGTCCCCAGGTTGGCATTGAATCCGGACTGGAATGTTATGGCAGCTTCGACACCCTTGAAACCTGCCAGTTTTCTCTCCAGCTCGAGGTGGAGTTCCATTGTCCCGGCGATGGTCCTCACCGCCGCTGGGCCGACGCCAAAGCGGTCGATCGCCTCTTTGGCGGCCAGGACAAGCCGCGGGTGATTGGCCAGACCGAGGTAGTTGTTCGAGCAAAAGTTGAGCACCTCCCGGCCGTCGACTAGCAACCAGGACCCTTGGGGGGAGCTCAACGTTCGGATGGTGGTAAACAACCCGCTGTGCCGCAAATTGGCCAGCTCATCGTCAATCCACTGGGTCTTCGTCGTTGGGGGCATGCTGGTCCTCAGGGGGTGTTGATGCCTTCAGTTTTCGGCCTGGCCTGCGGCGAGGGCGAGCTTCCTCTTTCGGGAGAGAGCCTTCAGAGCCCGCTCCCGCCGCATGGCGCTTGTAAGGTCCGGCTGCGGCTCGACGTATGCCAGCCGCAGAGGTCCGCGAGACCGGGTGTAGCGGGCTCCGCGGCCGGAACTGTGTTGTTGCAGGCGGCGCTCGGGATCTGTCGTCCAGCCAGTGTAGAATGTGCCATCAGCACACTCGATGATATAGCAGTAATACTCGGGCACGCGGGGATTATACGCCCGGGGCAACGGCAGGCGAATCGTGACGTCTCGGCCGGCAGTGAGAATCGCCTGAACGGTTGATATCGGACGGAGGCGTGGTTGCCAACGCAGTTCGTCTGCGCGTCGATATTCCTTCTGGGTGGGCTGGGGATGCTGGTCTACGGTGTTCGCGCATTGACGGGGGGCTTACCCCCCTCACTCACGCCCTGGGCCGGCCGCAAAGGACCCTGGTCGGCCGATGGCGAGCGCGAGCAGCGCCAAGGGATCGTGATCGGGATTGTAATCGTGATGGGTGGGACCATCCTCTTTGTTGGAGGTGTGGGGTTGATGATCGTCAGCCTGCTCTAGTCGATCTTGCCCAGGCCTGACGCGTGCTATTTCCTCCGCTTCCTCTCGAGAGGGTGAATGCCCAGCAAGCGCTCGGCCACTCCGATCTTCGGGAAGTCGAGTTTCCCGATCTTCTCCTCACGCGCCCAATCCGACCGCTGGCGATCATCCCTCCAGTTGTTGAATGCTTCAGAGGCCTCGGCCAGTCGCTCAGCCAATGCCTCTTCCTCCTCCTGGGCAATCAACATACGGAACGCCTGCAGTTCTGCCAAGAGATCATCCAGCTTAACCAGCATGTTCTGGCGGTTGCGTCGCAGCACGGATGCCAACCGGGCCGAATCCGGCCAGGCGCCGACACATGTTGCCATGGCAAAGTGACGGCCTGCCATCCGGCGGATCTCCGGCCACCCGGCAGCTTCAATGGCCACTCGCATCAGAGCTGCTCCGACCAGAACCGGTAGGCCATCGGCGACCGCTGAGACAGCATCGACTTCGGCGGGTTCGATGAAGAAGGGAGTCGCGCCCAACACCTTTGCCAGGGCCAGGACCGTATCCATGGCCATCTCCGAGGTTTTTGGGGGGATCATCAGTGCGAACAGGCCACCGCGGAACAGATCCGGGCGTGGCGTCCCCCATTCTTGGTGGTTGTCATGCAAACGCAGTGGGTTGATGACGGGCGCTCCGCCGATGTAGTCCCTTTCTTCGGGGAGCACACTTGAGGCCCAGGTCGCCGTCTCCGCCTTAAGGGGAGTGAGATCCAGCACGACTGCGCCAGGCTTGAGCGCTCCGCTGAGGGCCTGGATCTGCTCGCGCACGTGCTGCGGGGATGTATTCAGAATGATCAGGTCGGCGGTGCGGGCGGCGTTCTCGGGCCGAAAGACCAGACGATCAACCGCTCCCAGCTTGCGGGCAGCGCGAGCTGTCCCCCCGTCAGAGTCGTAGCCCGTGCGGACTGCATCCAACCCGGCCTCACCCAGCGCCATGCCGATCGAGGCTCCGACCGGGTCGAGGCCGATCAAGACGATCTCTGTTGTCATCGCGGCACCTCAGTTTCCTCGAACCTGCACACTAAGGCCGGGATGGACATGCTTGACCATGACCGGTTGTGATGAGTTGACCGTGGCTCAGGTGATCGACTATTCCGAGGCGGAAGGCAGATCTCAATCAGACACGATGGACGAATCGGCTCGAGCGGACAGACAGCCGAGGGTTATTGGACCAGCATCTGGAGCACCTGGCGTGCCGGCCCAACGACAAGCCAGCTGAAGACGTCAAGCCCCATGCGAGGGGTCAGGAAGAGTAGAAAAAGCAGGATCATCGGCCCATAGGGCCGGATGCGGGCAAGAAAATCCTGTCCGCTCGGCGGCAGGAAGTACTCCGCCACCTTCTCGCCGTCCAGCGGAGCCAGCGGGACCAGATTGAAGAAGAGCAGGATCATGTTGATGAAAATGAACTCGAGGAGCAGGCTTGAAGCCGAAGGGAGGATCTCCCCGCTGGGCGTGAACGGGTCGAGCAAGCCGGCCCGAAAGGGGAGGCTGGCCAGGATCGCCATGACCAGGTTCGAGAACGGACCTGCGACCGAGACCAGCATGGTCCCGGCCGGTGTGCGTCTCTGAAGGGCGTACGGATTGATCGGGACGGGTTTCGCCCATCCGAAGCCAACGATGAGTAAGAGGAGGGAGCCAACGATGTCGAGGTGAGCCCGTGGATCGAGCGTGAGCCGACCGTTGAAGCGCGGAGTATCGTCCCCGAGCTGATCTGCGGTCCATGCGTGTGCAAATTCGTGGACGGTGAAGGCCACTACCAGCGTAAAAATGCGGGAGATGAACACGGGTAGGGTCAGATTCAGCATGACTGGCGGATTATACCATTCCACCCGAATGGTATAATCCGGCGCGAGTTCGCTTGCGGACGGTTTCCGGATGCTACCCGATCTTCAAATGGCCGATGTGCTCAGGCTCAGAAAACCACACCCTTGCGGCAGTACCGATTGGGTCGTGGTGCGCCTGGGTGCCGACATAGGGCTGAAGTGCCTCGGCTGTGGACGGCGCATCCTGCTACCCCGCCGCGAAGTTGCCCGTCGAATGAAAGCCACGCTCTCCAAAGCTCCTGATCCTCGTACCAATGCCTGAGCGGAAGCGAATCCTTTTCCTGTTCTCAGACACCGGTGGGGGCCATCGAAGCGCGATGGAGGCGATCATCGAGGCTCTGAACGACCGCTATCCCGATCGGTATGAATCCATTCCTGTTGACGCCTTCAAGGATTACGCACCACCACCCCTCAACCGAGTCCCGGCTGCCTACCCCGAAATGGCCCGGCATCCCCGAGCCTGGAGCCTGGGCTATCACGCTTTCGACGGACCTCGACGCGCGAGGGCCATCACTACGGCGACCTGGCCGTACGTCAAACCTGCCGTGCGGCGTCTGGTTGAAGAGCAGCCGGCGGATCTCATCGTCTCGGTCCATCCCCTGCTAACCGGCCCGCTGCTCAAGGCCCTGGGCAGCGATCGCCCGCCTTTCATCGTCGTGGTGACAGACTTGGTATCGGCCCACGCTGCGTGGTACCAGCGGCAGGTGGATCTGTGCCTGGTCCCGACCGAGGCCGCCCGCTGGCGGGCTCTTGAGTTTGGGATGCGTCCCGACCAAGTCCGGGTGATCGGTCTTCCGGTCGCCAGACCTTTCTGCATGCCTGGAGCCGATCGCCGGGCCATCCGTGCCGAATTGGGCTGGCCGGATGACCGGCCGATGGTCCTACTCGTGGGGGGCGGTGAGGGGATGGGGCCGCTCTATGCCACTGCCCGTGCGATCGCCGGGACGGGTGATCACTTCGGGTTGGCGATAGTGACCGGTCGGAATGAGCGGCTGCGGGCCCAGTTGGAACTCGTCGAATGGGAGGTGTCGGCGTTTATTTACGGATTCGAGCGCAGGATGCCGATGATGATGCAGGCGGCGACGCTGCTGGTGACCAAAGCCGGGCCGGGGACGATCGCCGAGGCCCTGAACGCCGGGCTGCCGATGGTGCTTTATAGCCGCGTGCCAGGGCAGGAAGACGGCAATGTGGCCTATGTCGTGACAGAAGGCGTGGGGGTGTGGGCCCCGGGGCCGGCCAGGACTGCCGCCGCCGTACATGCCTGGTTGCAGAGCCCGGACGAGCTCGACAAGGCAGTCGCTGTCGCGCGTTCAGTTGCGCGGCCGGGAGCAGCCGACGAGGTGGCAGGCATTATCCACGAATTCGTCGCCGGCCGGCGGAGTGAAAGCGACGCCATGCCTTAAGCAAGGCAGCCTCTGGTTTAGCGGTCGGGAATACCCTTCAGAAATTCGACACGATGTTACTGAATAGGTTCCCTACGCTGGTCCCGAATATCGCCAGGGCAATGAGTACGGCCATACCAACAAGAATGATCAGCAATGCGTATTCAAGCAAGCCCTGGCCATGTGGGGAGAAATGAATCATAAGTGCCCCCGCACAGGCGGAATGACAATCATACTGCCAGTATAGGCTATCGTGCAGGGGAGGCAATAGCCCCAATGGGTCACGTCCAGCCGATATCTGGCATTAGCTTCAACCTGTGTCTTGGGAAAGGCGGGTGGGCCGGTGCATAAGTTGATGCTGCTTTTCCGCCGGCCGGATGACGTTGACGGGTTCGAGCAGCGCTGGAGCCACGAGTTCGTCCCCAGGGCGGAAAAAATGCCGGGTATCCGCCGGGTGACCGTCAGCCGGATCCACGGCGGCCCGTCCGGGGCGGCGGACTTGCACCTGGTTCACGAGCTCTTCTTCGACGACGCCGATTCGCTCCAGAGGGCGTTGACCTCGCCGGAGGGAACGGAGGCCGGTAGGGCCTTGATGGACGTCGCCGCCAACTTCGTCAGTCTTTGCTTCGCCGAGCACCTCGAGGAAGACCGGGCCCCGGCAGACCGTGCCGGGTGACGCCGGGCGGCCTCCCGGGGGTCAGAATCCTCGGGGGCTGGGCCCAATTCAAGCCTGCGTCGGACGCATACCCTGTGCTCGACACATCTGATTTGCAGAACTTCATCCGGATCCATGCGATTCGGGGAGAGGTCGTATTCCTCCCGGTCGAGACGCCGACCGTCAGTACGGCAGCCGCCGCAGTTGCTACCTCGCCGGATCAGATCGTGAAGTCGCTCTTGTTCGTTGTCGGAGGAGAGCCTTTGCTCGTGGTCACTCACGGATTGGGGCGCGTCGATCGTCGCGCCATCGGGCGCATGTTGAACGTTGGACGTAAGCAGGTCCACCTGGCCGATCCCGAGACGGTGCTCTCGGTGACGGGTTACCCTGTCGGCACCCTTCCACCCTTCGGGCACCTCCGAGGAATCCGAACGCTTGTCGACCGGACTGTGCTCGGTCATCAAGTGATCTATGCCGGAGGTGGTTCGGTAAATGCTCTGCTCCGCCTCAAACCGGATGATCTTGTGCGCGCCTGCGGTGCCGAACTGGTCGACTTTGGGGATCAACAAGAGGCTGGCCAGGTCTGATGACTTCGGATGGGTGCCTCCGGCCACCAGCTTGTCCGGGGAACGGTGAAGAGCCGTGAGGCGACCACTCGGGTTGGGCGCCTCGGCGGCCGTCGTAATGCTAATCGTAGGAGGCTACTTGACCTACCGGTCCTTTCGCCCTCCCGCCGGCCGAATGGTCCGGGTGCGGCAGTACTGGCAAGACCCGGGCGCCCACTCAGACTGGAGCCTCCAGGCCGGAGTGCAATGCGGTGATGCTCCTTTTGTAGCCCCCACCGACGGGTATGTTGGTTTCTTCTGGGGCGACTCCTTCCGGCCGGGCCGTCGCCATCAAGGGCTCGACATCTTCGGCCCGAGCGGCCCGTACGGGTTGGGGGAAACGCGCGTGGTTGCCGTGTATGACGGATACCTGACCCGGCTTCCGGACTGGCGTTCGGCGGTCATCGTCCGCATCCCGCACGACCCGCTGCAACCCGATCGCCAGATCTGGACCTACTACACCCACATGGCGGACCCCGAGGGGAACTCCTTTATCGATCCGGCCTTCCCGCCGGGCACGAGTGAGGTCTTTGTTTCTGCCGGGTCGTTCCTCGGCTACCAGGGGAACTTCTCGGCGGACCCGGACAACCCGACGGGGATGCACCTGCACTTCTCGATCGTACAGGACGACGGGAAGGGAGGTTTCAAGAACGAGCTTGAAATCCGGAACACACTCGACCCGAGTCTCTACCTGGGGTTCGAGGTCAATGCCGGCAACGTAGGTGATTCGATCGCAGTCTGCTCCGGTTGAAGACTCTTCAATCCGCACGAGGTCACGTGATGGGCGAACTTGATGGAAAGGTTGCACTGATTACCGGCGCAGGCCGGGGCATCGGGCGGGCGATCGCTTTGGCCCTCGCCGTCGAAGGTGCGCAGGTCGCCGCCAACGATCTGACACCGGTCAATCTGGACGAGACGGTGGCAGCGATCCAATCCGCCGGCGGAGCGGCCGCCTCATTCCCGGCGGACGTGGCCAACAAGATCGCCGTACAGGCAATGCTGGAAGCCGTGGCTGAGGCGTACGGTGGCGTGGACATTCTGGTCAACAATGCCGGTGTCGAACCCCATGCGCAGCTGATGGACCTCGGTGAATGGGACTGGGACCGTACCCTGGCGGTTAACCTCAAAGGGCCCTTTCTGCTGATGCAATCGGTCGGGCGGATCATGGCGGCACGCGGTGGCGGAGTGATCGTCAACATCGCCTCGATTGCCGGTCGTGCACACGGTCTGAAAGACAGATCGGCGTACGTCGCGAGCAAGATGGGTTTGATCGGCCTCACGCGTGAGGCGGCGCGTGAGCTGGCTGCGTATAATATCCGCGTCAACGCTGTCTGCCCCGGCGTTATCGCGACGGAAATGACGGCTGGACTTCGGAAGGACCCGGAGATGATGGCGCGTTGGCTGGCGGACATCCCCTCGGGTCGGTTGGGTGAGGTGAGTGACGTCGCCGATGTAGTGGTATTCCTTTGCTCGTCGGCTGCCGCCTACATTACGGGTCAGGCGATCAACGTCGACGGGGGGAAGGTGATGTCCTGAAGTGGCATACCTGGTCTGTGCCGAGGAGATGGACAGGCAGTGGATCACCCACGTCCCCGATCTTCCTGGCTGCTTCTCCACGAACCCCGACCGGGAGCGCTCGATCTCGGCCGTCCCTCGGGCGGTCGAGGCCTACCTGGAATGGTGCACTCAGCATGGGTTGCGTGTTCCCCCGCCTGCGCCGCCTTTAGTGGTCGGAGAAGTCATCCGTTCCTGGATATACGAGGAAGATTACGAAGTCAACGCATTCTTCGCCTCGGATCGGCCGGCTGTGGACGCGGGTGAAGCGGCCGAGTTTGAGAGGTTGCTCGCTGCCACCCGGGCAGATCTGTTGGAGGAGGTCAAAGGTCTCGACGCTTCACAACTCGACAAACAGCTCACCGGCGAGCGTTGGCCGATCGGAGGTGTGCTGCGACACGTGGCCAACGCCGAACTGTGGTACCTCGATCGAATCGGATTGGCGTTTCCCAAGAGCGAGTTCCCCGACGATCCGTTTGCCCGGCTGGATAGGGTGCGCCAGCATCTTCTGAGCCAAATGCACGAGCTCACTCGGCGATCCGGAGTGATTACATTGTCGGGCGAAACCTGGTCGGCGCGCAAAGTAGTTCGGCGCACGCTCTGGCATGAGCGTGACCATACCCTGCACATTCGCAAGCTTCTCGCGCGAGTCCGTTAGCACGCTCATCCGGGCCTGGCTCCAGGTCCTGGCCGACAAGGAGACCCCCTGATCGCGATGAGAGAACTGGCCGAGTACCGTGGTCGATTGGTTGCCAGCTACGCCAACCAGCCCCAGGAATTACAGCGCCTTGTCGCGCGTATTCCCGCCGGACGTTTGAGTCGCGAGCTCGAACCGGGCGGGTGGTCGCCGCATCAGATCCTGACGCATCTCCGAGACGTCGAGGTACAGGCCTTCGTTCCTCGGATCGGTCGCATCGTGACCGAAGAGACACCCCGGCTCGCGAGTTTCGATCCGGAAGCCTGGATGGATCAGCACTACGACGGCCAGGAGGGGGCAGGAGAGATCGCCGCGGAGATTCAGCGTCGGCGAGCCGCCGGAAGTCAATGGATTGACGGGTTGGAGGCGGAGGGTTGGAGCCGAACTGGAGAGCATCCGAGCTTCGGCGTTCGCACCCTGCAGTGGTGGGTCGAGTACTCCGTAGCCCACTTTGCCGAGCATCTGGAGCAGTTAGCCCGGTCCGCCGAAGATGGATAGCGTAGACGTTTCGCGTGGACGCCGGGCGACATCGGCTCGGTCACGCTGATGAGACACCGAGAACAACGGATGGAGAGTGGCATGGAATACACCGCTATACTGACCGAGGTGCGGGGCCGGGTGGGCTTGGTCCGGCTGAACCGACCCCAGCTGCGGAACGCGCTCGACTCGGTTCTCATGGATGAAGTCGTTCAGGCGCTGGAGGCATTTGACACCTCGTCGGAGGTCGGGGCGATGGTCATCACCGGAGATGTGCGTGCTTTCGCCTCCGGCGCCGACGTTAAGGAAATGGTTGAACAGACCGCCATCGGGATGTTAACCTCCGGGCGAATCTCCCAATGGGACCGGATCCGTCGGGTGACGAAACCGCTTATTGCGGCCGTCTCCGGTTGGTGTCTGGGCGGGGGGAACGAATTGGCGATGGTCTGCGACATGATAGTCGCCTCGGAGACGGCCAGGTTCGGCCAACCGGAGATCAATCTGGGGGTAATCCCCGGCGCCGGTGGAACGCAGCGGATTGTCCGCGCAGCCGGGAAGGCGATAGCCATGGAGATGGTGCTCAACAACCGGACGCTGACCGCGAACGAAGCGCTCCAGTACGGATTGGTGAACAAGGTCGTGCCGGAGGAAGCCTACCTGGAAGAGGCGCTCAAACTGGCGGGCGAGATCGCGGCCCGGGCGCCCCTGGCCGTCAGGTTGGCCAAGCAGGCCATCAACCACGCTTTTGAGTCGTTCCTGACGGACGGCCTGGCCGATGAACGGCGTGCTTTCTATCTGTTGTTCGCCAGCCATGACCAAAAGGAAGGGATGCGGGCATTCTTGGGAAAAAGGGCTCCGGAGTGGAAAGGAGAATGATGACCACTCTCATGGCCGCAGCGGCGCTGTCGTTCGAGGCCCTACTGCTGTCGTATCGCCATCTCTGAGTCTCACCTTCCCTGGCCTTAGGCGATGTTCAACTATCGAGATTTCATTCGCGTCTTACGCGACCTGGGATTGGCCCAGGGGAGCCGGATCCTGATCCATGCCCGACTGGCTTCCTTGGGAGAAGTCACCGGAGGCACACAGGCCGTGCTCGGTGCGTTCCTGGCGGTCGGGGAAACGGTCGTCGCCCCGACTTTCACTTTCAGCGCCATGATCACACCCGATGTAGGGCCGAGTGACAACGGTATGGAGTACGGATCGGCCGGCGATCGTAACTCGGCGGCTCAGTTCTACCGGGCAGACCTTCCGGCGGATCCGGAGATGGGGTCTCTGGCCGAAGCGCTTCGCCAGGCACCGCAAGCCGTGCGCTCGAACCATCCCCTGCTGTCTTTCGCCGGAGTCGGTGCGGACGAGGTCCTGACGTCACAGACTCTGGAAGATCCTCTGGCGCCGATCGCGGCCTTGGCTTCGGCCGATGCGGATGTGGTGCTGCTGGGTGCGGATCACACGGCAAACGTCAGCCTGCACTACGCCGAGAAGCTGGCCGGACGCCGACAGTTCGTTCGTTGGGCTCTTACACCGGCGGGTGTGATCGAGTGTCCTGGAATCCCGGGGTGCGCTGATGGGTTTCCGGCGATCGCCGGTCGTCTGGAAGGGATTGTGCGGCGGGCGACCTTGGGGCCAGTAACGATCGAGAGCTATCCTTTGCGTGATCTTGTCCACACCGCCGCCGGATGGATCCGCATGGATCCGGAGGCCTTGTTGTGCGGAAGACAAAGCTGTGCCCGATGCGCCGCAGTTCGCGCTTCGGCGGTCAAAGAGAGCTAGGGGCGACGTGCGATCGAGAGGCGTGCAGCTGGAGCAGCCCGGCTGGCGAGAGTTAGTCGATGCGAGCTATCTTCGTTGATGCCCAGATTCCTCGCCTGCTGGCGGTAAAGGCACTCCGTCCGATTCTACCGGGGATCATCTGGAGTCCGATCTCCTCGGCGCGGGTGGCCGATCTGCCGGAGCCGCCCCTGCCCGGTCCGCGCTGGCTGCGAGTGCGTAACCGGCAATGCGGCATTTGCGGCACCGACCTTTCTCTGCTCTTTGTCAAAGGGAGTCCCGGGATCGCCCCGGCGGCACTGCCGGCCAACAGCCGCCTCTTTTTGGGTCACGAAGTTGTCGGCAATGTTGTCGAAGTTGGGGAGAGAGTCACACGGTTTCAAGTCGGCGATCGAGTTGTCATGCAATCGCGTCACGCCGGGCGGAACTGCTTCAGTCAGGAAATCGACCCGCCTTGTCGATACTGCGCGCGTGGCCAATGCCGGTTGTGTGAGAACGCTTCGCTCGGCGTTGGGCCGGAGGGTGTCGGCGGCGGGTGGAGTGAAGGCTACACGGCACACGAGACGGAGATCTACACAGTCCCGGACGACCTGAACGATGACCAGGCGTTGTTCATCGAACCGATGGCGATCGCGTTGCATGCCGTCCTGCGGCGTCGACCGCGAAGCAGCGAGCATGTCCTGGTGATCGGCGCTGGGGCGATCGGGCTGCTGACGGCGCAAGCTGTAAAGGCTGTCGAACCCGGTTGCCACGTGACTATCCTGACGCGCTATTCCCACCAGAGCGAGGTGGCCCGCAGCTTGGGTATAGGACACGTGGTGCAGGATGGGGACACTTACGCTGAAGTGGCCGGTATCACGGGCGCCAGGCACTACCGCGCCCCGATGAACCGGGGGATGCTGTTGGGCGGGTTCGAGGTTGTGTACGACTGCGTCGGTAGCCAGAGCACGATCGCCGACGGGCTGCGCTGGGCCCGAGCCGAGGGTACAGTCGTCATGGTGGGGATCACGCTGAACGACTTGAAGGTCGACCTCAACCCGATCTGGTATCAGGAAGTCGATCTGATCGGCGCTGGGTTCTTTGGGAGGGAGGACTGGGCGGGGCGCCAGGCCGACACCTATGATCTCGTGGTTGAGATGGTCCGAGACGGCCGGCTCCGGCACGAAGGAATGATCACCCACCGCTACCCGTTCTCGGAATACAAGCGCGCCATCGCCGATGCATCGAATAAGCGCAGCGGATCGATCAAAGTCCTCTTGACGTTCCCAGCAGCGAACTGACCGCGCTCTTGGAGTGTCCCATCGGCGGATGCCGGGCCTCCGGTCGATCTACCTCACCTGACCAGCCTCCGTCTCCGGGAATCTTGCAAAGGGCTCGCGTGACTATGGCCTCCGGTCTGGCGCAGAGCCTCTCAGCGATCGGAAGGAAAGTACTGCATGAGTTTGACTGGCGGCAAAGGGGTAATCCGGCTTCAAGATCGCGGAGGATCGCCAAGATGACAACCGTGCTCGTGTTGGGCGCGAGCGGCTTCATCGGAGGGCACATCGCCCTTGCCGCCATCGAGAAGGGCTGGGCCGTTCGCGGGCTGCGCCGCGTGTCAGGCGCGACCGGCCATGTCGGGTCGGCACCGATCGAGTGGTTTGAGGGAGATCTCGATCGACCGGAGCGATTGGCGCCAGCCTTCGCCGGCGTTCAAGTCGTCTTCCACGCAGCCGGATACTACCCGCGCGATGGCGGCTCGGTTCCCCGGCAGGTAGCCGGCGCGGTGGCGCAGACCCGCAATGTGATCGAAGCCTGCAAGCAGGCCGGCGTCGACCGCCTGGTATACACCTCGAGCCTTTCAACTATTGGTCGCCCTCCGCCGGATGCCGGCAGGTTTGCCGATGAGCGAGACACGTACCTTCCAGGATCTCTACCCCGCTCGGCCTACTACGAGTGCAAGTACGCGATGGAGAGCGAAGTCATGCGGTCGTCGTCTGCCGAACTGGAAGCCACTGTCGTCAATCCGACTGCGGTCTTCGGTCCGGGAGACGTCCACCTGGCGCTTGGCAGGGCGCTGCTGTGGGTTGCTCGAGGATGGGCGGTCGTCTGGTTGCCGGTCGAGGTCAACATCGTCGACGTCCGAGATGTCGCCCAGGCGCAGGTGCGTGCCTCCGAGGTCGGTCGTCCTGGCCAGCGATACATCCTGGGTGGGCAAAACCGGCCGCTGCGAGAGGTGCTCGATGTTGCCGCGAGACTAGCCGGCGTCTCCCCGCCTCGGGTAGGTTTATCTGTAGGATTTGTCGAGCGGCTCATCTCGGTCTTGTCGTACACCCCGGGGATGGGTGGGTTGAGCGGGCACCTGCAGGCGATCCGCACCTGGCAAGGCTATGATTGTCGCAAGGCGCAGAGGGAGTTGGGCTTGAGTGCCCGCCCGGTAGAAGAAACGCTGCGGGACGCCCTGGACTGGTTTGCAGACAATGATTATCTGAAAGGCCGGCGCGGCAGTTGAGTTGTGGTAATATTCCGCCCGGTGACCTTGCCGCAGGAAACCGAGGGGAGCATGGCAGACGTAGACAAAATCACGATCATTGAGGGGCCGCCCCCGACCTTTGAGCTTGACAACGACCCGTGGTTGGCCGGACTCACGGAAGGCCCTGTTCCAAGCCAGGTGGCGATATGTCGAGTGCGGGCCGCCAACGGCCCGGCGCTCGTCGAGCGATGCTACCGTGCCTGGCGTGAGCGCCACTCCATCAATCTCGAATACCGGACCGAAGATGGCCTGACGCAGCTTGCACCGATTGTCGCCGCCCGTTGGACTGAAACGGCCGAGGGTCATGTCCTGATTCTCTGGCTGCGCCTCGAGCAAGGTGAGATTGAGGTTGAGATTGAACTCGAGGCAGACGAGTTCGACGAGGATCCCGACGACGCCGACGACTCCGACTTCGACCACACATCCTGACTGAACTTGCCGGACGCAGACGCGCCCGGTCGCATTTCCCGCGCGATTCTCGGCCTGGAAGCCGTCCAGGCCGTGCGTTCGAGATTCCTCTCCTGCATCCGGAGTCAACTTGATGAGCGAATACCAGAACCTGCTTACCGAGGAGGCCGGGGGCGTTCTGACGGTCCAGCTCAATCGCCCGAAGGCCAACGCATTCGATCGTGTGATGGTCGAGGAACTCCTGGCGGTCCTGAAACACGCCGCCAGCGACGCCGGGATCCGCTGTCTGGTGCTGACCGGAGCGGGCAGGGTGTTCAGCGCCGGCCAGGACGTCGGGATCATTGCTGAGAGGCTGGGTGAGATCTCTTTCCGCGAACACTTGGAGCGCACTTTCAACCGCGTAATCCTCCGGATGCGCCAGCTTGAGAAGCCGATCGTGGGGGCGATCAACGGCGCTGCGGCCGGGGCCGGCCTGGGGATCGCGCTGGCGACCGACATCCGGTTGGCCGCGGAGAGCGCACGCTTCGTGTTTGGTTTTACCGGGATCGGGCTCGCGGCAGATTCCGGCACTTCCTTGAACCTGCCCTTGCTCATCGGGATGGCCCGGGCGGCGGAGATGGCCTTCACAAACGCACCTGTCTCCGCCGATCAGGCTCTCGCCTTCGGCCTGGTGAACCGGGTCGTGCCCGATCCAGAATTGCCAGCTGCAGCAGCCGAACTGGCCGCTTCCCTGGCCGGTGGACCAACACGCGCTCTGGGGCTCACCAAGCGCGCCTTCAATCGGGCTGTGCTCGAAAACCTGGAAAGGACTCTGGACTACGAAGCCTACCTGCAGGACATCGCCGGCAAGACGGAAGATCACAAAGAAGGCGTGAGCGCGTTCGTGGAAAAGAGGCGTTCGAGGTTCCGAGGGGTATGAAGGCGGCGGAGAAATCGACACGAGTTGTGGGGGTCCGCAAGGTGGTGCCCAGCAGCTTTCCGCCCATTCGGCTGTCCGCCGCGTCACCCGGAATGTTGCTCCGTCGACACGCGTAGAAACCCCAGGCGTTGGCTTGACCTTGACCGTGCCTGCCGGTCACTCGACGGGGCGCCCGAGCCTCGCCAATTCGACTGCGGCGACTTCTTCGTCGAGCTTCTTGTAGAGCGGTTTCGGCTCCTCGAGCCGTTGTCCGGGCGGTAGATCACCCGGACCCCACTTCCCTTCCGCTTCCCCGGCGTCATAGATCAGCGCTTCGTGCGAGCGTTGTCCTTCGTCATAGGTCACGATCCGTTGGCTGCCGAACAGAGGGCGCTGATAGCCGAGCAAACGGTGAAGCCGTTCGCTGCTAAACGGGAGGAACGGAGCCAGCAGGACGCTCAGTGAGTCGATGGCCCGCAGAGCGGTGTACACGGTCGTCCCAGCCCGTTCCTTGTCCTTCTTGACGACGCTGAACCACGGCGCTCGATCCAGGTAACCATTCACGGCCCGCGCCAGAGCGAGGGCCTCAGCCAGAGCGGCCCGCAATTGGACGGCCTCGATCAATCGGCCCACGGTCTCGAAGCCGGCGTCAATGAGCGCCGTCAGCTCGCGATCCTGGTCTTCGAGTGGGCCGGAATCAGGCACTCGGCCCTCCCAGTTTTTGTAGGCGAAGGCCAGGACACGGTTGGCCAGGTTGCCCCACGTTGCGACCAGCTCATCGTTGTTGCGTCGGACGAAATCAGTCCAGGAAAACTCGCTATCTCGCGTCTCGGGCATGACCGAGGCCACATAGAAGCGGATGGGGTCCGGGTCGAAGCGTGTCAGGATGTCGGGCAGCCATACGGCCCAGTTCCGGCTCTTGCTGAACTGAGCTTGCTCGATGTTCATGAACTCATTTGCCGGGACATCGTACGGAAGATTGAGTCGCGCGCCCTCTTCGTCTTCGTAGATCCGCTCCACGCCGAGCAACTCGGCCTGCCAGACAAGTGTGTGAAACGGGATGTTGTCCTTCCCGATGAAATTGTAGATTTTGGCCTCCGGCCGATACCACCAATCTTTCCACGCCTCCGGCCGGCCGATGTTGTGACCCCACTCGACGGAAGCGGTGAAGTAGCCCATCACTGCCTCGAACCAGACGTAGAGCCGCTTGTCTTCCCAACCGGCAAGAGGGACCGGGATTCCCCATTCGATGTCGCGGGTCACCGGGCGGCCTTTGAGCCCGGCCGTGACGTAGTTTCGGGCGAAGTTGATGACATTCGGGCGCCAGTGAGCGGCGTGATCTTCGAGGTAGGGGATCAAGCGGTCGGTGAAGGCCGGCAGATCCAGAAAGAAGTGCTCGGTCTCACGGACGACCGGCTGGGTGCCGTCGATCTTGCTCCTGGGATTGATCAGATCGGTTGCGTCAAGCAGATTCCCGCAGTTGTCGCATTGATCCCCACGGGCCTCGGCGTAACCGCAAATCGGGCAGGTCCCTTCGACGTAGCGATCGGGAAGGAAACGGCCTTGAGATTCGGAATAGAGCTGACGCTGTGTCTGCTTATAGAGGTACTCGTTCTTGTGAAGTCGGGTGAAGAAGTCCTGGGCGATGCGATGGTGGTTCTCCGTATCCGTGTGCGTGAACAAGTCATAGCTGATACCGATCGCCTTCTGGGTTTCGAGAAAGCGATGGTGGAAATGCTCGAAGACCTCTCGCGGAGACAGGCCGCGCTTGTCGGCCTCGACCGTGATCGGGGTGCCATGCGAATCCGACCCGGAGACCATCAGCACCCGATTGCCCTTGAGTCTATGGTACCGAGCGAAGATGTCGGCAGGTAGGTAGGCGCCCGCCAGGTGGCCGACGTGCAGATCGCCGTTGGCGTACGGCCAGGCGACGGAAACGTGGATAAGCTCACTCATGATGGACCTCGCAAAAGCCTCCCGGCCGCAGTCCCGCCGGTGACCCTTTCGCAATCCTGCGGGGCGTTCGAGCGATTTCGACTGGGCCGGCCCGTCCGCTGGTTCGCCAAGAATGACATGCGGCCGTCGGCGGCGCAACTGTCGATCCGTGAAACGAAACCGCCAGCGCAAGGCTGGCGGGAGAAGGCTGCCGGGCCGCTCGCGTCACGCGCGCGGCGACCTGGCTGAAGGGCGATCACCCCTCAGCGCCGGCAGCCACCGCATGACCATGTTGCTCGCCAAAGTTCGCAGATCGCACACGATGACGCGCCTCAAATCAGGAAGCGACTTGATTCTAAGGCGAGTCCGCGGGATGTCAAGGATGGTCTGGAACAGCAGGCTTCAGGTGCGGGTCAGGCGGCCGCTTGGAGCAGGGCATCGGACTTGGCGGCGAATACGAAATCCGTCTCGCTCAGCCCGCCGATCTTGTGCGTCCAAAGCGTGATTTGCACTTTGCCCCAGGATAGGCAGATGTCAGGGTGGTGATTGACGCTCTCCGCCAGCTCTCCCACTCGATTGGTGAAGTCCAGCGCCTGGCGGAAGTTGCCAAACTTGTACTTCTTCTCGAGATGGTGCTCGTCTACGACCTGCCATTCATTTCCCAGTTTTCCCAGCAATTGACTCAGTGGCTCACCCTTCAAGGGTGGGATACCGCCCTTGCACGGGATGCATTCCATTTGAGCAAGCTCGCTAACCGGCATGAGGCCACCTCCATATTCACTCCGAACTCTACTTCAAGCGGATTGAAAGCGCGTGAGCACCCGGGTTGTCGACCGGTGATCGGTTCCGGGCTACCTCCGCAGCGTGACACTCCGAGCATGCTCGATCACTTCGGCTGCCAGATCGTATCGACCGAGTGCCGGCATAATATAGGCCCCCTGGACGACCCCTGAAAGGGCTTGCAAGAGCTCGACGGCCAGCTTCACGCCGGCCTCGGGAGCATTCTCCCCGGCGGAGGTGATCGTGCGTCGGATGGCATCCGGGATCTGAATCCCCGGGACCTCGTTGTGCAGGAATGCGACGTGCCGGTCGTTGTACAAGGGCAGGATCCCGGCCAGGATCGGGAGGGTAAGAGGACCGTAGCGGGATTGGAAGCGGGAGATGAACTCGGCGGCCAGTTCGGCGTCGAAGACCGGCTGTGTCAAAGCGAAGTCGGCCCCGGCGTGGATCTTGCGCTGCAACACACTCATTTCCTGATCGGCATCTGCGGCCCCGAGGTTGAGGGCGCAACCGACGAAGAACGAGGTCGCCTCCCCGATATCGGCGCCCGCCTGATCGACCCCGGCGTTGAACCCGTGCTTGATCAGACGGATCAATCCAGAAGGGACGATGTCGAAGTTGTCGAGCGCCTCCGGATAGTCGCCGATTGCCGTCGGATCTCCCATCACGATGAACACATTGCGCACACCCAGAGCGTGTGCGGCGAGCAGGTCCCCCTGAACTCGGAGCATGTTCCGGCCCCGGGTGGGGAAGTGCAGCACGCTCTCAACACCCAGCTCGCGCTGGATGAGCTGACAGATGGCCCACGGGCTCATTCGCATCCTGGCCATCGGGCTGTCGGCGACATTGATCACGTCGGCCCCGGCCTCGGCCAGCAGGTGGGCACCGGCCAGGATCTTCTGGACCGCCAAGCCGCGCGGAGGGTCCATTTCGACCGAGATCAAGAATCGGCGCTCGGCAAGCCGGGAGGCGAACTGCGTCGGCGCCGGAATGGATGAGACGACCGGGAGCACGGTCTGGGCGCTGTCAAGGGGTTCGCTTTCCAGGCACGGGCCTTCCTCATCGGAAAGGGCGAGGCGCATCGCCGCGATGTGCTCGGGAGTCGTTCCACAACATCCGCCGACGATGCTCGCGCCCGCCTGGCAGAACGCCCGGGCGTAGTCGGCGAAGTAGCCGGGGGTCGCCGGGTACATGATCCGGCCATGGACGCGTTCGGGCCATCCTGCATTAGGCATCACCGAGAAGCGAAGCTCGGGCGCGGCGCGGCGCATCTGCTGCAGGACTCGCAGAAGTTGGGCGGGTCCGCCGGAACAATTCGCTCCGACGAAGTCGATCTCCATCTTGGCCAGGGCGGCGGCGGCCCTCGCCGGTAACTCACCCAGGAGAGTCCGGTCGTCGCGCGTGAATGTCAGAGAGGCGATGATGGGAATGGCCGTCACCGCACGCGCGGCACGCACCGCTTCGCCGACCTCGGCCAGATCGCTATGTGTCTCGATCACCAGAAGGTCCGCGCCGGCGTCGACCAAAGCTGTAATCTGCTCTCGAAATGCGGTGTAAGCCTGGGCTGGCTTGACCCGGCCGTAGGGCGCCAGTCGAACCCCCAGCGGGCCGATGCTGCCGGCTACCAGCGCCTCGGATCCGGTGGATCGAATGGCCCTGCGGGCGACTTCGCAAGCGGCGGCGTTTATTTCACCGGCGCGCGCCTCGAGCCCATGGGCACCGAGCTTAAAGTGGTTGGCGCCGAAAGTGTTGGTCTCGATGATCTGAGCTCCAGCAGCGAGATAGGCGCGATGGATGCCTTCCACCAGGGCGGGTTGAGTCGAATTGAGCTCGTCGAAACATGTGTCAAACCCTACGCCGCGCATATGCAGCATGGTGCCCATGGCGCCGTCGGCCAGTATCGGTCTGCCGCGTGCGAGCCAGGACTCGAGCTGCTCCCTCACATCCATGCAAGACTCCTTCGGCGCACGCCACTTCGCGCCGCATCCCGAGTCCCTCAACAAGCTCGAGATAGACTCCACCGAGGGGGAGGGGCGTTCGCCATGGCGCGTCACCCTCACCCCCTCCCTCTCCCTGGAAGGGAGAGGGAGAGCGGTCGCTCCTCCCCTCCGGGGAGAGGGAATTACTGTCCTTCCGCGGTGAGGGAAGCTACGACTCCATCAACTGTTTCACTCGGCTTGCCCCCACGCTGAAGAGCTTCGCCGCCTTCGATTGCTCGGGGATAAGTTGATCAGCTGCTATGCGGCATCCGCCCCACGCCTCGAAAAAGGAGCTATGCACGCGCTCGATAATCTCCGGCTTAGAGATCACGAGGTAGTCCAGGCAATCTTCGTGTGTCCAGCCGCCAAGATCCTCCGTCATTGGTCGCGGTGCTTCAAGGCTGGTACCCATCGCGCCGTCATAGATGAGCCCACGCTTCCCGAGCTCGTCCGGATATCCATGACGACCGTGGTCCTGATGGTTCAATTGACGCTCCTCTCGTCCTTGGTGCTCCTCAGCACTCAAAGTGTATGACCTATAACGCACAAAGGCCTCTTCGGGAAGAAGAGGCCGCACGACGACATCGTAGTCATCCCTCATCTTCCAGAAGACGTGCAACAAGGCTGCACCTTCTGCCGGAGTTGGCACCTTCCGCCGGCAGTCCATGCCGCCAGCAGAGGTTGCCGAGGCTTCACAGGGCCGGTCCCTCCGCCTCTCTGGATGAGCGACCCGGGGAGATTGCTGCCCGGGCTGGTTGTTGGGCCAGTCTATCACGCCCTAATGGGCACTGTCAACCGGTGGGAGCCCGCGTTGACGCTCGTGCCGAGCTGTGCTATCCTGAGGTTCAGTCCATGTGGTCCGGTTCTTCTTCGCTGCCTGACTGAGCCTGTGCCGCGCCTACCGCGCGCCGGGCTCTTTTTTTGGATCAATGAAGGGATCGATGCTGTTGCGTCCTTGCCGAGGAGGAATCGATGGAGGCCAACCGCCAAACCGGCTCAGTCAAGTGGTTTAGCCGGGTCAAAGGATACGGGTTCATCGCTCCGGATGAGGAAGGGAAAGAGATCTTCGTCCACTTCAGCGGAATTGAAGGTGAAGGCTATCGGAACCTGGAACAAGGACAGCGGGTGAGCTTCGTGGTCGAGGACTCACCCAAAGGCCCCCAGGCGGTCTCCGTTCGGAGCCTCCAAGTCCAAGAAGGCTTCAGCCCGGATACGGCTGCCTGAACCTACCCCGGCAGCATCCGGCGGGCCCCGCCCGACGGGCCGGGGTGAACAACCCTCTATCGCGGCGTGAGCCGGTGCCTGATCGGCGGCCGACGGCCTCGCCTGCCCCTGCGTGAATCTCGCGGACGCGCACGCAATGAGCCTGAGATCGCCGTCGGGCCGTCTTTCGCGATGCGCGGCGAGGACCTGTCCTCGAAAGGTGCCATTGCCGTAGCTCGCTGCGGGCTGAACCCCAAGCCCCCTATCCGCCCGCCTCTCCCGGGGAGACTAAGCTGCTCATCGGCTCTGCTAGAATAACGCTATGGGCAAACTCTATCTGGTGGCGACTCCCATCGGTAACCTGGAAGACATTACGCTGAGGGCGCTGAGGATCCTGCGGCAGGTGAACCTGATCGCGGCGGAGGACACTCGCCAGACGCGCAAGCTCCTGGACCGGCACGAGATTCACGGGCCGTTGGTAAGTTATCAGGAGCACAACAAGGAAAGCCGTGGCCCGGAGATCCTGGAAGCGCTTCAGGAAGGTGATGTCGCTCTTGTTTCCGATGCCGGGACGCCCGGCCTATCGGACCCCGGGTATGAACTTGTCCAGGCTGCAACCGAGCATGGGTTTCCGGTCTCCCCCATCCCGGGCCCGTCCGCGCCGATCGCGGCGCTTGTGGCGTCTGGGCTCCCGACGAATGAGTTCGTGTTCGTGGGCTATCTGCCGCGCCGGGCCGCAGATCGCCGCCGGGTCCTCGAAGAGCTCTCGCGCGAGCGGCGGAGCTTGATCGCCTTCGAAGCCCCTCACCGCTTGCGCCGTTCGCTCGGGGATCTGGTCACCGCTTTCGGCGAAAGCCGCCCGGCTGCCGTTTGCCGTGAGATGACCAAGCTTCATGAGGAGATCCTGCGCGACACCCTCGGAGGGATAAGGGAACATTTCGACCGCGTCGAGCCGCGCGGCGAGATCACGCTTGTCGTTGGCGGATATCAGGGTGAGGCGCCCTGGGGAATGGATCAGGTCCGACAGGCGGTGGCCGCCCGGCTTGAGGCGGGGTTGACCCCGACTCAGGCTGCCCGGGCCGTCGCCTTCGAGGCAGGATGGTCACGCGGAGAGGTGTATCGGCTGGCACTGGAGGAACGATGAATCTCGATGATCTCGAACGGTTCCGCAAGCTCGATGCGGGCGGCATGCTGGCTCATATCGACGGCTTGCCCGATCAACTCCAAGAGGCCTGGTCTCTCGGCCAACGGTTGCCACTCCCGGAATGGGATGGGATACGCCAGGTCATCGTATCCGGAATGGGGGGATCAGCGATCGGTGCGGACCTGCTTCGGGCGTATGCCGAGCCGCTCTCTCGTGTCCCGATCACGGTCTGGCGGAACTATGACTTGCCGGCTTGGGCGGCTGGGCCGGAGACGCTCCTGGTCGCTTCGTCTCACTCCGGCAACACGGAAGAGACAATTTCGGCATTCGAAGCGGGCCGGCAACGCGGGCTGCGGTTGCTGGCGGTAACCCGAGGCGGGGAATTGGGGTCGAGGGCAGAGAAGACCGGTGTCCCAACCTGGCACTTCGAGCATGCCGGACAGCCGCGGGCAGCGGTCGGGTTCTCGTTCGGGCTTCTGCTTGCAGTGTTGGCCCGTTCCGGGTTGCTCCCGGATCCGGCGGCTGAACTGAGGAACGCCGTCGGTGCCATGAAAGCTCAACAGAAGTCTCTCCGAGCCGAGTCCCCGGTTGTCACCAATCTGGCGAAAAGGATGGCCGGCCAGCTGATGGATCGATGGCCGTTGATCATCGCAGGAGGGTTGCTCGCACCTGTGGCGCGCCGGTGGCGGACGCAGATCGCCGAGGTGGGTAAGGCGTTAGCCCAATTCGAAGAGTTGCCCGAGGCCGATCACAACATGGTAGCCGGCGTCATGGAACCCAAGACCTCAATCGAACGGGTGATGGCTTTATTCCTGACCGCCGGCACCGATCACCCGCGGCTGCAATTGAGGGCGCGTGTCACCCGCAATGTCATGATGGTTGAGGGGTTCAATACCGACCTTCTGGAGGCGCAGGGAGACACGCGCCTGGCCCAGCAATGGACGAGCCTTCTTCTCGGCGACTACATCTCTTTCTTCCTGGCAATGACTTATGGCGTCGACCCGACACCCGTGGCGGCGATTGAGAGTCTTAAGGCCCAGTTGAAAGAAGGCTGAACTCGTCGACCTGACCTGTCGCTCTGTCGGCTTGCCAACAGCCGCGAGAAACCCTCCAGGTATAATCCTCCCGCTATGTTCGCATCATCACGCCCGCGGCGGATCGCCGCCCCTCTCTTGGGGGCGGTCGGGCTTTTCGCCGGGCTGCTGGTGGCCGCGGCATTCGCGGCCCCTCGCGTCCACGAGGTAACTCCCCCGCCCGGCAGCCGGGACGTGCCTGCCTCCAGCCAGATCAGTCTGGTCTTCAGCCGCCCGATGGACCGGCTTTCGGTCGAAAGCAGGCTGGCGATCGACCCCCCCCGCCCGGGGAGTTATACCTGGGAAGGCACCACACTGACTTTTCACCCGGAGGCACCCTGGGAGCCCGGCACCACGGTCGAAGTGCGCCTGCCGGCAGGGGCTCGATCCTCCCGGTTTCTACCCATCCTTCAGTCGCACGCGTGGTCCTTTGTCATCGGAGCCCCGCGCATCGCCTACCTTTGGCCGGCGGGTGGCCCGTCCGACATTTACGCCCGCTCAGCCGACGGTGGCGAACCGACCCGCCTGACAACCACTCCTGCAGGCGTCCTCGATTTCCGATTGAGTCCGGAAGGGACGCAGGTGATCTATGCCGCGGCAAGGGAGGATGGCGGGTCGGACCTCAGGCTTCTGGATCTGGCTACCCTACAGGACCGCCTGATGTACAGTGCGCCTGCGGGAAAGCTGTGTCGGGCCCCGGCCATCTCCCCAGATGGTAGGTGGCTGGCTTTCGAGCTTTACGACCTCGAATCCACCTCGAATGAGCGAACTATCCCAGGTCCGGGTCGAGTGTGGGTGAAGCCGATGGATGCGGCCTCTCAGGCCGTCCCGGTCGGCCCCGATGATCACGGGGCAAGCGCTCCCGGATGGACGCCCCAAGGCTGGCTGGTGTATCAGGACCGCAGCCTGGGGGCGATCGCTGTTGTCGACATGGGAACCGCCCCCGATCTGCAACCGTTCAACGCCATCCCCAATGAATTGGGGGAACCCGGGGCCTGGTCGATCGATGGTCGGGATGTGGTCTTCCCTGAGGTCGGCTTTGTGCCTGAAACACTCTCAGTCCCTGGGTCGTCCGCCGAAGAGCAGACGATCTTCTACAGTCACCTGATCCGCGTCGAGGCCTCGACCGGAAATGCGACGGACCTCTCGAACCGAAGCGGAAGTCTTGTTGAGGATGCCTCTCCGGTGTACTCCCCGGATGGAAACTGGCTTGCATTCGGACGCAAGTACATGGACAGCGATCGCTGGACGCTTGGCAGGCAGTTGTGGCTCATGCGCGCTGACGGGTCGGAGGCGCACGCGTTGACGGCCGTCGGCGACTACAACCACTCGGCACTCGGATGGAGCCCGGACTCAACCACCCTGGTCTACATGCGTTTCAATCAGGCCGTCATCACGGAGCCGGCTGAGATCTGGCTCATAGGTGCGGATGGGGAAGGGGCTCACTCGCTGGTGACGGGAGGTTACTCCCCGCGGTGGATCCCGTGATTACCCCTGGTGACACGGCCCCCGATTTCTCCCTGTCCGATCTTGCCGGAGAGACTCATCACCTCGCCGATGAACGCGGCCATGTCGTCGTCTTGAACTTCTGGTCCGTAGTCTGCCCGTGGTCGCTCAGGGCCGACGAAGACCTTGCCGAGCTGTCTCACGAATGGCAACCCCGCCTCACGTATTGGCTGATTGCCTCGAACGCCGATGAGACGATCGATGCGCTGCGAAGCGCGGCCGCCGAAAGAAGCCTGGGGGTGGTCCTGCGCGATGAAGAGCAGCGCCTCGCCGATCGGTATGGAGTAATCACAACGCCCCAGTTCTTTGTGATCGACGCACATGGCCTTGTGCGATACTCGGGTGCACTGGACGACGTCACGTTTCGGAATCGCACACCCAGTCGAGCCTACCTGGCCGAGGCCGTCAAGTCAGTTCTCGAGGGGCGTCCGCCGGATCCCGCCACGACGCCAGCCTATGGCTGCAGTCTCGTGCGCTTCACGCCGGTTGAGAATCAGTTCTCTGGCTGACGCCGCTGAGCATCGAACGACGCCGGACGACGAGGGGCTGCAGAATCGCGCTGCAACCGGTAGCCTGTGTCACAAGGCACACTCGCAGGTTGGTCATCGAGGAGTGATGTTCGAGGTTTCAAAGCTTCAAGTGGTAACCCCGGAGGGTGAGGCTCTCGCCTATCGCCATTACCGGGTGAAGGGTGAGCCCGCGGGGCTTGTGGTCTTGTTTCCCGGCGTTCATTACGGTGCCGACGGACCTCTTCTGTATTTCCCCGCTCAAACACTGCGGGAGGCTGGCTGGGATACGCTCCAACTGACCTACCGGTTCCAGCGCGACGTCCTGGGGTTTGAACTCGAGACCATGCCGGGCGTCGCGGAAGATTGCCATGTTGCGGTGCGGAGCGCGCTGGAGAACCGTATCTATCCTCGGCTGCTCCTCCTGGGCAAATCGCTGGGGGCTGGTCTGGCCGCGTTTCTGTGCCAGGATCGCGAGGCCTTTTCACCGGCGCGAGTTGTCTATTTCACCCCGCCGATCGCGACGCCCATCTTCGATCCCGCCTTCGCCCGAACACGCCAGCCCTCCCACATCGTCCTTGGAACCCTGGATCGATTCTATGACGAAGAGCGGCTGGACCGGTTGCGCCAGGCACGCCCGTTCAGCCTGACCCTTGTTGATGGGGCCGATCACGCCATGACAATCCCAGGAGACATGGATGCTTCGATTCGTGTCTTACGGCGGACTTCCCAAGAGACCGTCGCCTTCTGTCTCGAAGAGGATTGAGGCATGTGCTGAACGAGGCCATTCACGGCGCGTTCGCCCGGGGATCGCTCCGAATGGTCTCTACCGAGAAGTGCGAACAAGCGCGATCGGTGAGAAGCTTATTCGCAGAAGTCATCCAGCACTGGGTGGAGCGCGGTGAGCAGGTCGGCCCCCCGCAGGATGATCCCCGCATTGGGGATGCCCGCCCCGATAGATATGACCTCGTGCTTCAGCAGGCCGCGGTCGGCCAGGATCGGTAGCGGCATGCTCAGTCCCAAGGGGGAGACTGTCCCCGGAGCGTAGCCGGTGGCTTGAACTACCTCTTCCGCAGAGGCTGTGGTGATCCTCGAGACTCCAAGGTGATGGCGCAGCTTCGGCCAAGCGACCTTTGCCGGGCCGGCAACAAGCACAAGTGCAAAGGAACCGGTCTCGATGCGGAAGACCAGCGAGCGGACGATCTGTTCGGACGACAAATCGCGCTCGCGTGCGGCCTGTTCGAGTGAGTGGACCTTCCCCTGGTGAACGAACAGTCGATAGGGGATTCCCAGGCTGTCCAGCGCCTGTGTCGCTGGCGTTGAGGATTGCATTCCCGGATTCTAGCCCAGCCTGACACACTATCCCGGACCCGCGCCCCGGGCTATGGCGTCCAGAAGGCCGAAGCCGCCAAGGCCGGCAACAAGGGTTGAGAAGAGGCCGGCAGCCCATGATACCGGCGCACCCGTGGGCCGTAAGCGGGGATTGGATGTCTGCTATAATCGCGGGGCCGCTTGGATCGGACCCGACCAAGACGGCAGGATGACTCGGATCTGGTATCCCGCCCCCTCGGCCTAGGCGGGTCGGAATCCTCAGGCCGTCGGGCATCTCACTCGAAGGAGGAGATAGCCATGTCTACAGCTTCGATCCCCTCAGGACGAAAAAAAGTCACCACTCGGATCTTTCGCCAGAAGAAGGCGAAGGGCCTGCCCATCACGATGCTCACCGCGTACGACTACGCCACGGCTCAAGCCATCGATCGGGCTGGCCTGGATGCCATCCTGGTGGGTGACTCCTTGGGTATGGTTGTATTGGGCTATGAAACCACGCTCCCGGTAACCATGCAGGACATGCTGCACCACTGCAAGGCAGTAGCACGCGGTGCGCACACGGCGATGCTGATCGGGGACATGCCGTTCATGTCTTACCAGGTGTCCGTGCTCGAGGCGGTTCGCAACGCCGGGAGGTTCCTGCAGGAAGCCGGCATGGATGCGGTCAAACTCGAAGGCGGTCGCGAACGGCGGGAGGCGGTCGAGGCGATTGTCTCGGCGGGGATCCCGGTCATGGGCCACCTCGGACTGACACCACAATCCGTTCATCAACTCGGCGGCTTCCAGGCTCAGGCGAAGACGACACAGGCAGCCGAGCGGCTGATGGATGACGCCCTCCAGCTTCAGGCGGCGGGTTGTTTTGCCCTCGTCCTCGAGTCGATCCCCGCTCGACTGGGAAGGTGGGTCTCGGAGCGGCTTGAGATCCCCACGATCGGCATCGGCGCCGGGGCTGGCTGCGATGGCCAGGTTCTGGTCACGCACGATCTCCTGGGGCTCTTCGACCGTTTCACGCCCAAGTTCGTCCGCAAATACGCCGACCTCCATGGGGAAATGGCGCGTGCGTTCTCGGCCTTCGCGGCCGACGTGGAGTCGGGGGAGTTCCCAGCCGTTGAACATAGCGTAGAAATGCCGGACGAAGACTGGGAGAACTTCCTGAGACGAGTGGATCAGAACCCTCAGCCCACTCTCGCCGACTAGAATGCAGTCCGAACCGCTCCTCATCGCCGGGACCGGCGCCATGGCGTGCTTATTTGGAGCGCGACTGGCTCCGCATACAGACGTCACTCTCCTCGGGAGTTGGCCGGAAGGGTTGGCGGCGCTCGGGCGCGAAGGGATCCGCCTCGAATCGGACGGGACATCGCAAACAGTCCGAGTGCGGGTGACCTCAGCCCCCTCCGATTGTCGGGGAGCGCGCCTGGTATTGGTCCTGGTTAAGTCCTGGCAGACCGAGCGTACCGCGGCCCAACTCGCCGGCTGCATGGCCAAGGACGGTGTGGCGCTCACGCTGCAGAACGGGCTTGGGAATCTGGAGCACTTGCAGGCAGCCCTGGGGAATGAACGCGCGGCCCTGGGTGTGACGACGGTCGGAGCGACGCTTCTAGGGCCGGCGCATGTCCGGCTCGGCGGCATCGGACCGACCTATCTGGCTCAACACCCACGTCTGGAGCCTTTGGTGGATCTGCTTCAAGGAGCAGGGTTCGAGGTCCGTCTGGCCGAGGATCTGGAGAGCCTCGTGTGGGGCAAGCTGGCAGTCAATGCCGCGCTCAACCCCCTCACGGCTCTGCAGGGAATGGAGAACGGAGGAGTGATCGATCACCCCTCGGCGCGCTCCGTGGCCAAGGCTGCCGCACACGAAGTCGCTGCCGTGGCCACTGCACGCGGGACCAGGATGCCCTATGCAGACGCGGGCGAAGAAGCCCTGAGCGTTGCAGGGCGCACCGCAGGTAATCGTTCCTCGATGTACCAGGATGTTCTGCGGGGCGCGCCGACAGAAGTAGAAGCGATTAGTGGCGCCGTGGTCCGCGAAGGTGAACGATACGGAGTTCCCACCCCGGTGAACTGGACCTTGTGGCAGATGGTGCGCGTCCTGGCGGCACGGCGGAAGGAGGCTGGTCGATGAAAGTCGCCATGAGCTTGGCGGAGGTTCGCGATCTCCGCCACCAACTCCCCGATCCGTTCGGGCTGGTGCCCACGATGGGCTTTCTCCACGAGGGGCATCTCTCTCTCGTCCGCCGCGCCAAGTCCGAGTGCGGGAGTGTGGGCGTGAGCATTTTTGTGAACCCGACGCAGTTCGGCCCGGAAGAGGACCTGGAAGACTATCCACGTGACGTCGAACGTGACATGCTCATGCTCGAGGATGAGAAGATCGATTTGCTGTGGACGCCGATGGCGGAGGAACTCTACCCTCCAGGCTACCAAACCTGGGTGACCGTGGAGAGCTTGAGCCAACCCTTGGAGGGAGCTCATCGGCTGGGACACTTCCGCGGGGTTGCCACGATCGTCACCAAACTTCTAACTGCCGTGCGTCCGGATCGGGTTTACGTCGGACAGAAGGATGCGCAGCAGGCGCGGGTGATCCGCAGACTGGTCCAGGACCTGAACCTTCCAGTTGAGGTCGTCAACTGCGCCATCGTGCGTGAACCGGACGGATTGGCCATGTCGAGCCGGAACGCGTACCTCAATCCGGAGGAACGCCGAGCCGCAACCGTTCTCCATCGCGCCCTGACGGCGGCGGCCGAGGCCTATGCCCAGGGAGAGCGCGGCGCCGACGCGCTGCGTTTGAAAATGTATGAGATGCTTCTCGGCGAGTCGATGGCCAAGACCCAGTACGTTTCGGTGGCCGATCCGGAGACACTCGAGGAGCAGTGGGGACCGGTCGAGAGAGCTCTGCTCTCACTGGCAGTGTTCGTGGGCAAGACGAGGTTGATCGACAACATCGTGGTCGGCGCCGGGTGACCTGCGCGCGTGGACTCGAGAAGGACGCCTGCTTTCGCCGGAGCGCGATCGCCGTGGAGTTGCAGACTTGTTCCCGGGTGTGTGCGACCCCCGTTGCTGAGGATGCCAACCCATGCTTCTTGCAATCGACATTGGAAACACGAACATAACACTCGGTCTGTACCGGGACCAGGAGGTCACCTTTGCCTGGCGGCTGGCAACGGCTAACGACCGCATGCCCGACGAATACGGTTTGCAGCTCTTGGGACTGTTGCAGCATGCCGGTTGTGCGCCCAGCGTAATCGAGGCGATTGTGCTGGCCTCGGTTGTGCCGCCCTTGACAGGGACATTTCTTCAGGCCTGTCGCAAGTACCTCGATCGGACCCCGTTCGTCGTCGACGCCGGGGTCAAAACGGGTGTCCGGATCCGATATGAAGATCCGAAGTCGGTCGGAGCGGATCGTGTGGCCGATGCAGCGGCGGTCCAGCACTTCTATGGAGGGCCGGCGTGCATCGTCGACTTCGGGACGGCGACCACCTTCGATGCGATCTCCCGGGAGGGGGACTATCTGGGCGGAGCGATCGCGCCCGGGATCGGGATCGCCTCCGAGGCACTCTTCCAGCGGACTGCGAAGCTCCCCCGAGTAGATTTGGCCCGTCCGCCCGGGGCCATTGGGCGCAACACGGTCACGGCCATTCAGTCAGGCCTGGTGTTCGGTTACGTCGGCCTGGTCGAAGGCATGGTCGCCCGCTTCCGGGCCGAACTCGGCCAAGACATGCACGTCATCGGCACGGGCGGCCTGGTCGACCTCATCGCCCCCGAAACAGACGTCATCCAACATCTGGCTCCCTGGCTGACACTGGATGGGCTGCGCATCATCTGGGAACTGAACCATCCGAGGTGATGGCTCAAGCCCGGGACAAATCCCTGTGCTCATACTGGGTCGGGGCCCTTCGCTCAAGTCGCGGGGTCGTCCCCGTATCTCATCAGCGAGTCATGCGGGGGTTAGAAGCTGTGAATGAATCAAATGGCCTGGCCTGTTTCATGCGGCTCCGCGAGGATCGATACGGCCCCTAACCGATCGAGGCTCTGACCTCACCCCGGTAAGATCATCCGGGGCGAACCCCGACAAGAGCGTCGGGACAGGCGGCCCTCTCCGCCATCCGGCGCCCGTGCGGCTGTCATACCGCAGTTGCGGAGAGGGGGAGGACTCTATGGAAGGAGGGGGGGCGGCGCCGCCGCCCCCCTCCTTCCGAAAAACCTCTTCCCCCTCCCCCGGCATGCCCTCCGCGACAGTGACCGTCCGCTGGAGGCAGGGGGTGGGGGCAGGGTGTCCGGTCCGTTTCTTGGCCATTCAATGTCCGGTGAGCAGATCGTTCGGCACGGGAGATTCGTTCACACGCTCTTAGCGGAGGGGCTCCCCCTCCAAGAGATCTCTTCCCCCTTCCCGGCGATGAGCCGATAGGGGTCATGGTTCCAGCGAGCCCGCGCCTGTGCGGTGGAGGGCCTCCGGGGAGATCTATTTTCACAGAACCCCGGCGTGGCGAGTCTTATGAGATGTATACAAGGCCCGATCTGGCAGGCTGATGGTGGATTACCCTCTCTTCGAATCGATGTTGAGCAGCTACGGATCCGAGATCTTCGCCTTCCTCTGGCGAATGGTAAGAGACGGAGCCGAGGCTGAGGATTGCCTGCAGGAGACTTTCCTGCGTGCCTTTAAGGCCTTCCCCCGAGTGGAGGCGGGCGCCAATTACCGGGCATGGCTCTACGCCATCGCCAACAACGTTGCCAAGACGTACTTGAAGCGAAGAGCGGGGTCAGAGGCTCGGTTGTCGGTACTCGAAGAAAACCGATCCGACGGAGGGGGTTCGGTCGAGGGGATCGTCGAACGCCATGAGGAACTCGAGTTAGTCCAAACGGCCGTACGCGCCCTGCCGCACAAGCAGCGGGCGGCACTGATGCTGCGCAAGTATCACGGTCTGGAGTACTCTGAGATCGCCGGGGCTTTAGGATGCTCGCAAGCCTCGGCACGGGCGAACGTCTACCAGGGGCTCAAGCGACTCAGAACGCTACTTGCGCGAGAGCCCCAGCGTGTGGAGCAATAGGATGACTGGCATGGAAGAAGACGACCGCGCTTTCGGAGCCTGGCTTGGGGATGCCGAGGGAACGGTGACGGCACATCCGCTGATGGAGGCCCTCGACCGCCTCTACACTTCCGGCCCTGGCCCAGGACGAACGCAGCAGGCACTGGAGGGAGCACGTGAAATGATCCGCCGGGTGCAGTCTGAGGTCGTGTACTATGACAGCTTGGCGAACACTCCCGTGGGACCTTTGTTCATCGCGCTCAGTAACAAAGGCATCGTCGCCCTGGAGTACAGCGAGAGCGCGACAGCCTCTGCCGGGAGGCTGCGCCAGCGTGGGAACTACGAGCTCGTCCATTCGCGAGAGGAGGTTAGCCACGCCGCACGCGAGGTGATGGATTATCTCGAAGGACGGCGGGCGGACTTCGACCTTCCGCTCGACCTTACCGGTCTGACAGCGTTTCAACGACTGGTCTTGCTGGCGGTCGTCGGGGTCCCGCGCGGGAAGGTGGCGACCTATGCCGAGATCGCCCGGAAGATCGACCGGCCGAGGGCCGCCCGCGCCGTCGGCCAGGCGCTCCGCCGCAATCCGATCCCGATCGTCATTCCGTGTCACCGCGTGCTCGCCTCGGATGGTGGGCTCGGGGGCTATACCGGGAGGGGTGGCTTGCGCACGAAGAAGCAGCTCCTCTCGCTCGAAGGCGTAAGACTGGGGACGGCGTAAGCATGTCGGCGCGCCGCGCGACTTTAGCTTGCAGCACAGGTGTGGATAACATTCCGTGAAACCCCAACTCAGGAGTAGCGTACGTGACTGAAGCCGCACTTACTGAAGAACGATCGCTCGACCCGATCGGTCTGCTGAATCTTATGGTCGTGTACCTCGTGTGGGGTAGCACCTACCTGGCGATCCGAGTTGCCGTGCGGGAAGGAGCAGGTTTCCCACCGTTCATGATGGGAGCGACGCGGGTGCTTCTCGCTGGCGGCATCCTCCTGCTGTGGGCCGGGCTGAGAGGGAAGCGCCTGCGCCTGACGCGTCAAGAGTTGTTCGTCGTCGCCGGATCGGGTCTGCTTCTGTGGTTCGGGGGAAACGGGCTGCTCGTGTGGGCTGAGCAGCGGGCCGCCTCAGGCTACGCGGCCTTGATCATCGCTTCGACACCGGTATGGGTGGCCACGATCGAATCGCTGCTCGATCGCCGGTCACCTTCCTGGCGGCTGGTGGGCTCGCTCGTGATCGGCTTCGTCGGGATCGGCGTACTGACGGTCCCGGTCCTGAGAGCGGGGGGTTCGGAGGACCTCTCGTCGGCTGCGGCGCTGCTGCTGGGTGCTCTGAGCTGGGGGACGGGCTCCATTCTCCAGAGCCGACGTCGGGTCGATCTGCCGCATAGGGTGAATGCGGGGTATCAACAGGTATTTGGCGGGATCGGATTCGTACTTGCGGCTCTGGTCTTCCGGGAGCCGCTGCCCACCCCCTCGTCACAGGCCTGGCTGGCATGGATCTATTTGGTCGTCATCGGTTCGGTGTTTGCCTTCACAGCCTACGTTCAGGCATTGAGGTTGCTGCCGACAAGCGTGGTCATGACTTACGCGTATGTCAATCCGGTGATCGCCGTGATCCTGGGATGGCTAATCCTGCGCGAGCCGATTTCGATCTGGACCGTCGCCGGTGCGGGGCTCGTCTTGTTGGCGGTTGCCGGGGTATTTCGCGATCGGTTCGCGCGGGCACCGGGCAGATCGTAATCGCCACGACCACCTTCTCCCCGGGCCCCTACGCATTATCCGGAATAAGTTTCCGTTCAGGGAGAGAACCAGGTCTGGGTCGGAACATCTCCCTCCCGATTGGCCTAGCGTCAGCCCTCCGCCGGCAGCGCCGCGGAGGGCTGATCTATTCCCCTGGCTCACCCTGGATCAGGAGTTGCGGTCGAGGCCTCGACGAAGTAGCGCGGGTTGAGGGGCTCCCCCGTTGCGGAGGCGATATGCTCGGTCCAGACCTCCCGGGCGCCGGGGAAGAAGACGCGTTCCTTCAGCCAGTCGCCGGCCGAAGCCCGACCGACGAAGCCTCCGGCTTCGCGGCGGAGGTGGGCCTCGAATTGCTCCGTGACCAGCAGGCCCAGGGCGTAGTTGTGATAGTAGACCGGGGCCAGGGCGAGGTGGTACTTCGCTGCCCAATCCGGGGCGTTATGCCCCTCTGGGCGGCGTAGGTTCTGAAACTTCTCCACCAAATCCCACCACAGGTTATCCAGGTCCTGCTCGGGATCGGCGTAGAGGGCGCGCTCGAAGTGGGCCATGACCATGCACCATCGGATGAAGATCAGGTTCTGCGCCCGTCTATGCTCGGCAGCGGCCTGTGACACTCTGCTTGCTTCCGCGCGTGGAACATCGGCGATCAGGGTAAGCCACTCGCGATCCTCGACCAGGCTTCCCATCAATTGGGCAATGCCTTCCGTGGTGAGAGTGTGTGATGGAGACCGGAGCAACCAGGGGAGTTCCGCGTCGATGTACATGTAGTACACCGCGTGTCCCAGTTCGTGATGAAGCGTGTTGTTCCAACGCAAGTTCTCGACCAGGTTGTTGAGGGTGCGGACGTCACCCTGCCGGTCGATGTCGATACAGAACGCATGCTGGTTCTTGCCCGGACGAGGGTAGAGGTCAGAGCGGGCCAGGATATCTCTGACTTCCATCCCCAACCCATCGTAGGTCGCCTTCGCCAACACCGTCGGATCCTTGCCGGCAAACAGCGCGTCCATGTCGACACCGCCCGTTTTCGGGACGTACTGGAAGAACGGATCGCCGTAATGCCAGGGCCGGAGATCTTCGAGTCGAACCCCGAAGAGGGAGGCCCTCTGGCGATCGATTTCGGCCTTCAAGGCGGCGTAGGGCCGGCGACTGGATGATTCGAGCTCGCTGAAGAGACTCACGAGCGCTTTCTCGTCGATTTCGTCGAGGGCCAGCGCTCGCTCGAAATGGTCTCTGTAACCCTGGGATCGCGCGGGAATATTGCGCACCCTGGCGAGCTGACGGATGAGCTCCGCCGCCTCAAGCCCAATTTGCTTGCTCGCCTCCCACGCAGCCTTGACTTCGAGAGGGTCGTGGCTGTTGGCCAGGATCATATCCAGTTCGTTGTTGCTTAGCTCGGCGCCGTCAACCTTGCCGCGGAAGTTGTAGTAACGATCTCGGACCTGGGCCTCGAGCTGCGTGAGCGCCTGGATCGTTTCCTCATCCTGTTGGGCCTTGGCCGCCCCGAGGCGGAGCAACCGAATCTGGCGCGCGCTGACCGGATCCGAGTCCTCGCTCTCGCGATCATATCCCACAGCCTGCTCGTACCGTGCGGGATCAGACCAGAAACGCAGCATCGCCGCCTGCGCCTCCTGTGTGCGTCGGTTGGCTTCCTCGGTCCCCGATACGGCGGCCTCCCACTCTGCCAGTGAGTAGGCTTTCTCTAGAGGAGCTGCCTCTTCCACGGTTTGACGGATGAACTGGTCTCGATCGATCTGCATTGCGTCTCTCACCTCAATGGGATCACGCGTGGACTCAGACCATACGGGCAAGCTACAACGATCGGATTGGGGTGCCAGGAGCATGCACGGATGGAGCAGCCGGGTTGAACGGCCCTGCGCCGAAGGCGGCTTCGACACATTGCAGGGTAAGGGTCAACCGTCCCAGTCGGGCGGCCTCACCCGGGCGGAGGGAGCCCCCAGGTCGCGCACGTAAGCGGTCAGTGCCTGCGCCAGCCGGTGAGCGACGTCAGGAGGCATGCCTTCCCGCGCCTGAGGGTGTACGCGCAGGTCGACCGGGTCATTGACGTAATCGACTGCGACGAAACGGCCGTCCGCGGCCAGGCCGACTTCGGTTGAAAACAACTGCAGTTGGGAAATCCGGGCTGCAGTCCCGGCGATGTCCCAGAGCGGAGCCAGCTGGTAGCGGTCTCGTTCGGGGATGCTGACCGCGTGTCCGAAAATGTGGGTCTGGTCATCCCACCAACAAGGGATGACGAGGTCGCACGCGTAGAGGATGCGAAACCATGCTCGTCGACCATCCAGGAGCGCAGGCGTGACGAACTGCTGGAGGATCAGGTCGTCGTCGGGGAGCTTGCGGCGTGCAACTTCGACGTCCGACCAGTCGCGCGCATCGGTGACCACTCCCCAGCCGCCCCCGCCCAAGTCCGGCTTGACTGAGAATGGGACGCCGAGAGGTGAGATGTCGGGACGCTCGTCCAAGACCGGTATCTGGCGCAGCGCCGGAATGGGGATCGTATGTGGCGTATACACTCCGGCGCGTATGAACTCCCAGTGAAGGTTGGTCTTGTGCCAGACGCGCCGGCGGAGGGGACCAGGGTTGATAATGTGTGGGATGTTGTCTTTGGCCCAGGTCTCGAGAGGCAAGAATTCCGGATCGGTGTCCGAGGCACGATCGAGGAAGGCGAAAGCCGTAAGCCGACCGGTTTGAAGGTCGTCCCAGGCCCGCGACAGCTTCTCGGGAGAGACAGCCAGAACTGAGAGTCCGGCAGCCCGAAACTCACCTTCAAGCAACCGGATGAAGGGTGCGTCGTACGGCCAGTCGTAGGCCAGGAGAAAATCGACCGTCGAGCGAGGGGAATCCTGCATGGTTCCGAGTTCAGTATAACGGAGGAACAGCCGAGAGTTCACTCTCACCCCCTACATCTGGTTGAACTGCCTTGATCCGGGATGAGGGAGGCAGATCGAACGGTCAAGGTGGTAAGCTAATACCTCAGGCAGAGGTGACATGACTCTCCATTTGAGCGAGATCGACCGGTCTTACCTCGACGGTGAATTCGGGCCGGGCCCCCGTATGGCGATGCGTATCATCGTTCGCATGGCTGAGGTCCTGGGCGCCGAAGGGTTGATGGACATCAGCCAGGCGCACATCGACAGCACGATCTACCTGGGGGAGGCTGGCCTGGAGTTCGCCGAGAGGCTGGCCGGATACAACGTGAAGGTCAAGGTACCGACGACGCTCAACGTAAGCGCGGTCGACGAACACGGCTGGCAGGAGTGGGATGTTCCCGGGGATTGGGCGGACAAGGCGCGCCGACAGATGATCGCCTACCAGGGCATGGGCTGCATTCCGACCTGGACCTGCGCTCCTTATCAAACGGAACATGCCCCAGTGTTCGGCCAGCAGATCGCCTGGGGAGAATCGAACGCGATCGTTTTTGCCAATTCCGTCATCGGGGCCAGGACTGAGCGCTACCCGGACCTCTTGGATATCTGCGCCGCAATCACGGGCCGTGTGCCGGCTGTGGGGCTGCATCTGACCGAGAATCGCGCCGGCAGTGTGTTGGTTCGATTGATCGATATCCCGCTTCGCCTGCAGTCGGATGATTCGTTCTATCCGGTGTTGGGTCATGCTCTAGGGAAGGCCGCCGGAGAGAGGGTCCCGGTCATCGAGGGAATGGAGATCAGGCCGCATGAGGACCAGCTCAAGGCTCTGGGAGCAGCCGCGGCCTCCTCTGGAAGTGTGGCCTTGTTCCACATCGTTGGGATCACCCCTGAGGCGCCCACCCTAGAAGCCGCCTTCCAGGGGCGCGAACCCTTGCGGGCGATCGAGGTCACACTGGCGGACCTGCGCGCGGCGCGGAGCGAGCTGACCAGCGCGGCGGGGGATGAGCTCGACATGGTGGTCCTGGGAAGCCCGCACTTCTCGGTGGCCGAGTTCCAACGATTGGCTCCCTTCCTGAGCGGTCGGCGAAGACACCCGCGAGTAGAGTTACTGGTGACGACAAGTCGGGCGATGGCCGCATTGGCAGACAAAGCCGGGCTGCTCGCACCTTTCCGGGCCTTTGGAGGTCGGCTGACTGTGGACACGTGCATCCTGGCCTCACCGATGTTGCCGCCTGAAATCCAGCGGTTGATGACCAACTCGGCGAAGTATGCCTACTACGCGCCCGGCCTGCTCAAGACGCAAATCGTGTTCGGCAGCACGCAAGACTGCGTGGAGTCGGCCGTCGAGGGAAGGGTTGTACGGGACGAGTCGCTATGGCAGGAGTGATCCACGGCAGACCGCTAGTCCCCGGCGCGGCCTCGGGACCGGCGCTCGTGGGCCGCGAACCCCTTAGCCTTTGGGGCGGCTACGATTTTCACTCCGGCGAGATCATCGACCCGCATCATCCACTGCATGGACGGGTTGCGGCCGGGCGAATCCTGGCGATCCCCTACACCAAGGGGTCCAGTACGACGACTGAGGTCCTGCTGGAGGCGGTGCGCGCCGGGACGGCGCCGGCGGCCATTCTGACCACGGGCATCGACTCGTATTTCGCGTTGGCTTCAATCGTTGCCGAGGAGATGTATGGGGAGGGCATCCCCATCGTGGCTCTCTCAACGGAAGATTTCGACTCGCTTCGGGACGATCAATGGATCGATGTCGCCGAGGATGGGCGGATCGAGATTCATCCATTGCCCAGGTAAGCAAATCGCGGTGCTGACCACCCGTCCGGCGGAGGCCGGAGGGATTGCGTACAAGACTGACGCCCTTTCCCCCTCCGAGGTCGTGAGTGAATTGAATGCCCTACTTCAGGCGGCTCCCCGAGGATTGACTCGGGCCCTGACTGATCGAGGCTCAGACCTTACCCCGGATGTACTTACCGGGGGGGGCAGCGTGCCCGGTCCGTTTCTTTCCCATTCGATGTTCGGCAAGCGAATCGTACGCCGCGGGAGATTCATGCTCCTCCTCCGGCGGTAGGCGAAGCCTTGTCAGTGAGTGATAGCTTGCCGGGTTGCGGCCGCGATGAGATCCGCCGGTTGGCCCAACCTCTCCGTGTCCGCGGCTTGACCCCTGCCCCCATCAAGGTGAGAATGAGCATGGCGGTTCCGTGGCGCCGAGGCCACGGCTAGGCTCGGTATTGACCGCCTTTGCGAGCCAGACAACCGCCATGAGCTCGCCGAATGACGCGCAGGTAATGACATGACCATCAACCTGTTCAAAGGAACGCGAATCATCGTGGGCGTGAGCGGGTCGATCGCCGCCTACAAGGCGGCTGATCTGGCCTCCCGTCTGACTCAGGCGGGTGCCGATGTGGACGCGATCCTGACCGAGTCGGCCCTGAAGTTCGTCACGCCGCTCACGTTTCAGTCCGTGACCGGCCGACGGGCATACACGGATGCCGACTTGTGGGGCGCCGAGGCCCACGTGCTCCATGTCGGGCTGGCGCGCGGAGCAAGCCTGGTGGTCGTCGCGCCGGCTACGGCGAACACAATCGCCAGGCTGGCTCACGGTCAGGCCGACAACCTGCTTACCATTGTGGCCCTGGCTGCCGAATGCCCGCTGGTGGCCGCGCCTGCGATGGACGCCGGCATGTTCAGCCACCCGGCCACCCAGGAGAACCTGGAAATCCTCCAGCGCCGCGGAGCCAGGATCGCCGGCCCGGTTTCGGGGCACCTGGCCTCGGGTTTGGAGGGGCCGGGCCGGATGATTGAGCCGGCCGAGATCCTGGGTTTCATCCGGCTGACCCTTGGGCGGAACGGCGGGCTGGCAGAGAGATCGGTCGTGGTCACGGCGGGAGGGACGCACGAGGCGATCGATCCGGTGCGGGTGATCGCTAACCGTTCGTCCGGGAAACAAGGCTTCGCTTTGGCTCAGGCGGCGCTGGATCGGGGCGCACAGGTGACGTTGATCAGCGGCCCCGTGAGTCTACCGACACCGGTGGGAGCCGTGCGTGTCGATGTGACAACTGCGAGCGAGATGGCCGCAGCTGTGCATGCAGCTATCGGTGAAGCGGATGCCCTGCTGATGGCGGCGGCCGTGGCGGATTTCCGTTCGGCGCAAGCTGCCGGAAAGAAGATCCATCGCAGCGCCGGTACACCCTCGATCACCCTCGAGCCGACCGAGGACATTCTTGAGGCGGTGATAGAGCAACGCGCTCGGACCGGGCACCCGCGAGTTGTAGTGGGCTTTGCGGCCGAGAGCCACGACCTCGTCGAGAGTGCGCGGGCCAAGCTACGGTCGAAGGGGCTGGCCCTGATCGTGGCCAACGACATCCTGTCTCAAGACTCGGGCTTTGCCAGTGATGACAACCGGGTGACCCTACTCGACTCCGACGACACAGTTCAAGAACTTCCCCTGATGAGCAAAACCGATGTTGCCGAGGTGGTGATCGATCGCCTCGAGAGGATGCTGGCGTGACGAGCGAGCTTCGGCTTGGAACACAAGGCTTTGCATTCGACGACTGGGTCGGGCCTTTTTACCCGGCCGGAACCCCCAAGTCGGCCTTCCTCGAGGCGTATGCCCGGCACTTCTCCACGGTCGAGATCGACTCGACCTTCTACGGCGCTCCCCGGAGATCCGTGGTCGAGAGCTGGGCCCGTCGCACCCCGGATGGGTTTCGCTTCTCAGCGAAATTCCCGCGCTTGATCACTCATGACAAGAAGCTCGATCGGGCGGCCGGCGATGCGCAGGCTTTCGTGGCCAGCATGCAATCGCTCGAGGACAAGCTGGGTGTCCTGACGCTGCAATTCGCCTACGATTTCACGCCGGATCAGCACAATCGTCTGGATGATTTCCTGGGAGGCTTACCGCGCGGCCCGCGCTATGCCGTCGAGGTTCGCAATCGAGGCTGGCTCAAGCCCGACACGGGAGAGATGTTGTCACAGCACAATGTGGCGCTGGTGCTGCAAGATCTGTTCTACATGCCCAAACTGGATTGGATCACCGCCGATTTCACAGTGATTCGGTGGCTCGGTCGTCGTCAGGACATCGAGAGCTTCGACCGGATCCAGATCGACCGGAGCGAAGTGCTGGCGAATTGGGCGGAGAGGGTGCAGATGTTCCTGGATGACGGCCTGGATGTGTGGGGGTATTTCAACAACCATTTCGCCGGCCACAGCCCGGCGAGTGTCAGGCAGTTCGCCGAATTGTTGGGATACGCGCTCCGACCCGAAGGGGGAATGGAGAATCCGAGCCAGGCTAGCCTGGGATTGTGATCCCCGTTGTGGCTGAATAGGTTAAGCCCTTCTGGCGCGCCCGGCGAGGGGTAACCGACCGGTGTGTCGGAGGCAGGACGGCCGGTCGCTTGCTTGATGATCGCCCTGGTGGGGGTGTGTCGTGCCTAAGAGCTGGCTCCCGGACGAGCCCGAGCTCCGGAGATCCTCACCCTGGCCCCCTGGAACCCCCAACCCCGGTAAGAACTTCCGGGGCGAACGGCCCCTTTCTCCCTCCACGAAGAGGACATGCCCCCCAAGATGGAATGCGCCCACGACGAAGTGAGGCTGTGACGGGGATAGAGAGTTCGGCTAGAATGGAAGTGCGGAGTCCGCCGCAGAAGGACGAAAGGGGCTTAGCATGGCTACGTATATCCTACTCAGTAATCTCACCGATGAAGGTGCCAAGACGATCAAGAAGAATCCGGGGCGCATCCAAGAAGTCAACGCCGAATTGGAGCGCCTTGGCGTGCGCGTGACAGCCCAGTACGCCACACTCGGTCCCTACGACTTTGTAAACGTCGTCGAGGCCCCGGACAACTTGACCGTCGCCCGGGTCTCGGCCGAGATGGCTTCACGCGGAAGAGTCAGGATCACCACGCTGCCCGCGATCGAGATCGAGGCCTTCGTCGCCTCCCTGCGGTAGTCCTGTAATCGGTAGAGAGCTCAGTCGATCCATCCCAATGCCGTCGCCGTGTCGCGGAGTAACCGGGCGCGGATCCGTATCGGAGCCAATCCAGCGTACGTGACGGGGTCGACGCCAGGACGGCCGAGGAGGTACCCTTGGAGCTGCACGCGATCAAGATTGACAAACCCGAATCAGCCAATGTCATCGTGGGCCAATCCCACTTCATCAAGACCGTCGAGGACCTTCATGAGACCCTCACAGGGGCCGTGCCTGGGATCGAGTTCGGTCTGGCGTTCTGCGAGGCCTCCAGTCCGGCGTTGGTGAGAGTCAGCGGGACTTCGGAGGAGCTTGTTAGACAGGCTCAGGCGAACGCCCTGGCCCTGTCGGCCGGGCACGTGTTCGTCATCTTGCTTGGCAACGCCTTTCCAATCAACGTGCTCAACGCGATCAAGGCCGTCCCGGAGGTTTGCTCGATATTCTGTGCAACCGCCAATCCCGTCGAGATCATCGTGGCCGAGACCGGTCAAGGGCGAGGGGTGATCGGCGTCATCGATGGGATGAAGCCGCAAGGCGTGGAGTCGGAGAAGGATATCGCCGAGCGGAAGGGGTTGTTGAGACGATTCGGTTACAAGTTGGCATAGGATCTTACCTCAACGAAGCTCTCCGCATCGGGATTGGATTGTGCGGAGCGATACCCCATCGGTCGCATCTAAGGTTGCACCGCCCGCTTGCGAATCTGACACGGTTCTGTGCAGGCCTGGCAGTCCTCTTGAGTCTGGGATTGCTCGGTGCCTGCGGCCTGAAGGATGTGCCGAGTGGGACGGGCGTTCGCGGGACGGTGCTCATCGGGCCCATGTGTCCGGTCATACAGATTGGGACTGACTGCCCCGACCGACCCTTTGTGGCGGACCTCGAGGTCACGCTGACCGGCGGCCGCGTGGTGGCCCGTTCCAGGTCGGATCGCTCGGGTACGTTTGAGATCCCGCTAGCGGCCGGTGACTACATCCTGGTGGCCGTGGCGCCCAATCCGGGGGGTCCTCCTTCTGGGCCTTCGCTCCCGTTTAGCGTCATCGAAGGCCAATGGACCACACTGACCGTGAGCTACGACAGCGGGATCCGTTGAGCCTGGAGGTTGGATGGCGGGTCAGAATGCGATCACCGACGTCCCGGGTATCAAAGTCGGACACGCCCATGACGGCGAAGCCCTGACGGGCTGCACCGTGATCCTGTGCGAGCGAGGGGCCGTTGGAGGGGTCGATCAGCGCGGCGGTGCACCCGGGACACGAGAGACGGATCCGCTCCGGCCGATGCACCTCGTTCAGAAGGTTCACGCGATCCTGCTTTCTGGCGGATCCGCTTTCGGCCTGGATGCCGCCACCGGTGTCGTTCGCTTCCTCGAAGAACGCCGGGTGGGTTTCAACGTACGTGTCGCTAAGGTCCCGATCGTCCCGGCGGCGATCCTGTTTGATCTGGGGATCGGGCGAGCAGACGTTCGGCCAGACGCGGCGATGGGCTATGCCGCCTGCATCAACGCCAGCACCGACCGACCGGCAGAGGGAAACGCGGGCGCTGGGATGGGGGCGACGGTAGGTAAGATCCTGGGGATGGGCAGGGCGATGAAGAGTGGCCTCGGGACCGCCAGCGTTCGATTGGGGCGGGGCGTAGTTGTCGGGGCGATCGTCGCCGTGAATCCCTTCGGAGATGTCATCGATCCAGCCTCCGGCAGTATTCTGGCCGGAGCACGGCCGGCTCAGGTCGGACCGGTTCGCATTGGAGGGCCAGGGCGCTTCGCCGATACGCTGGAGGTGATGAAGAGCCTGGCCGGGAAGACCATTTTGCGTTTTGGATCGCGAGGCAACACAGTGATCGGTGTGATCGCCACGAACGCCGGACTATCCAAAGAGGAGGCCAACAAGGTCGCCCAGATGGGGCATGACGGGATCGCAAGATCCGTCCGGCCGGCGCACACGATGCTGGATGGTGATACGCTTTTCGCGCTCTCCACCGGTCGTCGCCAGGCCGACGTCAACATCGTCGGTGCGTACGGTGCCGAGGTGGTCGCGCAAGCGGTCGTGCGGGCGGTCCTTTCGGCCTCGGCCGCGGGCGGTCTGCCTGCCGCCAAGGACCTGTAGGATCGAATGATACCTGTCCTCGATCTCCTGTGAGGGCCGGACCCCTCGCGGGACTGGTATTGGTCGATTGGCATTCCCACCGTGCGAACGAGGTGATCATCCGTCAGCTGTGGGCCGGTCTTGTCAGTTGTTCTCTGCTGGACTAAGCTGACAGGCCTCAGAGGAGGCTCGATGTTTCGAAGAGCGCAGGATCGTGATGCGGACAATCCCGAGACCCTCGAGCGCGTCGACTCAGTGCTCGGGGCGGGCATCTCCTGGAGAGGCGAGATCGGCGGCAGCGGGGGCGTGCGC